>ERZ1673744.51-NODE-51-length-181429-cov-131.058035_pt1 | contig 181429 bp, 177 predicted proteins | sample MGYA00580207_ERZ1673744 | MGnify/ENA primary metagenome ERZ1673744 (study PRJEB41218, sample SAMN15661751) | gut metagenome | host: Homo sapiens | place: Canada: London | collected 2015-08-20/2019-03-30 | study: EMG produced TPA metagenomics assembly of... | reverse complement strand
AATGGTGCGTTAGTTCAGCTGGTTAGAATACGTGCCTGTCACGCACGGGGTCAGGGGTTCGAGTCCCCTACGCACCGCAGAACGAGAAAACGAGATGGTTACAGCAACCGTCTCGTTTTGTTTTATTGGCTGCCTGGGTAATATACAACATTCACGTCAATTGAGAGAACCTTTGCCGGGCAAAGAACGCGATAATAGCATGTAGCATACCTTTCCTCATACGGCGAACCGGCTGACGAGCAAAATACGTCAGCCGGTTCGTGGTGCATGGCTTGTGCCGTCTACAGACTGTTGAAGATGTCCTGTGCAATTTGCAGGTTCTTGCTTCTGTCATCGATCTTCCTGATCCACTCAACGGAAACCGAAGGGTCGAGGTTCTCCAATTCCATGTGGGTCTTGCCTCGGGATCGTGCTGCAGATATTGCAATATCGCATTTCATCTTGCAGAAGTAGGCGCAATTGTCCTTCAATATCGCCTCCGCGTCTCCTGCCGTGCATATCGATATGGTGTTTCCTTTGTATATAAAGGTCATTTCCCTGTCGCGGCCTGCGGGTTGGGGTGCCGGCATGGCGCATCCTGTTGTCGCAACAGTCAGTAAATCAATAAGCAGGTTGAGCGTTTCGGTTTTTCCGATATTTCCTTTTCCGCAAAGTCCTATTATCCGTTTCATAATCGTTTTTTGTAGAATTTTTGTCTTCTCAAAAATACGAATAATAGATTTGTGCTGACAGTATTTTGTATTTGTTTTATTCTTGAAAATTGTTTTTTCCGTATGTTGCTGCCGTACAGTTTCTTCTCCTATCGGATGCGGAACAGGCCGCTGTCGTCGTCCGCGTTTTCGATACGCTGCCGCATGGATGCCGCCTTGCGTCCCGAGTGGAAATTCCACGAGAGGCTCAGCGCCACGGTGTGGTCCTTGCGGCGCAGGTGATGGTCGGTCCGGTGGCGGACGATGCTTGCGGCCGTGGTTTCGTTCGTGTAGCGGTCCCGAATGAAGGGGAAGAAGCATTGCAGTCCGACGGCGAGGTTGCCGCGTCGGTAGTTCAGGCTGACATAGGAACTCTTTTCGATGCCGCAACGGTAGAGCCCCGAGAGATACGAGCCTCCGAATTTCTGGTAGAGATCGAAGGTCAGGTGGCGGCCGCCGGCCGACAGGTAGAGCGTTGCGGGACACGACCAGCCGTCGTACTGCTCCGCCGTGTCCGAGGGCCGGAACGACTGGCGCGCAAGCTCCACGCTGCCGCCGATCCGGAGGAAGTCCCAGGGGCGGAAATCGATGCTCAGCCGTCCGCCCCGCTGCAGGTCCTTCGCGGCGTTGGCGCTGCGCTGCAGTATGTTCAGCCCGTCGCTGCGGTAATCGTCGAAGAGGCTGTTGCGCGTGTGGTCGAGGAAGAGCGAGGCCTGCATCGAGAAGCGTCCTGCTATCAGGCTGTAGTCTATGCCCCACGACTGGAGATGCGCCGGCCGCAGCGCCTCGTTCCCGCTCCGGTAGAATCCCTCCATGATCAGGATCCGGGCCTCGGACATCTGCTGGATTTCGGGCATCTGCGTACTCGACCGGTAGGAGATCCGGAGGTTGTGCGCCTCGCCGATCTGCCATCCGGCCAGCAGCACGGGGGTGAAGGTCCAGTTGCGGAAGCCCTCCCTTCCGGTGCGCAGGTCGCAGCAGGCGCCGAGGCTGACGCGGTAGAGGAACCGCTTCGTGCGGCCGGAGAACTCTCCGTAGAGGCGGTGCGTCCGCGTGTCGATGTACTCCTCCTGCGGCTTTGCGGAGAGCGAGTTGCGCAGTTCGTTGGCGAGGAAGTTGCAGTGCGCGCGGTAGCCCAGGGTCAGGTTCGACTGTCCGAAGCGGTGGCCGTAGACGATCTCCCCGATGAGCGAATGCTTGCGGTTGTCGAGCAGCATGGCGTCGTCGAAGCCCCGCTCGCCGCTTTCGGTCGAGCGGCTCCGCTGTTCGTTCCCGAAGCGGCTGCCCAGCAGGTCGAGGGTCAGCGTACTCCTGTCGGTCAGTTGCCGGTGGTAGTATGCCTCGACGGTGGGCGACAGGGTCCGTGTGCGGTCGGTCAGCCGGCCCGTGCACTCTTCCGGCAGCCCGTTCCGCGTGCGGACGATCTCCTTGTCGGCCTCGAGCCTCTGTCCGGTCATGGTGCCTGCGGCCGCGATCCGCAGGTCGTAGCGGCCCTCGCAGCTGCGGGCATAGGCCAGTCCCATACGGTGCTGGTCGCCCCAGGTCCGGCTTTTCTGGAGGTAGTCGTAACGGTAGTCGTCCTGCCCGATGCCGTATTCGTAGACACCCTGCTCCAGGTCGCGCAGCTCCCGTTTCATGTTGAAGTGCGAGGCGTAGTCGAACGTGAAGCGGTCGTTGCCCCGGATCCGTGAGAAGGCGGCCGATGCACTGGAAAAGAGCTGCCCGAGCGTGCCGTAGAGGTCGCCGCTCCACCCCGCGTCGAGGGTCCGGGTCCGCACGTTCACGACCCGGTCCGCATCGTTCAGGTAGCGGATCGGCGGGATGTCGTAGCTCTCGACCGAGCGGATCCGGTCGGCCGGCAGCAGTTTCAGTTCGCTCTCGGAGGCCTTCACGCCGTTGATCAGTATCAGAACCGATTTGCCGTCTACCGTCGCCAGCGAGTTGGCCGTGCGGTCGATGTGCAGCCCGGGCAGCGAAGCCACCAGTTCACGCGCCTCGCGTGCGCGGGCTGTCTGTTCCCGATCAAAGGTATAGGTCGTACGGTCGATTCCGCGAATGCTTCCCCTGCCCTGGACGACGACCGCCTCGAGGGTCGTCGGGTCCGCGTGCAGCACCAGATCGCGCTGCAACTCCTGACCGGCGGCCTGCAGCCTGCGCGACGCGGGCGCATAACCGATGCAGGAGGCTTTCAGCAGGTAGTCTCCTGCGGGAATTGCCTCCAGACGGTAGCTGCCGTTGCGGTCGGTAGCGCATCCGCAGAGGGTGTTGAGCGTGTCGCGGGTGTGGAGCAGGACGACGTTGGCAAAGGGAATGGCCTCTCCCGCCTGATCGACCACACGGCCGCTGATGCGGGTTTGCTGCCCCTGGCAGACCAGGCTGAACGACACGGCCGGCACGAGGATCAGGAACCGGACGGCATGGAGGAGTTTTGTCGGATGTATCATCTTGTTTGGGATTGGTGGCTTCGGTCCGGAACGGGGCTCCGGGAGGGAGCCTGTTCGTCGGGAACAAAGATAGAGACGCTCCGCCGTACAGGCCAAAAAACGGCCCGGTCGAATCCCGTTCCCCGATGGTCGAATCCCGCTTTTGCCCCGCCGTGCGGCTCCTTACCCTGCTTCGCCCGGCTTTGCCCTCGGTTGCTGTCGATGCCGGGAGCACCTCCGATGATTGCGTATTCCGGCCGGATGTCGCCGCCGGCGAAAGACCGGCATCTCCGTACCGCGCCTTTTTGGCCCGGTACTCCGTTACGGCCGCTTGCTGTTCTTTTGCTTTTTCGATCCAAATGATATGTACTTTTGAACTTTTTTCATTACATTTGCATGTTTTTGATATTCCGGAACGGGCCCGGAATACTCCTCGGAATGTCCAAAGAATTCACGAAAAAGACGAATGATAAAGTCGTTGGAACTGGATTGCGTTGAAAAGCTGTTGTTTTCGGACGCAAGGATCGACCGTGCGGAGCTGCCGCTCGGCGAGGTGGCCGCATGTTATGAATTCCTCCGCGAATTTGCGGCCGAAAAGGTGATCTACGGCATCAACACCGGCTTCGGCCCCATGGCCCAGTGGCGTGTCGATGACCGCTACCTCACCGACCTGCAGTACAACATCATCCGCAGCCACTCGACCGGCGCCGGCGAGCCGCTGCCCGACCTCTATGTCCGGGCGGCGATGATCGCCCGGCTCGGCACCCTGCTGCAGGCCCGTTCGGGCATCCATCCCGAGGTGGTCGATCTGCTGGTGGAGTTCATCAACCGCGGCATCTGCCCGTTCATCCCCGAGCACGGGAGCGTGGGCGCCAGCGGCGATCTGGTGCAGCTGGCCCACATCGCCCTGACGCTGATCGGCGAGGGCGAGGTGCACTATCGGGGCGAGTGGCGCCCCGCGGCGGAGGTGCTGCGCGAAAACGGCCTCGCGCCCATGCGCATCCACATCCGCGAGGGGCTTTCGATCACCAACGGCACCTCGGTGATGACGGGCATCGGGCTCGTCAATCAGTTCCATGCCGAGCGGCTGCTGGACTGGGCCACGCTGGCTTCGGTGATGATGAACGAGATAGCGGCCTCCTACGACGACTTCATGGCCGAGGGGCTCAACGAATGCCGGCGCCATGAGGGCCAGCAGGTCATCGCCCGCCGCATGCGGGCGCTCGCCGAAGGGGGCAGCCGCATGCTCCGCCGCGAACACGAACTCTACGGCGGCATTTCGTCCGAGGTCAAAACCTTCGACAGCCGCCGCAAGGTCCAGGCCTACTACTCGCTGCGCTGCGCCCCGCAGATTCTGGGGCCTGTCCATGAGACGCTGCAGCAGGCGCGCCGGGTGCTCGAGGAGGAGCTCAACTCGGCCTGCGACAACCCCATTGTCGATCCCGTCCGCCGCAACGTATTCCACGGCGGCAACTTCCACGGCGACTACATCTCGCTCGAGGAGGACAAGGTGAAGATCGCCATGGTCCGCCTGGCGATGACAGCCGAGCGGCAGCTGAACTACCTCTTCCACGACCGGATCAACAACATCCTGCCGCCGTTCCTGAACCTCGGGACGCTCGGACTCAACTACGGCATGCAGGCCTGCCAGTTCACGGCCACCTCGACAACGGCCGAGTGCCAGACGCTGGCCATGCCCAACTACGTGCACAGCATCCCGAACAACAACGACAATCAGGACATCGTCAGCATGGGCACCAACTCGGCGCTGATATGCAAACGGGTGATCGACAACGTCTTCCAGGTGATGTCGATCCACTTCATTGCCCTGGCCCAGGCCGTAGACTGTCTGAAGATCGCCGGGGAGCTCGCTCCCGTGTCGCGCCGTGTCTACGATGACGTGCGGGCGATCATCCCCGCATTCGTCGAGGATGCCCCGTTCTACCGCCAGATTGCGGCCGTCGAGGCGTATTTGCGAAACAATCCGTTGAACCTGAAATAGTACGACGATCATGAGATATGCACTGGTTACGGGAGGATCCCGGGGGCTGGGACGGGCCGTCTGCCTGAAGCTGGCGGCGCAGGGCTGGCCCGTGGTGATCAACTACCGTTCGAACGACGCGGCAGCACACGAGACGCTCCGCGCAATCACCGAGGCGGGGGGACAGGCCGAACTGCTGCCCTTCGATGTGGCCGACCCCGAGGCGATCGAGCAGGCCCTGGGCCGCTGGAGCGAGGCTCACCCGGACGACTACATCGCCGTCGTGGTGAACAACGCGGGCATCCGCCGCGACAACCTGATGGTCTTCATGCAGAACGACGAGTGGCACCGGGTGCTCGACACGACGCTCAACGGCTTTTTCTACGTCACGCGGCGCCTCCTGAAGGAGATGCTCACCCACCGCTGGGGCCGGATCGTCAATATGGCCTCGCTCTCGGGCATCAAGGGGCTTCCGGGACAGGCAAACTACTCGGCGGCCAAGGCGGCGCTGCTCGGGGCGACGAAGGCCCTCGCGCAGGAGGTCGCACCGCGCAAGGTGACGGTCAATGCCGTGGCTCCGGGATTCATCGAGACCGACATGACCCGCGACCTCGACGAGAAGGAGTTCCGCAAGCTCGTGCCGGCGGGCCGCTTCGGAAAACCCGAGGAGGTGGCGGCGCTGGTCGCCTTCCTCGTCTCGGACGATGCCGCCTACATCACCGGCGAGGTGATCTCGATCAACGGCGGACTGTATACTTGATACTTGAAAATACTTAATACGGAATAGATGGAACGACGTGTCGTCATAACGGGCATGGGAATCTGGTCGTGCCTGGGACAGAATCTGAACGAGGTGAAGGAGTCGCTCTACGCCGGGCGGTCGGGCATCGGCGTGGAACGGGAGCGGCTCGACTACGGCTACCGCTCGGGGCTGACGGGTCTGGTCCCGCGGCCGCAGCTCAAGGGGGTCATCGACCGCCGCCTGCGTGTCGGGCTGTCGGAGGAGGCCGAATATGCCTACATGGCCTCGCGGCAGGCTTTCGAGCAGTCGCTCATGGACGAGGCCTACCTGCGCGAAAACGAGGTGGGCATCCTCTTCGGCAACGACTCCTCGGCCAAACCGGTCATCGAGGCGGCCCGCATCATGGATGAGAAGCACGACTCGGCGCTGCTCGGCTCGGGGCTGATCTTCCAGTCGATGAACTCCACGGTGACGATGAACCTCAGCACGATCTTCCACCTGCGGGGCATCAACTTCACCGTCAGCGCGGCCTGCGCCAGCGGCTCGCACTCGATCGGCATGGCCTACCTGCTCATCCGGCAGGGGCTGCAGGATGCCGTGCTGTGCGGCGGCGCACAGGAGGTCAATTACTACTCGATGGCCACGTTCGACGCGCTGGCTGCCTTCTCGGTGCGCATGGACGAGCCGACAAAGGCTTCGCGTCCGTTCGACCGCGACCGCGACGGACTGATCCCCAGCGGCGGTGCGGCGGCCCTCGTGCTCGAAGAGTACGAACATGCCGTGCGGCGCGGCGCCCCGATTCTGGCCGAGGTCTGCGGCTACGGCTTCTCGTCCAACGGCGGGGGCATCTCGCAGCCCAGCGACGACGGCTCGGTGACGGCCATCCGGCGCGCCCTCGAGGCCGCATCGATGCAGCCCGACGAGATCGACTACGTCAATGCGCACGCCACCTCGACGCCTCAGGGCGACATGTTCGAGGCCATAGCCCTCGACCGGGTCTTCCGCGGTACGCACGCCCTCATCAGTTCGACCAAGTCGATGACCGGCCACGAGTGCTGGATGGGCGGGGCGAGCGAGATCGTCTATTCGACACTGATGATGCAGCACAACTTCGTGGCGCCGAACATCAACCTCGAGCATCCGGACGAGTATGCCGAGAAACTCAACCTGACGGCCGTCACGGTCGATACACAGGTCGATACGGTGCTCTCCAACTCGTTCGGGTTCGGAGGCACGAACAGCGCCCTGGTGATCCGCAAGGTCAAATAGTCAAAGATTCCGGCCATGAAACTCTTCCCCGCATTGGAAAAAGCCTATACGCGCGAGCCGCTCACGGCCCGCGAGGCGCAGCGGCAGGCGCAGTTCATCGCCTTCGGCCCCATCGTCTTCCAGGTCTCGCGGCTGATGGTCAGGTTCGGAATCCTGGAGCTGCTGCGCGAGCGCGACGGAGGGATGACGATCGGAGAGATCGCCGCCGAGACGAAACTCTCGGACTATGCCGTGCGGGTGCTGCTTGAGGCCTCGCTTTCGATCGGCACGGTGCTCGTCGATCCCGCGAGCGAGCGCTTCACGCTCTCGAAGACGGGCTGGTTCCTGCTCACCGACGCCTCGACACGCGTGAACATGGACTTCAACCACGACGTCAATTACGAGGGGCTGTTCCGCCTCGAGGAGTCGCTCCGCGAGGGACGCCCGGCCGGACTGGAGCACTTCGGCCCCTGGCCGACGGTCTACGAGGGGCTGTCGCAGCTCCCCGAACAGGTGCGCAGGAGCTGGTTCTCCTTCGACCACTTCTATTCGGACCATTCGTTCGACGAGGCGCTGCGGGTGATCTTCTCGCAGCCTGTCGGGCAGCTGCTCGACGTGGGCGGCAACACGGGCCGCTGGGCCCTGCGCTGTGTGGCTTATAACCCGCAGGTCGAGGTGACGGTCATGGACCTCCCGCAGCAGGTGGCCATGATGCTCAGCCAGACGGCCGGCCACGAGGGTGCCGGGCGGATCCGCGGCTATGGCTGCAACCTGCTCGATGCCGAAGAGTCCTTCCCGACCGACCGCCGCTACGATGCGATCTGGATGAGCCAGTTCCTCGACTGCTTCGGCGAGGAGGAGATCCGCTCGATCCTCGGCCGTGCGGCGCGGATCATGACAGATCAAACACGCCTATATATTATGGAGACCTTCTGGGACCGCCAGAAGTTCGAGCCGGCAGCCTTCTGTCTGACGCTGACAAGCCTCTACTTCACGGCCATCGCCAACGGCAACAGCCGGATGTACCATTCGGAGACGATGCAGCGGTTGGTCGAGGAGTCCGGACTGGAGGTTGAGACCGTCCACGACTTCCTGGGCTGGGGACACAGCATCATGGTATGCAGAAAAACGGACAAACATTGAATTGAATCGGATATGGAAAGAAAGGAAATCGAAGAAAAAGTCAAGGCCTTCCTCATCGACGAACTGGAGGTCGAGGAGGAGAAGATTGCGCCCGAGGCGCTGTTGAAGGAGGATATCGGCATCGACAGCCTCGACTTCGTGGACATCGTCGTGATCGTCGAGCGCACGTTCGGCTTCAAGATCAAGCCCGAGGAGATGGCCGGCGTCAAGACCCTCAGCGACTTCTGCGACTACATCGAAACCAAGGTCGGCAACCGCTGACCGAAGCCCCGCAGATTGCGAAGCGATGGGTGCCGAAGCGAAAACCGCGGCGATGCGCGATCCGGCGCATGACGGCTGGCAGGGGACGACCGACGGACGACCGTGGATGCTGCGGTCGCTCGTCGTGCTGTTCCGCTGGGTGAACATCCGCTGCCTCTATGCCGTCATGTCGGTGGTGGTCATCTTCTACATGCTGGCGAACGGCCGCAATCGCCGTGCGATCGCCCGACTGTTCCGCGAACACCTCGGCTACGGACGCTGGCGGACGCTGTGCGCCGTCTACGCGAACCACTTCCGTTTCGGGCAGGTCATCCTCGACCGCTTTGCGGTCTACGCCGGATGCCGGTTCCGGGTCGAGATCGAGCACAACGACTACTACAACGAGCTGGCCTCGGCTCCCGGGGGCTTCATCATGGTCAGCTCCCACGTGGGCAACTACGAGTTGGCCGGGTATACGCTCCGCCCCGAGCAGAAACGCTTCCACGCGCTGGTCTATGCGGGCGAGAAGCAGACCGTGATGCAGAACCGCGCGAAGTGCTTTGCCGGCAACAACATCGAGATGGTTCCCGTCCTGCGTGACATGTCGCACCTGTTCATCGCCAACCGGGCGCTCGAGGAGGGCGACATCATCGGCATGCCCGGCGACCGCCTCTTCGGCTCGCAGAAGAGCGTCACGTGCGACTTCCTGGGTGCTCCGGCCCGCTTCCCGCTGGGCCCCTTTGCCCTGGCCGTCCAGCGCGAGGTCCCGATGCTGTCGATCTTCGTGATGAAGGAGGGCGTGAAACGCTACCGGATCTTCGTCGATCGCATCGATGCGGGTGATCCCGGTGCGCCGAAACGGGAACGCATGGAACATGCTGCCCGGACGTTTGCCGCTCAGCTGGAGCGCATTGTGCGTCGTTACCCGACGCAATGGTTCAACTACTACGACTTCTGGGAATAACCATGGAATTCGAAAAGATCGACATCCTCGACCTGCTGCCGCAGCGGCCGCCGTTCGTCCTGATCGACCGCCTCGTCCATTTCGACGAGCACCGCACGGTGACGCGCTTTACCGTCCCCGAGGGGCACCTCTTCTGTGAGGAGGGATGCCTGCAGGCCGCCGGGCTGATCGAGAACATCGCGCAGACCTGCGCGGCCCGCATGGGCTATATCAACCTGATCAACGCCGAGCGCGTGAAGCTGGGCTTCATCGGGGCCATCCGCGATCTGGAGATCCGGCGGCGCCCGCGTTGCGGCGAGACGCTGGTCACGACGATCGAAAACCTTGAGGAGATCTTCCGCATGATGCTGGTCGATGCCGTCGTCCGCTCGGGCGACGAGGTGCTGGCCACGGCGCGCATGAAGATCGCCCTGAGCGAAACCGACGCACAAAACGCATGACGATGAAAAGCGACACGAAGATAACGAAGGGACTGACCGCCTCGAAACGTTTCGAGGTGCGCTTCAGCGAGGTGGACTCGATGAACATCGTGTGGCACGGCTCCTATCCGCTCTACTTCGAGGATGCCCGCGAGGCCTTCGGCGCCAGGTACGGACTGGGCTACATGGACATCTTCGGCAACGGATACTATGCGCCGCTGGTCGAACTGTCGTTCAAGTACAAGTCGCCGATCGTCTACGGCATGCCCTGCCGCATCGACATCCACTATCGGCCGACCGAAGCGGCCAAGATCGTCTTCGACTACGAGATACACCATGCCGAGACCGACGAGTTGCTGGCTACGGGCCACAGCGTGCAGGTCTTCATGGACAAGGAGTACCGGCTGGTGTGGATCACGCCGGAATTTTACGCACAATGGAAAGAGCGCTGGAACATGAACTGATCGTCCGCACGGGCGACCACATCCTCTCCCCGCTGGGCATGGACTCGGCGGAGACCTTCGGCCGTGTGCTCGAGGGACGTTCGGGCCTCTGCCGCTACGAGGGGCTGTGGGGAATCCCCGAGCCGTTCGTCGCTTCGCTGCTCGATTTCGGGCTTGTGGACCGGGCCTTCGGGGAGCGTTTCGGCTCCGGACTCGCGGAGAAGTACACCGGATTCGAGCGCATGTGCCTCCTTTCGGCATCACAGGCCATCGGTGAGGCGCGGATCGATCCCTCTTCGCCCCGGGTGCTCTTCCTGCTCTCGACCACGAAGGGCAACGTGGCGCTGCTCGAGCGTGAGAATGCGCTCCGCGACGAGGTGCTTCCCGGCTGGTCGGCACGCCGCATCGCCGCCTTCTTCCGCAACCCGAACGACCCCGTGGTTGTCTCGAACGCCTGTACGTCGGGCCTCTGCGCGCAGATCGCCGCCATGCGGGCCCTGCAGAGCAGGCGTTGCGACCATGCCGTGGTGATCGGTGCCGAGCGGCAGTCGAAATTCATCGTCTCGGGCTTCCAGTCCTTCAAGGCCCTCTCCCCGGAGCCGTGCCGCCCCTTCGACCGCGACCGTGCGGGGTTGAATGTCGGCGAGGCTGCCGCCACGATCGTCTATTCGCGGCGTCGGCGCGACGAGGTGGACCCCGGCGAATGGGTGGCCTGCCGCGGGGCGATCCGCAACGATGCCAACCACATCTCGGGCCCGTCGCGCACGGGTGAGGGGTGCTACCGGGCTCTGCGGGCCATCCTGCGGGACGTGGCTCCCGGGACGCTGGCCTTCATCAACGCGCACGGCACGGCCACGCCCTACAACGACGAGATGGAGTCGATCGCCATCGACCGGGCCGGACTGGCGGAGGTGCCCGTAAACGGGCTGAAGGGCTATTTCGGACATACGATGGGTGCGGCCGGCATTCTGGAGACGATCCTCTCGATGCGGGCCGTCGAACAGGGGGTGGTCCTCTCCACGCGCGGATATGCCGCGTGCGGAGTGTCGCACCCGCTGAAGATTTCGGCCGAGCAGGGCACGACCGACCGGGACAGCTTCGTCAAGATGCTCTCCGGGTTCGGCGGATGCAATGCGGCCATGTTGTTCAAACGGGGAGGAATGCCATGCTGACGATCGGAAGATGGATCCGGCTGACGCCCGCCGGGGCGGTGCGCGACGGAGAGCCCGTAAGGCTGGAGCCTTCGGACGACCCGCTGCTTGTGGCCCTCTACCGCAGGTATGCGGGCGGTTATCCGAAGTTTTTCAAGATGGACCCGCTCTGCCGCCTGGGATTCGTCGCCTCGGAGCTGCTGCTCGACGGCGAAGCGGAGCGTTTCACCCCGCGCGAGGACCGCGCCGTGGTGCTCTTCACCCGCAGCGGTTCGTTCGCCAGCGACAGTCGCTACCAGCAGACGATCGCCGACCCGGCAGACTACTACCCCAGCCCGGCGGTCTTTGTCTATACGCTGGCCAACATCGTGACCGGAGAGATCGCCATCCGGAACAGGTACCTCGGCGAAACCTCGTGCTACCTGCTCGACGGGGATCCGGTTCCGCAGATGGTCGCCACGGTCGGCGAGGCGTTCCTCGATCCGGAAACGCGGTCGGTGCTCTGCGGCTGGGTCGAGCACCCCGGCGGCGGGGAGGCGGCGGCCACACTCTTCCTGGTCGGCTGCGAGGAGGTGCCCGGAGGAACTGCATGGACGGAAGAGTCGGTGAGGGAAATTATGGATATTCAACGATAAACACGAGTTATTTGAAGATATGGAAGAACTGATTTACGAACTCAAGAATGCTATTATCGAGGCCCTGAACCTCGAGGAGGTCAAACCCGAGGAGATCGACAACGACGCTCCGCTGTTCGGCGACGGTCTGGGACTGGATTCGATCGACGCCCTGGAGCTGATCGTCCTGATGGAGAAGAGGTACGGCATCAAGCTGAAGGACCCCTCCGTCGGCCGCGAGATCTTCCGGAGCATCAATGTCATGGCCCGGTATATCGCCGAGAACCGCACGAAATAGGTACTGCGATGAAGGAGCCGATATGGATCACGGGAGCCGGAATCGTCTCGGCCGTCGGGTGCAACAAGCGCGAGGTGCTCGATTCGCTCGTTGCCGGGCGTTCGGGCATCGGGCCGATGCGCCACCTGCGGAGTGTGCATACCGAGTTTCCCGTGGGCGAGGTGCCGATGAGCGACGAAGCGCTGTGTGCGGCGCTGGGTATCGATGCCTCGACGCCGACCATCCGCACGGCCCTGCTGGGCATGCTGGCCCTCGGTGAGGCGCTCGACGAGGCCGGTTTGTCCGGCGGTGAACTGCCCGGGGCGGCCTTCATCTCGGGAACGACCGTCGGCGGCATGGACCGCAGCGAGTGCTACTACCCCGATTTCCTGGCCAACGACTCGCGCAACGAATACATCGCCATGCACGACTGCGGAGCCTCGACGGAACTGATTGCCGACCGCTTCGGCCGCTTCGGGTTCGTGTCCACCCCATCGACGGCCTGCTCTTCGGCGATGAACGCCATTCTGGTCGGTGCCAACCTGATCCGCAGCGGGGCGTTCGACATCGTGGTGGCCGGAGGCAGCGAGTGCCTCACGCGCTTCCACCTGAACGGGTTCAACGCGCTGATGATCCTCGACACGCAGCCCTGCCGGCCATTCGACGCCACGCGCGCCGGCCTGAACCTCGGCGAGGGCGCCGCCTACGTGGTGTTCGAGCGGGCCGCTTCGGCCCGGAGGCGCGGCGTGCGTGCGCTGGCAACGCTCGACGGCGTGGCGAACACCTGCGACGCCTTCCACCAGACGGCCTCCTCGGCCGACGGCGAAGGGGCCTTCCGGGCCATGCGCGGGGCGCTGGCCGATGCGGGGCTCGACCCCTCGGAGGTGGACTACATCAACGCCCACGGAACCGGAACGCCCAACAACGACGCCAGTGAGAGTGCCGCCATGCTGCGGCTCTTCGGCGACCGTGTGCCGCCCGTCTCCTCGACCAAGGCCTTCACCGGACATACGACCAGCGCGTCGGGCGCCATCGAGACGGTCATCTGCCTCCTGGCCCTCCGGCACGGGTTCCTCCCGGTCAATCTCAACTGGCAGCACCCGATGGACAACGGCATCGTCCCGGTTCGGGAGAGCCGGCCGCCGCGTGAGATCCGCCACGTGTTGTGCAACTCGTTCGGATTCGGCGGCAACGACTCCTCGCTGCTCCTTTCGAAATGGCAAGAACGATGAAACGAATCTACATACGCGCCGCCGAGCAGATCTCGCTCCAGCAGCCGCTCAGCGAAGAGTGGATGTCGGCTCCCGTGTACTGCCGCGAGCCCTATGCGCGGGCCGTCGATCCCGACTTCCGCCGATGGCTCTCGCCCGGCGAGAGCCGCCGGCTGGGCAGGATCCTCAAGCGGGCGCTGGTCATCGGCCGCGTGATCGCCGACAAGACGGGCATCGGGACCCCCGACGCCATCCTCGTCGGCACGGGGCTGGGCTGCATGGAGAATACGGAGCGCATCCTCGAGCCGCTGTGCCGCGACGGCGAGCAGATGCTGAGCCCCACGCACTTCATGCAATCGACGCACAACACCATTGCCGCGCTGCTCGCCATCCACTCCGGGGCGCACGGATACAACATCACCTACTCGCACAAGGATCTCTCGTTCGACCTGGCCCTGCAGGATGCCTGCATGCAGCTCCGCGCGGGGGCTCTCCGCACGGCGCTGGTCGGCGGGTTCGACGAGCTGACCCCCTCCTATTACACCCTGCTCCGGCGGATCGGCTGCCTCGGGGCGGAGGGACAGGCGCCGGGTTCGGAGGCGGCCGTGTCGCTGCTGCTCACGGACGACGGCCGCGATGCGCTGTGCGAGGTGGCCGCCATGCGCATCCGCTACCGGCCGACCGACGACGAACTGTCCGAACTGCTCTCGGAGGCGCTTGCCGAGGCGGGCATTGCACCGGAGGGGCTTGCGGGAATCCTGACGGGAGCGGACGGCAATCCGGCGAACGATCGCTTCTACGAGACCTTCGTTTCGCGGCTGCTGCCCGGCGTACCTGCGCTCCGCTACCGGCACCTGTTCGGCACCGGGTACTCGGCCTCGGCCTACGGCGTCTATGCGGCGGCGCACTGTCTCGGCCGGGGCTTCATCCCGCCCGCGCTCCGTTGCGGTGCCGCGCCGCTCGGCGACGGCCGCCCGCAGGCTCTTGCGGTGCTCAACCAGCGCGGGGGCAAACATTACTCACTCGTTATCCTGCGCGCCCTATGTGGAGACTGATCCTGTTGGCCCTCGGGCAGTCGGCCCTGATGGTGGCCTGCCAGCTGCTGCAGAAGATCGCGCTCAACCGTGCCGGCGACTTCGCATGGAGCTGGGGCTGGTTCTGCCGCTTCTTCGCCAATTTCTACATGATCGGCAGCGGGCTGTGCTTCGCGGCCACGGCCTTCTGCTGGCTCTACATGCTCAAGCGCTACCCGTTCAGCATGGCCTACCCGATGCTGAGCCTGGCCTACGTCATGGGCATGCTGGCCGCCGTCGTCTTCTTCCACGAACAGATTCCGCTGACGCGCTGGATCGGCATCGCCCTGATCATGGCCGGATGCGTATTAATTGCCAAATAAACCATGAAAACCGCAGTTACGATCCTCTTCCTGCTCCTCGCGGGTCTCGGAAACCTCCCGGCGCAGACCCCGCACGACCCGGCGGAGGCGGAGCTCATCGCCGCCATCGACCGGAGCGCCTCGGCGATAAGGAGCCTGCAGTGCGACTTCACCCAGACCAAGGAGCTCTCGCTCCTGCAGGACAAGATGGTGTCGCGGGGGGTGATGTACTACCGCCAGGAGGGAGGAAAACTCCACTGGGAGTACCTCTCGCCCTATACCTATACGTTCGTGCTGAACGGTGACCGGGTGATGATGCGTTCGCCCGGCTATACCGACGTGGTCGAGACCTCGGGCAACAGGATGTTCCGGCAGATCGCACGGATCATGATGCATTCGCTGACGGGCCGGTGCCTCACGCAGGAGGCGGAGTTCGACACGCAGGTCCGTGCGGAAGACGGACGCTGGATCGCCACGCTGAAGCCGGTCCGGCGTGAGATGCGGCAGTTCTTCACCGAGGTGAGGCTCTGCTTCGACCCCGGACGGAAACTGGTCACCCGCGTGGAACTGCTCGAGGAGAGCGGCGACCGCACGGTGATCGAACTGAAAAACATACGGACCGATGTGGACATCGACGAAAAGTATTTTGCTGTCGATTAGCCTGCTGCTGGCCGTCGGCTCGGCTGCGGCCTCACCGCGGGAGGTTTTCTTCCCGGACGGCGAGGGCGAGCGCCGCGAGTATGCCGTGGCCCTGGGTTTCGGAGAGGCCCGTCTCTCGGGCATCTGCGTCGTGAAATACATGGAGGGGGAGGTTGTCGGCTCGCTGCTCAACGAGTTCGGCATCCGCGCCTTCGACTTCCGCTACGACCCGAAGCGCGGCCGCGTGAGGCTCTCGAACCTGACGGCCTTCCTCGACCGGTGGTACATCCGCCGGACGTTGCGGCGCGACCTGGCGCTGCTGCTGCAGTGCGGCGCTGTCTCCGGGGAGCGGGTCGTGCGCGGCCGCAGCATCCGCCTTTGCGAGGACGGATCGCTGGAACTCAACCATATGCGACGGGCGTTGAGCTACCGCTTCACCCCGTTGGACCCAAACAGGGACGAACGATGAAACTACTGAACGGCTTTTTCTTTGTCGAAGCGGCGACGACGGACGACGAGGGTACCTGCTACCGCCTCCGTCTCGACCCGCAGCATGTGATCTTCCGGGCCCACTTCCCCGGCAACCCCATCACGCCGGGCGTCTGCATCGTCCAGCTGGTCACCGAACTGCTCGAATGGATGACCGGCCGGCGGCTCGAACTACGGCGGGTGGTCAATGTCAAGTTTCTCCATGTCCTCTCGCCGGCCGAGCGCACCTCCGTGCAGGTGCTCTTCCGCAGCGTGGACTTCGACGGTGCGCAGTGCCGCGTCAAGGCCGTGCTGAAGGACGGCGGGCTGCAGCTCGCCCAACTCTCCCTGATCTGCGACGATGTTACGGAAGAGTGACAGAAGCATGCCCGGGCCGCGTTTCTGCGCCGTTATCCCGACATACAACAATGCCGGGACGCTCCTCGACGTCGTTGTGCGCACGCACCGGCAGCTGCCCGATATCATCGTGGTGAACGACGGTTCGACCGATGCAACGGCCGCGTGCCTCGCCTCGTCGCCGGTGCCCGTTACGGTCGTCGCCCTTGCGCGGAACCGCGGCAAGGGATATGCCCTGCGCGAAGGCTTCCGCAAGGCCCGGGCGTGCGGCTTCACCCATGCGGTGACGATCGACGCCGACGGGCAGCACTACCCCGAGGACATCCCGGCCCTCGTCGCTGCCTCGCGCCGCAATCCGGCGGCCCTGATCGTCGGCAGCCGTCCGTTCGACCACGAGAACATGCCCCGCGGAAACACCTTCGCCAACCGTTTCTCGAACTTCTGGTTCCGCCTGCAGACGGGCATCGACCTGCCCGACACGCAGACCGGGCTGCGCATCTATCCCCTCTCCGGCATCCGGGGCGAACGCTGGCTGACGGCCCGCTATGAGGCGGAGCTCGAACTGCTCGTGGCTTCGGCCTGGGCCGGCGTGCCGCTGTGCCCGGTGACGGTCCGGGTGAGTTATCCCGAGGACCGCGTAACGCATTTCCGCCCGGTGATGGACTTCGTGCGCATCTCGCTGCTCAACACCGTGCTGTGCCTGCTGGCCGCCGTATACGGCTGGCCCCGTACCCTTTTCCGAAAACTGCTGCGATGAGTGCCGCCATACATACCTCCCGAACCGTGCCCGTCACGGTGCCAAGGATCGCCCGCTCGCTCTACTCGATCCTCTTCCTGTGTGTCAGCATGTTCCTGCTGGTGCTGCCCGCGACGTTCCTCTACTTCCGCATCGGGAGCGCGACCGAGCGCAAGCGCCGCCGCCTGCACCGCTTCATCTGCCGCGCCTCGCGCTTCATCGTCCGGCGTGTGCCGGGTACGTGCTTCACGCTCGACAACTCCGTCGGCGAGCGGTTCGACAAACCCGCGGTCATCATCAGCAACCACCAGTCGCACCTCGACCTGATGTGCATCCTGATGCTGACCCCGAACCTCGTCGTGCTGACCAACGACTGGGTCCACCGCAACCCGATCTACGGGCTGGTGATCCGCTATGCGGAATTCTACGCCGTGTCGGACGGCATCGAGGCCAATCTCGGCCGGCTGGCCGACCTGGTCCGCCGCGGCTATTCGATCGTCGTCTTCCCCGAGGGGACGCGCTCGCCCGACTGCCGGATCGGACGCTTCCACCGCGGGGCCTTCTACCTGGCCGAGCAGCTGCACCTCGACCTGCTGCCGATCTACCTGCACGGTGTCGGTCACGTGCTGCCCAAGCGCGATTTCATGCTCCGCCGCGGGTCGATGCATGCCGAGGTCGGCCGGCGGATCACCCCCGATGATCCCCGTTACGGCGCCGACTACAAGGCCCGCACCTCGGCCATCCGCCGCCACTACGTCGCCCATTACGCCGCCCTTTGCGCCCGGCGCGAGACGGCCGACTACTATGCGTGGTACGTGTGCGAGAAGTACCGCACGGCGGGCCGGCGGGCGTACCGGGCCTGCTGCCGCCTGCTGCGACGCAACGGCAACTTCAGGGAGGCGGTCGGCGCGATGCCCGAAGCGGCCTCCGTTCGGATCGACAACGCCTCGACGGGCGAGTTCGCCCTGCTTTGCGCGCTGGTCCGACCGCAATGCGAGATCCATGCCGTGGAGTGCGACCCGAAACGCCGGGCCGTGGCTGCCCGGGCGCTCTCGCTGCCCGAAAACCTCCACCTGCATGCCTCCGCGGCGGATGTCCCGCCCGATGCACTCCGCTACCGGCTCGACGACGGCCGGCCGGTTGCGGCCGCGGATGAAACCGACGCCTGCGTCACAATCGTTCCGGTCCGATGAAAAAGCGCTGTGTCATCATAGGAAGCGGACTCGGGGGGCTGTCGTGCGGGGTTATCCTGGCCCGGAACGGATACGACGTGACTGTTCTGGAGCAGGATGCCCGGATCGGCGGATGCCTGCAGTGCTTCCGCAGGGGCGACGCGAAGTTCGAGACCGGCATGCACTTCATCGGCAGTTGCGACGAGGGGCAGGTGCTCCGGCGGCTGTTGCGCTACCTCGAGGTGTTCGACGACCTTCGGTTGAGCCGCCTCGACCCCTCGGGCTACGAGGTGATCTCGCTCGGAGGCGAGCATTTCCGGCTGGCGCAGGGGCGCGAAGCCTTCATCGAGGAGCTGGCGGCACGTTTCCCCGCCGAACGCGGCCGGCTGAACGACTATTTCGACCTGATCGGACGCATCGCCCGGGCCTCGTCGCTGCATGCCCTGCAGTCCGGGACCTCGGATCTCGGCGTCCTGGCCGAATACCAGATGCGGAGCATCGACTCGGTGCTCGACGTACTGATCCGCGACCCGCTGCTGCGCGATGTGCTGGTGGGCAATCTGCCGCTCTACGCCGCCGAGAAGGGACGCACGCCCTTTGCCACCCACGCCTTCATCACCGATTTCTACAACCGGGGGGCTTTCCGCATCGTGGGCGGCAGCGACGCCGTGGCCGAGTCGCTCGCACGCACCCTTGTGCGCCGCGGCGGCCGGATTGAGACCAGCCGCAGGGTCGTGCGGATCCGTTGCGATGCCGCCGGGGTTCGTGCTGTCGAGACCGAAGACGGACGCAGCTGCCCGGCCGATCTGGTGATCTCGAGCATCCACCCGCAGCGGACACTCGGCCTGCTCGACAGCGGGCTGATCCGCCCCGCCTACCGCAACCGCATTGCCGCGCTGCGCAACACGACGGCCGGATTCACGCTCTACCTCCGTTTCAAGCAGGGGCAGGTCCCCTACATGAACCATAACCACTACGGATACACCGGCACAACCCCCTGGGGGTGCGAACACTATACCGAAGAGGAGTGGCCCCGCGGCTACCTCTACATGCACATGTGTCACGAGGAGCATCCCGTCCATGCCCGGTGCGGTGTGGTGATCTCCTACATGTCCATCGACGACCTGACGCCGTGGCTCGACACGCGGGTCGGACACCGCGGTGCGGACTACGAGGCCTTCAAGCGCCGCAAGGCCGAGCGTCTGCTCGAGGTCGTCGAGCGCGATTTCCCGGGGCTCAGCCGGCAGATCGACGCCTGCTATACCTCCACGCCGCTCACCTACCGCGACTATACGGGAACCGTGGACGGATCGATGTACGGCGTCGTGCACGACGTGCAGGCCGGTGTCGGCAGCCGCGTCTCCCACCGCACCCGCATCCCCAACCTCCTGCTGGCCGGGCAGAGCGTCAATTCGCACGGGATCCTGGGGGTGCTGGTCGGCTCGCTCATCGCGTGCGGCGAGGCGGTGGGTCTGCCGCGCATTTTCGAACAGATAAACGAAGCGAACCCATGAACGGAACGGTTGTCATCATCGGAGGCGGCATGGGCGGCCTCTTTACGGGGGCGCTGCTGGCCCGGAACGGATACCGTGTGACCGTGCTGGAGCAGAACGCTGCCGTCGGGGGCGGGCTGCAGACCTTCGTGCGCAGCGGCGAGCGCTTCGAGACGGGCATGCACATGCTGGGCGGCTTCCGCCCCGGCGGCTCGGTCCGCCGCATCTGCCACTACCTGGGAATCCTGGATCAGTTGAAGATCCGACCGACCGACGACGACTGCATGGACTCGCTGCACTACCTTGCCGAAGGGGAACGCTTCGCCATCCCCTGCGGGCGGGAGCGTTTCGCAGAGAGCTTCGCCGCCCGGTTCCCCGCCGAGGCCGACGGTGTACGGCGCTATGTCGAGGCGCTCTACCGCCTGTCGGACGAGGTCGGCATGTTCCGCCTGCGCGAAGCGCAGGGGTCGATCTTCTCCCACTCCGAGGAGTTCCTGCTGCCGGCCGACGAGCTGATCGCCCGCTATGTCGCCGACCCGCGGCTGCGCGACATCCTGGCCTACATGAATCCCATGTACGGAGGGGTCGCCCGCCATACGCCCGCCTATATCCATGCGCTGGTCAATGTGCTCTACATCGACGGCGAGGACCGCTTCGTGGACGGCAGTTCGCAGCTGGCCGAGGCGCTGGCGGGAGTCATTCGCGCCAACGGGGGCGAGGTCGCGACCCGCGCCCGGGTCCGGCACCTCGCCTGTACGGAACGTACGATCCGTTATGCCGAAACCGAGGAGGGCCGCCGCTATGCGGCCGACCGCTACATCGCGGCGATCCACCCCTGCACGCTGCTGCGGATGCTCGATGCGGCGGCGCTGCCCCGGGCCTACCGCTCGCGGCTCGAGCAGATTCCCAACAGCTACTCGGCCTTTACGGTCTACCTGAAGCTCAAGGAGAACCGCTTCCCCTATATCAACCATACGTGCTACTGCCAGAGGGCCCACGGCATGGCGTGGCAGCTGGGCACCTACGACGAACTCTGGCCCCGGGGCATCATGTACATGACCCCGCCCGTCAGCGGGCAGGGCCCCTTCAGCCGCAAGATGATCATCACGGCACCGATGCCCTTCGATGCCGTCCGCCGCTGGGAGGGGACCTTCACCGGCCGGCGCGGGTCCGACTACGAGGCCTGGAAGGAGGAGCAGGCCGGGCGGGTTCTGGCGCTCATGGAGCGGATCCGCCCCGGATTCCGGGAGGCGGTCGAGGCGGTCCATGCGTCGAGTCCGCTGACCATACGCGACTACTACGGTACGAAGGAGGGCGCCATGTACGGCTTCCGCAAGGATGCGCAGCAGATCGCCCTCTCGCAGGTCCCGATCGCGACGAAGATCGGCAACCTGCAGCTCACGGGACAGAACATCAACCTGCACGGCATCTGCGGCGTACCGCTCACGGCGGTCAATACGGCTGAAGCGCTGCTCGGGACCAACCGCCTGATCCATGCCATCAACACGAAATACGAAACCGACCATGGAAACCTTTGCAAATGACATCGAATTCCGCCCGGCCGAGGAGATCAAGGCCTTTCAGGAGCAGCTGCTGCAGAAGGCGTTGCACTACCTCGCCGGACATTCGGCCTACTACCGCCGCATGTTCGACCGCTGCGAGATACGCATCGACCAGATCCGCCACATCGAGGATCTGGTGAAGATCCCCTTCACCGAGAAGAAGGACCTGCAGCTCTTCAACGAGGAGTTTCTCTGCTGCCCCCGCGAGAAGGTCATCGACTATGTGACCACGTCGGGGACGCTGGGCGACCCGGTGACCTTCGGATGCACGGAACTGGACCTGCAGCGCCTGGCCTACAACGAGAAGAAGTCGTTCGCCTGCGCCGGGCTGCGTCCCGGGAACATCGTGCAGCTGATGACCACGCTCGACAAGCGGTTCATGGCCGGACTGGCCTATTTCCTCGGCATCCGCGAACTCGGCGCCAGCGTCATCCGCGTCGGGAACGGCATCCCCGAGCTGCAGTGGGACACCATCCGGAGGCTGAAGCCCGACACGATCATGTGCGTGCCGTCGTTCATCCTGCGGCTCATCCAGTATGCCGAGGAGCACGACATCGACTACCGCCGAAGCAGCATTCGCCGCATCATCGGCATCGGCGAGGGGTTGCGCGAGCAGGATTTCTCGCTCAACCTGCTCGGGCAGCGCATCCGCGAGAAGTGGGACGTGCAGCTCTTTGCCACCTACTCTTCCACGGAGATGGGCGCCACCTTCTCGGAGTGCGAATACGGCTGCGGCGGGCATATCCATCCGGAACTCATCATCGTCGAGATCATCGGGCCGGACAACCTGCCCGTCGCCGACGGCGAGTACGGCGAGATCGTCGTCACGACGCTCGGCGTCGAGGGCATGCCGCTGCTGCGCTTCCGCACGGGCGACATCGCCGCCAAGCGGACCGAGCCGTGCCGCTGCGGCCGCCACTCGTTCCGCCTTACGCCGCTTGTCGGACGCAAGCACAACATGATCAAGCTCAAGGGTACGACGCTCTACCCGCCGGCCCTGAACGACGTGCTGGACAACACCGCCTATGTGGAGAACTACGTCGTCGTGGTCGAGGAGAGCGAGGCCGGGACCGACCGCGTGATCGTTCGCATCGGGCTGAAGTACAGTCCCGAATTCGATGCCGTGAAGGACCTCAAGGACCGTTTCCGTTCGCGCATCCGCGTAGCCCCCGAGATCGAGCTGCTGCCGGTCGAGGAGATCCGCCGCATCAACTTCCCGGCCAAGAGCCGCAAACCGGTAAAATTCATCGACAACCGCAAATAGCCATGAACCACCCCGAATTCGACGACATCCGTCCCTACCGCGACGAGGAGATCCCGGCAGCGATGCAGCGCATCGCATCGAGCGAGTTCTTTCCGCTGCTGGCCACCTATATCTTTCCTGAGGAAGAACTTGAGGCCGTGCGCCGCAAAGTGGCGTCCATCAAGACGATCCGTGAGTTTCAGGAACAGGTCATGGCCGTGGTGAACGAGCAGGTCATCGCCCGCAGCATCACCTCGTTCACCTGGGAGGGAATCGAGCGGCTCGACCCCTCGGAGCGTTACCTTTTCGTCTCGAACCACCGCGACATCATGCTCGATGCCTCGCTGCTGCAGTACCTGCTCTTCGAGCACGGCCACGAGACCTCGGAGATCACTTTCGGGGCCAATCTCATGTCCTCGCAGCTGGTCATCGACATCGGCAAGGCGAACAAGATGTTCCGCATCGAGCGCGGCGGCAACATGAAGGACTTCTACCGCAGTTCGATGCACTGTTCGGAGTACATCCGGCACACGATCACCGAAAAGCGGCAGTCGGTGTGGATCGCCCAGCGCAACGGGCGGACCAAGGACGGCAACGACCTCACGGATCAGGGTATTGTCAAGATGTTCTGCATGAGCAAACCCTTCGACAAGATCGAGGCGCTGGCCGAACTGCACATCGTGCCGCTGTCGATCTCCTACGAATGGGAGCCCTGCGACATCCTCAAGGCGCTCGAGCTCTACGAGTCGCGCTTCACCCGCTACACGAAAAAGCCGGGCGAGGACCTGAACAGCATACTGACGGGCATCATGCAGCCCAAGGGCGCCGTGCATCTGGCCTTCGGACCGTGTCTCGACGCGAAGACGCTGCGCGCATACGACGGCTGCACCCACAACGAATACCACAAGCAGGTGACCCGGCTTCTCGACCGGACGATCCGTGGCAACTACCGCCTCATGCCCAACAACTTCATCGCCCACGACCTCCGCTACGGGCAGACCCGCCATGCGGCGCACTACACGCCGGCGCAGAAGGATGCCTTCATCGGTCGGCTCGGGGAGCTGGCGAAGTTCGAGGTGGACGATCCGGATCTGCTGCGCGACATCTTCCTGGGGATCTACGCCTCGCCGGTGGAGTACCTGAACGATTGACCCCGGAACGGACATGGCCGCGTTTTTCCTTCGCATCTACGACTGGCTGGCCGGGCGGCGCATGTGGCTCGGCGGCGTGCTGGCGCTCCTCTGTGCGCTGCTGCTTGCCGGGCTGTTCTCGCTGGGCCGCAACGAGGACATCCTGGATTTCCTGCCCGTGGACAACCACCACCGCAAGGCTCTGAACCTCTATCAGGAGCTCTCGGCCGCCGACCGCATTGTCGCCATCGTGCTTCCGCGCGACAGTTCGGCTGCGGTCCCGCCGGACCGGCTGGCCGATGCGGCGGAGCGCTTTGCCGCGGCCGTGGCTGGCCGCGACTCGCTCGGCGCGGTCCGCGACCTGATGACCCGCATCGACTACGGGCGTTTGTTCGATACCCGGCAGTTCCTCTACGACCACATCCCCTGCTTCCTGACCGACGCGGACTACGAACGCATCGACTCGCTGCTGACGCCCGGCTACATCGAGACGCAGATCGCCCGCGACCGGATGCTGCTGATGTTCCCCACGGGCAGCCTGCTCTCGGACCATGTGCGGCAGGACCCGCTGAACCTCTTCACGCCGGCCGTGGCGCGGCTGCAGCAGTTCCAGCCGGGATTCAGGTACGAACTCTACGACGGGTATATCCTCACGCCCGACCGGAAGCGGGCCATCGTGACGATGCGCACCCCCTACGGGTCGAACGAAACCGACTCCAACGCCCGGCTGATCGCCCTGCTGCGCGACGCCGCGGATGCCGTCGAAGCCGACACTCCCGAGCTGGAGGTCCACCTTGCCGGGGCTCCGGTTATCGCCGTCACGAATGCGCGGCAGATCAAGGCCGACAGCCTGCGGTCGATCGCCGTGGCCGTCGTGCTGATCCTTGCGCTGCTGCTCTGGACGCTGCGCTCCATGAGGTCGCTGCTGCTGATCGGCGTCTCGATCCTCTTCGGGTGGCTCTTCGCCATGGGCGGCATGTCGCTCCTCCGCGACGAAGTGTCGATGATCATCCTGGGCATCGGCTCGATCATCATCGGCATCGCCGTCAATTACCCGCTCCACCTGCTGGCCCACCTGCGCCACGAACACGACATGCGTGCAGCCCTGCGTGAAATCGTCTCGCCGCTCGTTATCGGCAACATCACTACCGTGGGGGCCTTCCTCTGCCTGGTCCCGATGACGGCCCCGGCGCTGCGCGACCTGGGTCTCTTCGCCGCCTTCATGCTGGTCGGCACCATCCTCTTCGTGCTGGTCTTCCTGCCTCACCTGGTCGGGAAACGCCCCCGGACCGAAGGCGGCGGACAACGCTTCCTCCGGGCGTTCTCGGCGATCGACTTCGAGCGCAAGCCGCGTCTGGTTCTCGGGGTCTGCCTGCTGACCGTCCCGTTCGCCTTCTTCAGCCGCCACACGGCCTTCGACACGGACATGCGGCACATCAACTACATGACCGACGGGCAGCGCGCCGATCTGGAGGCTTTCTCCCGGATGCTCGGCCCGGACAGCCTGACGACGGTCTACGTGGCCTCGGAGTCCGCGACCTGGGACGGGGCGCTGCAGCGGAGCGAAACGGCCCGCGGCGCCCTGGAGCGGACCGTCGCCGAGCACCCCGGGTCGGTGCTGGAGAGCGCCACACCCTTCCTCCCCTCGCGCTCCGAGCAGCTGCGGAGGCTGGCCCGCTGGGAGGAGTTCGTCGGACGGCATGCCGACTCGATCCGTACGCAGCTGGCTGCGGCGCTCCGGGCGAACGGGTTCCGCGAAGATGCCTTCGCCGGGTTCGAGGCGCTGCTCGACAAGTCGTTCGCACCGCTCGGGTGGGAGGAGCTTGCGCCGCTGGCCGGGCAGCTTTTCGAAGGGTATCTGAATGAGGCGGACGGAACCTGTACGGTGGTCGATCGGGTCAAGGTGCTTCCCGGGAAGGTCGGGGCGGTCGAGGAGACCCTGCGGCAGCGGATCCCCGGCTCCTACTGCTTCGACGTGCAGGGGATGAACGGCGCCATCGCCGATTCGCTGACCGGCGACTTCAACTACATCGGCTGGTCGTGCGGCGTGATCGTCTTCCTCTTCCTCTGGTTCTCGTTCGGGCGGCTCGAACTGAGCCTCATGGCCTTCCTGCCCATGGCCGTCAGCTGGCTGTGGATCCTCGGCCTCATGGAGCTGCTCGACATCCGGTTCAACATCGTGAACATCATCCTGGCCACCTTCATCTTCGGCCAGGGCGACGACTATACGATCTTCATCACCGAAGGACTTGTCTACGAACACGCCTACGGGCGCAAGCTGCTGGCCTCGTACAAAAGCAGCATCGTGATCTCGGCGCTGATCATGCTCATCGGCATCGGAACGCTCATCATCTCGCGCCACCCGGCCATGCGGTCGCTGGCCGAGGTGACCATCGTCGGCATGTTCACCGTCGTGCTGATGGCCTACATCATCCCGCCGTTCATCTACCGATGGCTGGTGCGGCGCCGCGACGGCAGGCTCCGCACGGCTCCCGTCACCCTCGGGCAGCTGCTCCGCACGGGGTGGTTCCGGGTGCTTCTCGCCGCCGAACTGCTGGGAGCCATCCTGCTCCGTCTCGTCTCGGGAAACAGCCGCCGGCTGCTCGGCCGCTACATCCGGCGGGTCGCCGGCTGGGACCTGCGCCACCTCCCCGGTATCGGTTTCCGTGCGGCGCCGCTGCCGGCCGGGGCACAGGTGATTGCATCCCGCTACCATGCGGACGTGGACCTGCTCGCGGCGGCAGCCGCGGGCGCGGGGATCGTTGCCGACCGCCGTTTCCCGGCGCTGATCTCGGCGCTGCTGCGGACGACCCATGCGCTGGTTCCTGCCGGCAGTGCCGACGAGGCCTGCAGGCGGGGATGGCAGGTCGTCTGCTTCGGCCCCCTGCCGGACGGTCTCCACGCGCCGGTCATCCCGATGGGAATCCACGGCAGCGGCGATCTGTACCCCGATGGAGGACCCCTGCTCGAACGGGGCTCTCTCAGGGTCGAATACGGGGCTCCGGTGGCTGCCGGTGCCGCCGCAGTGGCCGTTGGGACGTTGGAGGACGCGATGCGCATGCGCTTCGGCACGGCACGCTATTATGCGCCGCAGGTGCTGGCCCGCTACCGTTACAAGGGGCCGGAGGTCGAGGCCCGGGCCCGCCGGGTGCTGCGCGGCAGCGGCGCCTTCAGCCGATGGATCGACCGCGGCAGCACTCCACGCACGGCCGTCGTCGTCAATAACGGTCAGGGGGAGTTCGGACTGCTCCTGGCCCTCGTGCATCCCGGATGCGAGGTCTACGTCTTCGAGCAGGATGCGGACCGGGCTGCCCTGGCCCGTCACGTTGCGGCACAACCTGCCAACCTGCATCCCGGCAGCGACGGCGATCCCGCCGCTGGCGAGTTCCCCGGTGCGATGTGGTTCCTGATCGATCCGACACCCGAACAGCGGGCGAAGTACCCCGGGGCGGAGATCGTCACTCTCGGATAGCGATTCCGCAGGACGTCAGAATTTCCAGTTGAAACCCACGAGCAGGTCGCGCGGGCGGATGGCATAGCGGCATGCCGAGGAGCTCAATCCGTCGAAGAGCGTGTAGGCGTACTCCGTCTCGTTGAGCAGATTCGCGGCCGAGGCGAAGAACTCCCACCGCAGGCCGGCTTTCCAGCGCAGCGAGACGTCGGCCAGTATGAGGTGCTTGCTCCGCGTGTCGGAGAGTTGCGTGCGGTAGTGCTCTCCGGTCAGCTGGAGAACCAGATTTCTGGCCGGCGTGAAGTTGAGCTGCAGCCGCTGGTCGAACGCATGGCGGTCGGTCGGGGCGGCGGATTCGATCCGCAGCTGCGTGTAGCGGTAGTTGAACGTGTATTCGACGTTGAGCCAGCGGGCCGCGCGGAGGTTCACCCGTGGCGAGAGGGTCAGCACGCCCGAGCGGTACGGCATCCGGACGCCCTGCTGGCAGATCTCCATCCGCGTGTCGCTCCATGCAAGATCGACCCCCGCCTGGCCGTGCAGGGCGTCGATGTGGGTGCTGAGGCCCGTCGAGAGGTTCCACGACGCCATGCGGTTCGCCTCGCGGAGTTGCCCCGAGACGATGTAGTCGCCTTCGAAATCCTGCGTGGCGAGCCACGGAAGGTCGTACCACGAGCGCTGGAGGAAGAGGTGGGCGAAAATGCCGCTCAGCGGGTTCTTGTAGTTGGCTCCGGCCGTCAGCATCCGCACGGGGGTCGGTACGGGCGTTGCGGCCCCGGAGGCCAGCGTGCGGTAATCGCGCAGCAGCGTGGCCGGATAGACCGTTGCTTCGGCAGCCCCCTGCTCGCCCGCGGCGCCCGACGCCGAGAGGGTCCAGCAGGCCGACGGGGTCCAGCGCGCCGAGAGGTTGGCCGACCAGAGCAGCGGGCTGCTGCTGCCGCCCGTATAGCGGTAATAGCGCCAATCGGCCGGCAGGGCGAACATGAGGCGCAGCCGCTGCGTGCGGTAGGTGGCCGTCGGACGCAGGTAGAGGCTTCCGTAGCCGAAGCGCGTGTCGGCGGCGAGCGGCGCGGAGGTCTCGGCCTCGAGGCCGCTCAACGAGCTGTCGAAGCGCCGGCAGAGGGCCGCAATACCGCCCTTGAACTGGAACGACCAGCGGCGTCCGGCCTCCAGCCCCCAGGCGATGTTGTGGTTCATGCGCAGCAGGTCCACATCGAGCTGCTGCCGCTGCGCGGAGCCCTCGCGCACGACGTCCAGTTGCTGCGGCTGCGTGAGCCACAAGAGATTCGACGTCACGGTCAGCGTGCGGCGTCCCGTGCGGCGGATGTAATTGAGGTCGTTCTCCACGCGGTGCGTCGGAGCTTCGGTCTGCTGGCGGTTGGGATAGCTGCCCGTTGTCGCGGCGTCGAAATCGCTCCACGCAAGGTCGGCCGAAAGGCGGTCCATGAGGTAGAAGCGTTCGGTGTTGGCCAGCAGCTTCACATGGGCCGCGAGCTGCCGGTCGGTAAGCCGGGCCCGCTCCGCGAGCTCTTCGGCCAGTTCCCCGTCGGAGAGGTAGCGGACGATCCGCGAGGCGTAGTCCGAAGTCAGCCGGTCGTAGCCCCAGGCGACATGGCCGCTCAGCTGGTAGTCGTCCGTGAGCTTGCGCAGGTGGTCGGCACTGGCCATCGCCGAACGGTTCAGCCGCGTGCGGCTATCGTCGAGCGGCGCTTCGGAGAGCCCCGTCGAGAACCACGCGGGGGTGTCGTAGCGGTTGTCGGCACCGTTGAGCATCTCCTCGGCCGTGAGCTGGTGCAGATCGGCCGTCGGGTCCTCGCCCGTGTTGTCGCCCTTGAGGTTGAGCATCGACTGACTTTGCGCGGCGATGCGCATGGCGAAGGCCGAGCCGCTGCCCAGCACCTCGTCGGGCGATCCGCCGCCGGCGCCGCGAAGCGTTCCGGTCCAGTGCGAACGGGCCTGTTTTTTCAAGCGGAGGTTCAGGGCCGCGCGGTCGCTGTAGAGGACGTCGCGCAGCGCCTTGATCGGCTGGTGGTTCTCCATCACCTCGACGCTGGCCACGTCCTGCGGGGCGATGTTGTTCGTAGCCAGAGAGTAGCGGCCGTCGAGCATGTCCATCCCCTCGATGTAGAACTTGTTGATCGCTTCGCCGTTGTAGCGGATCTCACCCGACTTTTCGACCTCGATGCCCGGCATCTTGCGCAGCACGTCGGCAATCGTGCGGTCCTGCGCTTCGGTGAAGCTCGCGACGTTGTAGCTCACCGTGTCGCCCCGCAGCGAGAGGCGCGGTGCACGGATCTCGACCTCGCGGATCTCCACGGCACTGGCCTCGAGACGGATCTCCTGTGGCAGGCGGGCGGCATCGAACCGCTGCGCACGGTAGCCCATCATCGAGACGTCGATCCGTGCGGCCCGCATCCCCTGACGCGGGCGGAGACGGAAGGCGCCGTCCGCGGCCGAGGTCGCGTAACCCGCCTGCCGGCCCGTGCTGTCGGCCGCCAGCAGGATGGCCCCTGCGAGGGGCCGTCCGTCGGCGGCATCCACAACCCGCCCCGTCAGATCCTGTGCCGATGCCGTTGTCGTAAAGCAAAGCAGCACAACAAGAAATACAATCCACCTCATGTGATGCAGCAGGTTATTCGAGCTCGATCGGATTGTAGCCGCGCAGCAGGTCACCCGGATTGACGGGGGTGCCGTCCTCGTTCTTGATGGTCATCCGCACGTTGGAGCTGCCCGTGAGGTAACCGACCGGATCGGTCATCACCTTCTGCTTGAGGTCGAGGTACTTCTTGCGGTTGGTCTTCATGTAGTTGCGGTCGGTCATGCGGATGGGCTCGACGCGCTGTTCCACGCCCGTGGCCTCCAGATCGAGCACTCCGGCATCGTCCCTTATGGCCAGGATCAGCCCCGGCAGCCCGCCGAACTTCCACGGCCCGCAGCTCACGGCGATCTCGGGGGCGTACCACGCCTCGTAGCTTCGGCCGCGGAAGGTGCAGCGGGCCCGGCGGCACGCATAGCCGACGATTGTCCGTTCGCCGTCCGTAAGTTCCCAGTCGATCGCGGGCAGCGACTCGGTGTAGAGCAGGTGGTCCATGCCGATCTGATCGGTGTGGGTCAGCCGTCCGGCCGCCGCATCGCGGAAGAAGATGTCCTGTACGCCGCCGTGAAAACTTCCGAGGTTGGCCAACACCTGCTCGGGCGGCGTGACGCGCACGAGCGAGTCGGTCTGCCACGTCTTGTAGGAGTAGCATTTCGAGACGTTGCGCCCGACCTGGAGCAGCAGGAGGTCCTCCATCGGGTGGTCGTTCTCGGGCCGCCGCTCATAGAGCATGCGGTAGCTGACGACGAATTGCGTCGTGTCGAGCACCTCGCCGGGCAGTTCGGTCGTGTCGAACGTCGTAACGCCGTTGGTCGTGTAGGTAACAATGGTCTGCTGGGCCTGCGCCGCACAGACCGATGCGGCGAGGACGACAAGGGTGACAAGTAACTTTTTCATGGTGTATCGGTTTTGGTTCCGATACAAAGGTCGCACGAAATCCGGCTGGCGATGGTTAATGCTCCGTTAAAGAGTGTTAAATAGTCTTAACGCCGTCGGTAGAGGCATTTTTATATGTACCTTTGTTTCGCATAAACGCCGCGTCAGAATGAACAAACGTCGCTTCGGCCGCATATCGCTTCTGGTCACCGCCACGCTGGCGGTGCTCGTCGCCGTGCAGGTGTGGAGCCTTGTGAACATGTACCACGCACGCCGTGAAGAGTTCTCGCGTCAGGTGATGCAGGCCATGACCCGCGCCGCCTACGACGACCTGCTGCTGGGCAACAAGCCCTCCGGACACAAAAGCCACATATCCTTCTCGTCGTCGGGGAACATCGACTCGATCCGTGTGGACATGATTCAGGAGATCACGGTGAAGAACCTCGACGGGGCGGGCAAAAGCATCACCTTTACCCCCAAGTCCGACACGATACACCACGATATCAGTATTTCCGACGGCCCGGAGACCCGCTTCATCCGTCAGGAGATCCGCATCCCGTCGGTCTATGTCCTGCGGCTCAACATGGCGCGCTACGATTCGCTGCTTACGTGTAACCTGCAGACGGCGGGGATCGACCTGCCCCACAAGGTCGATGTCGTGCGCGGCCGGAGCGACAGTACCTCGTCGGCAAAGATCTTCACGACAAAACCGCCGGAGGATCCGGAGGTGGTGCTTACCGCGCTCAATGACTCGTTGCGGATCAAGAATCCGCTGACCTTCACGACTTCGCTCACGACCGACGAGGAGCTCTATTTCCGTCTGCGGATCGAGAATCCCGACCGGCAGCTGCTGGGAGACATGGCGGGTGTCGTCGTCTCGTCGCTCTTGATGCTTGCGGCGGTGGCCGGGGCGCTGATCTACCTGCTGCGCACGCTCTTCCGGCAGAAGACGCTCGAAGAGATGCGACTCGACCTGACGCACAACATCACCCACGAGTTGAAGACCCCGATCGCCGTGGCCAATGCCGCGAATGACGCCCTGCTCGATTTCGGGGCTGCGAACGATGCGGCCCGGCGCGAACGATACCTGACCGTCATCCGCGAGCAGCTGGCTGCCCTGGGCGGCATGGTGCAGCGCATCCTGACGATGAGTGTCGAGGAGCGCGGGGAGTTCACGCTCCGCCGCGAGACGCTGGAGCTCCTCCCGCTGCTTGAGGAGATTGCGGCCCGCTTCCGCATGAAGGGGCGCGGGCGGGCGACGATCGAGGTGGAGACTGAAGGAGCGGATCTGAAGGTTGCGGCCGACCGGTTCCACCTCACGCATGCGCTGGAGAATCTGGTGGACAATGCTCTGAAATACTCCCGAGACGAGGTGCGGATCCGCCTCTCGGCCCGGCGTACTGCAAAAGGGGTCGAGCTGCGCGTCGCGGACAACGGCATCGGCATCGACCGCACGGCCCAGACCCACATTTTCGAAAAGTTCTACCGCGTGCCGACCGGCGACCGCCACGACGTCAAGGGATTCGGGCTGGGACTCTACTACGTGCGGCTGATTGCCCGCAGACACGGCGGCGAGATCACGGTGGAGAGCGCCCCGGGGCGCGGTTCGACCTTCATACTGACACTTCCCGACGATGGACGATAGGATACGCATGCTGCTTGTCGAGGACGAGCGGACGCTCGCCGACATCATCGCCGACACGCTCGGCGAGAAGGAGTTCGACGTGACGGTGGCCTACGACGGCATCGAGGGGCTGCGCCGTTTCGACGAGGCGCGTCCCGATGTCGTTGTGACCGACATCATGATGCCCGGCATGGACGGCTTTTCGTTCGTCGATGCCCTGCGCCGCCGCACGGCCGACATCCCCGTTCTCTTCCTTTCGGCCCGGTCGTCGGCCGAAGACGTGGTGCGCGGCTTCGAGACGGGCGGCAACGACTACCTGCGCAAGCCCTTCGCCATGAGCGAACTGGTCGTCCGCGTGAAGGCCCTGGTCGGCCGCACGAGGACGGCGCACGCCCCCTCCGAGGTGCACTACCGGATCGGGCGTTTCGATTTCGATGTCTCCCGGCAGCGGCTCTCCGACGGTGTGCGCACGCAGGAACTCTCGGCCCGCGAGGCCGGTGTGCTGGAGATGCTCTGCGAACGCATGGGCGAAGTGGTCCCCTCGCAGCGGATCCTGCAACGGATCTGGGGCGACGACACGTTCTTCAACGCCCGCAGCCTGCACGTCTTCATCACGCGCCTGCGCCGGCTGCTCTCGGCCGATCCGTCCGTCCGGATCGTCAATGCCCGCGGCGTCGGGTACCGCCTCCACGGCTGACGGGGCTGCCGCCCGGCATTCCCGTGCGCATCATTTCCGGCAATCGACCGCCACCTTGATCACCCCGTCCCGGCGCTCCTCGAAGAGGCGGTAGGCCTCGTCGATGCGGCTCAGCGGGTAGCGGTGCGTGATGAGCGGAGTGGTGTCGATCCGCCCCTCGGCGATCAGCTGCAGGATCTCGCGGCAGTCGCATCCATCCACCCCACCGGTCTTGAACGTGAGGTTCTTGCCGTACATGTCGGGTAGCGGCAGTTCCTGCGGCCGGTCGTACAGCGCCACGACCGTCACCACGGCGTTCGGGCGGGCGCACTCCCAGGCCAGACGGAAGGTCCCGTTGCTACCGGCGACCTCCAGCACGCGGTCGGCGCCGCCGTGGTCGCTGTGCCGCAGCACGAAGTCGCGGCACGCCTCGGGCCCGGTGACGAGCACCTCGGGATAGTGTTCGCGGACGAAGCGGCGCCGCTCCTCGAGGGCTTCGCACACGATGATGCGCTTCGGATTCCTGAGCCGGACGCAAAGCAGCGTGCAGAGCCCCGTCGGCCCGGCCCCGAGGATGAGGACCGTGTCGTCGGGCCCGATCTCGGAGATGCGCGCGGCCCAGAATCCCGTGGCGAGGATGTCGCCGACGAAGAGTGCCTGCTCGTCGCTCACCGTGTCGGGGATGCGCGTCAGCCCCTGGTCGGCATGGGGCACCCGCACGTATTCGGCCTGCCCGCCGTCGATGCGGCAGCCCAGGGCCCACCCTCCGTCGGGGTCCGTGCAGTTGTTCACATAGCCGTGGCGGCAGAAGAAGCACTCGCCGCAGAAGGTCTCGACATTGACCGCCACACGGTCGCCCGGGGCGACGTTCGTAACGCTTGCGCCGACCGCCTCGACCACACCGACCATCTCGTGGCCGACGATGATGCCCTCGACGGCGCGCGGCACGCTGCCGTGCTTGATATGCAGGTCGCTGGTGCAGATGCTGCCCAGCGTGACGCGCACCAGCGCATCGCGCGGATCGAGCAATACGGGAACGGGTTTGTCGCACAGTGCGAAATGACCGTGTCTGACGTAGGTACAGGCTTTCATGGAATCTGTTGGCATATCGTTTCCGCAAAGATACCAAATCTTCGGGACGGAGCGCCGGCGCGCGCCGGCTTTTTCTCACCAGCAGTCGATCCGCCCCTTCAGCCGGGGAATGCGCTCCTTCGTGAAGCGGGGGCTGCGGACTCCGCTGCGCTTCTGGGCGACGTAGTCGGCGAGCAGGGCGACGGCTTCGTGGCCCAGCAGGAGGATCGCCGCGAGGTTGCAGAGCGTCATCAGCGCCATGGTCATGTCGGCAAGACTCCAGACCAGGTCGAGCGTCGCCAGCGACCCGAAGAGCACCATGCCCCCGACCAGCAGGCGGTAGAGCGTGAGCACCCCGCGCCGGGAGGTGATGAACCGTACGTTGGCCTCGCCGTAGTAGTAGTTGCCGATGATCGACGAGAAGGCGAAGAGGAAGATCGCCACGGCGACGAACAGTCCGCCGACGGGGCCGATTTCGCTCACTAGGGCGGCCTGCGTCAGCTGGATGCCGTTCAGCGAGGCGTCGGGGACGCCGCCGAAGAGGATGATGAAGGCCGTGCAGGTGCAGATGAGCAGCGTGTCGGTGAAGACACCGAGGGTCTGGATCAGCCCCTGCTTCACCGGATGCGAGACGTGGGCCGTGGCGGCGACATTCGGAGCCGAACCCATGCCGGCCTCGTTGCTGAACAGACCGCGCTTGATGCCCTGCATGAGCGCCGCGCCAGCCGTTCCGCCCAAGACCGGGCCCCAGCCGAAGGCCTCGGAGAGGATCAGCCCGAGCACCTCGGGCAGCCGGCGGATGTTGAACAGGACGATGCCCAGGGCCAGCAGGATGTAGCCCAGGGCCATGACCGGGACGATCACGCCGCTGACCCGGGCGATGCGGTGGATGCCGCCGAAGATGATGAGGAGCGTGAGCGCGGTGAGCCCGACGCCGATCCAGTGCGGATCGAGCCCGAAGGCCCCCTCCCATGCGGCGCAGATCGTGTTGCTCTGCACCGAGTTGAAGGCAAATCCGAACGTTACGGAGATCAGCACGGCGAACAGCACGCCCATCCATCGTTTTCCGAGCCCGTACTCCATGTAGTAGGCCGGGCCGCCGACGTAGGAGTCGCGGCCGCGGCGTTTGTAGAGTTGCGCAAGGGTCGATTCGACGAAGGCGCTCGCGGCCCCCACGAGGGCGATGACCCACATCCAGAAGACCGCTCCGGGACCGCCGACGACGATTGCCGTGGCCACGCCGGCCAGGTTGCCCGTGCCGACGCGGCTGGCCAGCGATACGGCGAAGGCCTGGAACGAGGAGACGTGGCGCTCGCCCCCGGGTGCGCTTCCCGACGGCTCGCCCAGCACGCGGACCATCTCGCGCAGCATGCGGAACTGCACGCCGCGTGTCCGCAGGGTGAACCACACGGCACAGCCGAGCAGCGCCGCAACCAGCACATGGCTCCACAGAATGTCGTTGATGCTGCCGATCCAGCCGGTCAGAGTCTCCATCGTGATCTTCGTGTTTGGGGAAGGATACCGCAAATTCGGTGCAAAACGGGACGGCCCGGGGCCGGATCGCCTATCCGATCAGCAGGTCGTCGAGCCGCAGCTTGGGCACATAGTGCACCCCGTCGCGGCGGTAGTAGGCCCGGCTCTCGCCGGCGCCGATCTCCACGAGCTCGATGCGCTCGGCCCCCTTGCCGACGGCCACGACGAGCAGCGGCTCACAGCCGAGTCCGAACTCCCGGCGGATCGCCTCGCGGTCGAACGCCCCGATGCAGATGCCGTTCAGCCCGATCTCCGCGGCACGCAGCAGCATGCTCTGTGCCGAGATTCCGAGATCCATATCGACGTAGCGGTCCTCGGGCACCGTCGTGCAGACGATGATGAAGGCGCGGGGCTCGGTGCCCGGCAGCGGCAGGTGCAGTTCGGGCAGGGCTCCGCCGAGGCGGATGTGCGGCAGGACCTTGTCCGCCTCGTCAGCCAGCACGGGGCGGAAGCGCAGCACCTGCGCATTCCGCGCCGAAGGGATGCGCGTATTGACCGCGATGATGCTGCGCAGCTGGTCCTCGCGCACGACGAAGTGTGTGTCGTAGCCGCGGTAGCTGCGGTTCCGGAGCAGCAGCCGCATGAGCGACGGCTGCGGCCTCCGCACGGAGGGAGCCGCAGCGCGGGCGCGGTACTCCTCCATCTTACGTCCCAGAAAGTCATCTGCCATGGTTTTCTTTTTTTGTCTCTTTACGGGGCAAAGATACGACATGCGGCGCGGTATGCCAAATTTATCCGGCGCGCAGAGGCTCCCGCCCGCCGGTTTTGCGGTCTGCGGAAGATTCGTTATATTTGTTCGTCCCGATCGGGACACGACTTCAAACCGCATGCATACAGATATGGAACATTTCGATTTCGATGAGATCGTCCCCCGGCGGGGCACCTGCTCCGTGAAATGGGACGACGGGGTACCCGACGGCGTGCTGCCCATGTGGGTCGCCGACATGGATTTCCGCACGGCCCCGGCGGTCGTCGAGGCGCTGCGCCGGCGGGTCGAGCACGGCATCTACGGCTACGCCATACCGCCCGAGGCCTATGCCGAGTCGATCCGGGGCTGGTTTCTGCGTCGCCACGGATGGGCGCCCGAGCGGGAGTGGATCCACCCGGTGACGGGCGTCATCCCCGCCCTTTCGGCCATTCTGCGGGCCATGACCCGTCCGGGAGACAAGGTGCTGATCCAGCCGCCGGTCTACAACCACTTTTACATCGCCATTGCCAACAGCGGCTGCACGCCCGAGGAGAGCAACCTGGTGCTCGACGGCAACCGCTACCGCATCGACTTCGAGGACCTCGAGCGCCGTGCGGCCGACCCGGCGGTGAAACTCATGCTGCTGTGCAACCCCCACAACCCCGCCGGCCGGGTCTGGACGCCCGACGAGCTGCGGCGCATCGGCGAGATCTGCCTGCGCCACGACCTCTTCATCATCGCCGACGAGATCCACTGCGAACTGGTCATGCCGGGATTCCGCTATACTCCCTTCGCCTCGCTCGACGAACGGTTCCGTCAGCACTCGGTGACCTGCACGTCGCCCAGCAAGGCCTTCAACCTGGCCGGTCTGCAGGTGGCCAACATCTTCGCCGCCGACCCCGACACGCGCGGGCGGATCGTCCGTGCACTCGAGATCAACGAGACGGGAATGATCAGTCCCTTTGCCATCGAGGCCCTGATGGCCGCCTACAACGAGGGCGACGCGTGGCTCGACGCCTTGAACGAATACCTGTGGGGCAACTACGTGGAACTGCGCGACCATTTCGCCGCCCGCCTGCCCCAATTCCCCGTATTGCCGCTCGAGGGCACCTACCTGGTGTGGATCGACTGCCGGGCCGCGGGCCTGAGCTCCGCGGAACTCGACCGGCGGCTGACTGCCGAAGCCCGCGTGCGGATCAATCCCGGAGCGATGTACGGTGCCGCCGGCGAGGGCTTCATCCGGGTGAACATCGCCTGCCCGCGGGCACTGCTGCGCGAGGGAATCAAACGCATGACCGATCTATTGACCCGATAAACGTACCGACATGAAACGACTTTTCACCGCGCTGTGCGCGGTACTTTTCGCTGTTCCGCTCCTCGCGGCCGAGGGTGCGGAACCCATCCGACTGATCTCCTACAACCTGCGCAACAGCGGGGCCGACGACGGCGCCAACAGCTGGGAGAAGCGCTCCCACGCCACACGGCAGATGCTCTGCGACGAGCGCCCCGACCTGTTCGGCGTGCAGGAGGCTTTGGCCGACCAGCTTGCGTTTCTCGATGCCTGCTGCCCGGATTACGGGCGTGTGGGTGTGGGCCGCGACGACGGCGACCGCTCCGGAGAGACGATGGCCATCTACTACAACCGCAAGCGGTTCGAGCTGCTCGACAGCGGGACCCTGTGGCTGAGCGAGACCCCCGATCGCGTATCGCGCGGCTGGGACGGAGCCTGCAACCGCACGATGACATGGGTCGAACTGCGCGACCGGCAGTCGGGCAAGGAGTTCTTCTACTTCAACACGCACCTCGACCATCAGGGCCGCACGGCCCGCGCGGAGGGGGTGAAACTCGTCGTTGCAAAGATCCGCGAGATTGCGGGCAAGGCCCCCGCGGTATTGGGCGGCGACTTCAACACGCCGACCGACAGCCCGATCTTCAAGCCGCTGAAAAGCAGCATGAAGTCCGCGCGCGAGAAGGCGTCCCGGAGTGATGACAAGGGGACGTTCAACGGCTTTGGCTCGGCACCCGACACGATCGTGATCGACCACCTCTATTTCCGGGGCAGGCTCCGCTGCCTGCGTTTTGCCACGCTGGACGGCAACTACGGAGCGCCCTACATCTCGGATCACTACCCCATCCTGATGGAATTCATGCTCTGAACGGGCTCTTGGGCAAACGGTCGGCGCTCCCCGAAAGCGGGGAGCGCCGATTCTCTTTTTCCGAAGACGCCTTAATGGGAAGACGCAATGTCCGTGCAGCGGGCGCTGTGCAGGCGGGCGGCTTCAGGCCCCGCTGCGGCCGTTGCGCAGGATCACCGTCAGGACCGCCGAGACGATCAGCACGATGCCCGCGGCGCTCCGCCACGTGAAGGGCTCGCCGAATACGGTGATGCCGATCACGACGGCCGTCAGCGGCTCCATGGCGCCGAATACGGAGGTGAGCGTCGGACCGATCTTCTTGATCGCCTGCACGAGCGCCATGTTCGACAGGGCCGTGGCCGGCAGGGCGAGGCCGAGGATTGAGAGCCAGGCACGGGGCTCCGTCTCGAGGCGGATGCCGCCCGTTAGGCTAGCGCCGATCAGGAAGAAGAGCGCTCCGAAGGCCATGACGTAGGTGGTCAGCACGGTAGAGGGAATTGTCACGGCGCGGCTTCGGCGCACGCCGACGATGTAGCCGCCGTAGGAGAAGACCGACACGACGGCAGCAGCGGTTCCGGGCAGTGCATTGCCGCGCGCCATACCGACGCTGCCCGACGAGAGAAGCACGGCGCCCACGATCGAGAGCCCGATCGCCGCGAAGGTCACGGCCGAGCCCCGCTCGCGGAAGAAGCAGACCATGGCGAGCGCTACGGCCAGCGGGTACATGAAGTGGATGATCGAGGCCACGCCGCTGGCGATCATCTGGTAGGCGACGACGAGGCTCAACGACGTCACGGCCCGGAAGATGCTCAATACGAAGACCGTGCGGAGCTCCTTCCGTCCGAGTCGGAAGTTGCAGCCGGTTGCAAGCCCCCAACCTCCCAGACAGAGCGACGCGACGCCCCAGCGGTAGGACAGCACCTCGAACGACGAGTAGCCCATGCCGATGAGCAGCAGGGTGAAGAGCGGCGCGAGGCCGAATGTAGCGGAGGAGACGATCGCCCACGCGGTTCCTTGGATACGTTCCATGCGGTTTCGGGGTTTTTTCTTTCGTTTGGGCAAAGATACGAAAAAAAGAGAAGCGGCGACGGGGTTCCGTCACCGCTTCCGGAGTTGTTGCCGCCGGATCAGAAGCGCTTCGTGTAGCTGTGGCAATAGGGCTGTGTCCCCTTGCGGTCGTAGTAGTCCTGATGGTATCCTTCGGCGGGCCAGAAGGTCGTGGCGGGCGTCACGCGCGTCACCACGTCGTAGCCCCTGGAGCGGAGGGTGTCGATCAGCCGCAGGGCGATGTCGCGCTGTGCGGGGGTCGTGTAGAAGATCTCCGAGCGGTACTGGTCGCCGATGTCGGGGCCCTGCCCGTCGGCCTGCGTCGGGTCGTGGATCTCGAAGAAGAGCCGTGCGAGCTCCTCGTAGCCGATCCGGCTCGGGTCGAAGCGCACGCGCACCGCCTCGGCATGTCCCGTGGTGTGGCTGCGCACCTCCTCGTAGGTCGGATGGTCCTTGTGGCCGCCGATGTAGCCCGATTCGACGTCGAGCACTCCGGGACGCTTCGAGAGCATGTACTCCACACCCCAGAAGCACCCTCCGGCGAAGATCGCCGTCTCCTCGGCCGGAGCCGGCGAGGCCGCCTCCTTCTTTTCGGGAAGGAACTCCAGCGAGACGGAGTTCACGCAGTGGCGCGTGTTCTTGGGCGTGAAGCCCTCGTTCAGGAAGACGTGGCCCAGGTGGGCGCCGCAGCGGGCGCAGGTGATCTCCGTACGCACGCCGTCGGCATCGGGGGTGCGGCGCACGGCCCCGGGGATCTCGTCGTCGAAGCTCGGCCAGCCGCATCCCGCGTCGAACTTGTCGGCCGAGCGGTAGAGCGGCGCGCCGCACTTGCGGCAGATGTAGGTGCCCGCCTCGCGGTGGTTGTAGAACTTTCCGGAGAAGGGGGCTTCGGTTCCCTTCTGTTCGATGACCCGTTTCTCTTCGGGTGTCAGCGGTTTCATGGTCTGTGCGTTCAATGGGGTTCCCGCGCAACAGCAGAGGAGCGCCAGGAACAGGTACAACTTGTTTGTCATCTTGTCTTCCGGTCCTCAAAAATCAGGCCGGGACCGCACTGCCGCACGCTTCGCCCCGCAGGAAGACCCGATCGATGAGCGGTGTCTGGTAGGCGTAGGAGAAGAACTCGACCGACGGCATCGGCCTGGTCAGGAAGAAGTTGGCCGTCTTGCCCGGGGTGATGCTTCCGAAACGGTCGCTCAGCCCCATGGCATAGGCGCCGTTGAGCGTAGCGGCATGGATCGCCTCGGCCGGGGTCATACGCATGCGGATCGAGGCCAGCGCCACGACCATGCGCATGTTGCCCGAGGGCGACGAGCCGGGGTTGTAGTCCGAAGCGAGGGCTACGCCCAGCCCCGCACGGATCATTTCGCGGGCGGGCGGATAGCTCATCCCGAGGAAGAAGGCGGCACCGGGCAGCAGCGTCGGCATGGTCTCCGAGCCGCGGAGCGCCTCGATCTCCTCGGCCCCGCTCCGCTCGAGGTGGTCCACCGACAGCGCGCCGCAGCGCACACCGGCCTGCACACCGCCCGAGACGGCCAGTTCGTTGGCGTGGATCTTGCCCCGCAGTCCGTAGCGCCGGCCTTCGGCAAGCATCCGCTCGGTCTCCTCCACGGTGAAGAAGCCCGCATCGCAGAAGACATCGATGAAGTCGGCCAGCCCCTCGCGGGCCACGGCCGGCAGCATCTCGCGGCAGATCAGATCGACATATTCGCCCTGCCGGCCCCGGTAGGCCCGCGCCACGGCGTGGGCCCCGAGGAAGGTGGCCCGCACCTCGAGGGGCGACGTCTCGCGGATGCGCCGGATGACGCGCAGCATCTTCAGCTCGTCTTCGGTCGAGAGACCGTAGCCCGACTTGATCTCCACGCAGCCCGTACCCATGGCGATGATCTCGCGGATACGCTCCATCGCCTGCCGGTAGAGCTCCTCCTCGGAGGTTTCGTGCAGCCGGTCGGCGGAGTTCAGGATGCCGCCTCCGCGGCGTGCGATCTCCTCATACGAAAGGCCGTTGATCTTGTCCAGAAACTCCTGCTCGCGGCTCCCGGCGTAGACCAGGTGGGTGTGCGAGTCGCAGAACGACGGGAAGAGCATCCCGCCCGCGGCATCGACGATGCGGTCGGCATCCGTCTCGCCGAGATCCGACATGCGGCCGAACGCCGCAATGCGCTCCCCGTCGGTCAGCAGCCAGGCATCCTCGAGCGTGTCGAGGCGGTCCATCTCCGCACCGCAGCGGCGCAGGCGGCCCTCCGTCTCGATGCCGACGATCCGTCCGATGTTTTTGACCAGCAGTTTCATCGCTCACGCAGGAATTCCACCGACGCGGCGATGTGGGGATACATCACCTCGTCGTTGTCGATGAACGGCACGCGGCGGCGGTAGTCGGCCACCAGCTGCTCCAACTCGGGCGACGTGCGGGCCGGGCGGCGGAACTCGAGGGCCTGGGCGGCGTTGAAGAGCTCGATGGCCAGCACCCGCTCGGTGTTGAGCACCACGCGGCGCAGTTTCGTCGCGGCGTTCGAACCCATGCTCACGTGGTCCTCCTGTCCCTGCGACGAGGGGATCGAATCGACCGAGGCGGGCATGCAGAGCCCCTTTGACTGGCTGACGATCGACGCTGCGGTGTACTGCGGGATCATGAAGCCGCTGTTCAGCCCCGGATTGGCCACGAGGAACTTCGGCAGGTCGCGGGCCCCCGAGATCAGCTTGTAGATGCGCCGTTCGGAGATGTTGCCCAGCTCGGCCACGGCGATGGCCAGGAAGTCCATCGCCAGGGCGATCGGCTGCCCGTGGAAGTTGCCCGCCGAGACGACCATGTCCTCCTCGGGGAAGACCGTCGGGTTGTCCGTCGGGGAGTTGATCTCGGTCTCGAGTACCTGACCGACATAGTCGATGGTATCCTTCGTGGCGCCGTGGACCTGCGGGATGCAGCGGAACGAGTAGGGATCCTGCACGTGCTGCTTCGGCCGGGCGATCAGCTCGCTGCCCTCGAGCAGGCGGCGGAAGGCGCGGGCCGTCGTGAGCTGCCCCCTGTGGGCGCGGATCAGGTGCACCTGATCGCAGAAGGGCTCGATACGTCCGTCGAAGGCGTCGAGCGACAGGGCCCCGATGCGGTCGGCCCACTCGCTCAGCCGCTGTGCGGCGATGAGCGACCAGACGCCGTAGGCGCTCATGAACTGCGTGCCGTTGAGCAGCGCCAGACCCTCCTTCGACTGGAGTTCGAGGGGTTCCCAGCCCAGTTCGCGGAGCAGGTCGGCTGCGGGGCGCACTACCCCGCCGACCTCGACCTCGCCCAGTCCCAGCAGCGGCAGGCTCATGTGGGCCAGCGGCGCCAGGTCGCCCGATGCGCCGAGCGATCCCTGCTGGTAGATGACCGGCAGGATGTCGCGGTTGAAGAACTCGACGAGCCGCTCGACGGTCCGAAGCTGTACGCCCGAGTAACCGTAGGAGAGCGACTGGATCTTGAGCAGCAGGATGAGCCGCACGATCTCCGACGGCACGCGCTCGCCGGTGCCGCAGGCGTGCGACATGACGAGGTTGCGCTGCAGCCGGGAGAGTTCGTCGCGGCCGACCGAGATGTCGCACAGCGAGCCGAAGCCCGTCGTGATGCCGTAGATCGGCCGCTCGGGGTGCTCCATCTTGCGGTCGAGGTATTCGCGGCAGCGGACGATTCGCTGCCGGGCGTCATCGCTCAGAGCCAGCGGAAGGCGGCGTTCGAGGATTTCGCGCACGCGGGCGATGGTCAGGCGCTCCGCGGAGATCAGATGATGTTCCATATCGGGTAGCAGTTGTTATTCGTTATCGTTCAATGCATTGCGGATGATGTCGTCGTCGGCGGAGTTGGGCAGCGTAACCTCCAGTCCGGGGGTGCGCTCCATCTCGCGGCGGATGGCCGCCACGGCCCCTTCGTTGCGGGCCCAGCTGCGGCGGGCGATGCCGTTGTTCACGTCCCAGAACAGCATCTCGCGGATGCGACGGTCGGCATCCTCCGAGCCGTCGATCACCATGCCGAAGCCGCCGTTGATCACCTCGCCCCAGCCGACGCCGCCGCCGTTGTGGATCGAGACCCACGTTGCGCCGCGGAAGGCGTCGCCGATGACGTTCTGCACGGCCATGTCGGCCGTCAGGTTCGAGCCGTCGTAGATGTTCGAGGTTTCGCGGTAGGGCGAGTCGGTGCCCGAGACGTCGTGGTGGTCGCGGCCCAGCACGACGGGTGCCGAGATGCGGCCGTCGGCGATTGCCCGGTTGAAGGCCTGCGCGATCTTCGTGCGGCCCTCGCAGTCAGCATAGAGGATGCGTGCCTGCGAACCGACGACCAGGTGGTTGCGGCCCGCCTCGCGGATCCAGTGGATGTTGTCGTCGAGCTGACCGGCGATGTCGGCGGGCGCCGTGCGGCGGATCTCCTCCAGCACCTCGGCAGCCAGCCGGTCGGTCGTCTCCAGATCCTCGGACTTGCCCGAGGTGCAGACCCAGCGGAACGGCCCGAATCCGTAGTCGAAGAACATCGGACCCATGATGTCCTGCACGTAGGAGGGATAGCGGAAGCGTCCGCCCTCGCCCATCACGGCGGCCCCGGCACGCGAGGCCTCGAGCAGGAAGGCGTTGCCGTAGTCGAAGAAGTACATGCCGCGCGAGGTGAGCTTGTTGATGGCATCGACCTGACGGCGAAGCGATTCCTGCACGCACTCACGGAAGCGCGTCGGCTCCTCGGCCATCATCTTGTTCGAGGCTTCGTAGCTCAGCCCGACGGGATAGTAGCCTCCGGCCCAGGGGTTGTGCAGCGAGGTCTGGTCGGAACCCAGGTCTACGGGGATCTCCTCGGCGGCGAGGCGCTCCCAGAGGTCCACGACGTTGCCCACATAGGCCAGCGACACGATCTCTTTTGCGCTGACGGCCTTGCGGATACGCTCGATCAGCTCATCCAGTGATTCATGCAGTTCATCGACCCATCCCTGCTCGTAACGCTTCCGGGCGGCCTTGGGGTTGATCTCGGCGATGACCGAGACCACACCCGAGATGTTGCCCGCCTTGGGCTGGGCGCCCGACATGCCGCCGAGGCCCGACGAGACGAAGAGCATGCCGCGGGCGTCGCGGCGGTCGGCCGTGAAACGCTTGCGTGCGGCGTTCATCACCGTGATCGTCGTGCCGTGCACGATGCCCTGCGGGCCGATGTACATGTAGGAGCCGGCGGTCATCTGTCCGTACTGCGAGACGCCGAGGGCGTTCATCCGCTCCCAGTCGTCGGGCTTCGAGTAGTTGGGGATCACCATGCCGTTGGTGACCACGACGCGCGGGGCGTCGGGATGCGACGGGAAGAGACCCAGCGGATGGCCCGAGTACATGACGAGCGTCTGGCGGTCGGTCATCTCCGAGAGGTACTTCATCGTCAGGCGGTACTGTGCCCAGTTCTGGAATACGGCCCCGTTGCCGCCGTAGGTGATCAGTTCGTGGGGATGCTGCGCCACGGCCTTGTCCAGGTTGTTCTGGATCATCATCATGATGGCTGCCGCCTGCCGGCAGCGGGCCGGGTATTCGTCGATCGGGCGGGCATACATCTCGTAGTCGGGGCGCAGGCGGTACATGTAGATGCGTCCGTACTTGCGCAGCTCGGCGGCAAATTCGCGGGCCAGCACCGCATGGTGCTTGGCCGGGAAGTAGCGCAGGGCGTTGCGCAGGGCCAGCTCCTTCTCGGCGGGCGTGAGGATATCCTTGCGCTTGGGTGCGTGGTTGATCTGTTTGTCATAGGGTTTCGCGGCGGGCAGCCGGTCGGGGATGCCTGCGCGGATGTCGGCTTGGAATTCGGCGAGTGTCATGGTCGGCTATTTTATCTTTTCTTCTACGATGGCCAGCACCTCCGTCTCCAGACGGACGGCGTCGGCCGCAATGGATTCGGCCTCGGCGACCAGCGCCCCGGCCCGCTCGCGGTCCTTCAGGCCCGCGGCATTGATCTTCACGTTCAGGCAGGCCCCGAGTACGGCGCTGCGGGCTGCGAGGGCCCCTACTCCGGCATCCGATACCGAATTGGGATTGCCCGTCTCGGCCATCGCGCGCACCAGCGGGAAGACCCGCACGGCGGCCTTCATCGTCCGCAGGGGAACCTCCGTGGCGTAGAGCGTGGCCTCCTGCAGGGCCGCACTGCGGGCGGCCTTCTCCTCGTCGGTCGATTTGGGCATGGCGAAGACGGCCATGATCCGGTTGAAGGCCTCCGTGTCCTCGTCCACCAGGTGCAGCAGCTCGGCGAGCAGCGCCTGGCCGCGGTCGGCCCAGTCGGAGAACTCCTCCCAGCGGTCGTCCCAGCCGGCCTTGTGCGACGAGAGGTTGGCGACCATCGTTCCGAGGGCGGCGCCGAGCGCTCCCATGTAGGCCGAGATCGAACCGCCGCCCGGAGCGGGCGATTCGCTCGCGGTCTCGGCGGCAAATCCCTTGCACGTGAGGTCGATCAGCCGCTTCTTCTGATCCTCCGCTTCAAGCAGGTATTCGATCACCTTCTCCTTCGGGTCGAAAGGCTTCAGGTCGTCGAGCCCCATCGACTTCACGGCCAGGCGGATGATCTCCTCCTCGGCGATACCCGTCGAGCGGTGCTGCTTGCGCAGGAAGTAGCGGCCCGCCTCGAGCAGCGCCCGCTTGGGAACGAGCCCCACGATCTCGGTGCCGGTGACGCGGACGCCACGGGCATCGGCCTTGCGGCACACCTCGTCGAAGGCCACATGCAGCGGCGTGACCGAGATGTCGGTGATGTTCATCGAGACCTGGGCAATGCCGTACTCTTCGATGTACCAGCCGATGGCCTTCGTGGCCTTGAGCGTTCCGGGACGCATCACCGGGTTGCCCTCGGCGTCCTTGACGATCTTTCCGGTGATCGGGTTGCCCTCGCGGACCGGCCGGCCCTTCTCGCGCACGTCGAAGGCGATGGCGTTGGCGCGGCGCGTGGAGGTGGTATTGAGGTTGAAATTGACGGCGATCAGGAAGTCGCGCGCACCGACCGTCGTGGCGCCCGTGCGGGCCACCCCTTCATCGAAGGGACGGGCCCCGAAATCGGGAGCCGTGTCGGTGTGGGCGAGCTTTTCGGGCAGCGCCTCATACTCGCCGGCCCGGCAGACGGCCAGGTTGCGCCGCTCGGGACGCAGGGCCGAGGCCTCGTAGCAGTAGGTCGGGATGCGCAGTTCGTCGGCGATGCGGCGGGCCAGCGTGCGGGCCAGCTCGGCGCACTCCTCGAGTGTGATGCCCGAGATGGGGATCAGCGGGAGGACGTCGGTGGCACCCATGCGCGGGTGTGCCCCCTTGTGGTGGCGCATGTCGATCAGTTCGGCAGCGCGCCGGACTCCGGCGAAGGCCGCCTCGACGACCGCTTCGGGTGAGCCGACGAAGGTGACGACCGTGCGGTTGGTCGCTTCGCCCGGATCCACATCCAGCAGCTTCACGCCGCCGGACTGTACGATGGCCGCCGTGATCGCGTCGATCACGGTCTTGTCGCGTCCCTCGCTGAAGTTGGGAACGCATTCGACGATTCGTTTCTCCATATCGTGTGCGTTTAGAAATTCTTTGCTTCAAATATACCGTTTTTTCGTGACAAAAACTACGATCAGTAAGAGAAAAACGCACAGAAGGCCAAAAACAGAAAGTTCCGGAGGGTCGAAACGAAAGGTCCGGACCCCGCGGTGCGGGATCCGGACCCGAAGGGTTGCAGCCGGAAAGGGAGGGATCGGGAGGCGTCAGCGCCCGAAGGTCAGCGTGACGCCCGCAATGCACCAGAAGCCGGGCAGCGGAATGCCGCCCATGTCGCAGTAGCGCGAGTCGGTGATGTTCGTCGCATCGACGTAGAGGCGGCACCACCCTTTCTCCCACTGGAGGCGTCCGTCGAGCAGGAAGTAGGGCTCGAACGCACGCGGTTCGCTCTGCGACGAGTCGCCCACGACAGGATAATAAGTGTATTCACCGTTGCGGTCATAGACCGATCCGGTCAGCACGAGCGACATGCGCCGCAGGAAGTGCACGCCGACCGACAGCGCCGCCTTGTGGCGCATGAAGTCCATGGCGCTCTTGGCCACGATGTCCTCGCGGCGGTCGGTCGTGATGTATCCGTAGGAGAGCGTCACACGGCGCAGGAATCCCGTCCCGGAGGTGTAGCCGCCCGAGACTTCGAGACCGAAGGTGTTGAGCCGGCTCGTCTGCTCGGAGTGCCACTTGCCGCGCCAGGCCTCGGGGTTCGAGGGGATGTCGTCGTACCACACCCAGTCGATGATATCGCGACCGAGGCGATAGTAACTCTGCACCGAGGCGCTCCACACTCCGCGGGCGTAGTCGGCGCCGAGGCGGAACGTCACGGCGTGTTCGGGCGTCAGGTCGAGGTTGTTGATCTGGGCAGGCGAGGAGTAGTAGAGGTCCGTGAAGGTCGGCAGACGCATCGACTGCGAAGCTCCCAGGCCGACATGCCACGACTCGGAGGGTTTCCAGCCTCCGTCGATGTTCCACAGCGCCGAGGTGCCGTAGGGCGTGAGGCTCACGCCCGCCGAGGCCGAGGCATCGAACCTGCGCCAGCGTTTGGCGTGGCGCAGCCAGATGTTGCCCGTATGGCGGGAGTCGGCATGCGTGTAGTCGCCGTGCGGCTCGGGAAGCTTGAATCCCAGGTTCGTGCTGAAGATGTGGTTGTAGCCGTAGTCGCCGCCGAGCGTCGTGACGCCGCCCGCCCACGCCAGGTCGCCCCACAGCCGGGCACCGACGTTGTCGGTGTTGTGGCGGTTGAGCGCCGTGCCGCGGGTCCAGTCGTAGCGGTCGAAGTTCTTGCGGTAGCTCGCCGAGGCCCCGAAGGTGAAGCGACCGACGCTCTGCTGCCAACGCAGCGATGCCAGCGCCGTCGAGGTGTGCTCCCACTGCTCGGGGTTGTAGGCCGCATAGAAGCCGTTCGAGCCGAAGGCGCGGTTCTGGTAACCGGCCTGGAAGTCGAACAGCCCGGCCCGTCGGGTCTGGAAGGTGCCTCGCACATAGGCATTGTAGGTGTCGAAATCGGTGTTGTGGCGGTAGCCGTCGCTACGGCGGTAGGAAGCCGCCCCGAAGAGCGTCATGCCGCCGTCGGTAACGCCGCCCGAGAGGTTGGCGTAGGCGTAGCCGTACTGTCCGCCGCTTCCTTCGAAGCGGAGGTAGCGCGGCCGCAACGGCGCCGTGCGGATATTGACCGCGCCGGCATAGGCGCCGACTCCCGGTACGCCGTCGATCAGATCGACGCCCGAAATGCAATCGAGATCGACCGGAAGCGAATGCGACTGGTGTCCCGTGCGCGCATCCGTGAAGTCGATCCCGTTGAGCAATACCATGGTTTGGTCGAATGAGCCTCCTCTGACGGAGATGTCGGCCTGCGCACCTTTCGCTCCGCGTTCGCGGATATCGACCGAAGGAGAGAGCCGCAGTGCCGATTCCAGAGTCTGGACGGGCTCGGCATAGAGGCTTTTCCGGTCGAAAAGCGGGGTGTGCGACTGCGCGTTCCGCGTCGGGGAGGTCTGGCTCCCCGATATGCCGACCTCTTCGATCCGCAGCGTCCGGAGGACGGCGGTCGTGTCGGCATTCTGCGCGGTGGCGGTTCGCACACCGAGTTGCAGGATCGACATCCCGACAGCGAGGACCCCGATGGTCACGCTGCGGTGCATGCTCGCAAAGGCCGACCAGCCCTTGCGGTTCCAGCGACGCCAGCGACCACCCGGAAGATGCTGTTCTGTCTGGATGTGTTCCATTTGTCCGTTGAAATTAGTTTGGGTAATACATTAAAAAAACCGACGGCCCGGACCGGGGCCGGCTGCATGCCCCCGGTTCAAGCCGTCGCAAAGATATGCTTTTTTTTCGAAAGTCAAGGCTTTCGCATCATTCGATCACGCGAAGAGTGTCTCGACCCGCTCCACAACCTCGTCGGCGTCGGGATCGAGCGGGAAGACGTGGCTCGGTTTGAGGTACCAGAGCTCCTTGCCCTGCTGGAAGTGCTCCTCGCCGCCGCCCGTGATGTTGAGCATGATCGTGGCGTCGCGCTCGACCTTGCCGGCCGCCACCGCATTGATGAGCGATGCCGTGGCTACGCCCGCGGCCGAGTAGATATCGACCCCTTCGAGCTCCTTGAACAGCTTGCGGGCCTTGCGCGCCATGGCGTTCGTCGCCACGAAGATGTCGCCGCCGGTGGCCTTCAGCGCATCGTAGAGGCCGCCGCGGATCCCGTAGGGCGGATGGCGGTTCGACAGCACCTTGGCATCGATGATCTCCGCGTCGCGCCGCGCCTTGTCCTCGTCATAGGGAAGCATCGCACGCGAATCGGCCTGCCAGGCGTCGTACATCGGGACGAACGGCGCATTCTGCGAGACCATCAGCTTCATGGTGTTCTGCCCGAAGCGTCCGTCGGCGATCAGCCGCTGGTTGGCCTCCCAGGCCGCAATGGCGCCCGTACCGCTGCCGACGGCCTGGAAATAGTAGTCCGGGATGCGGCCGATGGCCGTCACGGCCGAGAGTACGGTGCAGGCCATGCCGTCGCGGCGGGCGATGTTCTTCGCTCCGCCCTCGGCATAGAAGCCCGGACCCTTGAGGGCCAGGTCGCTCAGGTAGATGGCGTCGAAGTAGTCGCCGCCCGGGGCGCACGAGATCAGTTTCACGCAGGGGTTGAGCGGCGCGTCGAACCACAGGGCGCCGATGTTGTCGTAGGGAACCGACAGCAGCAGCGGAATGTTATTGTCGGAGCAGACCTTGGCGAAGGCGCGGGCCGTATTGCCGGCCGAGGCCACCACGAGCACGCGCTTCTCATCCTCGGGAATGCGGCCGCAGACGCTGTAGGCCTCGGTCTCCTTGAACGAGCAGGTGGTCATCGTGGCCCCGATGGCGGGAAAGTAGCCGTTGAAGGTGATCCACAGGTTGCTCAGGCCGAGGTGCTCGGCCAGTCCCTTGCTGCGGTAGGTCACCGGGGCCGACGACCCCTTGAGCATGCGCCGCACGGGCAGCCAGTCGGCGTAGCGGTAGAGGCCCCATTCGGCCGGTTTCACGTCGAGCTGACGCTTGGCATAGCGTGCACGCACGAGCGAAGGCTCCTTGCACTGCGGATCGGTCAGGATCCAGCCCGTGTCCTCGAACTCGCGTCCCGTGGCGACGCACTCGAGCGTGTAGGACGTAGGTGTAAATGTTTCCATGTAAATCGTATGCTTGTTTGTTTATTTATGACATCCGGTTCTTGTAGTCCTCGTAGCCGAACTCGCGGATCACCTCCGTGCGGCCGTCGCGGCGGACGATGACGATCGAAGGGTGCTGCACGCCGTTGAACATCGTGGTCTTGACCATCGTGTAGTGGATCATGTCCTCGAAGACGATGCGCTCGCCCACCTTCAGCTCGTGGTCGAAGGCCCAGTCGCCGTAGAAGTCGCCGGCCAGGCAGCTCGTGCCGCCCATCCGCCAGCGGGGCTCTCCCTCGGCGGGTTCGTGCGCCCCGACGATGGCCGGTTTGTAGGGCATCTCGAGGCAGTCGGGCATGTGGCAGGCGAACGAGACGTCGAGCATCGCCGTGCGCACGCCGCCGTTCTCGACGATGTCCTCGACGGTCGAGACCAGATAGCCCGTGCGCCAGGTGAAGGCGCTGCCCGGTTCGAGGATCAGCCGCAGGTGGGGGTGGCGCGACCTGAACTCGCGCAGCAGGGCGATCAGCTCATCGCAGTCGTAGTCGGCGTGCGTCATCAGGTGGCCGCCGCCCATGTTGAGCCACTTGACGCGGTCGAGCAGGTGGCCGAAGCGCTGCTCGACGGCCTCAAGGGCCAGCCGCAGGTGCTCGGGGCGCGATTCGCAGAGGACGTGGAAATGGAGTCCCTCGATGCCCTCGGGGAGTTCGCGCAGCTGTTCGGGCGTGATGCCCAGACGCGAGCCGGCGACGCACGGGTTGTAGAGGTCGGTCTCGACGGGCGAATAGCCCGGGTTGATCCGCAGACCGCACGAGATGCCGTTGATCAGGGCCCGCTGTCCGAAGCGTTCGAACTGGGAGAGGGAGTTGAAGGTGATGTGGTCGCTGCAGCGCAGGATCTCGTCGAAGTTGCGGTCGGTATAGACCGGGGCATAGGTATGGGCCGATCGGCCGAACTCTTCGAAGACGAGCCGGGCCTCGGCCGCGGAACTCGCCGTCGCTCCGTCGGAGTGGCGCGCCAGTTCGGGGAAGATGCTCCACATGGCGCAGGCCTTCAATGCGACGATGATCTCGGCGCCCGACTCGCGCCTTACGCGGTCGATCAGGGCCAGATTCGCATCGAGCAGCGTCTCGTCGAGCACATAGCACGGGGACGGCAGTTTCAGAAAGTCAATCATCGTTGGGAAGTTCCGTTCAAAAACAGGGACAAATGTAACAATTTCATCGCGATCCGCACCCCTGCCTGGCGGGGAAAATCCCGTGGCGCTCGGCGAAATAGGTATTTATACTTACCCCTCGGGCATCCGTTGCGGGGAGGAAATGGCAACGGCGACGGGGATTCCGTCGCCGTTGCTCGAAAACGGGCTGTTAAGGCCTACTACCGGGCAATGCAGATGCTCACTCGGTTCTCCACAGCCGTAGAGAACGGTTGCTCGGTGTCGCCTTTGTAGTCGATGCTGATGCGGTCGGCCGGGATGCCGGCTTGCTGCAGGGCATCGGAAACGTTGCGGGCGCGCTGCTCCGAAAGCTGGAGATTGCGGCGCTGGCTGCCCGTAGCGGCGTCGGCGTAACCCGTGATGCGGACGGTCGCTGCGGTATTCTTTTTCAGGTAATCGACCAGTGAACGGATCTTCGGCTGCTCCTCTTCGCGGATATTCGTCTTACCGATCCGGAAGAAGATGTTCTCACGGAGCGGCTGGGGCTTCTCGACGGCAGGCGTCGGCGCCGGCTGCTCGGGTGCCGGTTGCGTTTCGGGCTCCTGCGGAGTCTCCGCCGGTTCGGCCGGTTTGACCGGAGTTGCGGGTACGGCTGCGGGCGCAGCGGCCTTGCGGTGGCTCTTGCCCAGGCGGATCGAGAGTCCGGCCAGTGCGTTGAAGTGCCAGTCCACGTTGCCGGCCTTCTTCGAGTTGAACTTGTCCGAAAGGATGTTGGCATTCACCTCGAGGCCCAGCTGCACGCGGTTCGAGACCCGGAAATTCACGCCGACTCCCATGCGGCCCACGGCAAAGGCCTTGCTGTCGGACCAGATGTTGTCCATCGTGTAGCCGGCGTCGTTGAGCGCAACGGCCTCGTCGTTGTTGAAGGCATAGTTGAGCCCGACACCTGCAAAGAGGTAGGGATTGACCGTGCGTGTGGGATTGAAACGTCCGAAGAGGTTAGCCAGATCGAGCGTGGCCTCGACATTGCCCTGCAGGAAGTTGTAGTCGTAGGGCGATGCGGGCGAAGCCCAGGCACCGCGGGCCTGCCAGCCGCTCAAACCGAAACGGAGCCCCCAGACGGGCGAGAAACGGTAGCCGGCAGAGAGAGCCGCAGCCGGAGAGACAAGATCCCCAAAACTCGTCTCCCCGAGCGTATAAGCGGCTCCAGCCTGTACTTGCAGATACCAGTGGCGGTTGAATTCGGACCGGTCGCCATCCCCGGCTGCCCGACCCGAATAGGGCGTCGCAATCAACAACAACGCCCCGGCGATACAAGCTATGCGTTTCATGTTATGAAAGGTTAATTTTTGCACTCTAATTCCTTATTCTGTCACAAAGATAATAAAATGTATCATATATGATACAAAATAAAGGTAAAAAAAGTGTCTTTTATACAAAAAAACAGGCGCATGGTCCGAAAGACCATACGCCCGAAAGCATATACGGAAGGGAAGCGAGGTGCGCCTGTCCCGCTGTCCGCGAAGCATCAGACTTCGATATCGACGTCGAACAGCTCGTGCCAGGGCAGTCCCTGCTCGCCCAGCTCGGCCAGGAAGGGATCCGGGTCGAACTCCTCGACATTGAAGACACCGGCGCCGCGCCAGAGGCCCTTGGCCCACATCGAGGCGCCCAGAGCGGCCGGGACACCCGTCGTGAACGACACGGCCTGCGTGCCGGTCTCCTTGTAGGCCTGCTCGTGGTCGCAGTTGTTGTAGATATAGTAGGTGTGCTCCTTGCCGTCCTTCACACCGCGGATGCGGCAGCCGATCGAGGTTTGCCCGTGGTAGTTGGCTCCCAGCGACTTGGGATCGGGCAGCACGGCCTTGAGGAACTGGATCGGCACGATCTCGACGCCGTTGTAGAGGATCGGGTCGATACGGGCCATGCCGATGTTCTGGATCACGCGCAGGTGCGTGAGGTACTCCTGGCCGAAGGTCATCCAGAAACGGGCGCGCTTGATCGACGGATAGTTCTTCACGAGCGACTCGAGCTCCTCGTGGTAGATCACGTAGGATTCGCGCTCGCCGATGCCGGGATAGTTCAGCGGCTTGTGGATCTCGTGCGGCTCGGTGACCACCCACTCGCCGTTCTCGTAATAGCGGCCCTTCTGGGTCACCTCGCGGATGTTGATCTCGGGATTGAAGTTCGTGGCGAAGGCCATGCCGTGGTTGCCGGCATTGCAGTCCACGATGTCGAGGTAGTGGATCTCGTCGAAGTGGTGCTTGGCGGCATAAGCCGTGAAGATGGCCGTGACACCCGGGTCGAAACCGCAGCCGAGGATGGCCGTGAGGCCGGCGGCCTTGAAGCGGTCCTGATAGGCCCACTGCCACGAGTACTCGAAGTGCGCCTCGTCGCGCGGCTCGTAGTTGGCCGTGTCGAGGTAGTTGCAGCCGCACTCGAGGCAGGCATCCATGATCGTGAGGTCCTGATACGGCAGGGCCACGTTCACGACGATATCGGGTTTGAAGGCGCGGAAAAGCTCGCACAGCTCCGCAACATTGTCGGCATCGACCTGGGCGGTCTTCACGCGGTTGCCGCCGATGGCTGCGGCTACGGCGTCGCATTTGGACTTGGTCCGGCTCGCAAGCATCACATCCGAAAAGACGGGATTGGCCGCGATCTTCTGCGTCACGACCGTACCGACGCCTCCGGCTCCGATAATAAGCGCTCTACACATAGGAATCGTAGGATTTAACGGTTATTTTTCTTAAGTTTTTTATTCTTGGCAGTACAAAAATATCGTTTTATTTTGGGAAAACAAAAATATTCCCTACATTTGCACCACCAAAATCGGGAAGCAATTCCCTTTTGGCGCGGGAGAATCCGTAGCTCAGCAGGTAGAGCACAACACTTTTAATGTTGGGGTCCTGGGTTCGAGCCCCAGCGGGTTCACCACAAAAGAGTTGATAATCAGACGATTATCTGCTCTTTTTGTTTTTCTACCCTACCCCGAATCCTTGTTTTGAGCCCCAAAAAACGCCCTTTTTCGGGCACAGGGTACGCATTGGGGTACGCATAGGATATGCATAAAAAGCTTGAGTTCCACCGCGCGAAAACAGAAAATCTATTTATATTTCGTATTTTTGTCAAGACGACAGAATATACCTGAAAAACAAGGATCATGCATAATTTGCTGGAGGTGAAATCGAGGTCGGAGCTGCGTGAATGGCTTCGGCGGTAAAAATGGCTGCCGGATATATATCGACCGATCAGGGATCGGCTATCTGCCTGTAAGCTATCTGAATGCCGGCAGCCAGTAACGGATGCGCAAACAAGCAATATCGCAACAAAGATACATTTTCTTGAGGAATAACACAAAAAGACGCGAGAGATGTCTTCTTGGGTTTGGGCTGTTTGGCGTCGGATTCAGCAACAAGTCCCCTCCGTCGGACCGGATATCCGCATGACATCCGACCATCAGTCTGTCGGCCTTGCGGTGTTCGGACCGGCACTCGTCGGTGTAGCCATAGTCGAGCCGCAGCACGATTCTCTTCCCCGAGACGCTGCTGCGGCTCTGCAACTGAAACGGGAGTTTCAGCTCCTCAAGGCCGCCGAAGGCGGTTACCCGGCAACTCCGTTCAGCGGCATAATCTGCGGACACATCCCGGCCCCGCATCCAGCCCCTTCCGCCGCGGAGCCGGGCTTCGGCGGAGGTCCCGGCGGAAGGGTGGCAAACCGGATTACTCGATCGCCTGACGGGCCCACTTGCCGGCCTGTCCCGCACCGCCGTTGAACAGCCGTCCCTCGCGCCACGAGATCTTCGGATAGAGCGACCGGAGTTCCCTTGCGCTGTTGGTTATCGGGCTGCTGCCCGAAGTGGCGAACGGAATCACGGTCTTGCCCGCAAAGTCGTACTGTTCGAGGAACGTATTGACCGCCCGCGGGCAGAGATCCCACCAGATCGGATAACCGAGGAACACCACGTCGTAACGTCCTGCGTCGAGCGGTTTCCCGGCCAGTTCGGGTCGCGCACCCTCGTCGCGCATCTCCACGGAGCTGCGGCTGCGGTTGTTTCTCCAGTCGAGGTCCGCAGGCGTATAGGCCTTGGCTGGCGTGATTCGGTAAAGGTCTCCGCCGGTCTCCGAGGCAATGGCCTGGGCCACCCGCTCCGTGGTTCCGGTACAGGAGAAATAGGCGACAAGGACGTTCTTGTCCGAAAGTCCGGTGCGCTCCGGCGCCTGTTGAGCCGCCGCACCGAGATTCAAACCGACAATTCCCATAAGCATCATCATTGTACGTTTCATGTTCGATATTTTTTTGTGCAGTGTCTTATGCGGCATCACTCGGCTGCCGGGCCGTCGAACACCTTGCGGAAGAAGCGTTCGATGCGATCGAACGGAATCACCTCCAGGTTGTCATACAGATCGACGTGGCAAGCCCCGGGGATGATCAGCAGCTCCTTGTTGTCGCCACGGAGCAGTTTGAAGGCGTCCTCGCTGAAGTAGCGCGAATGGGCCTCCGCCCCGTGGATCATCAGCACGGCGCTGCGGATCTCACCGGCACAGGAGAGAATCGGCATGTTGATGAACGCGAGCGAATTGGTCCGGTTGAGCCCGTCGTTCGAGTTGGGTGAGCGGCGGTGGTACCCGCGCGCGGTCTTGTAGTAGTCGTGATACTGGCGGACGAAGAGCGGAGCGTCGTCGGGCAGCGGGTCCACCACCCCGCCGTCGCGTGCATACTCCCCAGTGCGGTAGTCGCGCGTGCGCTGTTCGTTGAGCTGCACGCGCAGCCGGTAGCGCTCCTCGTCGGACATCGAGTCGAAGTAGCCGCGGGCATTCACCCGGCTCATGTCGTACATCGTCGAGGTCACCGTAGCGCGGATGCGGGGGTCGTTGGCCGCGGCATTGAGGGCGAAGCCGCCCCAGCCGCAGATGCCGACGATGCCGATGCGCTCCGGATCGACGTCGTCGCGCATGAGCAGGCAATCGACCGCGGCACTGAAGTCGTCGGTGCTGATCTCGGGCGAGGTGAGGCAGCGCGGTTCGCCGCCGCTCTCGCCGCAGAACGACGGGTCGAAGGCCAGCGTCAGGAATCCCCGCTCGGCAAGCGTCTGGGCATAGAGGCCCGACACCTGCTCCTTCACGGCGCCGTAGGGGCCGCAGACGGCGATGGCGGCCAGGCGGCCGGTCGCTCCCCGGGGTTTGTAGAGGTCGGCCGCCAGCGTGATGCCGTAGCGGTTGTGGAAGGTGATTTTCGTGTGCAGGACCTTGTCGCTTTGCGGGAAGGTCTTGTCCCATTCGGCAGTCAGTTGCAGAGTCTCCATATCGGTATGTTTTACGTGTTTTTGTCGCTCACGGGGCATGCCCGCGGTCGTTGCCGCTGCGGTCAGGAGCAGCATGAGCATGCAGGTTGTCGTTCTCATTCGGATGTGCTTCGGTTTTCCGTTTCGTCCGGCTCTCGGGTATTTTCCTCCGAACCCGATACAAAGGTAGGGTGTTTTTCCGCTCCGGATATGATCCGGATTACGGATCGTTCTACCATTTTTACCTTTTGCCCGCATCGGGCCTGCCGGAGTCGTTCCTGCTGCATCAACACCCATCCGCCGGGCGGGACGGGTGTGGTGCGCATCCACAACTGTGTGGAATATATACGCATCCGCTCCGCATCACGGCATTTTGGCACGACACCGCATGCGGCTCATAATCCGAAAGTTACACTCTTCTTGCCGTTTTGGCCGGCAAATTGACCTTTTCCGAAGCAGAACAACTCATGAGTTCAAGCAGAAAAAACTGGTGTCTAACCATTAAAATGTTGGTGTTATGAAAAGGTTATTTTTTGTGGCGGCCATGCTCGTAGCTTCGGGCACCGCCGTGTGGGCAGGGAACAACATGTCGTCGCAGGCGACGGTAGTCGCGGCGCAGGACGCCGATTTCAAACCGATCGATGTAAAGGAGCTCCCCGGAGCCGTGGCGATGTCCGTCGAGAAATACTACCCCGAGGCCGAGATCAAGGAGGCTGCAGTGAAGGAAGACGAGAGCGGCACGAAGACCTATCGGGTCGTGCTGCGCCAACAGGAGGGAACGGAGAAGACAGTTCTCTTCTCGGCCGAAGGAGTAGTGCTCCCCGATGAGGCTCCGGCCGCAGAGCCGGAACCGGCAGCATTGCCCGACGACTGTCCGATGGACTAAACTCCTCCCCGACCGGAGGTCGGATCCCGACACACCGTTCGGACGACGCCGCAGTTTCCATCCCCCGGAAGCTGCGGCGTCACTGTGTGCCGGCCCCGCCCGACAAAAAACGCCGGCCGGAGAAGGAAGAAATCGCCGCCGGGTGCATATCCGAACGTTTTTTTTCTTATTTTTGCCGTAAGGATACAAGAGGGGTGCCTTTCCGACTGCGGGAAACGGCTGAGATCATACCCTATGAACTTGATGCGGTCAATACCGCCGAAAGGACTTGTTCATAGACCGTAACGGTTTCCCGCCGGGAGCATTCCTCCGCATAACTACGGTAATCGCATGGAAGTAATTGTCAATCGCACGCCGGTCGCCGCACGCGACGGCGCAACGCTTTCGGAGTTGCTCGCCGCACTCGGGACCCCCGCCGACGGAGTTGCCGTCGCCGTGAACAACCGGGTCGTTCCCCGCAGCGAATGGGCCTCCGCCATACTGCACGAGGCCGACAAGGTCACCATCATCCGGGCCGTCTGCGGAGGATGATGCGGATCGTCGTCATCACCCCGCCGCACGCCGTGCCCCGTGAGGCCGCGACGATCCGGCTGCTGCTCGACGCAGGCATCGACCGGGTCCACATCCGCAAGCCGGAGGCTTCTCGGGAGGAGCTGTCTGCGCTCCTCGAAGCGATCCCCGAGCCATTGCGGCCGAGGCTGTCGCTCCACGACGGGCATTGCCTCGCCGCACGGTACGGCATCGGGGGCGTGCACCTGAATGCCCGGAATCCCCTTCCGCCCGAGGGCTTCCGGGGCGTCGTCAGCCGCTCGTGCCACTCGCTCGACGAGCTGGCGGCCGACACCGCCTGCAGCTACCGCTTCCTCAGTCCGATCTTCGACAGCATTTCGAAAAACGGCTACCGCGCGGCCTTCACTGCGGAAGCACTCCGCACGGCCGCTGCCCGGGGGCTGCTCGGCGACCGGACGCTGGCCCTGGGCGGCATCACGCCCGACCGCCTTGCCGCCGTGCGCGACTACGGATTCGGCGGCGCGGCCCTGCTGGGTTCGATCTGGCAGCAACCCTCACCCGAATCGCTGCACCGGACCATCGACAAAATCATCGCATTCAAAAACTTATAACGATCACCTGAAGTCATGCTGCAATTCATCACACACCATACCGACCGCCGCGACGAGATCGACGGCACGCGGGCCGTGCTCGAGGGGGGCTGCCGCTGGGTGCAGCTCCGCATGAAGGAGGCCACGGACGATGAGTTCCTGCGCACAGGCCGTGAGGTGGGCCGACTGTGCCGCGCATACGGCGCGACGTTCCTGCTCGACGACCGCGTGCATCTGGTTGCCGAACTCGGGGCCGACGGCGTCCACCTCGGCAAGAACGACATGCCGCCCCGCGAGGCCCGCGCCCTGCTGGGGCCCGGGAAGATCATCGGCGCCACGGCCAACACCTTCGACGACATCGTCCGTGCGGCCGCGGAGGGTGCCGACTACATCGGCCTCGGCCCCTTCCGCTTCACCGAGACCAAACGGAACCTGAGCCCGATCCTCGGGCTCGAGGGTTACCGCCGCATCGCCGCGCAGTGCCGTGAGGGCGGCATCGCGCTTCCGGTCGTGGCCATCGGCGGCATCACGGCCGGCGACATCGACGCCCTGCTCGCCACGGGCATCGCGGGCATCGCCCTCTCGGGGACGCTGCTCCGCGCCGACGACCCGGCGGCCGAAACCCGCAAAATTATCGAAATCCTCAAAAAATACAAACCATGAAGGAATTGACAATCGGCGGACGGACCTTCCGTTCGCGTCTTTTCGTAGGCACGGGCAAATTCAGCTCCAACGACCTGATGGCCCGTGCGATCGCCGCCTCGGGCACCGAAATGGTCACCGTGGCGATGAAACGCATCGACATGGAGAACCCCGAGGACGACATGCTCGCGCATGTCCGCCGCCCCGAGATCCAGCTGCTGCCCAACACCTCCGGGGTGCGCAATGCCGAGGAGGCCGTACTGGCCGCCCAGCTGGCCCGCGAGGCCTTCGGCACGAACTTCATCAAGCTCGAAATCCACCCCGACCCGAAGTACCTGCTGCCCGACCCCGTCGAGACGCTCCGCGCCACCGAGGAGCTCGCCAGACTGGGCTTCGTCGTGCTGCCCTACATCCAGGCCGACCCCGTGCTGTGCAAGCGCCTCGAGGAGGCCGGCGCCGCCACGGTCATGCCCCTCGCGGCACCGATCGGCACGAACAAGGGGCTCGTGACGCGCGACCTGCTGGAGATCATCATCGAGCAGAGCAACGTCCCGGTGGTGGTCGATGCCGGACTGGGCGCCCCGTCGCATGCCGCCGCAGCCATGGAGCTGGGCGCCGATGCCGTGCTGGTCAATACGGCGATCGCCGTGGCCGGCGATCCGGTGCGGATGGCCGAGGCCTTCGCCCGTGCCGTCGTCGCCGGACGCGAGGCCTTCGAAGCCGGGCTCGGGGCACAGGCCCGGTGTGCCGAAGCCAGCAGCCCGCTCACCTCGTTCCTCGACTAAACGCACGAAGATCATGTTTTCGGAAGAACTGGCACAATACGACTGGGAGGAGACATCGCGGCGCATCGCGTCGAAACGCCCGGCCGATGTCGAGGCGGCGCTCGGCAAGGAGCACCCGACCCTCGACGACTTCATGGCGCTCGTGTCGCCGGCCGCCGCGGCCTACCTCGAACCGATGGCCCGCCTGAGCCGCAGGTACACGCAGGAGCGCTTCGGCAAAACCATCTCGATGTACATCCCGATGTACATCACCAACTCGTGCACCAACTCGTGCGTCTATTGCGGATTCAACCGCCACAACGCCATCCCGCGCGTGATCCTCACCCCGGAGCAGATCGAGGCCGAATGCCGCGCCATCCGCGAGCTCGGCCCCTTCGAGAACCTGCTGCTCGTCACGGGCGAGAACCCCCGGGCCGCCGGTGTGGACTACATCGAGCAGGCGCTGCGCATCTGCCGTCCGTGGTTCAACAACCTCACCATCGAGGTGATGCCCCTTGCGGCCGAGGAGTACGAGCGGCTCACGCACGCCGGACTCAACGGCGTGGTCTGCTTCCAGGAGACCTACAACCGCAAGAACTACAACATCTACCACCCGGCGGGCATGAAATCGAAGTTCGAGTGGCGCGTGAACGGCTTCGACCGCATGGGACAGGCCGGCGTGCACAAGATCGGCATGGGCGTGCTGATCGGCCTCGAGGAGTGGCGCACCGACGTCACGATGATGGCCCTGCACCTGCAATACCTGCGCCGGCACTACTGGAAGACCCGTTACAGCGTCAATTTCCCGCGCATGCGTCCCTCGGAGGGCCATTTCCAGCCCAACGTGGTGATGAGCGACCGCGAACTGGCGCAGCTCACGTTCGCCTTCCGCATCTTCGACCACGACGTGGACATTTCGTTCTCTACGCGCGAGAGCGCCTCGTTCCGCAACCACATGGCCACGCTCGGCGTCACATCGATGAGCGCCGGCTCGAAGACCGACCCGGGCGGGTACGTCACCTACCCGCAGTCGCTCGAGCAGTTCGCCGTGAGCGACGAACGCACCCCCGCGGAGGTCGAGGCCGACATCCGCCGTGCGGGCTACGAGGTGGTGTGGAAGGACTGGGACAAGATCTTCGACTGACGGCCATGTACGACGCACGCTACGCACGCCAGACGATGCTCCCCGAGATCGGGACCGAAGGACAGCGGCGGCTCGCCGGGGCCTCGGTGCTGATCGTCGGGCTCGGCGGTCTGGGCTCGGCCGCCGCCCCGTGCCTGACGGGCGCGGGGGTGGGCCGCATCGGACTGGCCGATCCCGACGTCGTTTCGGAGAGCAACCTCCAGCGGCAGACGCTCTACACCGAGCAGGACGTGGGGCGTCCCAAGACGCAGGCGGCCGCCGAACGGCTCGCCGCCCTCTCGTCGCACACGCGCTTCGAGTGCTTCCCGGAGGGGCTGACCGCAGCCAATGCCCGGGAGCTGGCCGCGGCTTTCGACCTGGTGGTGGACTGCTGCGACAACTTCACGACGCGCTACCTGATCGACGATGCCTGCGCGGCGTGTGGGCGGCCGTGGGTCTACGGCTCGATCGGGGCCTTCCACGGGCAGGTCGGCGTCTTCAACCACCTGCGGGGGCGCCGCTATGCGGATCTCTACCCCGACCGCGAGGCGCTCTGCCGGCGTCCGCAGGCCGTGGCCGGCGTCATCGGCGCCGTCCCGGCCGTTATCGGGGCCCTCGAGGCCTCGGAGGCGCTGAAACTGCTCGCCGGATTCGGCGAGCCGCTCGACGGAAGGCTCTTCACTATCGATCTCAGGAGCCTCGAAACGGACATTATCGAACTTTAAACTCCTCAATACGAAAAAAACAGACATGGGAAAAGGATTTGACGAATACGCATCGGCCTACGATGCCTGGTTCCTCGACAACCGCAACGTCCTCTATTCGGAGGTCAATCTGGTCGCCGCGACGCTCCGGGATGCCGGCCGCGTGCTCTCGGTCGGCTGCGGCAGCGGCCTCTTCGAGTCGATACTCCGCAAGGAGTACGGCATCACCGTAACCGACGGCATCGAACCCTCGGTGGGCATGGCCGAGATCGCCCGCAAGCGGGGCATGAACGTGACCATCGCCACGGCCGAGGAGGCCGACTTCGGGCACGGCGACTACGACACGCTGCTCTTCAACGGCACGCCGAGCTACATCGGCGACCTCGCCTCGGTAGTCCGCAAGGCCTACGACGCCCTGCCCGACGGCGGGCGGATCATCCTGATCGACGTTCCGAAGGAGAGCTCCTACGGCATCATGTACAACCTGGCCCTGGCACTCGGCACGTGGGACCACCCGCTGCTCGAGGGCGTCTACCCGCCCAACCCCTACCCGATCAAGTTCGTCAAGGTCGCCGCATGGCGCACGACGGCCGAGAAGGTCGCCCTGCTCGAGGCCGCCGGCTTCGGCGACCTCACCTTCGCACAGACGCTCACCTCCCACCCGCTCTGCTCGAACGACGAGGAGGAGCAGCCCGTCGAGGGATACGGCAAGGGCGATTACGTGGCCGTCACGGCCCGCAAATGCGTGAAGCCATGAACCGCTGGAGCGACCGGGCCTGGGAGGCCGCCGCGCCGACCTTCCGCCGCATTCTCGAACACCCGTTCGTCCATGAGCTCGCGGCCGGGACCCTCCCAGCGGAGAAGTTCCGCTTCTACATCCGCCAGGACGCCCTCTACCTCGACGGCTATGCCCGGCGGCTGGCCCACATAGCCGCCCGCCTTCCCCGCAAGGAGCAGACGGAGACCTTCCTGCACTTCGCCCTCGAGGGGATCGAGGTCGAGCGGGCCCTGCATGCGCAGTTCCTCGACGGCGGCCATCCGTCGCCCGGGGAGATCAGCCCCGCATGCCTGCTCTACACCTCGGTGCTCGACGCCCAGGCCACGGCGCCGGTCGAGGTCGAGGCGGCGGCCGTGCTGCCCTGCTTTGTGGTCTACCAGCGTGTGGGCGAGGAGATCCTGCGCCGCACCCGTCTGGAGGGACACCCCTACGCAGCCTGGATCTCGACCTATGCCGATCCGGGGTTTGCCGAGGCGGCCGGACGCGCCGCAGCGGTCTGCGACGAGCTGGCCGAGGCAGCCGGCGACGAAATCCGCCGCCGCATGACCGAACTCTTCGTGCGCTGCACGAAGATGGAGTGGCTGTTCTGGGACAGCGCCTGGAATCTCGAAAAATGGAACATATGAACACGGAAAAGAAAACCTACAAACGCGCCCTGACCATCGCTGGAAGCGATCCGAGCGGCGGTGCGGGCATCCAGGCCGACCTGAAGACCTTCTCGGCCTGCGGCTGCTTCGGCACGTCGGCCATCGTGGCCGTCGTGGACGAGAACACGGTGGGCGTCACGGGAGTCCACCCCGTCCCGGTCGGGTTCGTCGTCGGCCAGATCCGCTCGGTGCTCGACGACATCGGGGCCGATGCCGTGAAGATCGGCATGCTGCACTCCTCGGAGTTGATCCGGGCCGTGCAGCAGACGCTCGGGCAGTATGCCATCCGCAACGTGGTGCTCGACCCGGTGATGGTCGCCACGTCGGGCGATCCGCTCCTGCAGCAGGAGGCCATCGCCACCCTGCGCAACGAACTTGTCCCCCACGTGCGCATCATCACGCCGAACATCCCCGAGGCCGAGCTGCTGCTCGGCCGCCCGATCGCCTCGCAGGAGGAGCTGCCCGAGGCCGCACGCGAACTCTCGCGCAACGGCCGCATCTCGGTCTTCCTCAAGGCCGGGCACCTGCACGACCGCGAGCTGGTCGATATCTTCTACAACGCCGAGGAGGACCACATCCTCGAACTGCGCTCCGAGCGGCTCGACACGCCGAACACCCACGGCACGGGCTGCACCCTCTCGTCGGCACTGGCGGCCTTCCTGGCCCACGGCTGTTCGCTCGACGAGGCGGCCCGCAGGGCGAAGGAGTACATCGCCTCGGCCATCGCAGCAGGTGCGGCCTACCGCATCGGCCACGGCCACGGTCCCGTACACCACTTCTTCCGGTTCTGGGAATAGGCCCCCGGACCGAAAAGAGGACAAAAGGCGGCGCAATCATCCGGTGTTGCGCCGCCTTTCTTGTACGCTGCGGCCGTCGGGGCCGAACGCGGGAACGATCGGCAGAGGGTTGGACGTCCCGTCTCGGATACGCCCGCCCGGGCATCCCTTGTCTGCCGACCCCGTCCACAGCTGGATGTCCCCGGGCTCGCGACCCGGGCCCGACGGTTCGGCCGCGGCGACGCTCCGGGACGGTCCGAACCGTCGAGCCCGCAGCCTCCCGACAAAAAACGTCCCGGACAGTGAATCTGTCCGGGACGCTGCATGTATCGGGATCCCAGGATCCCGCTCCGGGCAGCCGATCAGCTGCCGAAGTTGTCGTAGAGGATGTTCTCGGGCGGCACGCCGAGCGAGTCGAGCATCTTCACCACCGAAGCGATCATCATCGGAGGTCCGCACATGAGGTAGATGCATCCTTCGGGCTCCTCGTGGTTCTTCAGGTAGTTCTCGTAGAGCACGTTGTGCACGAAGCCTACCTTGTAGTCCACGCCTGCGGCATCGGCCTCGGGATCGGGACGGTCGAGTGCGAGGTGGAACTTGAAGTTGGGGAAATCCTTCTCGATCTGGTGGAAGTCGTCGAGGTAGGGAGCCTCCTTCAGTGCGCGGGCGCCGTACCAGAACGATACGGGACGCTTCGTCTTCTCGGTCTTGAACAGGTGCATGATGTGGCTGCGCATCGGGGCCATGCCGGCGCCGCCGCCGATGAAGATCAGCTCCTGCGTGTCGGGCAGGTTGTCCGGCAGGAAGAACTCACCGTAGGGGCCCGAGATGGTCACCTTGTCGCCCGGCTTGCGCGAGAAGATGTACGACGAGCAGATGCCCGGGTTCACCTTCATGAACGAGCCCGTGGCCCGGTCGAACGGCGGCGTGGCGATACGGATGTTGAGCATGATGATGTTGCCCTCGGCCGGGTGGTTGGCCATCGAGTAGGCGCGGAACGTCGGCTCGGGGTTCGTGGTCACCAGATCCCACATCTTCATCTTGTCCCAGTCGGCGCGGTAGCGCTCATCGACATCCATGTCCGAGAACTTGATGGCATCGTACTTCGGGATGTCGATCTGGATGTACCCGCCGCTGCGGAACTTGAGGTGCTCGCCCTCGGGGAGCTTCACGACAAACTCCTTGAGGAAGGTCGAGATGTTGCGGTTCGAGACCACGGTGCACTCCCACTTCTTGACGCCCAGCACGGCTTCGGGAACATGGATCTTGAGGTTCTCCTTCACCTTGACCTGGCAGCCCAGACGCCAGTGGTCCTTGGCCATCTTGCGCGAGATGAAACCGGTCTCGGTCGGCAGGATGTCGCCGCCGCCCTCCAGCACCTGGCACTTGCACATGCCGCACGAGCCGCCACCGCCGCAGGCCGACGGAAGGAAGACCTTGTTGTTGGCGAGCGTGGCGAGCAGCGTCGAACCGCTCTCGGTCCGAATGACCTTTTCGCCGTTGTTGATGTCGATCGTCACTTCACCCGAGGAGGTCAGCTTGGCCTTCGCATAGAGAAGCAGTGCGACCAGCACCAGCGTGATCACCAGAAAAGCTGCGATCGCAATTAAAATCGTTGTAGTCATTTTCCGAATCTCTTTTTAAAGGTTAGAACTGAATGCCCGAGAAGATCATGAAGGCGATACCCATCAGACCCGTGATGATGAAGGCGATACCGGGACCCTTCAGTGCTGCGGGGATGTGCGAATAGGTCGTCTTCTCGCGGATCGCGGCCATCATGACGATGGCCAGCCACCAGCCCAGACCCGAGCCCAGACCGTAGACGATCGTCTGCCAGAGCGACGTGAGCTCGCCGCCATCGACCTTCTGCTGCATGAAGAGCGAGCCGCCCATGATGGCGCAGTTCACGGCGATCAGCGGCAGGAAGATACCCAGCTGGCTGTAGAGCGTCGGCGAGAACTTCTCGACGATCATCTCCACGAGCTGCACGAATGCCGCGATCGTGGCGATGAAGACGATGAAGGTCAGGAAGCTCAGATCGACTCCCTCGACCAGCGCGCCGGCCTTGAGCACATATTCATACAAGAGGTAGTTCAGGGGCACGGTCATGACCATCACGAACGTAACGGCGGCACCGAGACCCAGGGCCGTCTTCACGCTCTTCGACACGGCGATGTAGGAGCACATGCCGAAGAAGAAGGCGAAGACCATGTTGTCGATGAAGATCGACCGGATAAATATATTCAAAGATTCCATACGCTATCCTCCTATTTTTCCTGTAAGTCCTTGTTGCGCGAGCGGTGTACCCAGATGATGCAGCCCACGATGATCAGCGCCATCGGCGGGAAGAGCATCATGCCGCAGTTCGAATAGAAACCGCCCTCGGTCATGTACCAGCTTTCGGGGATGATGCGGAAGCCCAGCAGGCTGCCCGAGCCGAGCAGCTCGCGGAAGAAGGCCACGATCACCAGAATCAGGCCGTAGCCCAGACCGTTGCCGATACCGTCGAGGAACGAGGCCCAGGGTTTGTTGGCCAGGGCGAAGGCCTCGACGCGGCCCATGACGATACAGTTGGTGATGATCAGACCGACGTAGACCGAGAGCTGCTTGGAGATCTCATAGACGAAGGCCTTGAGCACCTGATCGACGAGGATTACCAGCGCGGCGATCACCACGAGCTGGACGATGATGCGGATACGTGCCGGCACGCCGTTGCGGATCAGCGACATCACGAGGTTCGAAAAGGCCGTGACGACCGTCACGGAGAGTGCCATGACGATGGCCGGCTTGAGCTGCACGGTGACGGCCAGAGCCGAGCAGATGCCGAGGATCTGCACGATGACCGGGTTGTTCGCCGAGAACGGGCCGGTCAGATACTTCATGTTCTTGGCCGAAAACAAAGGCTCTTTTTCGTTCTTACTCATTGTTTTCTACATTTTCATCGTTAGACACTTCAGCCTCGGCCGTCGCAGCGGGCTGCGCCCCGGCCGCACGCTTTGCCTCGAGCAGGGGCAGGTAGTTGCGGAGGCTGTTCTCGAGCATGGCCGTCACACCGTCGGAGGTCTTCGTACCGCCCGAGATGGCGTCCACCTCGTGGTTCGGGTCCTTGGCGCCGCCCTTGCGGAGCTTCACGGAGACGAACTCGTCGCCCTCGAAGATCTGCTTGCCGATGAAGTGCGACTGGAACTTCGACGTGGCGATCTCGGCACCCAGACCCGGGGTCTCACCCTTGTGGGCCATGATGATGCCGGCCATCGTGTTCATGTCCTTCTCGAGGGCCACATAGCCCCAGACCGGACCCCAGAGGCCCATGCCCGTCACGGGAATCACCACGCGGCCGTCCTTGGCCTCGAAGAGGGGGAACTTGCCGGCCTCGTAGGCGCCCGGCAGGTCGTTGAGCAGCGCGAAGACGTTCTCGCCCTCGATGCGGTTGCCCTCCTTGTCCACGACGTAGGCGTCGATCACCTCGTCGTACTTGACGCTCTTGATGAGCTCCTCGGCCGGAACGCCCTGTTTGACAGCGTCACCGGCATAGAGCGACAGCAGGATCGACTGCTTCTTCTCGTTGAGTTCGTTCTCGGCCTGCCGCTTCTGGAGTCCGAGTGCGGCCAGCGCCAGCAGCGTCGCCACGATAACGACCATCACGGTCGAGTAGACGACGATGTAGACGTTGCTGTTGGTATCGAATCCCTTCTTGGTCTTCAGCTCCGTGAACTCCGAAGCGGGAGCCTTGCAAGCGGGGCAGGTATCCGGTGCGGAGGCACCCTCGTGGATGTATCCGCAGACATTGCATTTGAATTGTTTCTTTGCCATATCTATCTCCCCTATTTTGCGGTTTTAACACGTTTCTTGCGACGCGAGATGTTCGCCTCGACCACGTAGTAGTCCACCAGCGGAGCCAGCGCGTTCATGAAGAGGATCGACAGCATCATGCCCTCGGGATAGGCCGGGTTCACGACGCGGATCATCACGGCCAGCGCACCGGTGAGGAATCCCACGATGTACTTGCCCTTGTTGGTCTGGGCCGAGGTCACGGGGTCCGTGGCCATGAAGACGGCACCGAAGGCGAAGCCGCCGACGATCAGGTGCCACCAGGCCGGATACTCCGTCACGCCGAGCGCCTGGAAGAGGTAGCCCATGGCCAGGCCGCCGACGAATACCGAGACCATCGTCCGCCACGAGGCGATGCCCGTGAAGAGGAGGATGGCGGCGCCGATGAGGATGGCGAGCGTCGAGGTCTCGCCGAACGAACCGGGGATGAAGCCCAGGAAGGCGTCCAGCGGCGAGAAGGTCATCGTACCGGTGGTCGAGAGCTGCTCGAGCGCCGTGGCACCGGTGATGCCGTCCACCTGCGCACCCATCATCGTCCAGTTGGAGTACCATACGGTCTCACCCGACATCGAGGGGGTGTAGGCGAAGAAGGCGAATGCTCGCGCCAGCAGCGCGGGGTTGAAGACATTCATGCCCGTACCGCCGAAGACCTCCTTGCCGAAGACTACGGCGAAGGCCGTCGAGAGGGCCACCATCCACAGGGGCGTCGATACGGGGAAGATCATCGGGATCAGCAGACCCGTCACGAGGAAACCCTCGTTCACCTCGTGGCCGCGGGCCTGGGCGAAGGCGAACTCGATACCCAGACCGACGATGTACGAGACGCACACCATCGGCAGCACGCGCACCAGACCGTAGAAGAAGGCCTGGAAGCCCTCGAGGCCCACCTGCAGACCCGTGTTGAAGCAGCCGAACAGGAACGCCGGGATCAGCGCCAGCACGACGACGATCATCGTACGCTTCATGTCGTTGCAGTCGCGGATGTGTGCGCCGCGGGTCGTGGTCGTGTTCGGGACGAAGAGGAACGTCTCGAATGCGTCGAAGGTCGATTCGAGGAAGCCCAGCTTGCCTCCCTTGGAGAAGGTGGGCTTGATTTTGTCCATGAATTTACGCAGTCCCATCGTTATGCCTCCTTAATCATTAAGTTAATACCGTCGCGGATGATCTGCTGGATCTCGATCTTCGAAGGATCGACGAACTCGCAGAGGGCGAAATCCTCCTCCGTGACCTCGTAGATGCCGAGGTTCTCCATCTTGTCGATGTCGCCCGCCAGGCAGGCCTTGAGCAGGTACATCGGGTAGATGTCCATCGGCAGATACTGTTCGTAGAGTCCCGTAACGACGAACGGACGCTCGCCGCCGTTGAGATTCGTGTCGAGGTCGTACTCCTTTTTGGGGCAGAGCCACGAGAAGTAGGCGCGCGACACGGAGAACTTCTTCAGACGGGGCATGGCCCATCCGAGCAGTTCGTATTTGTCGCCTTCGGGGATGGCCGTCAGCTGGTTGGCATAGAATCCCACGAAGCCGTCGAGTGCGGTCTTCGTACCGGTGAGGACGTTGCCCGAGATGAAGCGGATGCTGTCGCCCTCCTTTTGGGCCTTGACGTTGCCCTTGACCACCGAATCGACGCGGGCCCCGGCGATGATGCGCACGTAGGCCGGCTTCTCGATCTCGGAGCCGGTGACGGCCACCGTCTTGTGCATGTCCACACGGCCCTCGTTCACCAGACGGCCGATGATGGCCAGGTCCTGGATATTGACCGTCCAGACGATGTCGCCCTTGTTGATCGGATCGACGTGGTGGATCTGCACGCCGACGTTGCCCACGGGGTGCTTGCCGGCAAACGTGTGCAGCTCGACGCCCTGCAGCTCGGGCATGCGGCCCTCGGCCTTGGCGCGCACCGAGAGGTGCACCTTGCCCGGCGTGAGCCGGCGCATCAGCTCGATGCCGGCCTGCAGGTTCCGCTGCTCGTCGCGGAGGACGAAGTTGTAGTCCGGAGCGAGCGGCGCGGAGTCGAAGGCGGAGATGAAGACGGCCTTCGGCGTGTCGTTCGGGTCGGCGATGATGCCGTAGGGTCGCTGCACGATCATCGGCCAGAGGCCCGAACGCAGCAGCAGTTCGACGATCTGCTCGCGCGAAGCCTTCTTCAGGTCGGGCTTCTCGAACTCCTCGTAGCGCTGAACGGCGTCGGGGGTCACCGTCACAGAGAGCACCTTGCGCTTCTCTCCGCGGTTGATGGCGGCCACCTTGCCGCTGACGGGCGACGTGAAGAGGACGCGCTCGTTGTACTTGTTGAAGAACAACGGCGTTCCGGCCTTCACCTCATCTCCCACCTTAACCAGCAGCTTGGGCGTCACACCCTCGAAATCGAGGGGCGAGAGGGCATACTCCGGAGACAGAGGCGCTTCGGTCAGCGTCTCCTGGGGCTTGCCCGCCAGATTGATGTCTAAACCCTTGCGTAATGTAATGATTTTCGACATGGTTAAAGAATTTGATTGTTATGTTTGGATTTTTAGGGTTTCGCCTTTTTCGTGTTGTTAGCGTACTAACACCTTAAATCGCGTGCGAAAGTACGAAATTTTTCCCGAAAAATCCCATTTCCAGGGCCATTATTTCCGCCCGACGGACAAAATGACAAAAACGAAACCCGGCATCCTGCGAAGCGAAATATGCCGACCGTCGGAGCGGGACGTGATGAAGCGGTTTCCGATGTCGGAGAAAATTCCTACATTTGCCGTGTCATGGCCGACTATGTCAATATCCACACCCACCGTCCGACGGGGCGCTGCACGGAACTCCGCACAGCGGGCATCCATCCGTGGGAGGCGGCACGCGAACTGGCTGCAGTGCGCTCTGAGGGGCTTGCAGGGCGGCTCGGCGTGGCTCTTGCCGGAGCTCAGGCCCTCGGTGAGACGGGGCTCGATTTCGCCTGCTCCACCGACCGCGCGGCGCAGACGGAGCTGCTGCGCGCCCACCTGCGGCTGGCCCGCGAACGGGGCCTTGCGGTGGTGCTGCACTGCGTGCGGGCCTTCGAACCGCTGATGAACGAATTGAAAGCCTGCCCGCCCCCGGCGGCCATCTTCCACGGCTTCATCGGCTCGCCCGAGCAGGCGCGGCGGGCCGTCGGCAGCGGCTGGTACCTCTCCTTCGGCATGCGTACCTTCGCTTCGCCGCGGAGCCTCGAAGCGCTGCGCACGACGCCGCACGAACGGCTCTTCTTCGAGACGGACGACGACCCTGCGGAGATCGGAAGCGTCTACGCCGCGGCCGCCGCAGTGCTCGGCTGCCGCGTCAGCGAACTGCAACAGGCGACGGAGGCCAACTACCGGAGGCTCTTCACCCCACGGGCGACAACGGACACAGAGGCATGCGGTGAGTTAAAGAAAAACACGAGATAATGAACGACAACTGGCTGGAAAGAACCGAATTGCTGCTTGGCAAAGAGAAACTTTCACAAATCCGCGACGCCCACGTTCTGGTCGTCGGTCTGGGCGGCGTGGGCGCCTATGCCGCCGAGATGATCGCCCGTGCGGGCGTAGGCCGCATGACGGTGGCCGATGCCGACACGGTGAACCCGACGAACATCAACCGCCAGCTGGTGGCGCTCCACTCGACCGTCGGGCGGCAGAAGGCCGAGGTGCTGGCCGAACGGCTGCGGGACATCAACCCCGCGATCGAACTCACGGTGGTCAATCGCTACATCAAGGACGAGGAGACCTACACGCTGCTCGATGCCGCGCGTTACGACTATGTGGTGGACGCCATCGACACCCTCTCGCCGAAACTGGCGCTGATCGCCGCCTCGCTCGAACGGGGCTATCCGCTGGTCAGCTCGATGGGGGCCGGGGCCAAGACCGACCCCACGAAGCTGGAGATCGCCGACATCTCGAAGACCCACCACTGCCCGCTGGCCCACATGCTCCGCAAGCGGCTGCACAAGATCGGCATCCGCAGCGGCTTCCGGGCCGTCTTCTCGCCCGAACCGATGCGCGAGGGGGCGATGATCCTCTGCGAGGAGCAGAACAAGAAGTCGAACGTCGGGACGATCTCCTACATCCCGCCGCTGTTCGGCATCGGCTGCGCCTCGGTGGTGATCCGGGGGCTGATCGGCGAACTCGACTGACCGCCGCAGCCCGTCAGGGACGCTCCGCGGCCATGCGATCGATGAAGAGGATGCCGTCCAGGTGATCCACCTCGTGCTGGAAGATGACGGCCGTATAGCCCCGTATGACCTCCCTGCGGCGGATGAAGCGGCTGTCGCGGTAGCGGATCTCGATCTGCTGCGGCCGCGCCACATCGCCGTAGCGGTCCGGGACCGAAAGGCACCCCTCCGGGCCGGGAACCGCAGGCCCCGTACGCCGCACGATCTCGGGATTGACATAGACGCCGAACGGTTCGCCCGGCAGGTCGAAGCGCTGTACGGCGATGACCCGCAGCCCGATGCCGACCTGCGGGGCGGCGATACCCACCCCTTCGTTCTGCGGGTTGCGGACCGTGGTCAGCAATCCCTCGCACAGGCGGCCGAACTCCTCGGCGGCATACATCCGGGCGGTCACCGGCTCGGCGCGCCGGCGCAGGAAGAGCGAATCGCGGCTGTCGGCAATGCTCCACACGCGCAGCAGGCCGTCGTCCGCGTTGTCGAGCGTCTGCCGCCAGGAGGCCTCGAACGCCGGGCGGGCGCATCCCGCCGAGACCAGAGCCGCGGCAAAGGCGGTCCACAGGCGGATGGGAAGGGTCGGAAATTTCATCTGTGCAAAACGGGTTCTCGGGACAAATATACGAAAAACGGGCGACCGAAGGCGAAAAGCCGCTATCTTTGCCCTGCGGGGAGCGGCTGCGGCGTGTCCGGGCCCTGCCGCCGAAAAGTATTCAAGAAGCATTCAAGAAACACAAAGAACCATTCCGATGAAACCGAACATCGTATTTCTCGACCAGTACAGCCTCGGGGAGGCCGACCTTTCGTCGATCCGTGCGCTGGGAAACTATACGGGCTACGAGGCCACACGGCGCGAAGAGATCGTCGCCCGTGCGGCCGACGCCGACATCGTCATCACCAACAAGGTGCCGTTCGACCGTGCCACGCTCGAACGCCTGCCCCGCCTGCGGTTGATCTGCGTGGCCGCCACGGGAATGAACCACATCGACCTGGCCGCCGCGGCCGAACGGGGCGTCGCCGTGAAGAACGCCGTGGGTTACTCGACCCATTCGGTCACGGAGACGACCATCGGCGCCGCCATCGCACTGCTGCGCCAGATTGTCTACTACGACCGCTACGTGAAGGAGCACTACGCCGGGGCCGAACGGCAGTACCACTTCGGCCGCACGACCCACCAGCTCTACGGCTCGCACTGGGGCGTCATCGGGCTGGGCAACATCGGACGCAACGTGGCCCGTGTCGCCACGGCCCTGGGGTGCGAGGTGGCCTACACCTCCACGTCGGGCATCGAGCGGCAGGAGGAGTATCCCTGCATGCCGCTTGGCGAACTGCTCGCCTGGGCCGATATCGTGTCGGTCCACTGCCCGCTGAACGACCGCACGAAGGGGTTGATCGGCGCCGGCGAGCTGGCACGGATGAAGCCTTCGGCCCTGCTCATCAACGTGGCGCGCGGCGGGATCGTGGACGAGGCGGCCCTTGCGGCCGCACTCGATGCGGGACGCCTGGCGGGGGCCGCACTCGACGTCTTCGTGCACGAGCCGCTCGAGAAGGGCAATCCCCTGCTCTCAGTGCGCGAGCCCGAACGGCTGCTGCTCTCGCCCCACAACGCCTGGTCGCCCGTCGAGGCCGTGGAGATCCTCGTGCGGTGCATCGCCGACAACATCCGCTCATTCAACGGCAGCGCACGATGAACGCCGAGACGACCCCGCCCGCGCTGACACCCGACGAGCGACGGCAGCGCGTCTTCGAATGGCTCGACGCCCACGGCATCCGCTACACGTGGTACGAGCATCCGGAGGCCCCGACCATAGAGATCGCCCGCCAATACTGGCGCAACGACGGTTCGAAGCACTGCAAGAACCTCTTCTTCCGCAACCACAAGGGCAACCGCCACTACCTGGTCTCGTTCGATGCCGAGCAGTCGCTGGCCATCCACGACCTCGAACACCGTCTGCGCCAGGGCAAGTTGTCGTTTGCCTCCGAGCAGCGCATGGAGCGCTGGCTCGGGCTGCGGCCCGGCTCGGTATCGCCCTTCGGGTTGATCAACGACGCGGAGCACCACGTGCACCTGTTCCTCGACGCCCGGCTGCAGGAGTACCCCTCGCTCTCGTTCCACCCCAACGACAACCGCGCCACGGTGGTCATCCCGCGCGAAGAGTTCCTGCGCTACCTCACGGAGGTGGGCAACAGCTATGAATTTCTCGAACTCTACTGAACAACGAGCCGGTTTTTTTCCTACCTTTGGATAAACCCAACGAATCGGAAAACCCTTAAAAAACAAACCCGACCATGAAAAAACTCGTTCTCGCACTGCTCATGACCCTTTGCACCCTGGGTGCGCTTCGGGCCCAGTCCCTGCAATCGGACATCATGTCCTTCTTGCGCACCGAAGGATACGCCCCCTCCTACGACTCGGACGGCGACATCCAGTTCAAGAAGGAGGGATACCTCTATTACGTCATCGTCAAGGACATCGACGATGGCTACTCCTACGTCGAGGTTCGCGTGCCGTTCGGCATTTCGGACATGTCGCTCAGCGAACTGCAGAACATTGCCTCCGAGCTTAACACCGCGAAGTTCCTCTGCAAATGCTCGGCATATCGCGATGACAGCGACGGAGACAACATCTTCCAGATCGGCATGGAGTTCGTCGCCTCCACCTCCTCGCAGGCCCGTTACCAGATGAAGCATGCCCTGCGGCTGATGCCCGTATGGATCAGCGCCTTCGAGGAGTATCTCTGACATCCGGAAGGGTTGCAGGCCGGGACCCGGCCCACGAAAAAGAGGGGATTCGCGCATGTGCGCGAATCCCCTCTTCTCTTTTCGGATCGGAAAGCGCAGGAAGCGGCGAGGAGAAGGCTCCGATGCCCGGTGTGCACGCGGATCTTCGCCGGATCGGGCCGCACCACAAACGACGAAGACCGGTCCTGCGACCGGTCTTCATTCGTTTCATTCGGTTCCGGGGAACCGGGTTACTTCATCTCGACAAGAGCCTTGCCGGTCATCTCCTCGGGCTGGGGAAGTCCCATGAGCTTGAGCACCGTAGGAGCCACGTCGGCCAGGATGCCGTTGTGCACCGACTTCACGCGGTCCGACACCACAACGATGGGCACCGGGTTGAGCGAGTGCGCCGTGTTGGGCGTACCGTCGGGGTTGATGGCGTTGTCGGCGTTGCCGTGGTCGGCAATCATCACCACCTCGTAGCCGTTGGCCTTGGCGGCCTCGACCACCTTCTCGACGCAGCCATCGACGGCCTTGACGGCCTTGACAATCGCGTCGTAGACGCCCGTATGGCCCACCATGTCGCCGTTGGCGAAGTTCAGGCAGATGAAGTCGAACTTACGCTCGCCGAGGGCGGCAACCAGCTTGTCGGCAACCTCGGGGGCCGACATCTCGGGCTGCAGGTCGTAGGTGGCCACCTTGGGCGATGCCACCAGGATACGCTCCTCGCCCTCGAACTTATCCTCGCGGCCTCCGTTGAGGAAGAAGGTCACGTGGGCATACTTCTCGGTCTCGGCGATGCGCAGCTGCCGAAGGCCCTGCTTCGAGACCCACTCGCCGATCGTGTCGGGCACGTTCTCCTTGTCGAAGAGGATGTGCAGGCCCGTGAACTTGGCGTCGTAGGGGGTCATGCAGCAGTAGTAGAGCGGCATGGTGTGCATGCCGGCCTCGGGCATATCCTGTTGCGTGAGGACGATCGTCAGCTCCTTGGCGCGGTCGTTGCGGTAGTTGAAGAAGATAACCAGGTCGTTCGGGCGGATCAGGCCTACGGGCTGGCCCGCAGCATCGACATGGACGATCGGCTTGATGAACTCGTCCGTCACGTCGGCATCATAGGACTTCTGCACGGCGGCGACCATGTCCGTGTCGTGCTCGCCGACACCCTCGACCAGCGCGTCGTAGGCCACCTTCACACGCTCCCAGCGCTTGTCACGGTCCATCGCATAGTAACGGCCGATCACCGTGGCGATCTTGCCGCCCGTCTGGGCGAGGTGCTCTTCGAGCTGGGCGATGAAGCCCTTGCCGCTGTGCGGGTCGGTATCGCGGCCGTCCATGAAGCAGTGCACGTAGGTGCGCTCCGAAACGCCGTACTCGCGGGCGATGTCACAGAGTTTGAAGAGGTGCTCGAACGACGAGTGTACGCCGCCGTCCGAGGTCAGGCCCATGAAGTGCACGCCGGCGCCCTGCGCCTTGGCATATTCGAAAGCCTTGACGATCTCGGGATTCCGGAGGATCGAGTTGTCGCGGCAGGCGCGGTTGATCTTCACGAGGTCCTGGTAGACCACGCGGCCGGCGCCGATATTGAGGTGGCCCACCTCCGAGTTGCCCATCTGTCCGTCGGGCAGGCCGACGTTCTCGCCGTCGGTGCGCAGTTCGGCATGGGGGTACTTTTCGGTCATGGCCGAGATGTATGCGGGATGTACGGTCGAAATGACATCGGCCTTGTCGTGATGGCCGTTGCCCCAGCCATCGAGAATCATCAGTAATACCTTGTTGCTTTCCATAACTATCAGTTTTTAAGTCCCGTATTGTTTCCGTTCAGCGTCGGGCCGCCGGGATCCGCCCGGCATGCCGCCGCGTTATTCCACCTGCGCCGAGATCAGCTCCACGGCCTTGTCGATCGCAGCCTGCAGTCCGTCGGGGTTCTTGCCGCCGGCCGTAGCGAAGAAGGCCTGGCCGCCGCCACCGCCCTGCATGAGCTTCGCCGCCTCGCGGACTACCGCGCCGGCATTCACGCCGCGGGCCGTGATCTCGTCGCCGAGCATGACCGTCAGCGTCGGCTTGCCATCGACGAGCGACCCGACGACAAAGACCAGTTTCGGCAGGCGCTGGCGCAAATTATAGGCCAGGTCCTTGACGAAATCGGGACGTCGGTCGGTCTGCGTGCTGAACAGGCACATGCCGTCGCGCTCGGGAGCCGAAGAGGCGATCTTGTCGGCCCACTGGGCCACCTGCTCGCGGCGCATGGTCTCGACCTCCTTCGAGAGCTGCTCGTTGCTCTCGAGCATCTTCTTGACAGCCTGCACGACCTGCGGGTTGTTGAGGTACTCGGCAATATCATGCATCGTATCTTCGGCAGCGTAGAGGATCTTCTCGGCCTGCTCGCCCGTAACGGCTTCGATACGGCGCACACCGGCCGAAATGGCGCTCTCCGAGAGGATCTTGAAGAAGCCGATGGTTCCCGTCGAACGGGTATGCGTACCGCCGCACAGCTCGACCGAATCGCCGAAACGGACCATGCGGACGCGGTCGCCGTACTTCTCGCCGAAGAGCATCATCGCCCCGGCGGCCGCAGCCTCCTCCTTCGTGGCGTTGCGGTTCTCCTCGAGCGGATCGTCGGCACGCACGGCACGGTTCACAAGCCGCTCCACTTCGCGCAGCTGCTCCGGCGTAACCTTCTGGAAGTGCGAAAAGTCAAAACGCAGCATTTCGGGCGTTACGAGCGAACCCTTCTGCTCGACATGGTTGCCCAGCACCTTGCGCAATGCGGCATGCATGAGGTGCGTGGCCGTATGGTTGTTGGCAGCCGACTGCCGCTTTCCGGCATCCACCACGGCATGGAACGGAGCTTCGGGATTCTCGGGAAGCGTCTCGACGATATGGATGATCAGACCGTTCTCCTTCTCGGTAGCTACGATCTCGATGCGTTCGTTGGCGCTCTCAATATAGCCCGTGTCGCCGATCTGACCGCCCGAATTGCCGTAGAAGGGCGTGCGGTCGAAGACCAGCTGGTAGGTCGTACGGCCCTTCGAGGTAACGCGGCGGTAACGCGCGATGCGCACCTCGTCGGTCAGCGTATCGTATCCCGTGAAGACGCTCTCCTTGATCGGGAAGAGCTCCACCCAGTCGTCCGTCGCCACGGCGGCGGCGTTGCGCGAACGCGCCTTCTGCGCCTGCAGCTCCTCCTCGAACGATGCGAGATCGACACCGACACCCTGCTCGCGGGCGATGAGTTCGGTCAGGTCGATCGGGAACCCGAAAGTATCATAGAGGACGAAAGCATCCTTGCCCGAGATGAGTTCCTTGCCCTCGCTCTTCGTGCGGGCGATAACGCCGTCGAGCAGGTTGATGCCCGTGGCCAGCGTGCGCAGGAACGAGGATTCCTCCTCCTCGATGACCTTCTCGATGAGCGTCTGCTGTGCCTTCAGTTCGGGGAACTGTCCGCCCATCTGCTCCACCAGGCCCGCAACCAGTTTGCAGAGCGTCGGCTCGGTGAAGCCCAGGTAGGTGTAGCCGTAACGCACGGCGCGGCGCAGGATGCGGCGGATCACATAGCCCGCCTTGACGTTCGACGGCAGCTGTCCGTCGGCGATCGAGAAGGCGATGGCGCGCAGGTGGTCGGCCATCACGCGCATGGCCACGTCCGACTTCTCGTCCTCACCGTAGCGCTTGCCCGAAAGGGCCGCAATGCGGCCGATCGTCGGCTGGAAGACGTCCGTGTCGTAGTTCGACTTCTTGCCCTGCAGGATCATGCAGAGACGCTCGAAGCCCATGCCCGTATCGACGTTGCGCGCCGGCAGCTCCTCGAGCGAACCGTTGGCCTTGCGGTTGAACTGCATGAAGACCAGGTTCCAGATCTCGATCACCTGCGGGTGGCCGGCATTGACCATCTCGCGGCCGGGCTTCGCGGCGATCTCCGCCTCGTCGCGCAGGTCGAAGTGGATCTCCGAGCAGGGGCCGCAGGGGCCTGTCTCGCCCATCTCCCAGAAGTTGTCGTGCTTGTTGCCGCGGATGATGTGGTCCTCGGGAAGATACTGCTTCCAATATCCGTAGGCCTCCTCGTCGAACGGCACGCCGTCCTCGTCCGAGCCCTCGAACACGGTGGCGTACATCCGCTCGGCCGGGAGCTTGTAGACGTCGTGCAGCAGCTCCCAGGCCCAGGCGATCGCCTCCTTCTTGAAGTAGTCGCCGTAGGACCAGTTGCCCAGCATCTCGAACATCGTGTGGTGGTAGGTGTCGTGGCCGACCTCCTCCAGGTCGTTGTGCTTGCCCGAGACGCGCAGACACTTCTGCGTATCGGCCGCACGCGGGTACTTGCGGGGCGCATTGCCCAGGAAGATGTCCTTGAACTGGTTCATGCCCGCATTGGTGAACATCAGCGTGGGGTCGCCCTTGACGACCATCGGTGCCGAAGGCACGATCACATGCTCCTTCGAAGAGAAGAAGTCGAGAAAGGCCTGACGAATTTTGTTGGATTCCATATATACGAATTTTCGTTTTTATCCGTTTCCGATTTCGGGTTGCAAAATTACACAATTAAAGTTAAATTTGCACCCTATCCGGAGGAGTTTTTTCAGCAGATGAGCCAAAAACGGAGAAGCAACCGCACGCAGCGTCTCGCCCACGAGGCGCTCGTCCTCACCGAGGAGGCCACGACGCTCACACGCGAGGTCGTGACCGCCCCGTTCCGCCTGCGTACCTACCGGCTCATCCGCAAGATCATCATCGGGTTCATCCTGGTGTCGATCGCCAATGTCCTCTTCTCCTACTTCTTCTACACCCCGAAGATGTACCGCATCCTGCGCGACAACCGCGAGCTGAAGATCCGCTACCGGATCCTGCAGGACCGCATACGCACCGCACAGCAGCACGTCGATGAGATCCGCCACCGCGACAGCTACGTCTACCGGTCGCTCTTCTCGACCGACACGCTCTCGATTCCGGGCGTGTGGCAGCCCTACCCCGAGTCGAAATACGCCCCGATGGCCGACGACGACTACGCCTCGCTGATGATCCCCACGTGGCGGCAGCTCGATGCGCTGGCCCGCACGATCTACCTCGAGTCGGTCTCGTTCGACGAGCTGCAGCAGCTGGCCCGCAACAAGGAGCAGCTGGCCTCGGCCGTGCCGGCCATCTGGCCCATCGACCGGAAGGCGCTGCACAACAACCACATCGGCGCCTTCAACCCGCGGCGCTTCCACCCCATCCTGCACCGCATCGTGGCCCACGAGGGCATCGACCTGGGGTGCGACCGCGGCACTCCGGTCTACGCCACGGGCGACGCCACGGTGGAGATCGCCACGGAAAGCGGATACAACGGCGGCTACGGACATCAGGTGCTGCTCAACCACGAATTCGGCTACAAGACCCGTTACGCCCACTTGAGCGACGTGCTCGTCAAGCCGGGCGAGCGGGTCAAGCGCGGGCAGCTGATCGCCCGCACGGGCAACACGGGCCGCTCGTCGGGTCCGCACCTCCACTACGAGGTGATCCACAAGGGCATCCCGGTGAACCCGATCAACTACTTCAACCGCAACATGTCGGCCGAGGAGTACGAGCGGCTGATGGAGAACCTCCGGGAGACCAATTTCGAAAAGTACTGACATGACCGGAAAGAAAGATCTCGAACGCCTGCGCCGGCGGCGCCGCCGCAAGCAGCGCATCATCCGCACGACCATCCACCTGTTCGTGTGGCTGGGGGCCGCCGTGCTCTACTACATCGGCTTCTCGATCTTCTTCGACACCCCGTTCGAGGCGCAGATGAAGCACTCGGCCGACGGCCTGCGCCGCGAATACGAGGCCCTCACGCAGCGTTACGACTCGCTCTCGGTCGTACTCGAGAACCTCACCGAACGCGACCGCAGCGTCTTCCGCACGCTCTTCGAGGCCGATCCCTACGACTTCGACACGGAGTACGAACAGCGGCAGAGCGTCACCTACGAGAAGATCGTCGATCGTTCGACTCGCCGTCTGAAGCGCGAACTGGGCGAGCGCGTGGCCGACATGGAGCAGCGGCTGGTCCGACTGAACGACTCGTACCTCACCCTGCAGGCGCGCATCGACTCCGCGGGCCGCGACTGCGACCGCATCCCCTCGATCCAGCCGGTGATCAACAAGCAGCTCACGCTGCTGACGGCTTCCTACGGCATGCGCATCCACCCCTTCTACAAGACCCTGCAGTCGCACCAGGGCGTCGATTACACGATCCCCGAGGGATCGAGCGTCTTCGCCACGGCCGACGGTGTGGTGCGCGACGTGGCCACCCGCAACTCGACGCACGGGCTGACGGTCGTCATCGACCACGGCAACGGTTACGAAACCTCGTACAGCCACCTTTCGAAGACCAACGTCCGCCGCGGACAGCAGGTCCGCCGCGGCGACATCATCGCGCTGTCGGGCGACACGGGCCTCTCGCTCTCGCCCCACCTCCACTACGAGGTGCGCCACAACGGCATGCGCGTGGACCCGATCCACTACTTTTTCATGGAGCTGTCCCCCACGGAATACCAGCGCCTGATCCGCATCGCGCAGACGGGCATGCAGGCATTCGACTGACCCACCTGATCCTCCGCTTCAAATGGAAACCCGCATCCGACTGATTCTGCTCGACTTCGACGGCACACTGGCCGACACGCGCCGCGCCAATGCGCTCGCCTATACGGCCACGCTCCGCGAGGCGGGAATCCCGCTTTCGGAAGAGGAGTACGCGGCCCGTTACTTCGGCATGCGCTGCGAGGAGTTCCTCACGCACCTGGGCATCGCCGACCCGGCCGAGCGCGACCGGCTCCGGCGGCGCAAGATCGAGCTCTACCCCACGTTCTTCGACTCCGTGCGGCTGAACCGCCCGCTGTGGGAGTTCTGCCAGCAGTTCCGCGCCCAGGGCGGCCGCGTGTGGATCGTCTCGACGGGCAGCCGCGAGAACATCGAGCACGTCATGCACCACCTCGGCATCCGCGACGGCGTGGACGGAATCCTCTCCGGCCCGGAGATCGCCCGCAGCAAACCTCACCCCGACTGTTTCCTCGAGGCAATGCGCCGCGAGGGGGTCACCCCGCGCGAGACACTCATCTTCGAGGATTCCGAGATCGGCATCGAGGCGGCACGCCGCAGCGGAGCCTCCTATTTCGTCGTCAGGCTGTAACACACGCAACGGCCTCCGCCGCAGGGGCGGTCTCACCCCGAAGCATTTCCCGAAAAAGAGAACCGGGACCACAGCAGTCGTGCGGTCCCGGCCCGAAATGCGTCACCACCGGTCCGGGCGGTCGTCATGCCGCGGCGGCTTGGGCGGTTTGGGAGGTTTGGGTTTCTTGTGTTTCTTGCCCGGTCGCTCCGGACCGTGGTGCGGAGGAGGCGGAGCCTCGTGCGGCGGACGGGGCGGACGGGGACCGGGAGGCCGATGTACGGCGCAGGATCCGAGGAGCAGTGCCGACAGGATCAGGCACAGGCTCCAGAAACGTCTTGTCTTCATGGTCGGTTCACTTTTATGTCGAATGCCGCTTACAAAGATAACACGATTTTCGGAATTGCAAAATCCCGAAAAATCGTATCTTTGTCCCCGATTACCTTTTCCGATCGTCCGAAATGAAATCCACCGAAAGCGGCTCCCCCGAAGAGGCCGCGCGCACAGCGAACACCCCCGCCGCGGAGTGCGGTACGAACAGAACGGATCCTGCGGCCGCATCCGCCCCCGGCAACCCGCAGACACCCGGGGCAGCATCCGCATCCGACGCATCCGAAGCGGAAGGCACGGGCCGAAAAGAGGTGCAGACACCCGCTGCACCGGCCGACACCGCACCCGGCTGCACGGCGAAGAGCCCCCGCACATCGCTGCGCGATGGGATCGAGCAGCGGCGCAGGGCCCTGGCGCGCCGGATCGAATACAACCGCCTGCGGCGCATACGCCGCCATTCAGTGCCGGCGTATGTCCACTGCAAGAACTGTGGAGAGACGCTCCGGGGCATGTACTGCCACCGCTGCGGACAGTATGCGCTCGATCCGGAGCAACCCTTCTGGAAATACTTCAAACAATATTTCGAGAACGTCTACCAGTTCGACAGCAAGGTGTGGCAGACCCTCTGGCTCCTTTTCCGCCGCCCGGGCATGCTGACCCTCGAGTTCATCGCCGGAAAGATCAACTCCTATGTCCACCCGCTGCGGCTGTTCATGTTCATCTCGGCACTCTTCTTCCTGGCCGTGGCGCTCTTCATCCCCGAGAATGTCGATATGGCGCTGGGATCTCGGGAAAAGCAACTCTCGGAGTTGCGCGATCCCGACGTGCTGCGGGCGCTCCAGGTCAGCCAGGGGGATGACGAGGGCTACGACCTGCTGCGGAAGGACACGACCGTCTGGGTGGCCGGGGCGCGCGAGGAGTTCCGGGGGTTGGAGTCGATCGCCGGGGTGATCGACCGTCCGGGGCGCGACACGCTGCAGGTGCGCATCCCGGGATTTCTGCTCGAGGAGGGCTATCTGGTCTCCGCGCCCGGCGACTCGATCCACTGGAGCAGCAGCAGTCCCCTGCGCCCGGAATCCACCAAACGGGACAGCGAGGCCCAGGACCTCCGCCGCGAGATGGTCTACGCGCACATCATCGGCTGGTTCTCGAAGTGGCTGCCCGTGATCCTGCTGCTGTTCATCCCGTTCTTCGCCTTGCTGCTCAAGATCTTCTTCCACCGGCGGAAGATGTTCTACATGGGCCACTTCGTCACGGCGCTGCACCTGCACTCCGTACAGCTCATCCTGGTCTTCATCACGCTGCTCGGCGCACAGTGGATCGACCGGCCTGGCTGCTATGCCCTCCTGCTGCTGGGCTTCTACCTGCTGCACATGGTCTGCGTCTTCCACCGCGTCTACGGCGACGGATGGGTCAAGACCTCGTTCAAGGCGCTGCTGATCCACGGATTCTACATGCTCGTCATGTCGGTCGTCCTGCTCGGGCTCTTCATCTGGCTTATCCTCCCGCTCATGAAGGAGAACAACTGCTGGTAGCCGCCGCAAGGCGCCCGAAGCCCCCTCGAAAAACGCCCCGCAATCCTCAGGGACCGCGGGGCGTCGTTTTCCCGGCGGGAGCGGCTACCGCCTGCAGATGACGTTGAAGTCGCAGAAGGCGCAGGTGTCCGCATCGGCGCACTGGCGGAACGGGACGGCAGGGTCGTAGAGCTCTCCGAGCGTCTCGCCGACGAGCTCCTCGAAGCGTGCGGCGTAGTGCGAATAGGGGGCTCCCCGGAGGCCGAGTTCGCGGTCGATGAGCTGCGGCGAATAGTCCGGGCGGTTCATCGCCCGCACGTAGTAGAGTGCCGGCACGGCGTCGCAACCCTCCGTGCGGCGGAGCATCAGGGCATAGAGCAGCGTCTGGAGGATGTTCGACAGCCGCTGTTTGCCCTCGCCGCGGAAGAGTTTCTCCAGCCCGTCGAATTCGAGGTGCGCCGCACCGGTCTTGTAATCGACCACGCGCAGCGATCCGTCGTCGAGGCGGTCGATGCGGTCGGCGATGCCCGAGAAGCGCATGGTGAGCTGCCGGCCGGCCGATCCGAACGCGAAGCCACACCCCACGCGCCGCTCCAGCCCGACGACCGTGAATCCGTCGTGCGCTGCATCGTAGGCCATCACGCCGCCCCGGAGGTAGCGCGTCACGATGTCCTTGACCAGCAGCAGGTTGCCCGTATAGTCGGTCGTCGTGGCCTTCGGGTCCCTGAGGTAGTGTTCGTTGATGGCCGCCTCGACCGCCGCGGGGACCTCGCCCGTGCGGACCAGCGCCCGGAGCGTCCCGCCCGGGTGCGCTTCGCCCTCGATACGGGCATAGAGCCGCTGAACGGCGGCATGGAGAATCGTTCCGAACATCGGGGCATCGACCTCCTCGGAGATCTCGTCGTCGGAGTCGAGCCGCGCCACGGAGTGGAAATAGAAGCGCAGCGGGCAGGCGACGTAGCGGAAGAAGGCCGTCGGCGAGAGCGACGCATCGCTCCCGGGATCGGTGAAGCGCAGCAGGCGGCGCATCACCCCCTCGTCCTTGGCCACCTCGATGGGGGTCGAACCGGCCAGGTTCACATCCACGCCCACCTCGATGCGGCGCAGCGGGAAGCCGCTCTCGTACTCGATCTGGCGGATGTAGCGGCTCGGTTCGCCGGTCGATTTGTCGTCGGCATGGGCGCAGTAGAGCATCCACACGCGGCTGGCACGCTGGATCAGGCGGTAGAAGTAGTAGGCGTAGACCCCCTCGTGGTGTTCGGGTGTCGGCAGCGCATAGGCCGCCCGCAGGTTGTAGGGGATGAACGACGACTGGGCCATGTGGTTGCCCGGGAAGTTGTCGTCGGTCATCGAGAGGATCACGACGTTCTCGAAGTCGAGGTTGCGCGTTTCGAGGATACCCATCACCTGCACCCCCTCGAGCGGTTCGCCCTCATAGGGGATGCGCAGCGTCTGGAGGTGGCGGCGCAGCAGCGAGGCAAAGATCTCGGGCGTCGGGTCGATCGCACATTCGTCCAGCGAGTTGCGCAGCCGTTCGAGTTCCTCGGCGATCACGGCGAGGAACTCCACGCGCTGCCGGGCATCGTCGCCCTCGTAGGGCTGGCGCGCCACGGCCGCAACAACGGCGGAGAGCCACACGGCGAGGGCCCGCCAATCGGCTGCCGGGGCGAAGATCGTGCGCAGCAGTTCGTTGCGGCCGAGCCAGGCGCCATCAACGGCGATGCGCCGCTCCTGCACGATCTCCTCCTCGAGGCGGCGTGTCAGCTCGACGTCGCAGCCGGCCACGTAGGGATGGGACAGCAGGCCCGTGACATCGGTATGGTAGAAGGTCCAGCCCTCGCCGCGGCGCCTCCGGTGGGCCTGCAGTTCGAGCAGGCGTTCGACGAACGTGTAGGCCAGGCTGGCGCGCAGCGGGTAGCCCATCGTGACGTTCACATGCCCGATCTCGGGCGGCAGGGCGTGCAGCAGCGGCAGCAGCAGGTTCTCGTCGGTGAGCACCACGGCGGTCTCCTTGCCCAGCTCCCCGCGGACGGCCAGCGAGCGGAGGATCGTGGCGACGTACTTGCACTGCACGGCGTTCGAAACGGCAGCCACCGCAGTCATCTCCTTCTCCACCGAGGCCATGTTGTCGTGCGAGAGTTCGGCTCGCGGCGGGAACTGCACGATGTTCTCGCGCACGAACATGCCCGCCTCCTGCTCGGGGCGATCCCTGTAGTAGGAGTCGTAGTCCCAGTAGAAGTCGGTCTCGGCAGCGGTCGAAAGGAACTTGAAAAGCCGCTTCTCGCACTCCGACAGGGCGTTGAACCCAGCCACCACGAAGCGGCGCGGCCCGTTGAACGAGAACGCCCCCTCGCGGATGCGCTCGGCGGCGGCGCGCTGCACCATGCCGTTGTAGGCGATGCCCAATGCGGCGAGCCGCTCGCGGAAGCGGCGGTAGATCGGGCCGAGCGTCCGCCAGATGGCCAGGAAACGGCGCTTCTCCTCCGAGAGGTCGGCCTCCTCGCCGAGCGACGTCCAGAAGGCGATGATCCGCAGCTGGGACGGCGTCAGGTAGGAGATATCGGCCTCGATCTCCTTGATATCCTCGATGTTGCGGAAGAGCATCGAGGCGTCGATCAGGTATTTGTCCACCGTGTCGAAGTCCGTGAGCAGCATGTCGCCCCAGAAGTAGAACCGGTCGAACGGCTCGTCGTGGTACTCCGAATAGATGCGGTAGAGTTCGGTGATCAGCCGCAGGCGGTCACCACACCTCAGGCCCGAGATCTCGGTCATCAGGTCGTCGATGGTCACCCATTCGGGCTGCCACATCGGCCGGTTCGCGATCCGCGCGAGGGCATCGACGAAAAAGAGCCGGGCGCGCCGCGACGGAAAGAGCACGGCACGCTCGGAAAGGGCCTCGCCATAGCGGGCATAGAGATCAGCGGCGACTTCGCCCAGAAAGGTCTTCATCATCCGATGGTTCGATTAGGCGCGGGGCCTGACGCCCCGCAAGATGCGGCCAAGGAGCCTCACGCAGCCGGGTGCCGGGGGCTCCGGCCAAGGCCGCCCCTACTCCTCGTGGGCGATGCTGCCGCCCATGAACTTCTCGTCGGCACGCACGACGGCCGGATTGCCCTTGTAGGTCACCACGCCGCCCGTCGAGGTTTTTGCCTCCAGGCGGTCGGTCACCTGCAGCACGACGCGCGACGACCCCGTGGCATTGGCCTCGGCCGACATCGTCTCCAGCTCGGCCGCACCGACCCGTCCGCCCGAAGCGTAGACGCGCATGTAGCGGGCCTTGCCGGTGAGCGTCGCCACGGTATTGCTGCCCGTGAGTTCGAGCGAGAGGTCGGCCACGTCGAGCGTGGCCTTGAGCTGTGCCGAACTGCCCAGCACCAGGTCGAAGAGCGTCGCACGGAACGGCGCGTCGAACGACACCGAAGCCTCCTGCACGGTGAGTTTCTGCAGCGTGTTGTAGTAGACCGTCACGGCCGTCCGCTCCGCACGCCGCGAGTCGCGCCGCTCGGAGATGCGCAGCACGCCGTCGCGCACCTCGGCCCGGAACTTGGTCGTCGTGGAGCCCTTTGTGTCGTAGACGATCTTCGGGGCCTCGGTATCGGGCACCTGCACGAGGAGGACATCGGCCGGAGCAGCGATCTCGACGGCCGTAAAGACCGGCAGCCACTGGCTTCCGGAACCGGCCAGCAGGCTGTCGGCCGGCTGCATGAGCTCCGTTGCCCCGGCTGCGGGGCACGAGGTTGCGGGATTGTTGTCGGCGGCGTGTACGGCCGCGGGCGATCCGGCGGCCAGCGCGGCCAGCACGAATGCGGCAAAGATCAGTCTCTTCATATTCGTTGCAATTTCGTTTCGTCGGTTTCAGTCCGGCTAAAATACAAAAATATTGCGAAGTTCGGGATTTGTTTCGTACATTTACTCACCAAAAACGAAATTTCGAGGAGTGAGAGCGAAGATTCTGAATGCAAGCGCCGGGTCGGGAAAAACCTACCAGCTGGCCTACAAATACGTCCGCGACGTCATCGACCAACCCCATCTCTACCGCCACATCCTGGCCGTGACCTTCACCAACAAGGCCACCGAGGAGATGAAGTCGCGCATCCTGAAGGAGATCCACACCCTCGCCTCGGGAGCCCCGAGCCCCTACCTCACGCAGCTGTGCGGCGAACTGCGGCTCGACGAGCGGAGCGTCCGCAGGCGGGCGGCCGAGGTCCGCTCGAAGATCCTGCACGACTACTCGCGCTTCACCGTACTGACGATCGACACCTTCTTCCAGCGCATCCTGCGCGCCTTCATCAAGGAGCTGGGGCTCGACCTGAACTACAACGTCGAGATCGAAACCGCATCGGTGCTCTCCAAAAGCGCCGACACGCTCATCGACGAGATCGCCGTGGACGAGTCGCTGCAGCGCTGGCTCACCGAATTCGTGCAGGAGCGCATCGACGAGGGACGCAAGTGGGACGTCCGCGACGCCATCCTCTCGCTCGCGGGCGAGCTCTTCAAGGAGAAGAACAAGGCGGCACTCGCGGCCGCGCCCGCAAAGGAGGAGCTCGGGCGTCTGGTGGCCCGGGCCACGACCCGCGCGATGGCGGCACGCGAGGAGCTGCGCCAGACGGCCCGCGAGGCGGTGGAGGCGATCGAGGGCGCGGGGCTTACCGCAGCCGACTTCGCGGGCAAGAGCCGCAGTTTCGCCGGGTATTTCTTCGCGGTGGCCGGCGGCGAGGTGAAGGCACCGACCGACACGCTCCGCAAGCGGGCGGCATCGCCCGAGGGGTGGTGCGCCAAGGGATCGCCGGCCGAGCGGCTCGTGCCGCAGCTGCGTCCCCTGCTGCAGCGGCTCTGCGACCTCTACGACCGCAACGTCCGCCACTGGAACACGTGCGACCTGCTGCGCGAGAACTACCGCAGCTTCGCCCTGCTGTCGGACCTCTACGCCCGTGTGCAGCGGCTCTGTGCCGAGCAGAACACGCTGCTGCTTTCGGAAACGAAATACCTGCTCTCGGAGTTCATCGGGCGCAACGATGCGCCGTTCATCTATGAAAAGGTGGGCAACCGCTTCGAGCGCTTCATGATCGACGAGTTCCAGGACACCTCGGCCCGCGAGTGGGAGAACTTCCTCCCGCTGCTGCAGAACGCCATGGCGCAGTCCGAAGAGGAGTCGGTACTCATCGTGGGCGACATCAAGCAGTCGATCTACCGCTGGCGCGGCGGCGACTGGCGGCTGCTGCACGAGCGGGCCGCCGGCGACCTCGGCAGGGAGAACACCCGGGTGGAGGTGCTCCGCGAGAACTGGCGCAGCCTGCCGACGGTCGTGGCCTTCAACAACGCGGCGATCGACAGCATCGTCGCGACGGACAACCGGGAGCTCAACCGGCTGCTCGGCGAGGCGGCCGAACGGGGCGATATCGACCGTGCGGAGGCCGCCCGCCTGCACGACACGCTGGCCGACGCCTACCGCGACCAGGCGCAGTTGCCCCGCCGCAAGGCGGAACACGGAGGTTATGTCTCGATCGAGACGTTCGATTGCGAACCGCCCGTCGTCGAACGCATCTGCGCGCTGATCGACCGCGGATTCCGCCCGTCGGACATCATGATCCTCGTGCGGAGCGCCACGGACGGCGCGAAGGTCGCCGCAGCGCTGCTCGACTTCAAGCAGCGCAATACCGAGGCGCGCTACCGCTTCGATGTCATGACGCAGGAGGCGCTCATCGTGGGCAGCGCCCCGATCAGTTCGTTCGTGGCCGCGGCGCTCCGTCTGGCGCTCAACACCGACGACCGCTTGAGCCGCGCCGTCTGCAACCACTACCTCGGCCGGCCGTTCGACGCCCCGCTGTCGGACGACGAACGGGAGTTCTTCCACTCGATCCGCCTCGAATCGCCCGAGGAGGCTTTCGAGCGCATCGTCATGCGGTTCGACCTGCGCAGCGACCGCAGCCAGATCGCCTACCTGCAGGCGCTGCACGAGCAGGTGATCGCCTTCTGCTCGTCGAAGATCGCCGACATCGCCCTGTTTCTGCGCTGGTGGGACGAACAGGGACAGAACCGCTCGCTGAGCGTCGAGCAGAGCGCTTCGACAGTCGAGATCACCACGATCCACAAAGCCAAGGGGCTCGAGAAGCGGGCCGTGATCATCCCCTACTGCTCATGGCAGCTCGACCCGAAGTCGGGCGGCGTGCAGAACATCGTCTGGGCCGAGGCCCGCGGCGACGGGGAGGCCGAGGCCATCGGCCGCTTCCCGGTCCGCTACAAACGTTCGATGGCCGAATCGGGCTTCTCGGCCGAATACTACCGCGAGCTGGTCTATGCCCATGTGGACAACGTCAATCTGCTCTACGTGGCCCTGACGCGCGCCGCCGAGTCGCTGCACGTATTCATCCCCCGGAAGACGGGGCGCACGGTCGGGGCGCTGCTGCTCGGCAGCCTCCGCCCGGGCAGCGAGGGACAGGTCTTCATCGGAGAGACCGAAGGGCGCTGCCTCACGGACGAGCGGGGCGAACACTACCTCTTCGGCTCGTTCGAGGGCCCCGTGGCCGGAGGACGCAAGGAGTCCGATGCGGAACACGTCGTACTCGAAGAGTACCCCACGGCGCGCCCGGCACTGAAGCTGCGGCTCCCCTCGCAGCGCTACTTCGAGGAGGGCGGCGAGCCGGAACTCGCCCCGCGCAACCTGGGCATCCTGATGCACCGCGCCTTCGAGCAGGCCGATGACGCCGCGCAGGTCCGCGAAGCCGTGGCGCACATGCAGGCCGACGGCATCCTCTCCGAAGAGGACGCCGCACGGCTACGGCAGCGGATCGACCGGGCGTTCGAGCTCCCCGAGGTGCGCGAATGGTTCGACGGCTCGTGGCAGCGCATCCGCAATGAGCAGGAGATCATCGTTCCGGGAAGCGCCTCGACACGGCGTCCCGACCGGGTGATGATCCGTGGCACGCGGGTTGTGGTGGTAGACTACAAATTCGGAGCGCTCGACACCGAACGCCACCGCCGGCAGGTGGCCGAATACCTCCGCCTGCTCGCCGAAATGGGCTACGACCCCGTCGAGGGATATCTGTGGTACGTGAAACTCGGCCGCATCGAACGGGTCGAGGGGTAATTCACCGCTCAGGCGGACCGGCCGAAGGTCCGGAGCCCCGGTGGAGATATGGCCGGCTCGTATCAGGCGGATCGCAGTAACGTGCAGGCCACAGTACGCTGCAGCCTCGTCCCGGGCCGGGCCTCCGATGCAGACCGACGACCCGATGGACTACCGCATTGCCGACCTCCGCATCCGCATCCCCGGGGAGTGCCTTCCCGGCCCCCTTCACCCTGCCTTCTCGCCCTTTGCCGAGCCTGAAAACGGGACTCCGGCGCTGCTGCTGCACACCGCCCGGCAAATCGCCGACGTGCCGGAGGAATGCTGTCTGGACCGTTTCCCGTGCATCGATACGACGACCGAATGCCGCTTCATCCGCTGGAGCGGAGGGATTCAGCTGGAGCTGTACGGCCCGCAGGGGGATTCCGTCCGCTTCCGGCTGCCGGACGGAGGCAGTGAAGCCTGCACCGACTGTCACCCCGACCGGCAGCCGTCGCAACTGCGCTTCGGGCTGTGGTTGCTCTGCAACGCGGCGGGCCTCGGGCACGGGGTCGTATCGCTGCACGCCGCAGCGATCAGCCACCGCGGGCAGGGCGTGCTCTTCCTCGGGGAGTCGGGGACAGGGAAAAGCACGCATGCCCGGCTGTGGTGCCGGCACATGGCCGCAACCGAACTGCTCAACGACGACAGCCCCTTCATCCGGCTCCAGCCGGCCGGCGTACCGCTGGTCTACGGATCGCCCTGGAGCGGGAAAAGCCCCTGTTACCGGCCGCTGCGGCTGCCGATCGCCGCGATCGTCCGGCTTGAGCAGGGACCCCGGAATATCATCCGCCCGCTCCGCCCGCTCGAAGCCGCCGGAGCCCTGCTCCCCTCGGCCCCGCCCTCCTTCGCCCGCGATGAGAGGCTGCTGGCAACGCTCTGCCGGATACTCTCACAACTCATCGCGCAGGTGCCTGTCTACCACCTCGCCTGCCGACCCGACGCGGAGGCAGCGCGTCTTGCCTGCCGGACGATCTTCGGCAGCCTCCCCGACAAATGATCCGAAGCTCCGCGCCTTCTGCGCCGCATCTCCGCCGCCGGGGTCTGCCCGCTGAACCGCATGCCGAGGACCTCTCCCCACCGCCCCGACAGACTGCACGGGCCATTCGCGACACGCTACCTGTCGCACACCGTAAGTTCCGACCGCTCCCCTGCACAGAGCAGCCGGCGGCCGGACAGGCATACGGCAGAAAAGAGAACGGGCGTCCGATTCGATCGGACGCCCGCTGTCTGGAATATATTCCGGATCCTGTGACCCGGCGGAAACTACTCGCCCAGAGCGAAACGCTTGTAGGCGATAACCGTTGCCTCCTTGTCGGCCTTGTGGATGAACTCGGCGATCGTCTCCTTCTCGCCTACCACAGCCTGGTTGAGCAGCGTGTTCTCCTCGAAGAACTTGCGCATCTTGCCCTCGGCGATCTTCTCCAGAATGGCCTCGGGCTTGTTGGCGTTCTTCGGATCCTGCTTCATGGCCTCCACGGCGATCTTGCGCTCGTGCTCGATCACCTCGGCGGGGCAGTCAGCCTCCGAGATCGAAACCGGAGCCATGGCCGTAGCCTGCATGGCTACCGTGTGGGCAACCTCGGCGGGAACCTCCTTGTTGAAGCCGAGCACCGTGCCGAGCTTCTTGTTGAAGTGAACGTAAGCGGCGCAGTAGGGAGCCTCGATGCGGGCGTAGTAGGCCAGCTCGATCTTCTCACCCGTCTGGCCCGACTTCTCGGTCACCATCTCCTCGACCGTGCGGCCCTCGTCGTTCTTCGTGGCCATCAGCGCATCGCGGTCGGCGGCGTCGTTCTTCACGGCGACATCGAGCATGGCGTTGGCCGAAGCCGTATACTCGGCGTTCTGGGCGACGAAGTCGGTCTCGCAGGCAAGGCAGAGGATGTAAGCCTTCTGGCCGACGATCTTCGTAACGACCACACCCTCGGTGGCGGTACGGTCGGCACGCTTGGCAACCACGAGCTTACCCTTCTCGCGGATAATGTCCTGAGCACGCGCATAATCACCTTCAGCCTCCATGAGGGCCTTCTTGCAGTCCATCATGCCGGCGCCGGTCATCTTGCGGAGCTTCATCACATCAGCAGCTTTGATTTCCATAGTCTTGTATCGTTTTTTTCGTTATTTACTCGGTTCGTTTACCGGAATCGCGCCGGAACCCCCGACGGGATCCCGACGCGTTGTCCGGCAGTTGGTTATTCGGCCTGCTCGGCAGCTACGGCTCCCGGCTCCTCGAACGGAGTCTCGACAGCGGCAACAACCTCGGCAACGGCAGCCTCCTCGGCATCGACGGAGGCCTTCACGGCCTTCTTGATGCGGGGCTTGCCCTCCTTCTTCACGGCACCTTCGGCCTCGGCCTCCTGGGCCTCCTTCTCCTTCTCGAGCTTGCGCTCCTCCGTTCCCTCGGCGATGGCGGCGCACATGGCCTCTACGACCACGGCGATCGACTTCGCGGCATCGTCATTTGCAGGTATAACGTAATCAATGTCGGTCGGATCACAACAAGTATCTACCATGGCAAATACGGGGATGCTCAGGCGCTTGGCCTCCTTCACGGCGTTGGCCTCCTTCTGCACGTCCACAACGAACAGTGCGGCCGGGAGACGCGTCAGGTCGGCGATCGAACCGAGGTTCTTCTCGAGTTTCGCACGCTGACGGGCGATCTGGAGTTTCTCACGCTTCGAGAAGTTGTCGAACGTACCGTCGTTCGTCATCTTGTCGATGGTGGCCATCTTCTTGACGGCCTTGCGTATGGTGGGGAAGTTTGTCAGCATACCGCCGGCCCAGCGCTCGGTGACGTAGGGCATTCCGACGGCTGCCACCTTTTCGGCAACGATTTCCTTGGCCTGCTTCTTCGTGGCGACGAACAGCACGCGGCGGCCGCTCTTGGCAATCTGCTTGATGGCAGCGGCTGCCTCGTCGATCTTCAGCACGGTCTTGTGCAGGTCGATGATGTGGATGCCGTTCTTCTCCATGAAGATGTACGGAGCCATTTTGGGGTTCCATTTGCGCTTCAGATGACCGAAGTGCGCACCGGCTTCCAATAATGTATTAAAATCTGTACGTGACATTTTGATTGGTTTCGTTTGTTAATTTTAATTCTCTTTTCTTCAACCCTCCGGGTAGCGGGGACTCCGGTCCCGGGGAGTTTTCCGCGGCGCGGCAACCGGGCGGTAATACGCAATATATAATATAGGTAGTCCTTCCGATTTGGAACCGACGCCGTGCTTGCCGAAATCCGGTCGTGCGATTAACGCTTGCTGAACTGGAACTTGCGACGTGCTCCGGGCTGACCGGGCTTCTTACGCTCAACCTCGCGGGGATCACGCGTGAGGAATCCGGCCTTCTTCAGCACCGGACGCATCTCGGCGTCGATCTCGCACAGTGCACGTGCGATGCCCAGACGAGCGGCCTCAGCCTGTCCCTTGATACCACCTCCGTCGAGGTTGATCGTGATGTCGTAACTCTCGGCAGTGTTGGTAGCCAGCAGCGGCTGCTTTACCTGGAACTGGAGAATCTCGAGCGGGAAATAGGCTGCAAGCTCCTTGTGGTTGATTGTAATCTGACCCTTACCCGGCTTCACGAATACGCGAGCCACAGCGGCCTTACGACGACCTACGGTGTTTACAACTTCCATAACTCTTACTTAATCTCGTTTAACTTAATGGTCTTCGGGTTCTGGGCGGCGTGCGGATGCTCGGCACCGGCATAAACCTTCAGGTTCATGAGCAGTCTGTCACCCAGACGGGTCTTGGGCAGCATGCCCTTGACGGCTTTCTCGATAAGGAAAGTCGGTTTCTTGGCCAGATAGTCGGCCGGCGTAGCGTAGCGCTGTCCGCCCGGATATCCGGTGTGACGCGTGTAGACCTTGTCGGTCATCTTGTTGCCCGTGAGCTTCACCTTCTCCGCGTTGATGACGATGACATAGTCACCGCAGTCCACGTGGGGCGTGTAGCTGGGCTTGTTCTTGCCGCGGAGGATCTTGGCGATCTGCGAAGCAAGACGTCCCAATACCTCGTTCGTAGCGTCGATGACAACCCATTCCTTGGTTACCGTCGATGCATTGGCCGAGATAGTCTTGTAGCTTAATGAATCCACTGTGTTTTACGTTTAAATTTAACTTGTTGTAATCCTTTCCCGCACATTGCGGGTGCGCAAAGGTACGAAAAAAAATTCACTCTACAAGCCGAGCGCAAGAAATTTGCGTTTCTCCGCGGGTTTTTCGTCCGGCGGATGGTCATTCCGTCCGTCGGGGCTGCCCCTGTCGGGGGCGCAGGCCCCGCGAAAAGCGGACGTTCCCCTCTCCGTCGCGCACCAGCGTGTGGCGTGCGGGGGCATCGGGGAGGTAGCGCACCCGCACCGAATCGCCCACCCGGGCCCGGACGAGCGGACCCGTGCGGCGGACCTCGCCTTCGTAGTTCTCACCGCCGACGCTATAGGTGTAGGAGAAATAACCCACATCCTCATGGCGGATCGCCCGGTTGCGGTGACGTCCGGCCCCGGAGCCGTGCTGCACGCGGCGTGTGAACGACGAGGTCAGCACAGCACCTGTCTCGACCCCCTCCGAGGCCAGGCGTCGGCTGATGTTTGCCAGGTGCAGCACGCCCCAGCCCAGCAGGGCCGCTGCGCAGACGACAATCGCCCAGATTCTTTTCGTGCGTGTTTTCATGTCACAGATAAAACGTTTTTTTCGAATGAAAAAGAGGGCCGGCCATGAAGCCGAAACCCTCTTTTTCATTCAGTATGTTCCGGCGGATGCGGGACGGAGCCCCGGTCCGTCGGGCGAATCCGCCTACCCGAGGAACGAGAGCAGGATACCTGCAGCCACGGCCGAGCCGACCACGCCGGCCACGTTGGGACCCATGGCGTGCATCAGCAGGAAGTTCGACGGATCGGCCTTCTGGCCCTCGATCTGCGAAACACGGGCTGCCATCGGCACAGCCGAAACACCGGCCGAACCGATCAGCGGGTTGATCTTGTTGCCCTCCTTCGAGAAGACATTCATCAACTTGGCGAGCAGCACGCCGCCGGCCGTACCAAGACAGAAGGCGATGACACCGAGGAGCAGGATGCCCAGCGTGCGGAAGTTCAGGAACGCCTCGGCGGTAGCCGTAGCGCCGACCGTCAGACCGAGGAAGATGACCACGATGTTCATCAGCTCGTTCTGCACCGTCTTGCTCAGACGATCCACGACGCCGCACTCCTTCATCAGGTTACCGAGCATCAGACAGCCGATCAGCGGCGCAGCGCTCGGGAGCAGCAGCGCGATGATGACCGTAATGACGATCGGGAAGAGGATACGCTCGAGTTTCGACACGGGACGCAGCGTCTGCATGCGGATCTTGCGCTCCTTCTCGTTGGTGAGCATCCGCATGATGGGCGGCTGGATCACCGGCACAAGGGCCATGTAGGAGTAGGCGGCCACGGCGATCGGGCCAAGCAGCTCAGGCGACAGCATCGACGTGAGGTAGATGGCCGTCGGGCCGTCGGCGCCGCCGATGATACCGATCGAACCGGCCTGCTCGGGCGAGAAGCCGAGGGCGTAGGCTCCGAGGAACGTGGCGAAGATACCGATCTGGGCGGCAGCACCCAGCAGGAAGCTCTTCGGGTTGGCGATCAGCGGGCCGAAATCGGTCATGGCGCCCACACCGACGAAGATCAGACAGGGATAGATACCGAGCTTGACACCCAGGTAGAGGTAGTCGAGCAGTCCGGCATTGGCGACGAAGATGTCCCAGTGCACATGACCGCCGGCGAAGAGCTCGGTATGGTAGAGGTTGGCATCAGGAAGGTTCGTGAGCAGCATGCCGAAGGCGATGGTGAACAGCAGCAGCGGCTCGAACTTGTGCTTGATGGCCAGGTAGAGCAGGAAGAAGGCAACCAGGATCATGGCCGCGCTTCCCCAGCCCAGGTCGGCGAAGAAACCCGCGATTCCGGTGGAACCCGCGAAATCACGCAGGCTGTTCCACACGAAATCGGAGTTGGAGGTCAGTAATGTCCACATGGCTTACTCGATGACGATTAAGTTATCACCCTCCATGACGGTAGCACCCTGCTGCACGCAGATCTCCTTCACGCGGCCCTCGCGGTCGGCGTCGATGTTGTTCTCCATCTTCATGGCCTCGAGGATCACGAGGGTCTGGCCGCGCGATACGGTATCGCCCACGGCGACCTTGACGGAGAGCACCGTGCCGGGCAGCGGGCACTTGACCGTGTAGCCCGAGCTGGGAGCCACGGCGTTCAGGCGGGGCGAAGGAGCGGCCGTAGCGGGTTTGATCATCGCGCTGTTGGCCTCCTTGGGAGCGGGAGCGACCTGCGGTTTCGACGTGGCGGCAGCCTTCGCGCCGGCAATCTCCACCTCGTATGCCGTTCCATTGACGATTACACGTGCCGCGGTCGAATCCTCGTTTACGTCATCGATCTGCACGTTGTAATTCTGTCCGTTGATTTTCAAAGAGTAGTCTTTCATATTTGTTCAATCTATTTTCTGTCAGGCATCTGGGTTAAACCGTGAATTTTGGAATTCCAGGGCGAGTAGGCACGCTTGATGCTGAGGATGGTCAGCACCTCCGACTCGCGGTCGTGCATGGCGCTTCCGAAGATCTTGAGGGCGGTCATGATGGCAGCCACCTCCTCTTCGTGAATCTGTCCGACAACAACGGGTTTGCTGCCGGCAGCAGTCTTGGCCACGACCTCGGTCTTGGATCCGAAAACGGAACCGAAACCCTTCATGACAAAGACCAGCAGGATGAGGACGACGAACACCAGACAGATACTGATAAGCGCCACCCACAGCATCTCCGACCAACCCCAGTCCATTGCGATCAACATTTTCATAGTCAAGCCGATTTATTACAGGGGAATGTTCGAGTGCTTCTTGGGCGGGTTCTGCAGGCGCTTCGTGGCGAGCGACTGCAGCGCACGGATGATGCGGAAACGCGTGTTGCGCGGCTCGATCACATCGTCGATGTAGCCGTAGCGGGCTGCATTGTAGGGGTTCGAGAACTTGTCGTTGTACTCCTTCTCCTTCTCGGCGATGAACTTGGCCTTCTCCTCGGGTTTGTCGGCCAGCTCCTTGAGCTCCTTGCCGTAGAGCACCTCGACGGCGCCGCTGGCACCCATCACGGCGATCTCGGCCGTCGGCCATGCGTAGTTGATATCGCCGCGGATGTGCTTCGAGGACATCACGATGTAGGCGCCGCCATAGGCCTTGCGGAGCGTGACGGTGATCTTGGGCACGGTAGCCTCGCAGTAGGCGAAGAGCAGCTTCGCGCCGTGGGTGATCACGCCGCCGTACTCCTGGGTCGTACCCGGCAGGAAGCCCGGCACATCGACCAGCGTCACGATCGGAATGTTGAACGCGTCGCAGAAACGCACGAAACGTGCGGCCTTGCGGCTGGCGTTGATGTCGAGCACGCCGGCCATGAACTTGGGCTGGTTGGCGATGATGCCGACCGACTGTCCGTTGAAGCGGGCGAAGCAGGTGATGATGTTCTTGGCATATCCGGCAGCCGACTCCAGATACTCGCCGTCATCGACGATGGCGCGGATGACCTCGGCCATGTCATAGGGCTTGTTGGCGTTGTCGGGGATGATGTCGTTGAGCGAGTCCTCCAGACGGTCGATGCGGTCGGTGCAGACGGCCAGCGGAGCATCCTCCATGTTGTTCTGCGGAATGTAGGAGATGAGCTTCTTGATCAGCTCGATGCCCTCTTCCTCGGTATCGACGGCGAACTGGGCCACACCCGACTTGGTGGTGTGCATCGTGGCGCCGCCCAGCTGCTCCTGGGTCACATCCTCGCCCGTCACGGTCTTCACGACCTTCGGGCCCGTGAGGAACATGTTCGAGGTCTCCTTCTTCATGATGATGAAGTCGGTCAGCGCGGGCGAATAGACGGCACCGCCGGCGCAGGGGCCGAAGATGGCCGAGATCTGCGGGATGACGCCCGACGACATCACGTTGCGCTGGAAGATGTTGGCATATCCGGCCAGGGCATTCACACCCTCCTGGATACGGGCGCCGCCCGAGTCGTTCATGCCGATGCAGGGGGCACCGTTGCGCATGGCCATGTCCATGACCTTGCAGATCTTGTCGGACATCGACAGCGACAGCGAGCCGGCCGTCACCGTGAAGTCCTGTGCGAAGACGTAGACCAGACGGCCGCCGATCGTTCCGTAACCGGTCACCACGCCGTCACCGAAGGTGTGGCTCTTGTCCATGCCGAAATCGTAGCAGCGGTGCGTCACGAACATGTCGAACTCCTCGAACGAACCCTCGTCGAGAAGCATTTCGATACGTTCGCGGGCCGTGTACTTGCCCTTGGCGTGCTGCGCGTCGATACGCTTCTGGCCGCCGCCGAGCCGCGCGGTCTCGCGGTTCTCGATCAGCTGGTTGATCTTATTCTGAATTTCGCTCATAGTCGGGGAAAAATTATTTATTCTTGTTTTCGCAAAGTTCGGTCAGGATGCCCTGCGTCGATTTCGGGTGCAGGAAGGCGATGGTCATGCCCTCGGCGCCCTTGCGCGGCGTCTTGTCGATCAGACGGATGCCCTTTGCCTCGGCGTCGGCCAGCTGCTCCTCGATGTTCTCGCAGGCGAGAGCCATGTGGTGGATGCCGATGCCGCGGTTCTCGATGTACTTGGCGATCGTCGAGTCCTCGGAGGTGGGCTCCAGCAGCTCGATCTTGGTCTGACCCAGCATGAAGAATGCGGTGCGGACCTTCTGGTCGGCAACCTCTTCGATGGCATAGCACTTCAGGCCCAATACGTTCTCCCAGTAGGGAATTGCCTCATCGAGGCTCTTCACGGCGATGCCGAGATGCTCGATATGCGATACTTTCATAACTGATGAAATTTAAATTGGTGAATATTTCGGTGAATGATTTTCCGCGATGCTTTTTCCGTCAAAAGAGACACTTTATTTTTTGCGCACACAAAGATAGGAGATTCTTTTGGGATTCGCCAAAATTCGGCGGACTTTTTTTGGCGTTTTTTCAGCTCCGGAATTCGCGGGAAGTGTCTGCAAGGGCCACGCGTCCCGTTCTGCGGAATAAGAGCAAAACCCCGCCGCAGGGGGGGGGCGCAAGCGAAAACACGCCGAAAAATTGCGCATCTTCGAGAAAAACGCTATCTTTCCGGTGCAAAACGAGGCCGTCCATGAAGAAAACGATACTTATCACGCTGGCCGCGATGGCATTCGGAGCCGCCGCATCGGGACAGGAGATCGCCCTCGGCGAGCGCGTCCCCGAGTTCCGGATCGCGGCCTGGCTCGACGACCGGCAGCCGGAGGCCGCACCGCTCACCTACATCGAGTTTTTCCACTCGTCGTCGCCGGCGGGCGTCAAGTCGCTCGAGCGGCTGCGCGATCTCTCCCGGCGCGAGGGCGAACGGCTGCGCATCGTCGTCGTCACCCGCGAACAGCACGAAAAGGTCGCCCGGATGCTGCGCCCCTACCTCTCGGAGCGCATCGGCGTGGCGCTCGACGCCGCACGGGGCTTCGAGCTCTTCGGCGTGCGCTACGTCCCCTTCGGCGTGCTCACCGACCGCCGCAACCGCGCGTTGTGGATGGGCAACACGCTCCAGTTCGACGAAGAAACGATCCAACAATCAACCCGATAAAAACCATGTCCTTCACGAAAATAAACCACTACGAGAAAGAGTACGCGGACGCGCACCACGACACGGCGCTCAACGTTGCCGAAGGTGTTGAAGACCAGCCGATCATAAGCCCTTACTTCACGCGGCGCAAGAAGCGCGCACTCACCACCGACGAGTATGTCTCGGGCATCCTCGCAGGCAACATCACCACCCTCTCGCAGGCCATCACGCTCGTCGAGTCGTCGAATCCGGCCCACTATGCGCAGGCACAGGAGATCATCGAGCGCTGCCTGCCCCACGCCGGACGCTCGGTGCGCATCGGCATCACGGGGGTTCCCGGAGCCGGCAAATCGACCTTCATCGAGGCCGTAGGCAACATGGTCACCTCGCTCCGCCACAAGCTGGCCGTACTGGCCATCGACCCCTCGTCGGAGCGCAGCGGCGGTTCGATCCTCGGCGACAAGACCCGCATGGAGAGCATCTGCCACAACCCCGACGTCTTCATCCGCCCCTCACCGTCGGCCGGATCGCTGGGCGGCGTGGCACGCAAGACGCGCGAGACGATCGTGCTGTGCGAAGCCGCGGGATTCGACGTCGTCTTCATCGAGACGGTGGGTGTCGGGCAGTCGGAGACGGCCGTACACTCGATGGTGGACATGTTCATGCTGCTGCAGATCTCGGGTGCCGGCGACGAACTGCAGGGCATCAAGCGCGGCATCATGGAGATGGCCGACATGATGGTCATCACGAAGGCCGACGGCGAGAACGTCCACAAGGCCGAACTGGCCAAGACGCAGTTCCAGGGAGCCCTGCGGCTCTTCCCCGTGCCCGAGTCGGGCTGGCGCCCGAAGGTCTACACCTGCTCGTCGGTGGCGCAGACCGGGCTCGAGGAGGTCTGGAAGGGGGTCGAGGAGTACCTCGACCACATCCACGCCAACGGCTACTTCCAGCACAACCGCAACCGGCAGAACAAGTACTGGATGTACGAGACGATCAACGAAGCGTTGCGCAGCAGCTTCTACCGCGATCCGGCCGTCGAGGGCAAGATCGCCGAATACGAGCAGCGGGTGCTCGATGACAAGATCTCGTCGTTCGTCGCCGCCAAGGAGTTGCTGGACCTCTATTTCAAGGATTTGAAATAGACGCCCGGCCCCGCGCAGAAGCCGCGGACATACGGAAAAGGCATCCGCCCGCAGAGGTGGATGCCTTTTGTCTTGCCCTATTGCCCTTGCCGATTGCCGAGCCGCGCTGCCTGTCGGCTGGTGCGGAACGGCAGCCCCGCTATTTCGCCGACTCGCCGGGCGCCTGCTTGAGCGACGGGAGGCTGAACCCGAAACGCACGGAGACCACCCGCGCGGCGATGACGCTCACGGCCGTAACGATCTGCAGCGTGCCGCCCGTCATGCCGGCCAGCTGACAGATGCCGTAGACCATGCCGCCGAAGACGCACGCCAGCGCATAGATCTCCTTGCGGAAGATCAGCGGCACCTCGTTGATCTGGATATCGCGCAGCACGCCGCCCGCAGCTCCGGTGATCGCCCCCATGATGACGGCCACCCAGAAGGGGAACCCGGCCGCGAGGGTCTTCTCGATGCCGACAACGGTGAACAGCCCCAGTCCGAAGGCGTCGAAGATGAAGAACGTGTTGTTGAGCCGGACCAGGTAGCGGCTGAAGACGATGACGATCAGCAGCGCCGCGGCCGTCACGACCAGGTAGGAGCTGTTGAGCATCCAGAAGGGGGTGACCGAGAGCATCAGGTCGCGGAGCGTACCCCCGCCGACGGCCGTGGTAAAGCCCACGACATAGGCCCCGAACCAGTCGAACTGCTTGGCCGAGGCGAGACGGATGCCGCTGATGGCGAAGGCCAGCGTTCCCAGAATTTCGATGATGGTGAAGAGTGTCATGACCGATCGGTTTCGGCGGGCAAAGATAGTGCAATTTTTTTATTTTACAGCCTGCCGCAGCAAATCATCGACCAGTTCGGGCACCCCTTCGGCCGCACGCTTGCGGATGATGGTCAGCGGATTGCGTATGCCGCCCGTGTCGGGGTTGCCGGGATCGACCACCCAGATCGGGATCTCGGGCCGCACGTAGCGCACCAGCGAAGCCGCGGGATAGACCGCCAGCGACGTCCCGACGACCAGCATGGCATCGGCCGTTTGTGCGATCTCCGCCGCCCGCTCGAACATCGGCACCGATTCGCCGAAGAAGACGATGTGCGGACGCAGCAGCGACCCGTCCGGTGCCGTGGCATCCAACGGCTGCTCCCATCCTTCGATCGGCACGATGAGGTCGGGGTTGCGCGACGAGCGCAGCTTGCGCAGTTCGCCGTGCAGGTGCGTCACGCGGGTCGAGCCGGCCCGCTCGTGGAGGTCATCGACATTCTGGGTCACGACCTCCACATCGTAGTCCTGCTCGAGGCGGGCGATGGCCTCGTGGGCCGCATTGGGACGCGCGGCAAGCATCTCGCTCCGCCGCTTGTTGTAGAATTCGATGACCAGGGCCCGGTTGCGCGCCAGCGCCTCGGGCGTGCAGACATCCTCGATCCGGTAGTTGGCCCACAGGCCGTCCGAGTCGCGGAAGGTCGCCAGACCGCTGTCGGCACTCACTCCGGCACCGGTGAAAACCACGATTCTCTTCATGTTCGGAAACATTTTTTCGTCAAACAAAGATACGCACTTTTCCGCAAACCGCACGCCGGAGGACGGCCGGAAGTGACAAAAAAAGCGTCGCCGGGGACGCCTTTGTGCGACCGGCCGAACACGGCGGGGCTATCCGCGGCGCGCAGCCAGCCATACGGGAAGCAGGACGGCCCCGACGGCGAGGACCTTGAGCAGGATGCCCGAGAGGGCGCGTACCGTCTGCCCGGCCCCCGAAAAGAGCAGCTCGAGCTGCGGTGCGCAGGCCGCGGCCAGTGCCGCGAACACGAGCACCAGACCGAGCAGCCGGCCTGCCAGGGCGCTCCGCTGCCGGAGGCAGTCGATCCACCGCGACAGGAGATCGTCCGCGTCATCCGTCTCTTCCGACCCGGCCCGGCCTGCCTGCTCGCCGGAGTGCGGCCCGCCGGTCGAAGCCCAGATGCCGATCGCCCAGCACAGGGCCACCACCCCGGCCGCCATGCCGCCCCGGGTCAGCGCCTCGGTCGCCGGAGAGTCGATCATCCGCAGCGGGAAACTGAGCAAAAAGGCAACAATTGCCGCCGCGGGCATCCCGAGCCACAGCCGTCCGCGCGCACGAAACATCATGCCCAACCGCACGCGCAACCGCTCCCCTCCGCGCTGATTCCGGACGACAGCCCGCCCGACCCGGTCGCGGAGGCGGTCCTTGAAACGACCGCCGCGCGCCATATCGTCAAAGGAATTTCCGTTCATGATTCCGGTTCTTTTGCAGGGTTATTCGACGCGGCCGGCGTCGCCGGCTTTCCGTCCGGAGCATCGGCACGGGCAGCCTGCGGACGGCTCTTCTTCAGCCGCCCGCTGCGCCGCAGCGCATCGGCGATGATCCACTGGAGCTGGCCGTTGATCGAGCGGAACTCATCCTCGGCCCACGCCTCAAGCGCCTCCATCGTCGCCGCATCGACACGCAGCACGAAACTCCGGGTATTTGTCTCACGCGCCATCGGGTCAATGGTGAAGCGTTCCGGCATTGACCACGGGCTGCGCCGCCTCGTCGGCACAGAGCACCACGAGCAGGTTCGAGACCATCGCCGCCTTGCGCTCCTCGTCCAGTTCGACGACCTGCTCGTCGGAGAGGCGGTCGAGCGCCATATGCACCATCGACACGGCCCCCTCGACGATCTTCTCGCGGGCGGCGATCACGGCATCGGCCTGCTGGCGGCGCAGCATCACGGCGGCAATCTCCGGCGCATAGGCCAGGTAGTTGATCCGCGCCTCGACGACCTCGATACCGGCCATCGCCAGGCGCTCGTTCAGCTTCGCCTCGAGCTGCTCGTTGATCTCCTCGCTGTTCGAGCGCAGCGTCAGCGCCTCACCCTTCACGCCGTTGTCGTCGTAGGCATAGCAGCCGGCCACCTGCCGCAGCGCCGCATCGCTCTGCACGTTCACGAAATTCTGCAGCACGTTCATGCGCGCCGAAGCCGAGACCCCCTGTCCGGGCGCAGCCGGCGCCGCGTCGATCTCGAAGACGGCCTTGTAGATGTCGTCGCGCTTGATGCGCCAGACGAGCACCAGACCGATCAGGATCGGGTTGCCCGTCTTGTCATTGACCTTGATCGGATCGACATTGAGGTTGCGCGCACGCATCGAGACGGGCTTGGCCGACATGAAGGGATTGACCCACCAGAAGCCCGTCTCATAGAACGTGCCGCGGTAGTTGCCGAAGAAGACCATCACCCGTGCCTCGTTGGGTTCCAACAGCATGAAGCCGCACAGGCCGATCACGACGGCAAGCAGGCCCGCCGCCCCGCCGGCGATCATCCACGCCCCGCCCGGCTGCAGGGAATCGGCACGCAGGGCACCCCATACGATCAAAGCGATGAATCCGGCCAGCAGAACGAGTTCGCACGCCAGCGCCACAAAACCGTTGGCTTTCCAGCCGTCATAGACGAAGTTTCGGTCCTTCATGTTTGTTTGCAATGATATTAATTTGATATCACAAATCTATCCTATTTCCCCGAATATTCCAAATGTCCGGCCGTTTTTTCCTTCCGGCCGCAATGCCGCCGACCGGCCGGCGGGAGGATCGGCGGTCTCTGGCACAGTTCGTGCAACCAGACAGGCGGAATATACCGCAAATTCTAACACTGAAACGTATGGATCTTTTGAAACACAAGGAAGACACGCTGACCGACGTATTCGGCACGCGCGAGATGCGTTCGCCCGCACCCACGGAGTTCATACCCAAGGGCAAGACGGCCCCCGAGGTGGCCTACCAGATGGTCAAGGAGGAGACCTACCCCCAGACCCAGCCGCGCCTGAACCTGGCCACGTTCGTCACGACCTACATGGACGACCACGCCACCCGGCTGATGAACGAGGCGATCAACGTCAATTACATCGACGAGACGGAGTACCCGCGCGTGGCCGTCATGTGCGGCCGCTGCCTGAACATCCTCGCCAACCTCTGGAACACGCCCGAGAAGGCGCAGTGGAAGACCGGAGCTCCGGGCATCGGCTCGTCGGAGGCCTGCATGCTGGGCGGCGTGGCGGCCTGGCTCCGCTGGCGCAACCGCCGCAAGGCTGCCGGCAAGCCCTTCGACAAACCCAACCTGGTGATGAGTTCGGCCTACCAGGTCGTCTGGGAGAAGTTCTGCCAGTTGTGGCAGATCGAGCTGCGCACCGTGCCGATCGACATGCAGCACCCGACGCTCGACATCGAGTCGGCGCTCAGGCTCTGCGACGAGAATACGATCTGCATCGTGCCGATCGCCGGCGTCACCTGGTCGGGGCTCGACGACGACATCGAGGGGCTCGACAAGGCGCTCGACGCCTACAACCGCCGGACCGGACTCGAGATCCCGATCCATGTCGATGCCGCCTCGGGAGGCTTCATCCTCCCCTTCCTGCACCCCGAAAGGAAGTGGGACTTCCGCCTGAAATGGGTGCTCTCCATCTCGACCTCGGGCCACAAGTTCGGACTGGTCTACCCGGGGCTGGGCTGGGTCGTCTGGAAAGACAAGAAATATCTTCCCGACGAGATGTCGTTCTCGGTCAATTACCTCGGGGCCAGCATCACGCAGGTCGGGCTCAACTTCTCGCGCCCGGCGGCGCAGATCCTCGGGCAGTACTACAACTTCATCCGGCTCGGATTCGAGGGCTACCGCGAGATCCAGCAGAACTCGATGGACATCGCCGCCTACTGCCACCGCGAGATCGGCAAGATGTCCTGCTTCCGCAACTTCGCCCCGGAGGTGGTCAATCCGCTCTTCATCTGGTCGCTCGACCCCGAATACGAAAAAACGGCCAAATGGACTCTCTTCGACCTGCAGGCCCGCCTGCAGCAGAGCGGCTGGATGGTGCCCGCCTACACGATGCCGGCCAACATCGAGCAGACGATCGTCATGCGCATCGTCGTGCGGCAGGGCATGTCGCGCGACATGGCCGACATGCTGCTGCAGGACATCCGCAACGCCGTGGCGGAGTTCGAGGAGTTGCAGTACCCCACCCCCTCGCGACTCAAGTTCGAACGCAGCGAACACCAGAAAGGCAAGGTCTACACGCACTGACGTCTGCCGTGCGGCCGTCGGACCCGGACGGATGCGCCCCACAGGGGTGCATCCGTCGTCTTTTTGCGCCGCAGCCTGCCATTACGGAGGTTTCCGAGGCCGAAACGGACAACTTCGGGAGGGAAAGAGACTTGTCCGTCCCGGAAAAAAAGCGTAACTTTGGTGCGTTTTACAGTCCGACGCCCTCCGATGGAACATGCATTCGACATCTTTCTGACCGTCATGGCCCTCCTGGCCCTCGCGGTCTTCATCGCCCTCCACTTCTTCGAGGCCGGGTACGGCTACCTCTTCAACCGGCGGTACGGCCCCCCGATCCCCAACAAAATCGGATGGGTCCTCATGGAGTCCCCGGTCTTCATCCTCATGTGCGTGCTGTGGGCCACGTCCGACCGCATGGGACAGGCCGGCCCCCTCACGCTCTTCCTCCTCTTCCAGGCCCACTACTTCCAGCGCTCGTTCATCTTCCCGCTGCTCATCCGCGGCAACTCGAAGATGCCCCTCGGCATCGTCCTCATGGGCATGGTATTCAACACGCTCAACGCCCTGATGCAGGGCGGCTGGATCTTCTGGGTATCCCCCGACGGCTACTACGACAACTGGTTCTCGCAGCCCTGGATCTACATCGGCGGCGCACTCTTCATTGCCGGCATGGCCATCAACCTCCACTCGGACCGGATCATCCGCCACCTGCGCCAACCCGGCGACACGCGCCACTACATCCCGCGCGGCGGCATGTTCCGCTACGTCTCGTCGGCCAACTACTTCGGCGAGCTGCTCGAATGGGTCGGCTTCGCCGTGGCCTCGTGGTCGTGGGCCGGCGCGGTCTTCGCCTGGTGGACCTTCGCCAACCTCGCGCCCCGCGCCGCCTCGCTGCGCCGCCGCTACGAGCGGGAGTTCGGCGAGGAGTTTTCCAAACTCCGACGCAAACGCATCATACCCTTCATCTACTGATACCGAACCATGTCAAACCTCTTCACACCCTATAAGCTGGGGCCCGTCACGCTGCGCAACCGAACGATCCGCTCGGCGGCGTTCGAGTCGATGGGCAAGGACTTCGGCCCCACCGAACAGCTCAAGCAGTACCACGTCTCGGTGGCCCGCGGCGGCATCGGCATGACGACGCTGGCCTACGCCGCCGTATCGCGCAGCGGCCTGTCGTTCAACAAGCAGCTGTGGCTGCGCCCCGCCATCGTTCCGGGGCTGCGCGAGATCACCGACGCCATCCACCGCGAGGGGGCCGCGGCCGCCATACAGATCGGCCACTGCGGCAACATGACCCACCTGACGACCGCCGGGCAGATCCCGATCGGTGCCTCGTCGGGCTTCAACCTCTACGCCTACACCCCGGTGCGCGGGATGCGGCACAGCGAAATCGAAGAGGTCGCCCGCGACTTCGGACGCGCCGTCCGCACGGCCCGCGACGCCGGATTCGATTCGGTGGAGGTGCACGCCGGCCACGGGTACCTCATCTCGCAGTTCCTCTCGCCCTACACGAACCACCGCCGCGACGAGTACGGCGGATCGCTCGAAAACCGCATGCGTTTCATGCGCATGTGCCTCGACGAGGCGGTCGGGGCCGCCCGCTCCTGCGGCATGGCCATCACCGTCAAGCACAACATGTACGACGGCTTCAAGGGCGGCATCGAGATTCCCGAAAGCATCGAGATCGCCCGGGTCATCGAATCATACGGCGTGGACGGCATCGTCCTCTCGGGCGGCTTCGTCTCGAAGGCCCCGATGGCCGTCATGCGCGGGCTGATCCCGATCTACACGATGAGCTACTACTCACCCTGGTGGCTCCGCTACTTCATCCGCTGGTGCGGCCCCCTGATGATCAAACAGTTCCCCTTCGAAGAGTGCTACTTCCTCGAGGACGCCAGAAAGTTCCGCGCCGAGCTGAAGTGCCCGCTGATCTACGTCGGCGGCCTGGTCAGCCGCGAAGGCATCGACCGGGCCCTCGACGCCGGCTTCGAGCTGGTGCAGATGGCCCGGGCACTGGTGAACGACCCGGCCTTCGTCGAGAAGCTCCGCACGGGCGACGAAACAACCCGCAGCGCCTGCGACCACCGCAACTACTGCATCGCCCGCATGTACTCCGTGGACATGAAGTGCTGCAAGGATTGCCCCGACCTGCCGCGAAAAATCGTCGAAGAGCTCAAACGTCTGCCGTAATGAGCACACGAAACCATACGAAAGGGTGCAAACGCGGCGCCGTACAGCCGGGCTCGGCCTGGGCTCTCGTAACGGGTGCCGGATCGGGCATCGGACGCTGCTACGCGCTGCGGCTGGCCGCCCTGGGATACAACCTCGTACTGGCCGGCAACCGGCCGGAACCGCTCGAAACGGTCCGCAGAGAAGTCGAAACCTCCAGTCCCGAAACGCGAATACGGACGGTCAGCATCGACCTGGCACGCCTCGGTGCCGCGGAGGAGCTGCACGACTTCACCCGCCGCGAAGGGATCGAGATCGACGTCGTGATCAACAATGCCGGCATCTTCTCCTTCTGCGACATCCTCCATACGCCCCCCGAGCGGATCGAGCGGATCATCCTGCTGCACGACGTGACCAACACGCAGCTGTGCCGCCTCTATGCCGCCGACATGGTGCGCCGCGGCTGCCGGGGGCACATACTCAACATGTCCTCCTACTCGCTGTGGATGCCCTTCCCGGGGCTGTCGCTCTACAGCGCCTCGAAGGCCTACCTGCGGGCCTTCTCCGTAGCCTTCGCCAAGGAGGTCCGCGAACACGGCATCCGCGTCACGGCCGTCTGCCCTGCGGGCGTAGCCACCGACCTCTATGGACTGACGCCCCGCTGGCAGCGGATCGGACTGCGCCTGGGGGTGCTCATCTCGGCCGACTCCTGCGCCCGGCGCGGGCTGCGCGCCCTGTGGCGGGGACGCCGCACGATCGTCCCCGACTGGTGGAACCGCATCTGGATTCCGCTGTGCAAACTGCTGCCGATGTGGGTAATCCGCCCGTTGAGACGTTACACCATGCAATTTCAGAAATAAGGATGGAAAACATACGAAACGTGGTCTTCGATCTGGGAGGCGTCCTCGTGGATCTGGACATCGACCGCTGCAAGGCGGCATTCCGCAGCCTCGGCATGGAAGCCGTGGCGCAACTGATCGACCCCTGCTACCCGGCCGAAATGATCGGCCGCCTCGAACACGGCGAGATTTCGTTCCACGAAGCCTGCGAGGAGATGCGCCGGCTCGCCGGCCGGCCCGACATTCCGGACGAGCGGATCGCCTGGGCCTACGGAGAGTTCCTCACGGGTGTATCGGCCACGAAACTGCGGGCCATCGAACGCCTGCGCAACCGCGGGCTGAAGAGCTACGTCCTCTCGAACAACAACCCCGCCTCGATGGAGGTCATCCGCCGGATGTTCCGCTGCGACGGACACGCGATGGAGCACTATTTCGACCGCATCTACCTCTCCTACGAACTCCGCGAGCTGAAGCCCTCGGAGGCGATCTTCCGCAAGATGATCGACGACAGCGGAATGGTCCCGTCCGAGACGCTCTTCATCGACGACGGACAACGCAACGTCGAGGCGGCCCGGCAGATGGGCTTCGCGGTCTACATGCCGGCTCCGGGCGAGGATTTCACCCACCTGCTGGAGAGTCTCTGCGAAGCCTGACGGCCGATACCCCGCACCGCCCCACACCCGTGCGGGGAATGTTTCGCGGGAAAAGTTTGCCGGAACGGAAAAAAGCGGTATCTTTGCACACCCGGCGGCCGACCGGCAGCCGGAAAATTCGGGGTGTAGCGCAGTCCGGTTAGCGCACCTGCTTTGGGAGCAGGGGGTCACAGGTTCGAATCCTGTTACCCCGACAGATTAAAAATCAAGCACTTACAACTCTGTAAGTGCTTTTATTTTCTCCATATCTTGTTTTTCTTCGCCAAAATAACCACCTTTATAACGCATTGTGGCGGCATTGGATCGCATTGTAATTACCGCCCCACTTGCAAAAAACTTGCACAAAAATGGCCTCCATCTCCTTAAAACTCGACCGTCGGCGCGCAAACGTTCACGGGCTCTTCCCGATCCAGTTCCTCCTCTCCTCGAAAGGAAAGGTTACAACCATCGGTACAGGCATCAACATCAAGGCCGAGCATTGGAACGGCGAAATCAACAAGGCCGTCGTTCCGAAGTGTCCGAATGCCCGCGCAATCAATGAGAGCATCGAGGCGCTGTTCTTCCGATACACGAACACTCTCCGGGATCTGGAGAACGCCGGGAAGCTGATCGGGAAGAGTGTTGCTGAAATAAAAAAGTTATTGACGGCGGTCCGGGCCGGATCCGACAAGGAGAGTCTCTCCGACTATTTCATCCGATATGCCGAATCCCGTCGAACCGAGAAGAGCCAGGAGGTTTATCGATACACCCTAAAAGCGATCCGGGCATTCGACAACGAAGAGATCCCCTTCGAGAAGGTGAACGTTATCTGGCTGAAGGCATTCGACGCCTATCTCGAAAAGCAAAGCGTCGGGATCAATACCCGAGCAATCCATTTTCGGAACCTGCGCGCCGTCTTCAACAGCGCCATCAACGAGGATCTGATAGGACTGGAGTACTATCCCTTCCGCAAGTTCAAAATCGCTTCCTCGCGCAAGGACAAGGAGTCGCTCACCGAAGAGCAGCTCCAGCGGCTGATCGCCTACGAGACGCCCTACCCGTTCCGCCGGACAGCCCGGGATCTCTTCCTGCTGTCATTCTACATGTGCGGCATGAACCTGGTGGATCTCTATCATCTCGACCGGCTGCGCGACGGCCGGGCACACTTCGTGCGGACGAAGACCTCGGGCAAGAACATCAACCCGGTGTCGATCCTCGTCCAGCCGGAAGCTGCCGAGATCATCTCCCGGTACGCCGGCACGGATCACGTTCTTCGGTTCATCGAAGAGCGGGCTACCTACGACACCTTCATCCATCAGATCCAGCGGTCGCTCCGTCACATCTCGAAGGAACTCGGGATCGAAGGGCTGACCTTTTACTGGGCACGCTACACCTGGGCGACGCTGGCCGACAAGCTCGGGGTCTCGGAGAAGGAGATCAGCAAGGGACTCGGCCACGTAGACACCTCGATCGCCGGGAAGTTCTACATCTCCTACGACTGGACCAAGGTAGACCGGGCAAACCGGACGGTAATAGATTATACTCTAACACTAACCACATAGAGTTCCACTCAACGTCCTAACAATTTCTTCATATTGTTCATCATTAGGTCTATCAACAGGAACCCGGCCCGTATAATAAACAAAACGCATCATCATTTGTTCTCGTAAAGGAGACACTAGATGAGCGATAGGAACATAGTTTGTTATATTTTGAAATGGAACAGACTTTATATGCTGATAATCAACAAATAAATACAATTTTTGTTCTAGAATAGAACAATCTATAAAATAATACCGTGTGATTGTTCTATTAAAGATATAATCACCAAATAACTTATCAATCTGACGCCTTTGATGTTTTGACAACTCTCCTATCTTATTTTGTACTATCCCCAAAAAATCTCTTGACGATCTTATAATATCACATACAGGATATAATGCAGCCACTATTAAATACGAACAATGCCCTTCATGACTCAAATCACATGCATTAGACAATACTATACTCAATGGATTATCATCTCCCTCTCCCCAATCTACACCATCTATTATTGAACCTTGCGTTAACTCTTGAATATTGCTAAAAGGTCTAATCCACTCCATATCAATTAGTCAACTTTTATACAATCCCCTAGACTTTTATTTTGATATGCCGTCTTAAATTGATTTGTAGATACGATCCGTTTATATCTTGCAGAGAAAGATTCTTTAGGAATAACAAAATTACTCAAATCAAGTGTAGACGTATCTGCTACAATAAGTTCACAAGTAGCACTTTGCGTCTGTGTATAAGTATAAGGATGATAGGAATCAGAGAAATTCTGATTTATAATATCTGACCCGGATGAAAACACAGTAGCAAGTGTTAATTGTGCGATAAAGCTACTTGTATTCATTTTATAATCAATTAACTAATTCCTCTAAATAAAATGACAACTTTGCTTCAGAACTTGTAAATAACTCTTTTAGCCTATCTACATTTGGAAAGCCACTTATAAGATATTGATTATGATGGTTCACAGATAAAAACAATCCATTATCGATATTATTTCGTGGTTCAAAATCAAGCAATAGACGTTCTTTATCACTAATTACATATTGCAGATTTAACTTTCCACAAAACACTTGATCCTCATCATTCAAAGCGAACTTTGGTTGAATAAACCGTTGAAACATCCACTTATTTGCAGACATAGGTAAATCCAACCATTCAAGTTCTTGATTTAATCCATATGCTGCGAAATCATATTCAGGCAATTTCTCCTTTAATGCAACAATATATTTCTCAAGTTTCTCTAAATCCTGAGCTCCTACAATTATTTTTTGAGGAGTAATTGCAACAACTGGAGCTGAATAAACTTTGTGTTTTATTATAAAGCCAGCAGGCGTAATAGAGGCAACAGTAGACTCAGGTGTTCCAAAAATATTTTTACAAAAATTAGAATCTAATTGCGGGATCATTGTCTGCGGAACTTCAAATACACCCACAAAAGAAACGGTTATTCGATTACGTTTCATATCAACTCATTAGTTGGTTTATTATTAAAACGCAAAAATATAGACATTTATTGTGTTTTTCTATTTCACCCTATGATGTAAATCTGTTTCAAAAATACAAAAAAAAACAAAAACACAACAACACGTTTTATTTAAATACCTACAAGTAGATATAAAAACACGTAAGATCAGCAAATATATATCGACATCATCGAGGCCTCGATCGCCGGGAAGTTCTACATCTCCTACGACTGGACGAAGGTCGACCGGGCAAACCGGACGGTGATCGACTACATCAAATCGCTCCGAACAGCGTAGACTGGTTCGTGTCGGCATAGTTGCAGACGATCCACTCCTCCTGCCGGCGCCGGCTGGTCTTCGAGGCGCTGATCGTGCGTTCAATCCGGTGGATGGTCCAGCCGTTTCGCTGGGCGCGGCGGTCGATCAACTCGAACGGGAACATCGTCAGCATGAAGCGCCCCTTCACCGTCTCGAGCAGATCCAGCAATTGCTCGAGGTTCTGTTCGGAGAAGACCCCCTCGTAATGGCCGCAGTCGGAGTTCACGTAGGGAGGATCGACAAAATGAAAAGTATCCGGGGAATCGTAGCAGGCAATCACATCGAGCGCATTGCGGTTCTCGATCGTCACGTGTTGCAGCCGAAGGCAGATCCGCTCCGTGAACTCATCCTTGGCATTGCGCACCTTTTTAGGCATGGCGCCATTGAAGTCGTATCCAAACGTGCCGTCGAGCATCGAGGCGAACGACATTTTGCTCAACGCCCAAACAGCCCAGGCCCGCTCGACCGGAGTGAAGAACTGCGGATAGGCGTTGATATGCGCCGCGTGCGCATGGAGATCCCGACAGTGCAGGGTTTTCTCGATCTGCTGCTTCAGTTCGGGATAGCAGATCTTGGCCATCCAGTAGAAGTTCGTCAATTCCATATTGAGGTCGTTGATAATCTCGGCCTCGGCCGGACGCTTGGCAAAGAGAACGGCAGCGCCGCCGCAGAACGCCTCGGTGTAGATCCGATGCTGCGGAATAAGCGGAAGGATATACTTCAGCAGGGGCTGTTTCCCGCCATAATAAGAGATGGGAGTTTTCATGATGATTGATTTTAGATGTGAAAACAAGAGCAGACAAAGGTAAACCTTCGCCTTATGATTGCTCAAAAGCAAAAGGTGTCCAAGTGATGACACAATACGGGGGATCCCCGATGAATCCTGCCGGATTCAGATAAAAAAGGAATATTTCCGAAGCGGAGCGTTACCGCCTCCACAGCGCCATACCGGCCTCGATCTGGCCAAAGGCGCTTTTGTTGCGGGCGTCGTATCCCGCGGCGGCCGACACGCTGAATCGGCCGAACGTTCGCCGGACGTAGGCTCCGGCCCATACTCCACAGCCCTTCGGGCTCATCCAGGTCCCCAGTGCGGGACCCAGTTCCCAGGCGTAAGGTTCACGGACGAGCTGCACCCGCTCGACCGTCTTGTTGTAGGTTTCAAAGTAGTCGAGCCGGGGGCCCAGCGTCCCCACGGCCGGCCCAACCACCCGGGCGTAGTAGGTCGAGTCGCGGTACTCCAGCGTGCGCTCCGTGAGCGTTATCTGCACGCTGTCACCCACAACGACCGTCCGATCCACCGTGTCGGCCGGAGCGAACAGCATCCGCGGCACGTTCACCGCCACCGGGCGATCCGCCACCGTGAACGGCTTCGGCCGCTCGTAGAACACCGTATCGACCCGCACCCGCTCGACGATCTCCGGCCGGGAGACGTATTGCCCCAGCCACAACCCTCCGAGGAAGGTGGCGGCCAACGCAATCACGGTTGTCACCCAGCGGCTCATATCCGTCCGAAATAATGCAGGAAGGCGAGGTATTTCCGCGTTTCGATGTACCCGGCTACACCCTCTCCGGCCCGGGCCTCCTGCTCGAACATGGAGTTCGCGTAGGCCATCTCTGCGGCTGCGGTCCATCCGTTCGTACACAGACGAACCAGCCACGTGAAAGCCGCTTCGAGGAAGTACAGCACGTAATACACGACCGGAACCGGCACGAACCACCAGCCGCCGAAGAGGATCTGCAGGATCAGGGCAACCAGGAATGCGAGCATCGTGACCTCGTTGTACTGCTCGGCATGGATGCTCTCATGCTGCTTCGTCTTATACGATAGCGGGGTGCTCGACTTGCGCTTCGTGCAGATATAGCCGAAGAGCATGGCCGTGGAATATCCCGGCCAAAGCAGGCACTTGGCCAGCCAATTGTTGTAGAAAATGCGTCTCATGTCAGCTTTGGGTTTGGTGATACTCGATGCAGGCCATGATCGCCTCGACGTGCATCGCGGCAATCCGCTCGCGGCCCTCCTCCGAGAGCAGAAAACGGCAGTCGCGCTCGGTGTCCATGAAGAAGTTCTCGGTCAGCACGGCCGGGCACTTCGTGTCGCGCAGGATCGCGAAGTTGCTGTCCCAGTCGGGATCTGCAGGGTCGGCGCTCCCCTTCCGGATCATCCACTCCTTGCCGAACGCCTCCCCGGCCTTCTCGTAGAAGAGGGCCGAATAGCGGTCCGACATCGAATCGCCCAGGCAGGTATGGGCCTCCCAGCCGGTGCCGCCGCCGGCATTGGCGTGGACCGACACCAGCAGGCAGTTCGACTTCCCGGCGACGTCGCAGATGCCGTTCACGCGGTTGGCCCTCACGTACAGCGGCACATCCCGGAGCTCGGGGACGACGATCTCCGCCACGACGCCCCGGGCGTGCAGCCGATCGAAGATCCGGCGCACGATGTCCCGGGCGAACTCATACTCGCGCAGGCGCGATCCGTCCGGCCACACGGGCGAGCATTTGCCGGGCGTCTCCTCGCCGTGGCCGTTGTCCAGGAGGATCTTCATACCTCGGCCTCCTTCTTTTTGGTTTCACGGTCATACAACGTCTTGGCCACGATTCCGCCCACGATACCCGCGGCAAAGGAGATCGTCGAGGCGATGCGAACACCACCGGGCAGGAAGTTGAACAGCACGACGAGAGCCACCAGCACGGCGGCAACGATCAGAATGATTTTCGTTGTCTTTGTCATAATCGCAATGTTTTATTGGGTTTGGTCTTTGGTTTTACTCGCAGCCTCGGCCCGCACGCGATCGAGCTGCCGGATGAACTCGATCACCTCCTTCATGTCCTGCGTCTTGGCCAGTCCCGCCACGATGTCCGTCACCTTGGCCGCCGAGGAGCGCGCAGCACGCAGGTTCTCGCGCACGCTCCACGCCTCGATGCCGACCGCGATCACAGCGGCAGCTCCCGAGGCATAGGGCATCGAGTAGAGGCCGAACAGCAGCCCCAGCACATCCACGCACATGAAGAGCGCCGTGACCTTGCCGTAGTCGCCGAACTTGGTGAAGGTGCGGCGCAGGCCGTGCGAATCGATCGGCTGATGCAGCGCCCGGGCCTTGCGGATCCCGGCCCGCATGTCGATCATCACGGCCACGAGCATCACCGCCCAGATGATGATCTCCAGCAGGGCGGCCCGCCGCAGGACGATGGCTTCGAGCCCGAACGTATCGAGGAGGATGTCGAACATGGCCTATGCAATCAAACAGCGGGTATTCCCGACAGATCTACCAAACATGACACCCCCGCCACGCAACCGGCAGCCTATTATATCAACCTGCTTCTTCATATCGCATTCTCCTAAAATCCGCTCTTGATCATAACCTCGGTCTCCCCGGTCTTGTCGTACACCTCCCTCTTGAACAGGTCGTACTCGAAGACATACCTCCGCGGCTCCGCCGATTCCCAGTGCCCGCACTCTACTCCCGACGCAACAGACACTATTTTCAGAATAAGTGCCGGTGTGGTCATCTGATAGAACCCGATATCTCCCTCGGGAACGATTCGGACATCCGAGCCGGCATCGACCGTTCCGTATGCGCTGGTGATATCCGGGTTCTTGAAGTACAGCTTCAGGCTGGTGAGGTTCGAGAAGGTGATCTCAACGGGAGGTTCGGCCTTCTGCTGCGTAATCGTCACATATCGCTGCACGGAGGAGTCCTCCTCAAGGGTGATCAGCGCCTGAATGACGCGGTCCTCGGACGCGGTATTCTCATCCAGCGTAAAGGTCACGGACCTGTCGTCCGCCGAAAGTTCGATCCGGATGTATTCGAGCGGCAGAGGCATGACCTTGGGCGTGCCATTGGTCTCGACCGGAAGCGTGAACGACTGCGCAGCAGAACTTACGGTCGTCTCGTATCGATCCTCGCTCCCGTTCAACCGCAGGTAATACGGCGCCGCAAGCTGACTGACGGATATTGCGCGACGCACGGCATTATCCTCCTCAAGGTCAATGACGATATTCTCATAGGTCACGGGATCAGCCATATCGTTTTCGGGGACCACAATGTCTATTCCGGAAACCCCGGATGCTTCTTGGCGGAAAACAGCCTCCAGTCTGTTGTCCTTGGATACGATACGGGGCGTGCCATTGGTTTCGATCGAGGGATGGTACTCGGCGCCTTCGGCCGGCACGTCTCGGTATGCGGCATCCGAATCCTGACCGTTGATCTTCAGGCAGTAGGACGACACATTGCTCTGCCTTACAACGATGAATCTCTCCAGATCGGGATTCTCAGCAATACTTACCCTTATAGTTCCGTTTCGCGACACTCCCCCGTCATTGGGATCCACGGTAATGGTTACCGACGCATTGTCATCCGATACGACCGGCGACACGAACGGGGACCCTTGCGCAAAAACCGTTGCGGTTCCATTGGTTTGAATCGGGACTGTAAGTTCGTGAGCCCCGGCATCCACGTCCACATAATAATCATCCGTGGAACCGTTGATCGTAAGGTAATAGTCTGCCTGCGCAGCCCCCGACTGTTTAAATGACGTTTTCCGGCGCAGGGAGTCATCCTCCCGGATGCCTGTTACGAGATCCTCGTAATTGACCGGGGAGGTGCTGGCGTTTTTCGGGATAGTGACCGCGATATAATACACCGTGGATCCGTCGCCGGACAAAGATGCTTCGATACGGTCGTCTTTCGACACGATGTACGGAGTCCCGTTCGTCTCGACTTTCAGACTGTAGTCCGCACCGTCGGCGGGTATATCTGTTATGCCGGTATTGAAAGTGGTGCCTCGCACCTTCAGGTAATACGAATCCGATGCGCCCTCCTGCTTCACGGTGATATACCGAACGATGCTCGTATCTTCGACCAGTCGGACGGTCAAGGTCCCGTTTCGGGCTTCCCCGGCGTTCGAGGCCACGGCGATGGAGATGGACGTATTGTTCTCCGACACAGAGGGCGTCAGGAAGGAGGCGCCATTGGTCAGCACCTCCACCGTTCCATTGGTCTGGACAGGAACTGACAACATGCCGGTGCCCGAATCTACGGACGCCACATAATCCTCCGTCGAGCCGTCGATCGTGAGATAATACGGGACCTGCACCGCACCCTTCTGCGTGACCACCACATATCGCTGCACCGTCGGATCCTCCTCCAGCGTGACGAGTATGCTGCAGACCCGTTCCTTCGGAGAGGTGTTCTCCGACACCGTGAACGTGATCGACCGTTTGTCGGGCGCTACCTCGGGATGGATATAATCGATCCCTTCATACTTCACGACCACAGTCCCGTTCGTCTCGAGCGGAACGGCAAAGAATGTCGTCTGGGCCATCACCGTAGTCGAATAATTCCCGTCGGAATTGTTCAGCCGGAGGAAATAATCCCTATCCGGCGTATCGTATAACCGACATCCCAACAACTCGGAACCATTCTGTATGTAAACCCGATCCGCACATACCGCCACCTGCACATCCGATCGGAAACTGTGAGTCATCGTTCGCCCGGTCCTGGCATCATAGCATATGACAATCCGGTTCGACAATACGTCTTTATACAGAATGGCCGCAATGGCACAATTGCACGTAACCGAAATCCCTTCCAGGGAATGGCTCGAGGTATTGATCCGCGAAAGGAGCTGGTCGGCATCGAGCATCTGCCCGGCCCTGCGGCGAGCAGCCACTGAAATGGTAACGAGACTCTCTTCCCGGGACATCAGCAGCGAATCCGAAATGGCACCTGCGTCATAAGCCGACAACTCGATCTTTTCCGAGGGATGCAGTTCGTAATTGTGCCACCAGGCCGGACCGTCGGCCACCTGCAGCACGTATCCGTTCGAGATCAGCGTCAGGCCCGTAGCAACGACCGCCATGTCGTTCTTCGATTCGAGTTCCATGTTGCGCGTGAAGATCGTGACGTCGGTCTTCGACGCGGCCGCGTTGGCCGTGTAGGAAACCCACGAGTGCCGGTCGCCGTCGTAGAGCGCCGTAGCGTAGTTCAGCACCGACGACGGCCCGGCATCGAGATGCGACAGCACGCCACCGAGGTTGTCCACGGCATAGAGGTCGGTCGTCCCGACCTGGATAACCACCGCGCTCAACCCCTTGCGGATCGCAAGGTCGCCGGAGGAGTAAGGCAGGTACCGTAGCTCGCCGTTCTCCGTGTTGTAGATCGCCACGCCGTAGGGACCCTCGCCGGTCCGGAAGAAGAGCGACCCGTAAAGCGAGCAGACAAGCGTCATCGGCTCGTCGAAGATACGGATCGAAGTCAGCACGCCGGCCGGCAGCATCCGGTCGAGGCTCTGCAGTTCGCGCAGCTGCACCTTGTAGACCTGCCGAGCCGCGAGCAGTTCGAGCGAGTTCAGGTAGTAGACCGATCGGGTGAACTTCCCGTCCTCGAAGAGCGAATTGAGATCCACGGACCGTTGGCACCGTTGCTCACCGGCTATCTGGTGGCGGACCGCGGAACGCAATCGCAGAATATCCTCTCCGGCCATGTGGAGCAGATCGCCCCGCTCGGTCGGCGCCAGCCAGGAGACAATCGGCTCGTTCTGAACATCCGTAATCGGGCAAGTAAGCACCGCCTTCATGTTCAGATGGTAGCCGCCATCCCGGATCGGGATGCTCACCTCGCAGTCCGACGTGCTCAAACTCGACACCGGCACATCGGCCGACAGGACATCCGCACGTCCGTCGCCGGCCGTGGTCTGGATACCGATTCCGGAGACGAGAATCAGCGAGCGGGACTCTGTTTCAAGGTTCGCGGGCTGGAAGATGATCCGCACGAAGAGGCGATATTCGACCTCTTCGTCGTTCGCCGGCAGATTGGTGATCGTCGTCCGGAAGTCATACCCGCCCAGACGGGAGGCCGGCGTGTAGATCGAAACCCGATATCCCCACGTAGGATCCGTTCCCCCGACGGGGTCGATCGAGAAGTTGTACTCGAAAGATCCCGTATCCTCCGCCCATGTATTGTTGTCGGGGTTCCACTTCATCGTCCTGGACCCGATTTTGGCAATCACGGCAATCTCGCCGGTTACGCAGGCCGCCGTCATCATGTTGGAGACCGTGAGCGAAACGTCCACATTCGCCGCATCGGCCGGTTCGAAGAACGGAGGCAGCTCCATCGCAATGGCGCTGGCCGTGACTCCGGCAATAACCACCCGATCCCCGAAAAAATAACTGTTGGCGACATTGACCTTGTCCACCCAGCTGTCCTCGGAATAGAAGGAGGTGTTCGAATCTGATTCGGCCGAGTTCTCGACCGAAACCGCCACGTTCCGATAGGGTGCACACAGTTCCAGATCCGACGAACTCCGAAGATCGCACCGGTCCTCCCACAACGGCAAGATCCGGGGACGTTCCAACCCGATCAGCCGTTCATTCGACAGGAACGAGGCCGGACGGAACGCCCCGGCGAGCGATCCGATGCGCCGCACGTGAATCGCACCTCCCGCCTGGAAGATCTGTCCGAGGAACGGCTTCACGGCCAACTCCAGCACACTCTTCCAGGAGATCTCTCCGTCGATCTGATAGATGCGCGTCCGATCGACATAGATGTTCTTCAGGGTCCGTTCGGCGCCTCCTGTGCCGTCAATCGACACCCACTCCGACACCGGAAGCCCGATCCCGAGTGCATCCACACAACTCGAAAGAAGACTCGACAAGGAGGCCTGCCCCGAGAATTTCGCACCCGAATCATCCCGGAACGGCATGCTGTCGAGCAACGCGAATCCGTCCGTTGCCGAAAGCGTCACCACATACGGAGGCCGTGCAAAAGTCTCCTTGTAACTGCCGGCCGACAGGAACCCCCGCCACAGCATCAGTTTCCTGTCTTGCCCGGAGACGTCAGTGCGGTATTCGTAGATCGTGATGCGGTATTTCAACGGATCGACCGAGAAGAGCGACAAGTATTCCATATCGTCCACGCAGAGGATCTTCAGCGTCAGCGAACTGCCTTTCACGGCCGTATACTCCGGATCGTCCGAACTTCCCCACTTAAGAGAGAACACATCCGAATAGGGACGCATCCGCAGGGCCGTGTCATCCGTTCGCGCCGCGGCATCCCGCTCCTCGATCTCGATCCGATAGAGAAGCCGGCCGCGCATCTTCGAGCGGTACTCGCAAAGGTATTTCAATCCGTATCCAGCCATCACGCAAGGGCATTTACATAGTTGATCTTCGCCTGCTCGCGGCTGATCGCGAGCACCAGATCCGAACCGCTCAGGCGGAACGTGCCGCCCACGAACTCGATCGTCTGATGTCCGAGCCCGTACTGACGGAGTTTCGACAGCGGGGCGATCACTTCGGGGTCGCTCCCCGCACCGCGGTTATCGCCCACCAGGGCCATCGTCGGGCCGTAGGCCAGGCCCCCCTCGGCAAGGGCTACGCCACCTTCGTTCCGACGGTTGAACGAGTTGATCATGGCCTGCCCGGCTGCGATAGCAGCCACACCGGCGACGATGGCCGCCCATGGCGTAGAAAACGATGCTGCAAGGGCTGATTTGATCTGCAGCATCTCGATACCCAACTGAATCATCTGCTGTCCCAAAGATTTCAGGAATTGCCCCATCACCTTGACAATTCCGCCGAGCAGGTCTTCAAACGTTCCGTCGCCGGATAGGATATTGCCCAGTCCTTCGCCGATGGCCGTTCCGACCCCCGACAACAGATTCCGGATTGCCGGCAAGACATTCAGCACCTGGTTCTGCGCCTCGGAGACGAAACCCGAAAGGTTGGCCGCAAATCGCTGCCGGGCCGTCTCCCACTCCTCTGCAGGCGGATTGATCGCATCCGGATCGAACGCCAAGGGAGAGATCCCGCCTTTTCCGAAGAGATTGCCCGTATCGCCCGCGATGGATTCGGCGGCGCCGATCTGCTGCAGCTTCGACAGTTCGTCGCGCAGCGTGGCGATCTCCAGCGTCACATTGTGGATCTCCATGGTGGAGGTTGCCTCCCTTTTGGCTGTTTCGAGTTCCTTTATCTTCTGCTCCAACTGCCCGATCAGTCCCGTGCTCTTCTCGATTTCCGTATTCGATCCCTGAATGACCTTGCTGAAATCTTCTACCGTCAGCCCGGTCGTATCGGCAGTCTGAGACAAGACAGAGATCGCCTCGTCCAGGGCCTTGACCTGCTCGTAATAGTATTGCGTCTGCGCCCCGTAGGCAAACAGGTTCTTGCGGTTTTCCCGATACGAAGCGACGAAATAAGGCAGGTTGTCGGCCTTCAGCGGGTTGGTTGCGTCGCGGGCCCGTTCCTGTTTCCCGTAGTACTCGAGATTCTTCGCCAAAGCATCTTCACGCATCTGTTTCAGTTCGTCGATGCTTTTACCGCTCGATATATACTTCTGGGCCTGTTCCGAAATCCGTTCATTGACGATCGCATCGGAATTCGCCTTGAAAATAGCCAGAGCCGATGCCGCCCCGAGGATGGCCGCCGTGACAAGGCCCACCGGCCCGGTAATCGCGGCCAACCCTATTTTGAGCATGGGCAGCAACTTGACCGCAGATCCGAGAGCCACGGACAATGGCCCCAAAGCCGCCGCAACTCCCCCGATGACGACGATCGACGTCTTGGCCGCAGGAGAAAGTCCCTGCAGCCAGGCTGCAAAATCTTTCAGCATACGGGCCGCAGCCTGAACCATCGGCATCAACACCTTGCCGATCTCCTCACCGACATCGCCGATCGAGTTTTTCAGCTGCTGCATAGGTCCGAGACCCGTCTCGGCGGCCGATTCGGCATATCCCTTGTAGTTTTCGAGGATGAACTTCACGGCCTCGCCGTTCTTCATCTGCTCGGTGGTCAGCTCCTTCAGTTTCGGAATGCTCTCGCCCAACTCGCCGGAGAGACCGCCGTAGGTCTTCGCCAGGTTCTTCACGGCACTGTCGAGCGTCATACCCGTGGCCGACGAGAGTTGCGCCGCCGCCTCGATCGTGTCGTTGATCTGCTGCTCGGTCAGTCCGAGCGACGCCAGAAAGGCCTGCTGTCCGATGATCTCCTCGTCACCAAACAGCGAGCGCGACTGCAGCTCTCCGGCCTGCTTGATCAGCCGCTGCTGGATATCCTCACGCCCGCGCAAGGCCGTGAGCAGACGCTTCTCGTTCTTGAGCTGCACATCAGCCGCCTTCACGGCAACACCGACCGCCGCCGTTAGAGACTCCGTCACATAGAACGACCAGTTCTCCCCGAATTTGATGATATCTTTCTGCAGGCCTTTCAACTGCTTCCGCACATCGTAGGACATTTTTTCAATCCCCAATGTGTCGGCGCCGAGTTTGATCAGCAGCTCCGCTATTTTCCTTGCCATAGTCGCTCCAATTTTTCAACATCGCGCAGCGCGCTCTCGCGCATCTGCGCCATTTCCCGTTTCGAAATCCTCCGTTCAGCCGATGCCGGCCGACGCCCGTCCTCCCGGTCCCACGGAAGAGGCAGCACCTCCTGCATCTCCCGTCCCTTCATGTCGCACATCGACGCCATGATGGCGAAGCTGCCCCACCGCTGGATGTTCATCGCCGTGCGGAAGTCATACTCCCGCCGCCGCATGAACCCCTGCTCGGCCGCCTCGAACTCCGCAAGGGTCATCATCTCGAAGTCCGCCGGCGCAATACCGAGCATCCCGACCGCTACGGCATAGAGCCGCCCGTAGGTAACTTCCTGATCTTTTTGACCCCGTGCCCGACCTCGGCGGCCTCGGGGTTTTCGGGCCGGGCCGCCGTCTGAAAAACCGGGTTTCCGCTGCCGATCGACTGGCGGAACAGCGCCAGCAACGCCGGCAGCAGCGCCGGATCCCCGTCGATCAAATCGACCACATCATCCGGCGTGTAACGCTTCGGTTCGCCGCTTTTGCGGGCACCGTCGGTCATGGCCTCGGCCGTGACGACCGTGACAATCTCGATCAGCCGACCGAACGGCATGTCGGGGACGACCGTCTCCCGGGCCAGGTTGTCGAGGGTGAGACCCAGCTGGTCGGCCGTGGCCGCCAGCGCGCGGATCCCGAAATTGACCGGATAACTCCGGCCGCTGGTTGTGAATTGCTGCAGCATCTTGTTTCGTGTTTAACCGGCGGAGGAGAGCCCTCCGCCGGAGTTGTCATACCCGGTCTGCTACTCCACCGGAGCCAGACCGTACCCCTTGAACGAGGCCTTGTAGGTTGCCTTCTGGGCCACCGTCTCGCTGACCTCAAAACTGTCGATCACGCACTTGCACGTATAGGATTTTTCGGTGGTTCCCTCAATGGCCAGTTTGACCACCACATCCACCGCCTGCCCCAGCATCGCCTGGGCGATCATGTCGGGCGTATCGTGTGCGTCGGCCGGATCGCCGTCGCTCTCCTTCACACATGCGAGGCCGTCCACGGATGCCGTGAAGGCCACTTTCGAAAGTTCGTACTCCGGACCCTTGGTGTCCTTGGTCTCCCACTCCTCGTACTCAGGAGCGATCGTAAAGGTATGCGTCTGGGCATGATAGACGCTCTTGTCGGCGCACAACATCGTAAGACTGCGCCCTTTTCCTGTTTTCATGGCATCAAAGAATTTTGAAGGTTAATTTGTAACTCGAAAGCCTCTCGTCCGCGTACATCACGAACTTGCGGCCCTGAAAATAGAAGGCATAGCCATCGGATACTTTTCCGCCTACCGCCTCGACGATCCGGTCGGCCAGCGTCCAGGCCTCGCGTTCGGTCTGCGCCACGACGGTCACAGTCGTCGTATCCGCATTGCCCGCATTGCCGTCGTATGTCACGTTGGGCTGCGACTCCTCGGAGTAGGCCGCGAACGGAGCCTGTACCTCCGCCGGCACGACATCCGGATAGATCTTCTCTTTCGGCAGAACTGCCGACATCAGTTGCACAAGCGCTTCGGTCGAGGTCATATCTTTCGGTAATTACGGTTTACAAATCGTTCGATCGCCGTAGCCAGATCCGTCCCGAAGTCATTGACCGAAGCATCGGCCGACTGGTTGAAGGCATCGCGCAGGAAGGGATTCGGCTTCATGCCCCGGGCCGTCGGGGTGTAGACGACACCTCCGTCGCGGCCCGTGAACTTGAGAACCCGGGCGCGGTGTATCCCCTTTCGGGCATCCCGACGGTCGGCCCGGGCGCTGTTGCGGGAAACGGCATACGGCTTTCGTTCACGGGTTCCGTCGTGCACGAAGCGGGCATAGAAGGCGTTGATCTTACCGTTCTTCGTTACGCTGAAGACAGGCCCGACGGCCATCGGGATGACTGTCGGAACACGATCCCGGCGCAGCGACACGACGCCGATCGAGCGGCTCAACTGCCCGGTCCGCTTCGGAGCCCGGGCCCGGGCCGTCGCGACCATCGGCCGGGCCGATCGGCGCAGCGCCTGCCGCACAAGCGTGCGCTGCACCTGGTCGGTCAGCCGGGCGAAGATCCGGATCGCCTCGGCATATCCTTCGATCTTAATATCCTGCGTCATAATCCAAATCCGATAACGAGATGAGAATATGCAACTTCTTGCGGAATCCCTCCTCGTAGACGCTTTCGATCGGCCGGCGGCGGCCGTCGATCTCGACGAGCATCCGCGCATCCACGGCCGGCGATCGTCCGTCCTCGCCCTTCACGTAGGGAATGGTCAGCACGGCCGACCCTTCGTGGACGATGCGCGAAGCGAAGAGGTTCTCGCGGCCGCCGCTCTCGGTCTTTGTGGCCCAGAACGAGCGCCACGGGATCGGTTCGCCGACGATCTCGCCGCCGGCGTCCTGCGTCGTGGCAGGGCGCAACAGCGTGATTCTAACCTTTCCGGCCGACATAGGGCGTCATGCGATAGGGGTTCAACAAGCGTTCGACGGTCACGGGCAGCGCCGAGACCGAGCGTCCGATCACGGCATCGCCGTCCGCCTCGCAGAGCGTCCCGGCACGGAGCGCCACCGCCGCCTCGATGTTCCCGGGGAGGATGATCCCCCCTTCGTCTTCCGGTTCGCGGGTGAGCGTGTCCCGACAGTCGCTGTATCCGCAGACCGCCTCGACCCGCACCCGGGCCCGCTGGCGCCGGGTGGAGAGGGTCGGAAGCGAGAAGATTTCGAGGATGGAGGTATGTTCCGAGGCAAGGAGCCCGTAGGACGACGAATCGAGCGTCTGCTCGCGGTCGTCGGCGTCGTAATACTTCACCGACCGGATACTCAACACGGGGGCCGTCGGCAGGTCGAGCAGCGGCTCGAAGCGGTCGAAGGCGAACGTCACGACGCTGCGCACCAGGATCCGGTTCGTGTACTGCTCGGCGATGTCGAAGGCCGCGTAGACGTTCCGCACGGCATTCTCGTAGAGATCGCCGTCTTCGGGGACGAGCCGCATCTGCCCGCCGACAATCCGCTCGATAACCTGCCGCGGATAGACCTTTTCCGTTCTGTTGAGTATCATAGCCGCAGAGGATTAGGCACCGGCACCCATTTCGAGATACTTCACCGGATGCGTTCCGGCGTCGACCAGGTTGCCGTCGGCGCGGACGTGGCCCATGAAGCCCACTTCGAGCTTGTCGGCATACTTCTCCTTGAAGACCGTCATGCGGATGCCCTGCACCATGCGGAGATGGTAGTACTTGAAGTCGCCGAAGGCGATCGGCTTGGCGCTCGCGGCGATATCGGGCATCGACTCGTTGATGATGACCCGGCGGCCGAGGATGTGCGAGACATCCCCCGTCTGCACGTCCCGAATGAAGATCGGATTGCCGTTGTCGTCCTTGATCTTCATGATTTTCGCCTTCGTCGTCGAGTTCATCATGAATCGGCCGCGCTCGCTGTTGCCATAGGCGTTGTCTACAGACGACATGAGATCGACCAGATCGTCGTAGGTGATGGCCGTATCCGATGCGGCGGTCACGCCCTTCGTTGCGGCCGTGAGCAGCGCCTTGATGTCGTTGGACCCGGTGCCGGTCTTCGTAGCCAGTTCCTGCAGACCGCGGCGCACGCACTCGGCAACCGCCTCGACGATCGTCGCCTCGACATCGACGTTCGTGCCTTCGAGCAGCGCGATGTGGATCGGGAAGATCGGCGTCACATAGTCGTAGGCGCTGATCGATACACCCTGGAACTGCACCTTGTCTGTCGTGTTCGCATCGCCCTCGTTCAACTTCTTCAGCGCCTTGTCGGTGGTGTTGAGCGTGGCCTTCGTGTAGGGGATCGCATTCTGGGTAATCACCAGGTCAATCGCCTCGAGGAAGGTTCCGGTCGATTTCAGAGCATGCACGACCTGATCCGATACGAGTTTCGGGATGATGATCTGATTCTCGGCCGTACCGGTGAACAGTTCGGCACGCAGTTCGGGCTTGATGTCGCCCTTGGTGGCAGCGCCGCGCATGTAGTCGATGAAGGCCGAGCGCAGCTCCTCCTGATGCCGGGCGGCACGTTCCTCGGCCGTCTTGCCATCGTCGCCGCCGACACGGCGTGCCGACGATGCCGCACGTGCCTCGTCCTCCTCGAGCAGCGCAATACGCTCGTCGAGGGCTTCGTACTCCTTCTTCAGGCCGTCATACCGGGCCCGCTCCTCGGGGGTGAAGCCCTTGGCCTCACGCTCCTCGGCCACATCCAGCATCTGCGACATCTTGGCCGCCAGCGCTGCACGCTCTTCCTTGAGTTCCTTGATTGTCTTCTTCATGATGTGTATGGTGGTTAATGGTTTGCGATTTTCGTACACAGCGCGACGCGTTCACGGACGAGTTCCATGGCTGCCTCCGACGGACGCGCCGCCGCCCGGCGCAGTTCATCGACAGCCTCCCGTTCGTCAGCTGCCGCACGTTCGGCCACGGCCGAGGTGGTCGGATAGGCGCCATTGACGACAATCGACAGATCGTACAGCTTCGAGATCTTCGTCACCACGCGCTGGTCGTACTCCAGTCCGTTCGCCTCGCTGCGCCACGTCCAGACGTTCTCTTCGACCTTAAACTTGAAACTGCACTTGGAGATGTCGCCCCGGCGGACGAGCTCCAGCAGGTCGTTGCCGCGGGTCGTGTTCGGAGCGTCGAATGCGAAGTAGAGACCGTCGCTCTCGATGCGGATCTCAAGAGTCCCCTCGCCGTTGCGCGAGCGGGCCAGCACATCGGCACAGCCCGTGCCGTGGTCCGTGCACATGATGACGTCCGACATGTCGCACCCGTCGAAGGCGTGGGGGTCGATCTTCTCGATCCATTCGCCCCAGATCGGGTTGCTCCACTCATTGAACGGTACGGCGCGGCCCTCGATCCGTCGGGAGGGCTGGCCGTCGGCTCGCTGCTCGACGTGCAGATCTACGATCCGCATCGTGCGCATCACGGGCCGATTGATTGCCTTGTCCTTATTTTTGTCCATTTCCTTGTGATTTTACAGATTCCATATTCAGCGGCCGGAAGAAGTCGTCGCCGCCCTCATAGGCATCGAGATCCTCCGCCGCGCGGATCTCGTTCGGCGACATCGCCCCGATGTTGTACATCTGCCGATAATAGTTCGTGCGCGATGCCGTGTCGGCCCGCAGCAACCCCCGGGCGTCGATATCGACGTAGAGCCGCCCCTTCTCCGACTCGAGGAACAACTTGTCGTTCATCTCCTCCTCGACCTTGGTGATCCACGGCGAGAGGGTCACGTTGTAGAACTCGATGTTCTGCTGCTCGTTGTTCGAGTAGGTCGAGTGGCTCAAGTCGCCGACCATGTGGGGCGGCACACCGAAGATGGTCGCAATCTCGTCGATCGACTGAACGCGCGTGGCGATGAACTGCGCATCCTCGGGCGGGATCGTGATCGCCGAATAGTCGAGGCCTCCCTCGAGCAGCAGCGGTTTCCCGGCATTCTGCGTCCCGAAATAGTTGTCGGATAATTGTTTGTAGAGCCGCTTCCACGCCTCCTCGCTCAACTCCGTCGGGTTTTTGAAGACACCGGTCGTGCGGCATCCGTTGCGGTAAAACGAGCGTGCGAACTCCACGGAGTTGTTCGCCAGTTCAAGCAGGCGGGCATGGTGACGGATCGGCGAGAGGCCGAGCAGGCCGTTTACCGAAAGGCCCTTGATGTGCACGACGTCGCGGCTCGGGATCCGGGCCGAGTTGCCGAGGATCGAGTAGAAGATGTCGTCGTCACCCTCCCACAGCGAGACGTTCTCCGGCATGACGAAGTCCAGGCGCGCCGGGTACTCGTGCCGGTCGCGCTCGGTGATGAAGGCGTAGGCATTGCCCCGCAGCAGGGCCGAGACCATCAGCGCCTCACGCAGCGAGACGCCGTTCATCTTCGGGCTCGGCTTCATCAGCAGCCGCGTCACCGGATGGTCGCTCCGCAGTATCCGACGGCGGTCATCGACGCGCTCCTTGACATGAACCGGGAGAGTAGAGAAGCAGTCGGAAATCAGCCGCACACACGACCAGACGGTCGAGATCTTCAGGGCGAGATCGTCGTCTACGTCCTCCATCTTACCCATCGTATTGGAGAGACCTCCCCGGCTGACGATGACCGGAAGACCCGCCCAGGAGGCGGCGCGTGCCACTATGTTGCGTAGGAATCCCATCGTTTGCGATTTGCTCACCACAAAGTTCCGACACGGATTCCAGGAAAAAGGTTAATGCCATTAACTTTCGGAGGTTAATGGCATTAACTTTTTGCAAAATCGCCCCTGCATGCTATTTTGAGCGGGGTCGCTTCCGCCGGCAGAACTGGCTGTAGGCACTCTTGAAACTCTGAAAACTTGAGAAGCGCCGCTCCCCTACCACCTCGGCATACTGCCGTTCGGTAGCCTCGTAGGCCTGTTCGTTGGTTTCGTAGTAGGCCAGCATCTTCACGTAGCGCTCGTAGAAGCCCTGCGACCCGGAGATGAACCGCCGGGTGGGCTCGTCCAGTTGGTAATTCGTCGTTGTCTGATTCATGATATCGTTCGTTAAAAGGTTCGCAATCCCCGTTCCTCGTAGATCGACCGGGCCGGCGGCGTGCGCTGTGCGCTCATCCACTCGCCGATGGCCTCGATCGCGGCCACCACGCCGTCGATCTTCTCCGGACTGCGGTTCTTCACCGGCTTGAGGTTATCGTTCGCATCGCGGTAGACCACCACGTTCGAGATCATCCACCGCAGGATCGGATTTCCGTAGTGTTCCAAATCCCCCGACCGGGCCAGCCGCTCGAACTCCTTGGTTGGCGGCGAGATGTTCGAGATCGACTGCTAGAAGCCGTCCATCGGCAGGCCGTCGTTCAACAGGTCGATGACCAGCTGCGAGGAGTTCCAACGGTCGTAGCCGATCTTGCGGATGTCGTACTGCCCGGCCAGGCGGGCGATGTCACGGCGGATCACCTCGTAGTCGGTGACGTTGCCCGGCGTGACGCGCAGCAGCCCCTGCCGCACCCAGACGTCGATGTTCGCATTCTCGCGCTGCATCTCGCGCCGCGTGCGGTACTTCTCTTCGGGTATCCAGAAGAAGGGCAGGAGCTGCGTGCGGTCGTTCTCGTGGAAGGCCAGCACCAGCGACGAGAAGTCGTTCACCGACCCGAGGTCGAGCCCCGCGTAGCACGCGCACCCGGCCAGCGACTCGACGGGCGTCTCCGAGCGGCAGGCGCACCAGACGTCGTCGCCGATCCAGATGTCCGAAGCCTGCACCCAAAGGTTGAAGTTCTTCGTCAGGATGGCGCTCTCCTGCTCGGGCTTCGTCCGCATCGTGTGGTACTGTTCCTCGAGGAACTCGGGCTTGACCGAGGCCCCGAAGCAGGGGTTCGACTTCACCCACGTCGCGGGATCCGAGAGCTCCTCACGCGAGTCCTGGGTGTAGATCATCGCCAGCAGCGCATCGTCCTCGAAGATCCCCTCGAGCATCTTGATCGCACTCGACCGGTAGGTGAAGCAGGGCCCCGCGAGGTTGAAACCGGCGGTCGTGATGATGCACAGCAGCGGCTGGCGGCGGGCGCCCATCGACGACTTCATGACGGCATAGACCTCGTCGGTCTTGTGGGCGTGGAACTCATCGACAATCGTGCAAGAGGCATTCTTGCCGTCGAGCGTGTTGGCGTCCGACGACAGCGGCTTGAAGACCGAACCGGTCGCCTCGTAGGAGATCGACCCGCCGGCCGAGCGGAAGACCTTCGCCCGCCGCGAGAGCGAACAGCGGCGGACCATCTCCTGCGCCGCCCCGAAGCACTCGCGGGCCTGGTCGCGCGTCGTGGCGCAGGAGTAGACCTCGGCCCCCGACTCGCCGTCGGCAAAGAGCATGTAGCAGCCGATACCCGCCAGAAGGGTCGTCTTGCCGTTCTTGCGGGCCACCTCGAGGTAAGCCTCCCGGAAGCGGCGCGTGCCCGTCGCCGCGCGGCGGAACCCGAAGAGGTTCCACAGGAAGAACTGCTGCCAGGGTTCCAGCTCGATCGGCCGGCCGGCCCACTCTCCCTTGATGTGCGGCAGGTGGCGGATGAAGTCGATCGGCCGGGCTGCGGCCCGCTCGTCGAAGTACCAACCCCGCTCGACGGCCTCGACCCGGTCGCGGAAGTAACGCTCGACAGCCATGCGGACATAGCGGCTCACCGGGATGCGCCCGTCGCGCACATCCACGGCATACTGCTCGGCCGGATGCAACTGCTTCCTCATGACTGCCCCACGAACTGGTCAAACGGATCGGTGACCTTGGCCGCATCTTTGCGATCGCCGGCATCGGCCGACTCGACCTGGCGGCGCGACACGGGCGAGAGGCCGAACTGCGCCCCGACCTTGTTCACCACGTCGAGCGAATCCTTGAAGAGCCTGGCCGACGGATGCATCGAGACCGACACCCCGTTCTGGGTCTTCGTCTCGATGAAATATCCCGGACCGGAGGCGATGTCGGCGTAAGCCCTCTTCAGGTTGGCATAGGCCGCCGCGTAGGCCGCCAGCAGCGGGATGTCGAGTTTGGTGAGCACCTTCCAGGAGATCAGCATCCGGGCCGTGCGGTCGAAGATCTTCCGCGCGTCGTCGGCCAGCCAGGAGGGCGCCGTGGCTTTGGTGACGGGTTTGCAGACGCCCCGCGCCGGGGTCTCCGTCTCCGTTTTCGAGGTCCGGCATTTCCGAAGCGTGCCGCGCATCGCCTTGACCTCATCAGGCAGTGGTTTTCTTCCCATCGTGTATTCTCAAATTATTTTCAGATTTTGGATGTGTGTGTTCTTGACTGGGGTGGCGGTTGATAGGCGCCAACCCTCCCGTGATTTCGACCCCCTACCCCCCACAGGCAGTCCGATGCGGTTCCGATCGCCTCCGGATCGTAATCCGGCCGGGGTTCCGGACCGTCGTCGGATACGAAGCCGCCAACCGTTGCGCCGCTCACGGCCAGGCGCTTCGTGCATTAACCCCACGCTGTCGGGATGCCCGTAAAACCGTAAGAAGGGCCCGAATTTCGTATCATATAAGTCTCGGAAGTAATTATATATACACACCTCATCCGCCCGGTCTGCGGCCCGATTCGATGGCCTTTTCGACCAGCTTCGCCGGCGTGTTGCGGATCAGCATCCGGGCGTGGACCTCCTCGGCATAGATGCGCGTCGTGTTGGTGGTCGTATGCCCGAGCATGTCGCGCACGGTCTCGAGATCGACACCCGACTCGACCATCAGGCTGGCGCACGTGTGACGCAGCGAGTGCGCCGTGATGTTCGGCCGGCGGATCCCGACCGCGGCCAGCCGCTGGTGGACGATCTGGCTGATCGACGTCCGCCTCAACCGGTGGCTGTTCTTCGGATAGGCACTTGCAAAGAGCGCTTCTCCCGGCCGGGCGCCGCGCACGGAGATGAAGTCCGAGAGCAGTTCAACGATCGTATCGGGCAGAGCCAGCGCCTCGACCTTCTCATGGCGCCCCTTGCGCTGGATGTAGAGTACGGGCACGCCTTCCTCCGTAAAGTCAAAGTCGTCGATATTCACGCGCTCGACCTCACACGTGCGCAGCGCCAGCAACAACATCATCGCCAGCATCAGCCGGTCGCGCTTGCCCTTGAAGGTCGAGACATCCACCGAATCGAGCAGCCGCGCCGCCTCCTCGGAGGTGAGGCGTCCCTTGCGGTGGCCCCGGTAGCGGACCGACGAGCGGACCCCGCTGCCGATGTCGGAGTAGTAGCCGCGGGCCGCGCAGTATTTGTAGAACATCCGCACGGCCGTGACGTAGCCATCGACCGTGAGGGCCGAGCGCCCCTGCTGCTCGAGGGCCTGCTTCCAGGCGAGGATGTGGCGACGGGCCGGGCATCGCGGATCGACACGCTGCGCCGCGAGCCAGCGGAACCAGAGCTGGACCTTCGTCCGGTAGCTTGTGCGCGTGGTCTCCATCACGTCGAGGTTCTGCATCCACTCGTCAATCACCTCGATGATCGTGGCGCTGGTGTTCATCGGCGGGAGGTTCGTTTGTGGGCCTCGCGGCCCGATTTACGGTTGTGGCAGGCGTCGCACAGGCTCTGCAGGTTCTGCAGGTCAAGGGCGGCACCGCCTTCGTTGATCGGGACGATGTGATCGACGACCGTGGCCTCCGTGACAAGACCCCGGCGCCGGCACTCCTCGCAGAGCGGGTCGGCATTCAGTTTGATCCGGCGCAGGCGGCGCCACCGTGCGGACTGATAGAAGGTCGAGTTCGCATGAAGGCGGCGGCCCTGGGTTTCGCGCGGCGGCAGATAGGCCCGCCGGGATGGTTTCGGGATGGTTGGCATAGCTTACTTTGTTTTGAGCAGGTCCGGATTGTCGTAGATATTGCCGACTATGTATTTGCTCCACCTATCAATGTGCGATTGACATATATAGCCCACATCAGGATTACCAACTTTAATAGCCCATGTATCTCCGCCTTTAATTAAGAACAAAGCAAAATATCCTTTTTCTGGACGGAACTCGACGCGATGTCTGATTGGACCATCAAAGCTATCGAGGCACTCAATAACATCCCCCTCGAAGATCCGCGTCCCGTTCTTGTCCTTCACGCCCGTAAACTGGCCGACCGTCTCCGGATCGACTTCGTACTGATTGAATCCTTTCGGCGCAGGATCGGGGAATATGAACGAATGGCCGCCCATACGCAACAGATCGCCCTCGATCCACTTTCCCGTCTTGATCTCTTTTCCTCGAAACAATATCTCCCGTTTCATCTCAATGCTGCTTTAATGGTTCCACTTCGTCCAGATCGATGACAATGCCCGCGCAGAAGGGTTCTCCGTTATCCCAGATCGTAAACCAGGCACGCGACAGATTCGACGTAATGCCCCAGTCCAACGGCGTCTCATCCTCCCGGCACCACTCGACCCGAATCAACCGGGGGTTGTCTTCGTTGTCGTACTCGTCCGAGATGCGCATGACCGCATTCGACCCGGCCCGCTGGATTGCATCGGAGTCGTCATCCGAGAACTGCTCCCCTTCGAGGATCAGAGCAAAGTCGCCTCCGTCCGTCGCATCCTCCTCGCCATGGATCGCACCACGCATTTCGAGCGTGTCATCCGACCGACAGAACAGCACCAGCAGGTTATTCTCCGCTGCGATCCGTTCCTGATCCCGGGTCATCTCATCCACGGATTCGTTCCCATCGAGCAGCATTGCCAGCTGCTCCTTCGTCATTGTTTTCATATTCGTTTTCCCAGTTTGATAATGAATGTTTCATGATCCGGCGCGCCCCACTCCGGGCGGCCCTGTCCCATCGTGATCCTCTTGCATTCGAACATCATCCTGCGCCGGGTGTAGCCATACGAAAAACACACGGCATCGAAGTGTTTGAATATTGGACCCACGGAACAACCGCCACACAACCGGCCGTCGAATCCTCGCACGTTACACCAACCGAAAGCCCCGTAGCACTCGATCGACCGACGTCTCCAGTACGGGGACTCCTCCCGGTACTCTTCGGGCTTTTCGCCCCGCTCGATCATTTCATACCACTCCTTTTTGAGCGGCAGGTAGAGTATTTTCATATTCCTCGATTTTTCGTCTCATCCTTTCCTCGGCGGCCTCAACTCCGGCGATCTTCCGGACCAACTTCGTCCGGAACCGGGCGAGCTCTTCGTCCGTGTCCTCGTCGAAGAAGAGGTTGTTCGCCCGATTCCACGCCACGTATTCATCCAACTTCCGCCGAGCCCTGGTAACCTGGGCCTTGGCTGCGACCAGTCTCCGGAGGTCATCGGTCAAGCGGGCATCATTGCCCAGCCTCCGATCGTAGTACGAACAGAACCGACTCACTTTCGCACGAGGAAACCGGCAAACCAACGCCGCCTCCCGCCACCGGACAACCCACGGCCGACGTTCGTAGACCTCGCGCGGGAGATCGTAGGCGAAGATCCGCTCGCTGGATCCATCACCGGTATTCTTCGTAAACTCGATGAACACCCAGTGCTGAACACCCAGTTCCGCCTCGGCTCGGGCATAGTCGCGGGCCAATTCATACAGATCGTCGCAGTTTTCCTGTTTGCTCTTTTCCATCGATCAGAACAGCGCCAGTTGGACAAAAGTGAATCGGCGGATCTCGTCTTCGATCTGCCGGACAACTCCCGTCAACGAGGTGCGCATGGTCGTATAGCTGCAACCCTCCGGCAGTTGATCCCGGTAGCAATTCAGCACGCAGATCTCCTTCTCGACCAGCTCTCGGATTTCGAGAAGAGCAGCGCGGATGGCCTCGTTCTCCGTAGGATATCCCGTCTCCACGCGATCGACAAACCCGCACGGGTGGCTACGGTATCGCGAAGTCTCGAGCCGGACGGAATAACCGGCTTCCCATCGTCCGTTGTCCGACTGTGACGTGTGGACCTCGAAACATCCGTGTCGCGACTCGACGGCCACGGGGCGGTTCGGATTCAGGCAGACATCGAAGAGGTTGAACCCGAATCCGGACGGGCTCGAGTGCACAACTTCGCCGCCGGCATCCGGATGCGCCTTCAGATAGGCGATCCACTCCTCGAAGGTGAACTCTCGTCCCAGGCAGCGACTTGTGTGGTGAATCTGCCGGCCCATCTTACTCGAGCCCGTTCGGGCGATGTGCGTAGTAGACCTCCGAGAACTCCCGCTCGATGAAGCCGTAGCAGGGAATCGTCACCCCGGAGATAACCGTCAGATCGAAATCGATGGCAGCGGCCTTCTGGGTGTCGTCCAAATCCGGGTTGTTGCGGACATCATGGACAATCCAGTCGTGGATCGCCGTCGCCGCCGTATCCACATCCTTCGTCAGCAGGACGAACGTGTCGTTGCGGGTCGTGCCCGTGTCGCGATAGCGAAGGGCCACCTCGACCTTGTAGAACTCCGGAGCCTCGTCGTCCTGCTCCTCGGCCGACTCGTTCGGATCGACCTCTTTCTGCGGCTCCTTGATGAAGACACAGTGGTCGAACATCTTCAGGCCGACAATGTGGAACGTTCCCGAGCAGTTCAGTTCAATCCAGTCTTTGGCCACGTCGAGGGCCATCCGTGCCGAATCGGCATAGAGCAGCAGCTTGCGGCGCTTCTTGCCGATGAGGGCCGTCACGCTCCACGGGATCAGCCCATAGGCCGCGCGCTCCTCGCCCAGCCGCAGCTGGTTCGTCACCTCGACACACGTGATATCGCCCGCCTGCAGGTGAAACTGGATGCGGGTCAGCAGATCGTCATCGATCTTCGTACCGGCGGCCGCTATCAACTCGCTCCGCTCCACGGATACGACCTCGCCCGTCTCATCGTCGAAAAGATCCTGCGACCACGTCCGTTTGAGCGGCGCGGCCAAGTAATTCCCGAGCATATCTTCTGGCAAGTAGGCCAGCCCCCGACGTTCGCTGTAACGGGTCTGCACCTCCTGATCCCGGGGTTCGGGTGTTGCGTTTGCATTCATGTTTTTCGATATTTGGTTTGTTTTGCGGATCGCCGGGAGTCGAACCCGGGCAACGGCTGCAACAGGCTGTTGGCATCCTCCGCCGGCACGGAGGCCCTGCCGATCCATTGGTCAGTCCTGTGGCGTGCGGATCCGCCAGCGGACCCCCTGCGGAGTCTGGACCGTCTCGAAATCCTCCGCCCGGTAGCGGCCGCCGTTCGTCGGAAGCATCTGCACCATCTGCAGGTAGGTGTACAGCCGGCCGCACTCGGCCTCGGCCTGCCGGCGCGTCAGCAGCTCATGATCCCGGCCGACATAGGAGGTGAACGTGCAGAAGGCGCTCCGGTTCCGCCAGGCCCCCTTGTTGTCCATCGCCGCCACGATGCGCCGGATGTCCTCGACGTCATACTTGCGGAGCATCCACCCCAGTTGCTGCCGCGTGAAGGGCTCTGCCATCGCGGCGATCTGCGGGAAGCGTTCGCCGATCCACGCCTGCAGCGCATCGGCTGCCTCGACCAGCTCCGCCGGATCCTCGGCCGGTTTTCCCCCTGCAACCCCCTTTTCAGAACCTACCGTGTGTGTGTATTCTTCTCTTCTTACTTTCTTACATTCTTCAGTTGTGGTCGATGGCTGGTCGGCGCCCGGTCGGCAGTTGGCCGCATCCTGGTCGGCAGTTGGCCCGCAGGCTGGTCGATCGGCCGTTTCGAACGACTGATATTTTTCGTAATTACAGATCGTTACGATCGTATAGGAGCTGGTCGCACGGATGGTCAGAAAATCCGATTTTTCAAGTTTTGACATGGCCGTCCGCACCTCCCGCTCGGAAAGTCCCGTTTCGCGGGAGAGAATCGACCGGCTCGTGACGAGCTGACCCCGTTCGACGGTGATCCCCCGCCAGCGCTTTGTCTGGAAGTTCGCCATCAGCAGCAGGTGCAGGGCCAACCGCACACAGTTCGTATCGGAATACCACTCCCAATCGAGCAGCCCGCGATGTATCTTGATCCACCCTTCCATGGTCATTTCACTTCAAAGCAGACGAATCCCCGACGCCGCCACATGTGGGCAACGGTCTTGTCGTCGTCGAGTATGAACAGAACCCGGCCGCGCTCCTCCTCGGTCGTCTCCTTGCGGAACTGGTCCCACTTCTGCACCACGGCAGGGCGCACGTCTCCGTTCTCGCGCATGATGAGCCGGTAACCGCCGGAGACCAGTCCGAGGTGGCGGGCGATCCACCGTTGCGTCTTCAGCCGCACGCTCTCCCGGCGCGAGGTACAGAATATCACCTCGAGCCGCCGCGCCGCATACGACACGAACGAGCATACGTTCCGCTTGGGCGGATCGTCGAATTCGTCCTCGTAGAAGGCCTCCCAATCGACGGGCGACTCCTCGAGCAACCGTCTGCGAGGCCCCACTTCGGACAGGGTGCCGTCGATATCGACGACCATGATCGGTCTCTTCGCACTGTGTTTCATTCCGGGAAAAATTTGTGGTTACCACCGGCCGCGACGGCCGCGGGCAAAGGGATTCGGCATGCAGTCGAGACGGCGCCGCCGCTCCTCTACAGAATGCTGACGACCGTCTGTATTACAACACATTCCGAGCCGGCATCTCAACAATCCGTTCCGATTGACCTGACACCGCTTGAATGCCACCGCCTGGGCCGTGCGTCCAAGCGTCGCACCGATCTCCCTGTAGGGGACTCCCCGATCGGCCATGTCGAGCATCCGGCGGATCTCATCATCGCTCCAGGGTCTGCTGCTCCGTTTCATCACATCCGGCATTTACCGATCCAGCGTTGCAACGCACAGCGGATAATGGCCCGCCGACGACACCAGTTGTCCCGGCGGTTCTGCCGGGCGATCTCCTCCGGCGTCAGGGTATAGACCCGGATCTCGGCCCCATGATCGGGCCAGCGTTCAATCATCATCATGGCATTCATGGTTAGGTTAATGATTCTTTCAACTGCTGCGGCGCATAGAAGCGATTCAGGAACTTCGTCACCTCCCGCGGATCATAGAGGAAGGTCCCGTCGCCCATGACGAGGTATTTGAGCCCCTCGCTTCGCCATTTCGCGTGCGTCTTCTCGCTGGTGATGCCGGTCGCACGCCCGAGTTCCTCGCTACCTTTGAGGTAGAGAACCGGAACTTCCCGGTCTAACTTGACTTTCATATCGCTCTATTCTATGATGTATTCAATCGTTTCACGGCGTCCCCGGCGGGCCCGGCGCACTGTTCGCTCGAACTCCCCGCCGCTGAACACATAGGTGCAGAACAGCCCCAGCAGACAGGCGGCTCCGATGCGTCGCCCGAGATCGGACCGGTAGTACCAGACGACCAGTGCCTGGATGGTCCGGTTGCCGTCCAACTCCCCTTGCAGTTTGTCGTACATCACCGACAGCGTGTTGGCCACGGCCTGGTAGGTCACGTGCAGCGCTTCGGCAATGCGGGAGATATTCCCGCCGCGGGTCTCGATCACCGCCCGCATCACTCGGGTCTCGGCCGGCGAGAGGCTGTCTGCATCGCGTTTCATAGACCCCAGGGTTGCGTCACCTGATGGCGGCGGAAGATCGTCTCGATGCCGCTCCGCTCGATCGGCGAATGCGGCGTAATACCCCACTGCCGGTAATAGTAGGCCGAGCGGCTCAAATTGCCCAGGACCTCACGGATCTCCATACGCACCTCGGCAGCTTCGCGGCGGTCGCGTGCAGCCACCTCGCGGATCCCCTTGGTGAAGGAGTTGTCGGGATTTCTTTTGTCAAAATCCATCTTCGCTATTTGCTTTTGTCCGATTTTTTGTAAATCTTTACACATTGAATTGTCCAATGATTCGTACATTTGTTGTACGATTTATTGTACATCGCAAATATATCATCATTTATCATCAAAAGCAAATTTTTGACGATAAATATTACATATCATTACTTATATGCCTAATAATAAAGAGGATATAATAAACCGACTGAAAGAAGTCAGAATAGCACTTTCACAAAAAAGCGGTGAATTCGCCAGAAAAGCCGGGATTGATCCACGCAACTATTCATCAATTGAGAATGGAAATAGATCGATTGGAGAACGGTCCATACAAGATATTTGCGCTGCTCATAAAATCAATCGAGTATGGCTCCTGACCGGTGAAGGAGATATGCTGAACGAATCGACCGACGTTGCAGCCACACACAACCGGATCCGCTACTGGGTTGATGTGGATGCAACGGCCGGAGGAGTCACGCTGTTCGACGACCAGGTGACAACCAAGTACATCGATATCGACATCCCGGAGTTCCGCGACTGTACGGATGCCGTGAACCTATACGGAGATTCGATGCTGCCCCTCTACAAGAGCGGACAGATCATCATCCTGAAGGAATGGATGGAGTCGTTCATCGACTACGGCAACGTCTATCTGGTCATCACGAAGAAGGGCAACCGTATGGTGAAATACCTGCGCAAGGGATCAGACGCGCAACACGTGCTGTGCGTCTCGGAAAACAAAGAGTTCGATCCGTTCGAGATCGAGAAGGACGACATCCTGCGCCTCTATCTGGTCAAGGGAGGTATCTCGAAAAATACACTGTAAGATGAAAAAGACGCTTCTGGTTATAGTGACATTTTTGTTTGCAGCCTGTGCTGCAATTCCTGACTATGTTTCCATAGTCGATTATCGTCCCTATCTGGAAGAAGGATTCAGGATCTATTCATCGGACGCCGTTCCCTTCGAGTACGATTGCCTGGCCGATATCGCAATCGACAAATATGCCGTCCGACAAGATCGTGCGAGCGCAGCGTATGCCGTAAATGGTGAAAGAATTCCCAGCGACAACGATTACATCACGCACGACGAGGTTTTGGCCGAGTTCGTCGAACGGGCGAAGTCGATGGGCGCCAACGGGATCATCGGGCTACACATCAAATTCGACCGCAGAACCGGCTACTACAGCATAACCGGAACGGCAGTAAAGATTGACCCGCGCACATTACACTGATTTCGAAGAACACGTTGTAAACATTTCCCATGAAGAAACTTCTACTCCTTTTCACCTTGATCCTTGCGGTTTCCTGCACGGGGAACAAATTCGAACAAATCGAATATTTCAAGAGTCCCGACAAATTCCGCGTGTTTGTCTATGTCGCCCCGACTGCAACCATCGAGGAGATCAAAGCACACGCCAGTTCGCAGATGTGGACGGAGCGTAAAATAACCGAGGTGCTGTACTACCGTTCTAATCCTTTTGGACCAAGAACAACCGGAAGCGTGACCATGGCAAAATCATTCCAGGAGGCATACCAAAAAGCGGTTGTAGAAGGTTGCATCCTCCGCTGCCAGATCGACAACTTCGGGAACAAATATTTCAGCGAAACACCGTATGAGGATCGGTTAAAAGCTATTGAGGAAGACAAGATTTTAAACGAAATGCTCAAAAACGGGACACTGAAATAAAATGGCAAGTTTCAGGAAAAGGATCCCAATTGCCCCAGGCATCAACCTGAACGTAAGCAAATCCGAGGTAAGCTCTTCGATTGGAGGCAAGGGATTCAGCGTCACCACGGGCAAGAAGAGCATTCATCGCTTTTCGGATGCGCCATGTTATTCGTTGTCGCATTAGCGGCTGCCCTGGTCCTGACCATATTCTTCGCAACATAAATAAATAGTCATGAAGAGATTACTCATCCTCGCGATTATCAGCACTATCACAATACCCTCATTTGCTCAATTAAAAATCGAGCCCAATAACTTCTATTGGCAAAGGGTTGTCGAGTACTCTGGAAGCATCAATGAGATGCACACCCGGATCATAGCATCAGGGATATTCAAAGAGATCCAGAAGGAGGATTCGACCATAATCATCGGAAGGGTTGAGAATATCGTCCTGAACTACGCAACCATGTATCCGGAACCTCGGCTGGCAAATAAACCGATATTCTTCCGAAATGGAGAAAAATTCTCCGGAACACTTACCTACGAGCTGAAAGAAGGCCGATACCGTGTCACATTTAAGGATCTTATTTACAACAGCGGCATGATAATACACACAGGCATCATGTCTTTGGATGTGAAAGATGAGCCTATAAATGCATTATTATTCAACGCGGAAGGCTGTTTCCGTCGTGGTGAAAAGGCCAAAGAGTTCGCACGTAAAGTATTCGATTACTCATTCTCAAACTCATTCATCATCAAAAACGAAGACGAAATGCAATCGGACAATTGGTGATTGCTGTTTCGACTTGCGAAAAACTTGCAAAAAAATATTTTTCAGACATAGTAAATTGTCTTTCAAATACTTGATTTTAATTTGGGAGCAGGGGGTCACAGGTTCGAATCCTGTTACCCCGACAAAATGAAAACCAGCCGTTTGCAGCGATGCAGACGGCTGATTCGCTTTTGGTCCGGCCCATGCCGGGCGGGGAAAGGCAAGTCACCGGCAAGAACGGGTGCGGACGGCCGGACAGAATGGCCGGACACACGAAATCTCATGCCCGGAACTGCGGCCAGCCACAATGGCCGGACGCATACCGTCCCATGCAGCCGGATTCAACGGCCCGCCAAGCGCACCACAGCATGGGCCCATGCCGAACGGAGAAAGGCCACAGGCAGAGGCTCGTCGTAGACCAGCCGGTGTTTCCACCGGCTCCGCCACCAGCGAAGCAGCCGCCCGTGAAGCGGCGGCGGCGATACGTCGGGACGCCGCATGGCCTCATCCAGCACCCGCTGTTCGAGCAGCGAATCCCGCACAAGCTGCGGGACCGCCGCGGCGTCGAGCCCCAGATGACCGACACACAGCGCATCGAGGCAGTCGAGAAACCGCTCCATCCGCAGACTCCGCGCCTGCTCTGCAAAAACAGCCCAATCGATCTCTTTCCCGCACCGGTCCAAGAACTGCCGCCAGTCGGCCAGGTGGCGCAGGCCGAACCCTGCCGCGGCGAAATGCACGGCAGCATGCCGCAGCAGATGGAGCGCCCCGAACTGCGGCGAGGGCAACAACACCTGCTCCCCGCCGACATCGACCGCTACAGGGCCCGACACCGCCAGGCGTTCCAACAGCGGTTCGAGCCGCACATTCGAGGCATGGGTCCGCGAATCGAAAAAGCAGGCGTGGTTCTCAACCGCCACCCTGCCGATCCGGAAGGTCGTGTGGTGGCCGTCGAAGGCTCGTTCCGGGGGGCCGAACCGCTCCGCAAGGCAACGGTCCGCTTCGCGCCGGCGACCGAAAAACCAGACATCGACATCGCCGCACGGACGAAGAGCCGGCACGGGATAGAGCCGGCTCAATCCGTAACCCTTGAGCAGCAGCATCGGCAGCCCCTCTTCACGTGATAGCGCAGCCAACCGCACGATGGCATCGCGTTGCGCAAGCCATCGCTTCTCCAGCTGCTGCACGTGGCAGGCCCAGGCCAGCCGCACCTCCCGGGGTGGAGCGGCGGCACCGGACAAACGGCCGACCACGGGCCACACCATGCCGGCCACCCCGTGTGCGGCCGCCAGGCGGAACATGCCGTGCCACCACACGGCTGCTTCGCCCGGCCGGAACCCGTCCCCGGAAGGTTCCGTACCGACCGCCGTGCGCTGCAATGCCTCCCGCATCCAGCCGATCAAACACGCTTCGGGTCGCTGCATGGTTGAAAAACGGGCAAAAGCCATACCGGATTCGAAAATAAATGAGCCGTCACTTCTTCGAAATTCATAAAAAAGTCGTACCTTCGTAGTCGATCCGGACCCCTTTTTATACAAAGATGATCCTCCTGAACGAAAAAAAAGAGTGCTGCGGCTGCGGTGTCTGTGCCGAGAGTTGCCCGGCCCGCTGCATCCGGATGGAGGAGGACGCCGAGGGGTTCCTCTACCCCGCGGTCCAGGCCGACGCCTGCACCGGCTGCGGGCTCTGCGAGCGCATCTGCCCGATGCGCCACCCCGCGCCCGAACGCGCGCCGTCGGAGGTGTGGGCCGCACGAAACAACGATGCGGCCACCCGCACCGGCAGCTCGTCGGGCGGCATCTTCCTGCCCCTGGCCCGCCTCACGCTCCGCAAGGGAGGTCTCGTCTTCGGCGCCGCCTTCGAATCCGATACGTTCGGGGGGGGGGACAATCCGGCACCGCAGCGCCACATGCGAGGAGGAGCTCGCGGCACTCGCCAAATCCAAATACGCACAAAGCGATACGTCCGGAACCTTCCGGGAGGTAGCCCGCGCCCTTGACCAGGGTCGCGAAGTCCTCTACACAGGCACCCCCTGTCAGATCGCCGGGCTGCGGGCCTTTCTGCGCGGCCGCTCCACCGACCGCCTCGTGACGGCCGAATGCCTCTGCCACGGCGCACCCTCCCCGGGTCTGCTGCGCCGTTACCTGCAGGAACTCACCGAAGGGCATCCGATTCTCGGCATCGACTTCCGCGACAAGCGCGACGGCTGGCGCAAATTCCGCTTCACGGTGCGCACCGCACGCCGCACCTACAGCATCACGGCCCGCAAGGATGTCTATTTTCGGGCATTCCTCGACGACTGGACCCTGCGCCCGAGCTGCTACGCCTGCCCCTTCAAGTCGGGGCGGAGCGGCAGCGATCTCTCGCTGGGCGATTTCTGGAACGTCCGGGAGGTCCTCCCCGAATCCGACGACGACCGCGGCACGAGCCTCGTGCTGGCCTATACACAATCGGGAGCCGGCCGCCTGGCCGAACTCTTCGCCGCAACGGATGAATCGGGCCGGCCGGCATTCGACTCGCAGCGCCTCGAATGGGACGGGCGCATCCGCCGGCGCAACGGAGGGTTCAAGACCGAGGTCGAAATCCCCGCGGCCCGCACGGCCCTTTTCGACGAGCTGGCCGCATCGGAACGGGTCACCCGACCGCTTTTCCGCCACATCTGGCCCGGACGGATACAACGGCTCAAGCGGCTGCTGCATCGCATCACGGCATACAAGCACCACAGATCCATACATGAAAATCGCATTACTGACCCTGCCGCTCAACTCCAACTACGGCGGCGTTCTCCAGGCCTTCGCGCTGAAGAGCCACCTGACCCGACTGGGCCACGAGGTATGGCTCATCGACAACCGCAAACGCCTCAAACCGGTGAGCAACGCCTTCCTGAAGACCGTCCTGCGCCGGGCCGTGGAGTCGCTCTTCCACCCCAAGGAGATCTTCGCCGAGATGAACACCCTGCTGACGCAGGACTACAAGAAGTCGGAGATTGAGAAATTCATCTACCGCCGCCTCACGCCGAAGACCCAGCCGGTCTTCGACGCCGCGGATTATGCCGAGCTGGCCGCTTCCGGGAACGGATTCGACCTCTACATCGTCGGCAGCGACCAGGTCTGGCGCCCGCGCTACGCAGGCGACCCGGAGCTCTATTTCTTCTCGTTCCTGGAGGGAAGCGGCGCCCGGCGCATCTCCTATGCCGCTTCGTTCGGCGCCGCCGACTGCGAATACACGCGCGAACAGCGCATGCGCTGCGGAGAGCTGCTGGCCGGGTTCGAAGGGGTTTCGGTGCGTGAAGACACCGCCGTCGGGCAGTGTCGCGAATACTTCGGCTGCGACCGCGCGGTACACGTGCTCGACCCGGCGATGCTGCTGACGGCCGACGACTACCGCGCGCTCTTCACCGCCGGTTCCGCACCAAGCGACACGCTCTACTGCTACCTGTTCCGCGTGAAGCCCGGGGCCCGGCACATCCTGCAGGATTTCGCCGAACGCCACAACCTGCGCATAGTCCGCACGACGGACCGCCCGAATGCGGCGCGGGGAAAGATGCCCGGCATCGACGAGTGGCTCGCCGGGCTGCACGAGGCGCGCTACGTCATCACGGACTCGTTCCATGCATGCGTCTTCTGCATCCTCTTCCACAAGCCCTTCGCCGCCTACATCAACCGCAGCCGCGGCTCGGCGCGCATCCACTCGCTGTTGAAGCAGTTCGGGCTCGAGTCGCGCATCCTCTCATCGGGGCTGCAGGAGATCTCGATGCTCGACACGCCGATCGACTGGGAGGCGGTAGACCGGATCCTGGAGCGGCGACGCGCCGAGTCGTACGCATTTCTCGATGCACACCTCTGCCCGGCATCCGATACGGTAACGGCAGCCGAGCCGGACGGACGGGCGGCAACCGCCAAGGCTCCGGCCGGAACGGGCAAACGGATCCCCGCGGCCAAGGCCCCGCTGCCCGAAATCGTCTGAAGGAGACGTACCGACACGCCGTTCCGCGCGCCCGGAGGTCGTGCGGAACGGGCCGTCAAACGCCGGCCTCGCGGCTGATGTCCGCCACCGTGGCGCGGACGTAGGCGATCAGGTCTGCCGGTGCGATCTTCAGCTGCAGGCCGCGCACCCCGGCACTGATGTAGATGAACGGCTGGGCTTCGACCGACGCATGGATATAGGTCGGGAAGGATTTTTTCATGCCGATCGGCGAACAGCCGCCGCGGATGTATCCCGTCACGGGCAGCAGTTCCTTCATCGGGATCAGATCCACCTTCTTGTTGCCCGAGACCCGGGCCGCCGCCTTGAGGTCCACTTCGTGGTTGCCGGGAACCACACAGACGAAATAGCCCGTGCGGTCGCCCTTGAGCACAAGGGTCTTGAAGACGCAGGCAATCTCCTCGCCCAGCTGCTCGGCGACGTGCGTCGCCGCCAGATGCTCCTCGTCCACGCGGTAGGGCACCAGTTCGTAGGCGATCTTCGCACGGTCGAGCAACCGTGCGGCGTTCGTTTTCTCTATCTTCGAATGGCTCATATTGTCTCTTTTGTCGTTCGATCTCCCGCAAAAGTAATTTATTTTCGGCGAATCGGTACTTTTTGGTTACATTTGCCCTTATGATGCTCTGCCGGATCATCCTCCTCGCAACAGCCCTGCTGTACGCACTCGGTGCCGCAGCCCAGACCACGCGCGTGCGCGGCCGGGTCACCGACGCCGCCGACGGACATCCCCTGCAGTTCGCCAGCGTCGTCTTCCCCGGCACCACGACGGGAATCACCACCGACGAAAAGGGCATCTACGCGCTCGAGACGCGCGACACCTCGACCCGCGTCCAGGCCTCGATCGTGGGTTACACCCCCGCCACGCAGACGATCACCCCCGGAGCATTCAACGAGGTGAACTTCGCCCTGCAGGCCATGGAGTTCGGCATCGACCAGGTGGTCATCACCCCGGGCGACAACCCCGCGCTGCCTATCCTGCGCGAAGCGATCCGCCGCCGTGCGGAGAACGACCCCGAGCAGTACGACACCTACCGGTGCCGCACCTACACGAAGATGGAGCTCGACCTGACGAACATCCGCCCCGGATTCCGCAACAAACGGCTCCAGCGCAACTTCGGATTCGTCTTCGACTACATGGACACCTCGGCGCTCACCGGACAGCCCTACCTGCCGGCCATGATCTCCGAGTCGTCGGCCGACCTCTACCACAGCCTCAGCCCCTCCTTCACGCGCGAGGTGATCCGCGCCAGCCGCGTCTCGGGCGTCGAGGACAGCTTCGCCGTCGCCCAGTTCACGGGCGGCATGCACGGCGACGTGAACTTCTACGACCACTTCATCGACCTGTTCGACGTGCGCTTCGCCGGACCGCTCGGCCCGGGCGGCACCTCGTTCTACAACTATTTCCTGGTGGACAGCCTCACGGTCGATGGCCGCAAGACCTACAAGATCCGCTTCCACCCCCGCCGCCTGACCTCGCCGGTGCTCGACGGCGAGCTGCACATCGACTCGGCCAGCTATGCCCTGCGCTCGGCCTCGGCCCGCATGCCCCAGGGCGTGAACGTCAATTGGATCCGCCACCTGCGCCTCGACAACGAGAACAGCCCCACACCGGACGGCCGCTGGTTCCGCGACCGCGACCGCGTCTCGGCCGAGTTCTCGCTCACGACGGCCGACTCCTCGAAACTCGTCTCGTTCATCGGCACGCGCGAAATCACCTATTCGGACGTGCACATCGGCGAGCCGATCCCCGAGGAGGTGCTGCGCATGGACAACCGCGTGGTACTGGCCGACGAGGAGACCAACCGCCGCGACGAGGCCTTCTGGGATTCGGTGCGCCCCTACGCGCTGAGCGACCGCGAGCGGGGCATCTACTCGATGGTCGATTCGATCCAGGAGGTCCCGCTCTACCACAACATCTACACGCTCGTCAATACGCTGATCGTCGGTCACTGGAACACGAAGTACATCGGCATCGGCCCCTACTACAAGATGGCCAGCTTCAACCGCCTTGAAGGGTTCCGCATGCAGCTCGGCGGGCGCACAACCACCGAGCTGAGCCGCCGCTTCCGCATCTCGGGCTATGCGGCCTACGGTACGCGCGACGGACGGTTCAAGGGAGGCGGGAGCCTCGAGGTAGCCTTCAACCGGCAGCTGACGCGCGAGCTGACCCTCTCGGGCCGCCACGACGTGCTGCAGCTCGGCGCCGGAGAAAATGCGCTGACCGAGAGCAACATCCTCTCGTCGATCCTCTCGCGCGGCGACACGCGGCTGTCGATGGTGGACGAAGGCGACCTGGCCTACGAACACGAATGGCGCCACGGCGTGACGGCCTTCCTCGGCACACGGCTCAGGAGGATCCATGCCAACCGCTACGTCCCGATGTGCTACCCCGACGGCCGCCCGGCCGGTTCCGTCGCCGACGCCTCGGTGCGCGTGGGGCTGCGCTTCGCCAAGGACGAAACCGTCTACCGCATGCCCTTCGACAAGCAGTCGCTCGGATCGAAATACCCGATCACCACCCTCTTCTTCACGGCCGGCATCCCGGGAATCCTCGACCGAAGCAGCCGCTACTGCCGCATCGAGGGATCGCTCCGCTACCGCCCCGAGCTGCCGCCCCTCGGCTACTCGGACCTCACGCTGCAGGGCGGCCACATCTCGGGCCGGGTCCCCTACCTGCTGCTCAAGCTCCACGAAGGCAACGGCACCTACTTCTACGACCCCTATGCCTTCTCGTGCATGGACTACTACGAATTCGCCTCCGACACGTGGTTCGCCTGGTTCTACGAGCACCACTTCAACGGCATCCTGCTCGGGCGCCTGCCCCTGATCAAGCGACTCAAGTGGCGCGAAGTGGCCATCTGCAAGGGTGTCTGGGGCACGCTCTCCGAACGCAACAACGGCGCACGCCCCGGCTCGGGCGCCCCGCTGCTCTTCCCGCCGGGCATGTCCTCCGTCTCGACGCCCTATGTCGAGGCGGGCTTCGGCATCGAGAACATCCTGCGCATCTGCCGCGTCGATTTCATCTGGCGCCTCACGCACCGCGACCCGCAACCCGGCGAACGGATCCAGCGCTTCGCGGTCAATCTGGGCGTGCAGCTCAAATTCTGAGGCCCGAAGGTTCAGGGTGTCGGATTTTTAGCTACCTTTGCCCGCTGAAAACGACACGACGATGAAAAAAGCTGCGCTTTTCGACATGGACGGCACGCTGGTGGACAACACCCCGGCCCACATCCGCGCCTTCGAGATCTTCTGCGACCGCTACGGAGTCCGCAACTGGAAAGAACGCCTCTCCCAGGGATTCGGCATGGGCAACGACGACATCATGCGGCTGATCCTGCCCGAGGAGGTGATCGCCTCGCGCGGGCTGCAGGCCCTGGCCGACGAGAAGGAGGCGATCTACCGCGAGATCTACGCTCCGGAGATCCGCCCCGTCGCAGGACTCCGCGACCTGCTCCTCCGTCTGCGTGCGCTGGGCATCCGCTGCGCCGTCGGGTCGTCGGGCTGCCGGGCGAATGTCGATTTCGTGCTGGAGCGCTGCGGCATTGCCGAATTCTTCGACGCCCGCATCTCGGGCGATGCGGTCACGCGCTGCAAACCCGATCCGGAGATCTACCTCAAGGCGGCCGAAGCCCTGGATGTCACCCCGGGCGAATGCATCGTTTTCGAGGATGCCAAGGCCGGCATCGAGGCGGCCCGCCGGGCCGGAGCCGGACGCATCGTCGCGCTGGCCACCACCCTGCCGCGCGAGGCGCTGCTTGCGGAGGCGGACGCCGACCGCATCGTCGATGACTTCACGCAGGTCACCGACGCCGACCTGGCCTGACCCACACACGGAAAATAACCCAAAAACACCCTATATCCAATCATGTTCCGCGGATTCCTTACCGTCACGCTGCTGGTCGTCTCCAACGCCTTCATGACGCTGGCATGGTACGGCCACATCGCATTCAAGTCGAAACTCGAGCGCTTCGGCCTGATGGCCATCGTGCTCCTGAGCTGGGGCATCGCCCTGTTCGAATACTGTTTCCAGGTACCGGCCAACCGCCTCGGTTCGGCCGAATTCGGAGGTCCCTTCTCGATCTGGGAGCTGAAGGTCATCCAGGAGGTGGTCTCGCTCTCGGTATTCACCCTCTTCGCGCTGGTCTTCATGAAGTCGGACACGCTGCGCTGGAACCACCTGGCCGGATTTCTCTGCATCATCCTGGCCGTCTACTTCATCTTCCGCAAGTAAACCCGGCAGACTGCCGGCCACAAACACGGTGCGGGGACGGATATCCGTCCCCGCACCGTATCTTTTCCTATGGGAAGTTTCCTTTCCCGCCGCTATCCGAATAGCGAGAGATAGAACTCCCGGTCGGCGACGTCCGAGGCCTTGATCCGCGACTTGAGGCGCGACTTGCGGGCATAGACGTTGGCCACGCTGTCGCGCATGAAGAGGCTGATGACCTGCGGCGAGAAGCCGCCGAAGACGTAACACAGCAGCCGGCAGTCGGACTCCTTCATGGCGGGGAAATCATGTCGCAGGCGCCGCATCGCCCCGTCGTGCACGGCATCGACCATCTGCTCGACCTCGCGCAGCATTTCGCCGCTCTCGGCAAACCCGTCGATGAGCTCCTTCACCTGACGGAACATCACGGCCTGCTGCGAAGCCGTATTCTCCCGCTCGTAAAAGGTCTTCCCGAGCCGGTCCACGATATCGAAGCGCGTGGCGACCAACCCCTTGAGCCGGTCCTCGACGATCCGCCGCTGCTCGAGCCGCTCGGACAGACGGCCGTATTCGGCGCGGGCCTCGCGCACGAGCGACAACTGCCTGAGGCTGCGCTCGCGCTGCAGCCGCATCTGCTGCCGCACGACCCAGGCCGCGCCTCCGGCCGCCAACAGCGCCATGGCGGCGATGACCATCTCCCAACGTCGCCGGCTCCGCATCCGATACTCGGCAAAGGCGGCCCGTTCGCGCAGGAACTCCTTCTCGATCATGCCGGCCGACTGCCTCAGGGCATTGCGGTTGAGCGAGTCGTTCATGAGAATATACCGATGGATGTCGCGCGACGCCTCGCGGTAACGGCCCGCACGGACATTGGCCCGGTAGGCCGTATAGAGCAGTGCGGGCAGGTCGTTCGGATCGCTCGTCCGGCGCTCGGCCTCCTGCAGCGTGCGGAGCGCACTGTCCGGATGGTTCCGAAGCAGCTGGACCCGAGCCCGGGTGGCCAGTCCCGCATGCGTCGTGTCGCCCCGGACCGAAGCCTCGATCCGGCCGAGCAGCTCCTCGGATATGCGCACCGTATCGGGGATGATATAGAGGCGGGCGAATTTCCCGAGACACTGGCGGGCCAGCGAATCGTCGTGCAGTTCATCGGCCAGGTCGAGCGCCATCGAGCAGCATCGCCGCGCCTGCGCGGGGTCACGCATCCGCAGCGCCGTCTCGGCCATGCCGAGCAGGGCGATGACGGCATCGTGCGAATCTCCGCCCCGGATCACCAGATCGCGGGCTTCGCGGTAGTAGCGGTGGGCCCGAGCAAAGTTCTGCTCGGCGTGATAGACCTCGCCGATACGCAGATAGAGCAGTCCGAGGTAACGGGGCTCGTCGATGCGGCGCAGTTTCTCCTCGACCTCGAGGTACATGCAGAGCGCCCCCGACTTGTCGCCCCGCTTCCAGCAGGCGCGTCCGCTGTAATAGAGCATCTTGCAATGGTTGCGCAGGTCGTGCTCACGCGGTCCGTAGTAGGCCTCGGCGATGCGCAGCAGCGAGTCGTCGGGCACGTCGAGCGCTCCGCGGTCGGCAGCCTCGACATAGAGCAGCGCATAACGGGCACGGCGGGCCTCGCCGCCGAGCGCCTCGGGCGGAATCTCGCGCAGGATGCGCAGGACGCTGTCGGGTTGCGCAGCGACGATCCGGTCGGCGGCATCGAGCATCCGGTCGGTGGTCCGGTCATCCCCCGAACAGCCGGCACAGGCAAGCAGCGCGCCGATCAGGACAAGCAGGGTTCGTAGCATAACGGTACAGTCAAGGTTTCGAAGGTACGGAATAATCGCGACCCGTGCAAGAGCCGGAGGCGGTTTTGCCGCGACGGAGACGGCCCCGAGACCCGCAGCGGCGGGATACGCTCTGCCGCACGCCCCCGTACACAACGGTCCGAAGACCGGGAAGCAAATCGCGCGCCCCGCCTTCGGGTCCGGCTTGTCCGGACCGCATGAAGCGGGGCGCACGGATTGCATATCCGATTGCAAACCTTGTGTTTGCGGAGATTACTTCAAGTTTTCCCTGTCCTTACGGTAGATCTGGTAGGAGTTCACGAAATTCTGCCAGACGATGTAAGCCGTCGGGGCAATCGATGCGATCGGGTCGAGGAACGACTGGGCCATCCATACGGCCAGCACCGTATTCTTCTGCCCGAGCGACTGCCCGCCGGCCACGGCATCGCCGTAGCGGCGGCCGAGCATCCGCCCCACCTTGAACTGCGCCAGGCAAAGCACCAGGGCCGCCACGGCCAGCCACAGCTCGGTCCGCAGCGACGCGTCGTGCAGGTCGATGATGAAGGCCGTCGTGCGGCCGATGATGACCACCAGCGACAGCAGCCACATGTAGAACGAGATCTGCCCGTGGTCGCCGATCCACTGCGCCCCCTTTGGGAAGACGAAGCGGCAGAACTGCGCCGCGGCGAAAGGCATGATCAGCAGCGGCGCGATACGGGCCAGAATCTCGGTGAACGAGCAGACGCCCGTGCCCGTGAAGGAGATCACCACGGGGGCATAAACCGCCACGGCCATGTTGCACAGCAGGCTGTAGGTGGCCATCGTCGCCACGTCGGCCCCCAGCATGCCGGCAATGACCACTGCGGCCATCGCCACGGGAGCCAGCACGCAGATCATCGCCCCCTGCGCCACGACGGGATCGAACGGATGCAGGGCGGCATAGACGCCCACACACGCCACGGCCTGGATCAGCAGCAGCCAGAGATGAAGCATCGAGGGCTTCATCTGCCGGGGCTTGACGCGGCAGAAGGTGACGAAGAGCATCAGGAAAATCAGTGTCGGGGTGATCATCTGCCCCGACCAGGCCTCCAGAGCCGTCACCTGACGGCAGAAGAGCGCCCCGACGACCATGGCCGAAGGCATGGCCACGGTCTTTACGTTGCGGTGCAACGATTCGAGCACATGCATGATCCTGCGTATTTACCGTCCGGCCGAAGCCGGGCGCCGGGGCCTATGCCAGCAGTTCCTTCACCTTGGCCGAGATCTCCTTGCCGTCGGCACGGCCGGCCAGCCGCTTCGACGCCACGCCCATCACCTTGCCCATCTCCTTCATCGACGAAGCGCCGACCTCGGCGATAATCGCGCGCACCTCGGCCGTCAGCTCCTCGTCCGTGAGCTGTTTGGGCAGAAACTCCTGATAGACGGCCACCTGGGCCAGTTCCTCCCGGGCCAGGTCGGGACGGTTCTGCTGCGAGAAGATGGCCGCCGAGTCGGTGCCCTGCTTGGCCAGCTTCGAGATGATCTTCAGCACGTCGGCATCGGGCAGTTCGGCGATCTCCGGACCGGCCGTCTTGGCCTCGATGATGTACTTCTTGGCATTGCGCAGGGCGCTCAGCCGCACGGTGTCCTTGGCCTTCATGGCCTCCATGATTCCTTTCGAAATCTGTTGTTCGAGTGACATAATCAAAAACTTTAGGTATTAATCGTTATCTGTCAGAAATTCCAATACATCGCGCATCATCCGATCGCGCTGTACGCGATCCGTGAGGGCCTCGAACGGGAATCCCGCCACAAAGGTCCGCCCGCCCGAACCGGCTCCTTCCGATGCAACGGCTGCCGTACCGTCGCCCGCATAGCGCATCACCGGGAAGGCACCCTCGCCTGCGGGCTGCAGCCGATCGACCGTCTCGACCGTGTAGGCATCGGGACGGGGCGTTGTGAAGTAGCGGTACTCGCCGCGCGAGAAGGAGGCGTGGGGCGCCACGACCCGGATCCGCCCGCGCAGGGCTTCAGTCTGGGCGCGCGTCGCGAGCAGGCTGTCCGAAGCACAGTGCAGCACCTCGCGGGCGAAATCGCGGCCCGACTCGGGGGCATCCGCCCGCCAGAGGTCCGTCGTGACGTAACAGCCCGAAGCGAAGAGGTTGCCGCCCTGCCTGAGGTAGTCGGCAATAAGGTCCTGCAGCTCATCGGGGAACGTCTCGAACTCGGGATCGAGCACATCACGTCCCATCGATGTAGTCCGCTGCTTGCCGAGGATCAGGTCCACGGCCCGGTTGCCCGCCAGGTGTTTGTCGCCGCGCAGCACGGCCTGCAGCGAAGCCGAGTGGAACGAGTAGCCGGCCGCCGCAATCGAGCGTCCGTGCAGGGCGGCGTAGTCGAACGTATTGCCGCCGATCACATCGGTCTCGTAGTCGCAGCAGCTCGCGCCGAGGGCCAGCGAATCGACCGGACAGCGCGCCTGCGCCAGGTCGAAGACCCGCTGCGGCCCGATGTAGGAGATGTCGATCCGGTCGGGCACGCCGTTGTCCTCCCCGGCCAGGAACCCGGCCAGCGAGTCGCACCGCATGCTTCGCGGGGCGCTCACCCGGTCGAACCCATTGACGACAAGCACCGTGCCGCGGCTCTCCGGAACCCGGCAGGCGGCCACCGTCTCGCTCGGGAGGCTCTCGCCGCCGGCATTGACGGCCGTCACCCGGTAGCTGTAGATGCGCCCCGGCTCCTGTTCGGCCATCAGGTAGGGGCGCTCCGTGTATCGTCCGTTGTCGAAGCCGCCATCGTCCACGCGCGTATAGACGACATAGCCGTCGGGCACGGCGGTCGCCTCGAGCGAATCGACCGCCGGGACCCACGAGACGCAGACCCGCCCGTCATCGACGAAATCGGTCGTAAGGGCCTCGACGGGCAGCGGCTGCACGACATAGGGCACGTCGTACTGCGAGCAGACGTAGCGCAGGATCCCCTTGTAGACCGCCCGGCTGACGAGGAACTTGAAGCGCGGGTCGCTGCCGTAGCGCATGTCGGCGAAATTCTGGTGCGAGAGCAGTTCGAGCAGCATGGTCGGGACGCCCGGCACGCGCGCCTCGTAGTAGGCGCGGTTCCACAGCCCGCGCCGGTTCCACGCCGGCTCCCACGTGCGCCGGATGTCCGAGACGACCTGGGTCATCACCAGGTCGGTCAGGTCGCGCGAACGGTAGCGGTCGGCACCGCCGTGGAAGCGGCCGCCCTGCTCACGGGTGTAGAAGATGCCCAGCGTGCCGATCGTCTCGTCGCCGTCGCGCACCCCGGCATCGGAGTGGAAGGCCAGGGCCAGGTCGATCGGGATGCGCAGCCCCGCGGAGTCGGGCATCCGTTCGGATCCGCCCGCCAGCGCATTGACCCAGTGGGCACGCGACATGTAGTCGTCCTTGTAGTCGTCGGTGAAGTTCTTGGGCGAATAGACCGAGGCGTCGAACCCGGCCCACTGCAGCCAGTAGCGCGCCCCCTCGCAGAAGCGGGGATAGCCGCTCGTCTCCTCGGGATAGAACGTATCCGCCTGCCGGAGCGAGTCGCAGACCGTGCGGGCCACGTTGCCGTAGCCGCCGCCGATCTTCACGGCATCGGCCGAAACGGTGCGGCCGGCCACGCGCGAACGGTTGGTGAGCGTGACGACCGTCTGCTCGCCGGGCGCAAAGGCGAAGCGCCCGAGGTAGATCCACGTGCCGCCGCCCATCGTCTGATTGACGGCGAACTCCGTATCGCCGCCCAGGTGGTGGACCGTATAGCGGGCATCGTCGGCACTCCCGGGCAGCGACTCGTAGCTGACGTAGAGGGCATATTCGCCCCGCTGCGGCAGCGTGGCCCGCCACTCGGCGCGCCCCGTCGGCTGCTGGCCCGCGACCGTGGAGATGCGGCGCGTCGTGCCGTCGCGGAAGGGATTCTCGTCGCCCCGGTAGACCTGGCGCAGGTGGGCGAAGCCGCGGCCGCCCGGCTGCCACGCCCCGCTCTCAGCATACTGCTCCGGGACGTCGTTGTCGGCCAGCACCTCGACCCGCTGCACGTCGCGCTCGCGCGGCAGCAGGACACAGGCCCCGGCGTTCTCAAGCATCGGGACCAGGTAAGGCAGCACGTAGCTCTGCGTGTAGAGGTCCTCGCAGGTCTGCCACAGCTGCGAGCGCTGCCACCGCCAGCGGTTCTCCTTCTGGTCGAAGTAGCGGCCGTGGCTTTGCCACAGGGCGATGTGCCGGCCCGAAAGCCCCCGTTCGGGGGTTGCGGCGGCCGACAGGCGGGTGACCAGCGGCCGTTCGGAGCGATTGACGAAGGGGACGACCTGCCGTTTGGCGATCTGCTTGTGCAGCACCGCAGCGTTGCGGCAGGCCATCGGGATCAGTTCGCCGACCTCGCGGCGGTCGGTGTAGATCTCGATCCGCGCCTTGCGGTACTCGGCCGGCAAGGCCGCGCGCACCGAGTCGCGCATGGCCCGCACGTTCTCCTCGCGGAAGGGATAATAGGAGAGCCCGATCGAGGCGTAGACCCGCACGCGGCCGCGCGAGGCCTGCATGCTCTGCACCCTCACATAGCCGCCCGAGACCTCGCGGGCCACGATCCGCGTCAGCGTGCGCCCCACGGCCAGGCGGGTCGAGGCGCTCACGGCGGCAGCCGGAGCCGCATGTGCGGCACCGAGGGCCGCAAGCAGAAGCAATATGCGCAGAAATCTATTTTTCATGCCGTTGCGAAACAAGGAACATTCCGATCATGGTGAAGGCCGCGTTGTAGACCAGCAGTTCGAAGCCGATCCGGTAGTCCCACGCCTCGCGGGCCCACCACTGCACGAGGGCGCTCAGCACGGGGGCCGCAACGGCGATCCACGGCATCCAGCCGTCGCGGATGCGGCGCCGCGTGAAGAGGCCGAAGAGGAACATGCCGAGGATCGGCCCGTAGGTATAGCTGGCGACCTTGTAGACCAGGTTGATGACGCTGTCGTCGGCCAGGTAGCCGAAGGCGAGGATCACACCCGCCATGGCCAGCGCCATGAGCAGGTGCACGCTGCGGCGCAGGCGCGTCAGCCGCCGCTCGTCGCAGCGGCGCGTACCCTGCAGGATATCGACCGTGAACGAGGTGGTCAGGGCCGTGAGGGCCGATCCGGCGGCCGAATAGGTGCTCGAGATGAGCCCGACGACGAACAGGATGCCGACAACGGGCGGCAGTCCCCCGTCCACGGCCACCAGCGAGAAGACCTGGTCGCTCTTGGCCGGAAGCTCCAGCCCGGTGTGTCCGGCGTAGAGGTAGAGCAGCACGCCGAGGACCAGGAAGAGGAAGATCACGAAGATCTGGCTGACGGCCGTCAGCACGATGTTCTTCTGCGAGTCGCGCGGCGTGGCGCAGCTCAGGTTGCGCTGCATCATGTCCTGGTCGAGGCCGGTCATGGCCACCAGCAGCACGATGCCTGCGGCGAACATCTTCCAGAAATAGCGGTCCGATGCGGGGTCGTCGAAGAAGAAGATGCGCGACATGGGCGAATCGGAGACGGCCTGCACCACCCCGCGGGCCGAGAGGCCGAGTCCGTCGGCGATGAAGACGATCGAGAGGACGAGGCTGCCCACCAGGCAGACGGTCTTGAGCGTGTCGGTCCAGATGAGCGACTGCACGCCGCCCTGCTGCGTGTAGAGCCAGACGAAGGCCATCGTGACCAGCGCGTTGGCCCACAGCGGCAGGCCGTAGTGGTCGAAGACCAGCAGCTGGAGCACTGCACAGACGACGTAGACGCGCAGGGCCGCGCCCAGCATCTTCGAGATGAAGAAGAACCAGGCGCCCGTGCGGTGCGAGCAGATGCCGAAGCGGTCGTCGAGGTACTCGTAGAGCGAGACGACCCGCAGCCGGTAGAAGGCCGGGATAAGCAGGAAGGCCACGACAAGCTGCCCGACGGTGAAGCCCGCAACCATCTCCATGTAGGAGAACGAATCGACGGCCACCGAACCGGGGACCGAGATGAAGGTCACGCCCGACATGGCGGCGCCGATCATGGCGAAGGCCGCCATGTACCACGGGGTGCGGCGCCCGCCGGAGAAGAACCCGGCGTTGTCGGCCCTGCGGCCCGAGAGCCATGCGACGAGGAAGAGGACTGCGATATAGCCCAGGACGGTGGCGATGACGGCTGCAGGTGTCATGGATGCGGAATCGGTATCAGTTTACGATTCGCCAAAGATACGAAAAAACGCGATACGGAGTCCCCAAAAACGCGCGATTTTCAGCTTCTCCGCAGCGGGACGCCCCGCGCGGCGCACGATTTCGCGTCACCGGGAGTCCGAATGCCCCGGAATTTGCATATCTTTACGCCAGACACCTAAAAACAGCGGATATGGCATTTTTCAAGGAATTCAAGGAATTTGCGCTCAAGGGCAATGTCATGGACATGGCCGTCGGCGTAATCATCGGCGGGGCGTTCGGCAAGATCGTCTCGTCGCTCGTGAACGACATCCTCATGCCGCCGATCGGCGCGCTGATCGGCAATGCCGACTTCTCGAACCTGCGTATCGACCTCTCGCGCGTGCGAGACGTCACATCGGAAGCGCTCGGTTCGGTGGCCGAGCTGGCCGGAGGCGGCGAGGCGGCGGCCAAGGCAGCCGAACCGATCTACTGGAACTACGGCGCCTTCATCCAGCAGTGCGTGGATTTCGCCATCCTGGCGTTCTGCGTCTTCCTGATGGTCAAGCTGATGAACCGGCTGATGAAGAAACGCGCCGCGACGCCGCCCGCACCGCCCGCACCCTCGAAGGAGGAGCTGCTGCTTACGGAGATCCGCGACCTGCTCAGGTCGCGGCAGGCCGAGGGCCGGTAACCCCGCGCGGAAAACGAATGGATCGGGCGGGCAATCCGCACGGATCACTCGTCCCGATCCTTCGTCTTCGAAGGGGCATACTCCTGCAGCACGTAGGTGGTGAAGATCGGGAAGAACATCATCCCGAGCGACGGCAGCAGCACGCTGAAGAGCTTGCCGATCGCCGTGACGGGGAAGATGGCCGCGCCAACGGTCGTGACATTCATCCAGGCCCACCAGAGCGCGTTGCCGAATCCGTGCAGGTGCGGATTGACGGGCAGTTCGTAGTCGTAGAAGATCAGCGCGGAGATGTAGGTGAAGACGACCACCGTGAAGATGTAGGCCGCAAGCAGGCGCCGCACGCGGTTGCCGACCAGCCAGCCGACGACGATCGTCATGGCCAGGAAGGCCCGCAGCAGCGGAACGAGCCCCAGCAGCATGGCGGCACCGCGCGACAGCTCCACGCCGCTCCACGAAACGATATTGAGGTACGGCACCGAGAGGAGCAGGTAGAGCAGGTTGCGCCTGAAGAACCGGGCGCTCCAGCCGTCGGCTCCCCAGCGGACGAAGAAGTCGCACAGAAAGAGCAGGCAGACAACAAACTGCACGGCCAGGTACGGACGCGAGAAGTGCTTGCCTCCGGCAATCACCTCCCACGAGATTGCCACGAGCAGCAGCAGGCCTGCCAGAACCTTGACCGCACCAAATATTTGCAGGAAACGCGGCCCGGGCGGCAGGGGCCTGCCAGCGCCCGACGCGGGACCGCGGGCAGCCGTACGGGAGGCGGATCGTCGCCGGGACTTCGAAGCGGCGGCGGAGGAGGAAGGCCGGGACGGACGGCTGTCCGGACGGAGGGAAAGATTTTGCGACATGATGTTTGTTTTTTTATGACCGGCGCATCATGCTCAAAATCAATGCCACAGGCGAAAAACTCCCCTAAAGAACAAAAATCGGACGTATTTTTTTTTGCGAAAGTTTTTGCAGGTATGGATTTTTCTATTACCTTTGCACTCGCTTTCAGCAATGGCGGGATAGCTCAGCTGGTTAGAGCGCATGATTCATAATCATGAGGTCGAGAGTTCAAGTCTCTCTCCCGCTACTGAAAAAGAAGGGCACTTACCTCAAAAAGGCAAGTGCTCTTTCTTTTTGCATTTTACAGCCAGGCTTTCGCGGGGTGACGCCGGATCGGACGGAAGCAGCACGATCAAAAGGCTCAGTCGTCGATCACCTCCGCCTCGACGAATCCGTCGTCATCGGACGAGCGGATCTTACGGTTGATCCGCCGCCACTCGAACGACAGTGCGATGCGGAAGATCCCATACAGCACGAACGACACCCCGGCATAGGCCAGTATGAAGATGCCGCCATAGACGGGAGCGGCCAGGAAGACGAACGAGCAGATCAGGCTCAGGATGTTGCAGGCCAGCAGCCAGCCCCAGCCCCTCACTCCGATCCCGGAGAGTTCGCTCGCCTCACAAATACCCAGCACGGAGTGGAACAGCATCCAGAATCCGACGACATAGATCAGCAGGGTCGCGACGAGCGGCAGCGGCATCAACAGGAGCCACACGCCGAAAAGGACCTCAAGCAGCCCCCGGGCCAGGCTCCAGCCCCAGCTGTCGTTCCACTCCCGGTTGGCAAAGGCCCAGAGCACATTGACGATACCGGCGGCGACCAGCACCGCGATGAAAAACGCGGTCATCACGGCCAGCGAGTCTGCCGGCACGACGAAACAGCAGACACCCGTCACGATACTCAGAATCCCCACGACGAGCGAAACCCACCAATACCGGAAAAGGTTCCGCGTGCGATGCATTTCCTTCCACATAATTCTGTATTTTTTGATTGAACTCAGGCAAAGATAGTCCGGACGCAGCGCATCCGCATTACCCCACCCTGCCCGAAAATGTGCAATTTTTCGTATATTCGCCCCGAATCAACCCACAGAAGAGATGAAGGATATACGAAAAATCCGGACCGAAGAGCTGAAACTGGGTAATTTTGCGTTCATGGACCTCACCGGCCGAGACTCGAAGGAGTGGATCGGCCAGCCGACGCTCTTCGACGGCGTCGTCTTCGGCTTCTGCCTTTCGGGAAGTTTTCTCTTCCGGATCAACCACCGCGAATTCCGCATGACGGCCAACGAGGTGTTCATCTGTCTGCCCCGGCACCTGTTCACGGCCACAGGATGCTCGTCGGACCTGTCGGTCAAACTGCTGCTCGTATCGCCCGAATACCTCTACGCGCTGCCCGTCTCCTTCGGATTCGACTGGCTCAAGCATATCGAGGCATCTCCCCGGCTGCCGCTTCCGGCAGAAAAGATTGCGGATCTGACCGCCCTCTACACCCTGCTGGAACGATACGACACCGACAACAAACAGGCCCCACCGATCCGGGACGCCCTGCTGCTCCCGTTCCTGCTGATCATCATCGCGCAGGTCGAACCGGCCGCCACAGCCTCCGGCGGTTCGAAGGTCTCGCGCCAGGAGTGGCTCACCCGCCGTTTCTTCGAGCTCATGTCGGAGCACTTCGAGTCGCAGCGGCAGGTCTCCTTCTATGCCGACAGGCTCTGCATCACCGCCAAACGGCTCTCGGCCGCCGTCAAGGAGACCTCGGGACATACCGCACTCGAATGGCTCAACGAAGCGGCACTGGTCAAGGCCAAACGCTGCCTGAGAATAACCGACCTGACCGTACTGCAGATCTCCGAGGCCCTGCACTTCTCGACCGCCTCCTCGTTCGTACGCTTCTTCCGGCAACACGCGGGATGCACGCCGCTCGAATACCGGCAGCGATGACGGAGGGCGGCTACGCACAGTCCGCATGTGCGCGGACGATGCGCATGAACTCCTCGCCGGTGATCGTCTCCCGCTCGATGAGGAACGCCGCAGCCTCGTGCATGATCTCCAGATGTCCGGCGATCAGTTCCCGGGCCTTGGCATGGGCCTCGCGGATCAGCCGCAGCACCTCGGCATCGACCTCCGAGGCCGTGGCGGTCGAGCACGTCAGCGCCGCATCGCCGCCCAGGTAGGCGCTGTTCACCGACTCGAGCGCCATCATGTCGTACTTCCCGCTCATGCCGAAGCGCGAAACCATCGCACGGGCCAGCCGCGTGGCCTGCTCGATGTCGTTGGTGGCCCCCGTGGTGACCGACCCGAAGACCTCCTCCTCGGCGGACCGTCCGCCCGTAAGGGTCACGATGCGGTTGAAAAGCGTCTCGCGACTCTGCAGCAACTGCTCGCCCTCCTCGACCTGCATGGTATAGCCGAGCGCCCCGGAGGTACGGGGGATGATCGTGATCTTGTGGACCGGAGCCGAATGGCTCTGCAGGGCGGCAACCAGCGCGTGGCCGATCTCGTGATAGGCTACGATGCGCTTCTCCTCGGACGAGAGCACCTTGTTTTTCCGCTGCGCTCCGGCGATCACGGTCTCGACGCTCTCTTCGAGATCGGCCGTGGTCACCCGCCTGCGGCCCATGCGCACGGCACGCAGCGCCGCCTCGTTGATGATGTTGGCCAACTCGGCTCCCGAGGAGCCGGCCGTGGCCCGGGCCACGATATCCAGATCGACCGCCTCGTGCTTCACCCGCCTGAGATGCACTTCGAGAATCGCCTTGCGACCCTCGAGATCGGGCAGCTCCATCTGGATCCGACGGTCGAAGCGCCCGGGGCGCAGCAATGCCTTGTCGAGGCTCTCGGGACGGTTCGTAGCGGCCAGGATCACCACACCCTTGCGGCCGTCAAACCCGTCCATCTCGGTCAGCAGCTGGTTGAGCGTCTGTTCGCGCTCGTCGTTGCCGCCGACGGCCGAATCCCGGCGCTTGCCGATGGCGTCGATCTCGTCGATGAAGATGATGCAGGGAGCCTTCTCGCCTGCCTGACGGAAGAGGTCACGCACCTTGGCCGCACCCATACCGACGAACATCTGCACGAACTCCGAGCCCGAAATGGCGAAAAACGGCACCCTGGCCTCGCCCGCAACGGCTCGCGCGATGAGCGTCTTGCCCGTACCCGGAGGGCCGACCAGCAGGGCTCCCTTGGGCAGCGAGGCCCCGATCTCGGCATATCTGGAGGGATCGTGCAGGAAATCGACGATCTCGCGCAGGGTCTCCTTAGCCTCGTCCTGACCGGCCACATCGGCAAACGAGGTCTTCACGTCGGCATCGGCATAGATCTTCGCCCCGCTGCTGCCGAACGACATGAAGTTGCCGCCCTCGCGCATGCGGGCCTGGATGCCCCGGCTGGCCTGACGCCAGATCAGGTAGAAGGCCAGTCCGGGCAGCACCCACATGAGAAAGAAGTTGAGCAGCGGCGAGTTCTCTCGCGGAACGACCCGGTTGAACGCGATTCTCCCGTCGGGATTCGGGCTTTCGGCCTGCAGCAGCCGATCGACCAGTCCGGGGTCGTCGATCGCACCGGTACGGTAGGCCTCCGTGCGGTCGCCGGCTCCCGACGAGGTGAAGTAGATCTCTCCGTTCTTGATGACTACGTCGCGGACCAGGCCGCTGTCCACCTTGGAGATGAAGGTGCCGTAGTCGGTCTCGACGATCCTGCCGCCCGAGAAACTCGGGAAGATCAGCCCGTTGAGCAGCAAGACGATCAGCAGGCCCCACAGTATGCCCGTAAACGGGCTGCCCTTCGGGGCGGTTTGGTTTTGCGGATTCGAACGCTCCATGGTAACATTGCACATTTTCGGCGCAAAAATCGGAAAATCCACCGGTACGCCCCCTACCCGATCGTCCGAAAAAATGTGCAATTTTTCCCGCAAAGGCCCATAACCGGAGCTTTGCGGCAAAAGGTTCCGGCATCCGGAGTTTCGGCGCCGGCAGGATGGAGGTCCGGGGCCGAAGACGCCCACGGGATGGAAGCACGGGGGCACAATCCGTAATCGGGGTAGATATACCGGGAAAATAGATACCGTTCCGCTGCACGGCGCATCGTATCTTTGTCGCCGGGGAGATGCTCCCCGGATCAAGCGCGGGAGCATCGCCCCGCAACACCCCGCCGCCCGAAAAGAAAGGGAGATTCCGGACGGCGGAGACCGAAAACCGACAAACAACCGAAAGGATGAGACCCCATATCGTATGCCACATGGTGGCGTCCATCGACGGCCGGATCGACTGTGCGATGGTGGAGAAGATCAGCGGCGACGAATACTGCACGACGCTCGAACAGCTCGATTGCCCCACCCTGCTCGAGGGGCGCGTGACGATGGAACACTACTATGCGGCCAGGGAGCCGTTCGCCCCCTCCGTGAACCGGCCGCTCGGACACGGCTCGGTGTACGTCGCCGAGGAGTCCGACGCCTACATGGTGGCCACCGACACGTCGGGCCGGCTCTGCTGGAACTCGAACCGCATCGACGACGTGCCGCTGGTGTGCATCGCCAGCGAGAAGGCCCCCGCGGAGTATTTCGAAATGCTCCGCGAGCAGGGCATCTCCTGGATCGCCGTCGGCGAGGAACGCATCGACCTGAACCGGGCGATGGAGACGCTCTACAGCCGGTTCCGCGTCCGGCGCCTGGCCCTGCTGGGCGGAGGGCATATCAACGGCGGCTTCCTCGAGGCCGGGCTGATCGACGAGGTGAGCCTGCTGCTGGCCCCGGGCATCGACGGCCGCAAGGGCGGGATCTCGCTCTTCGACGGCATCGGCGACGCCTCGCGCATTCCCGTGCCCCTGCGGCTCGAACACGTCGAACGGTTGGACAACGACGTTCTCTGGCTGCGCTACCGGACCATCCGATAGGGTTCCCGAAACCAGCGCCGGGGCATCCGCCAGACCGCATGCGGGAAAAAAGGGCCCGGGAACGGGACGTTTTCCGAAATAAGCCCGTATCTTTGTCTGGTAAAAGAGACAGGCGGATGAAAACCAGTCGCGAAAAGATATTGCAGAGCGCCCTGCAGCTGTTCATGTCGATGAACTACGAGCGCGTCAGCCTCGAGATGGTCTCCCGGTCGGTCGGGCTGACCAAGACGGGCATATTCAACTACTACCCCTCGAAGCTCGATCTCTTCGTGGATGTGGCCGACCATTTCCTCTTCGGCCTGCAGGACCCCGCCAGAAAGTTCGCTCCGTCCGACGGCACGGTGATCGACTTCATCGAGAAATACGTCGATGGCGTGCGCCGCACGATGGATGAGATCGTCCGCCTGGGCAACGTCCGCAGGGAGCTGATGCCCGGCAAGCTGGCCAATGCCGGATATTTCCACCTCTTCCAGCAGGTGCTCTTCTACTACCCCGACGGCCGTCAGAGGCTCCATGAACTGATGGAGAGCGAATACGAGCTGTGGTGCCGGGCGATTCGGGGGGGGGTTGAACGCGGCGAACTGGGCAGCGGGACCGACGTCGCGCAGGCCGCCGCCCTCTTCCGCCAGGTCTTCATCGGACTCTCCTACCAGATGTCCTTCTCCGACGGCCTCGACGTCGAGCTGCTCAGGCAGCGTTTCCTTTATATATATGGTCTGCTGAAGCGGTAGCGGCGCTTCCGGAACCATTTTTCAAGAATCGAAGCAAAAATATGACCGGTCGGTCATATTTTTGCTTTTTTATTTTATCTTTGCATAAACAAAAAATGACCAACCGGTAACTTTTATGGAAAAGGAACAATTCAAACGAATCCAGAGGAGCTTCAACTACACCCCGGCAAGCATCTTCACGAACCAGTGGTCGAACATCGCCTTCGGCGTGGGCATGATCGTCGTCCCGGCCGTCATGCCGTTCGGCATCCGGATCCGCCACCTGAGGATCCTCTCGCCGGCCGCCTTCTCGACGATCCTCATCGTCGGCGGCGTGCTGCTGCTCCTCTTCACGTGGCTGAGCATGCGCAACGCCCGGGCCCTGAAGGCCGAGGGCGGCAAAATCACGGTGGACGGCCCGAAGGTCACCTACCCCGACGTGAAGAAGGGCAAGGTCGAATACCGCACGTTCCTCACCTCGGACATCGAGTACATCAAGGACGACGAGGAGGAGAACCAGTGCAAGGTCTCGCTGCCGGACCAGTATGTCGTCTTCGAGACCAAATACTTCGACTCGTGGGAGGAGTTCGAGGCCTTCCGCTCGCTGCTCGGATGATGCACAACCTGAATACAAAACCCTTAAATACCAGAACAACATGATTACACGATTTTCCAAAGCACTGTGCGCCGCAGCGCTGGCGGCACTCTCACTGACCGGCTGCGGCTCGGGCGAAACCTACCCGATGGCCTCCCCGGAGGGACTCGACCGGATCAAGGAGCTGATCCGCACGAACGTCGATACCTCGAAGAACAAGATCTACCAGGTGTCGTGGCACGAGGACCGCGGCGACCGCAAGCTGGAGAACATCCTCACGGAGGTGGAGGCATACTACACCGACACCGAAAACAACGACTACCGGATCGCGTTCACGCTCACCGACGGCCAGTTCGTCACCGACGGGCCCAAAAAGAGCGACCGGCAGTACAACTCCTACGAGTGCTCGACGCCGCTCGACCTCGAGGCCATCAACCTCGAATACCTCAAGAAGATCTGCGAGGAGGCCGAGGCCATGGTCAAGGCCGACGAGCAGGGACAGAAACTCACGCTCCGCTCGGCCGGGATGTTCCGCTTCCGCGTATGGCCGGTGCTGCTGCGCGAGACCGACCGCTGGAATCGCAGCGAGGAGTTCCGCGAGGAGTCGAAGCAGCTGGAGGTGGACTTCGAGTTCAACTTCGTCGATGAGAACGAATCGCCCGAATACCAGGGCCGTTCGATCGTGACGAACTACTACACCGTAGCCTTCACGGCCAATGCCGCGGGCGAAGTCTCCATCGACGAGTAACGGCCGCATGGGACTGCTCGGAGGGCCGAAAGGAGGCCCGGAGCCGGCCGCAGCGAAGAGTCCTGCGGCCGGTCCCTTACACGGAGACCGGGCCGGTGAGCTCTTTGCGGCGGGGGTAACCTGCCTCTGCTGCGAAGCCTGGGGCGAGGCCTACGCCTGCTTTGCCGAGACGGGGCGCCGCGATGCGCCGACGCTCTACAACATGGCGCTCTGCTGCTTCGGGGTCGGGTGGTACGAGGAGTGCCACCGCCTCGTCTGCGAGGCCGAGCGGATGCTGCCGCCGGACGGGGAGCCGCGGCCGAAAGGCACGTTCGGCAGCGCGGAGCAGGGAGGCAGCCCCGGGGGTGAGCTTCCCGAACCGTTCCGCCGCCGGGAGGCCGCAGACGGGCCGCCCCGCTGCCCGATGCCCGGCGGCCTTCCCCGCAACCGGGCACGCACGCTGATGCTGCGCCTCCGGGCCGAAGCGGCAGCCCGGCTCGGCCGCCGCGAGGAGGTGCGCGCCATTGCCGCACTTCTGGGCAACCGATACGGACACATCGAAACCTGGATCAAAAAATTCGACCGATGACACCACTCAGAGAACTGTACGAATACTACAACTACCCGAAAGCCGCCACCGAGGAGCGCCGCCGTGCGCTTCTCGAAGAGATCGCACCCGACGAGCGCGACGAAGACAACGGCGGCCGCACGTCGCTGCACCTCGCCGCCGAATTCGCCGACACGGAGGCCATCGCGCAGCTTGCGGCACGCGGGGCCGACATCGAGGCCCGCGACGACGAGGGATGCACCCCGCTGCTCCGGCTGGCCATGCGCCGGGGAGAGAAGAGCATCCCGGGCGACCGGATCGCCGATGCCGGCCGTCTGCTGCTCGACCTCGGGGCCAGCCTGCCCCGCTCGGGACGCGGAACGACGGCCCTGATCGAGGCGGTGCGCAACCGCCACCACGCACTCGCCGCGGCACTGATCGACTCGGGCCAGCGGATCGACTCGACAGACAACTACGGCAACAGCGCCCTGCACATCCTCTGCGAGGCGGCCGCGCATACGGCCCGGGAGATCCGCCAGACGGAGCGGCGCATCGAGGGCTTTGCCGAGCGGTGGGTCTCCGACAAACAACGTGCGGAGACGCAGCGCGAACTCGAGGAGCAGCAACAGGAGGCCATGCGCTGCTACATGACGGCGGGGCTGCTGCTCGACAGCGGCGCATTCGACCCCGAGGAGAAGAACAGCTGCGGCAAGACGCCCTTTGCCATCGCCTCCGAAGGCGGGGCCAAATGGGTGAGCGCCCTGCTGTCGGGGCAGGATCCGTTCGACGAGGCGACGATGAAGACCGGGGGCATGGATATCTTCCAGGCGCTGCGGCAGCGTGACATGGAGGCACTCGGGGCCCTGCTGGAGGCAGGAGTCGATCTGCAGCAGGAGTGCACCGATTCGAAGATGTACGACTTCGAGGGGCAGACGCCGCTCGTGTGCGCCCTCCGATGGGGGCAGACCGAGGCTGCGGCCATGCTGCTCCGGGCGGGCGCCGACCCCAACGTCAGGACCTCGAAAGGGACGACGGCCTTTGCCGTCCTGATCGAGGAGGGGTGCCGTATCTCCGACGGCGTGGAGCGTTTCGCCCCGCTCGTGGAGCTCTTCGAAGCCAACGGATGGAACCCCGATGCCGAACAGAACAAGGCCGGCGAGCGGGCTCTGGCACTCGCCTGCCAGCACGACGACTACCCGCTGGCAATGTGGGTTTTGCAACGTCTGCTTGAACGAAAGGTGGAGGTGGACGGCCGCGATCTGGAGGGACGCACGCCGCTCATGCGCCTCTTCGGCCCGCACAGCGCCGGACCCTACCAGAGTCAGATGCAGGAGCTGCTGCTCGAAGCCGGAGCCGATCCCTGCGCCGCGGACAACGAGGGGCGCACCGTGCTGCACTGCGTAGCCGAGGGTTACTCGCCGCAGCAGGCCCGCGAGGCGGCCGCGATACTCTTCGATTTCGGGCGTCCCGACGTGTCGGCCGCCGACAACCGGGGGCGCACGCCGCTCGACGTCGCCGCGGAGCGCAACAACGAAACGCTGCTCAAGTTCCTGTTGAAATACGCATAGTCATGGACAACAACCAGACCTTTCTGAACGCCTGCCGCAACGGCCAGAAGAACATCGTGAAGATCCTTGCCGACCGGGGAGGCATCGACCTCGACCGGCGCGATGCCGAGGGCAACACGCCCCTGTACTACGCCTGCCGGCAGGGATACCGCGACGTGGCCGCCCTGCTGCTCGAACGGGGTGCCGACCCGTCGCTGGCGAACAACCGCGGCGAGACGCCCCTGCATGCCGCGGCGCGGAGCGGCAACCGCGAGATCATCGACCGCCTCATGGCGCGGGGCGCCGATCCCGACGCTGCCGACAACGAGGGGTGCACGCCCCTGATGCGGCTGCTGGAGAGCCGCCGCACGGACGCCGCGCTGTGGCTGATCGACCACGGGGCCGACACAGCACGCACGGACCGGACGGGCCACCGCGCCCTCGACTACGCCACGGCATACGGGCTGCGCGAGGTGGTTGTGCGCCTGAGCCGCCCGGACGACGATGCGCGCGACGCCGAGGGCAACACGCCGCTGCACCAGGCCGTATACAACGACTGTGCGGAGGTTGTGCGCACGCTGCTCGACGCCTCGAAGGCGCAGCTCGACACGCCGAACGACGCGGGCGAGACGCCCCTGCTCGTGGCGTGCGGGCGCGGGAACCTCCACATCGCCCGGATGCTGCTTGCGGCCGGGGCCGACGCCGACCGCGCGCGGCCCAACGGATCCCGACCGCTGCATGCGGCGGCGCGGTCGGGAAACCGCTTCCTCGGGGAGGCGCTGCTGGAGGCCGGGGCGTCGGTCGATGCCTGCAACGATGCGGGCGAGACGCCGCTGCTTGTGGCGGCACGCGCCGGGAACAACGACTTCGTGCGGATGCTCGTCGAGCACAATGCCGGGGTCAATACGGCCGACAACCTGCAGCACACGGCGCTCTACTATGCCGGCGAGCGCGGCTTCACGGAGATCGTCGAGCTGCTGCTCGCGGCCGGAGCCGAAGGATAAAAGAGATGAAGTACAACTTAAAGCAACAAAAACAAAATGGCTGACAAACAAACCAAACCACAGACTCCGGAAGAGATCGCGCGTGCCATGCAGCAGGCCGCCCTGGAGCAGATGCAGGCAATGATGGGCAACATCCCGGGACTCGGGGCGTCCGGCATGGGCGACATGCAGGCGCAGATCATGGCCCAGATGCAAGCGGCCGTGCCCGATCTGGCCGAGATCCAGGCACAGCAGGCCGCGATGGGCACGCTCGGCGGCGTGGATGCCGCCACCGTGGCCGAAGCCGCACGGCGCAACATGGCCCAGGCCTCGGCAGCGGCGCAGGCGCTGCAGGACGACAACCTGCTGAGCCAGTTGCAGGCGGCGAATGCCGCGGCCCTCGACCTGCTGGGCGAAGAGTGGGAGATCAAACACGCCCCTGTCTGCCGGCTGACGCCGCAGGAGCGCCGCCTGATGGCCTTCGCCGCCCCGCTGCTGGTCTACAACGACGAGTGCGTGGACGCCGTCGAGAGCGAGATCGAACCCGAGACGTTCCGCGCGCAGCTGCAGAACTGGTGGGATATCACCGACCGCGACTCGACACTCGGGATCGTCCGGTGGCTGCTCGACGAGGGGCACCATGCCGACGCCGACGCCGCACTGGCGCTCATGCGCGGCGAGAAGCCCGCGGCCGGCGACCCGGAGGAGAAGGCCGGGGATGTGCAGCTCATCGCCGAGAGCATGATCGGGAACGGATGCTGCACGGCCGCGACGCTCCCGAAGACGGCCATTGCCTGGGATCTGGTGCGCATCGCCAACCTCGGGCGCTGGGCCTTCCACTGCGGCTACCTCTCCGAGGCGGAGATGTGGCAGGTGATGCAGGTGGCGGCCGACGCCGCACACGGGCACTTCGCATCGTGGGAGGAGTACGGGCTGAGCTTCACCCTCGGGCGCGGCGTATGGCACGGCGACGAGGAGGATTGCCAGACGGCCTGGGAGATCGTCACCGCCCTGCAGAAGGACGAGACGTCGCCCTGGCGGCAGCTTGCGTGGAAAGAGTAACCGAACAGACGGACAACCATGGAACGGGGACTCGAATTCTACGTCATGCTGGCGGTAACCGCCGCAGGAGCCCTGATGTGGCTCTACAGAAAAGGGAGCAAGGCAATCACGACGGTACGCAAGCTGCGCCGGGCATTCCGGGAGATCTGCCTCAATCCGAAATCGACGCTCGACGCCGAGCACTGCCGCCGTCTGGCCGTCGGGGCGATGTATGCCTCGCAGCAGGGAGCCTGGCAGAACTCGATGGAGACGGGCATTCTGGACACGCTGCCCGAGATCCTCGGCAGCTGGTGGGGCATCGGCTCGACCGGGGAGGCCCGCGAGCAGCTCGACTACCTCTGCGAGAAGGGATTCCGCTACTACTGGCCCACGGTGCTCGAAGCCTTCCGGCTCGAAGATCGTCAGCAGCAGGATGCGCTGTTCCAGCAGCGGATGACCTCGCAGGAGGACTACGACAAGGCCACCTCGCAGCTGCTCAACCTGCAGCAGACGTGGGACGAGCTGACCTCGTGCGGGGTTGTCGCCTCGCGGGAGGAGCTGCTCCGCTACGGCGTGACGGGCTGGGATGCCGGGCGCATCGTCTTCGTGGCACGGGCCTGCTGCGAAATGGGCTACCTCTCCGAAGAGGAGGCGTGGCGCTACATCGACCGGGCCGACGCGCTGGCGCACGAGACGCTGGGGTCGTGGCACGACCTGGCGATGAGCTACATCATCGGCCGCTCGCTGTGGGGCGGCAAACGGGCCTACAACTCGGTGATGAAGACGACGGCCGACGTCCTGCTGAGCGACCCGAAGAGCCCGTGGGTATGCTACAGGTGGCAATAGGCGGACACAGGGCATGAAGGCCTCACTGAAATACCCGGTCTTCTACCTCGCGCCCGAGGAGCACATGGTCTACGTCTTCTGGCGGGAGGAGGCGGTGACCACACGCCGGCTGCTGACGGAGGCCGGCGGCTGGGCCTGGATGTTCCGCTGCCGTCCCGAAGAGGAGCCCTCGATCCGGCGCAGCCTGCTGCAGTTCCTGGCCGTGGCCGCAGCGGTCGGGCTTGCCATCTGGCTGCTGGCCCGCTACACGTAACCGAAAATTGCAAAAATAACATGAAAATCAGACACCTGATCGCATTTATCCTTCTGCTCGCCGCCACAAGTTGCGCAAGCACCCGCAAATCCGCGGAGATCGACCCGACGTTCGTGGCCTCCGAATCGACCTGGCTCTATCGGGATGCCGAGGTGGTACACCGCCGCCTGAAACCCCTCGAACGTCCGCAGGTGCGCTTCGAGGTGGAACACGCCATCCGGCACGCGGATTCGGTCTGGGTGGTGGTGCGCGTGACGATACCCCACCGCTCGATCCGCCGCGGGGAATGTTTCAAGGCCATGAGCGTGCTCCAGGCCCCCGAGGGGTTCATGGAACTGGGCGAACTGTCGCTCGACTCGGGCCATTTCCTGCCCGACGAAGAAGGAGACGTGGATGTGGCAACCCGTCGCGGACGGATGAAGCACCTCTATCTCTCGTGGCGTTTTGCCTGGGACGAGTGCATGCGAATGAATACCTTCATCGCGCTCTTCGCCAGCCTGACCGACGGCCGGCACCTGTTCGAGTACCAGCCCCTGATGCTGCCGCTCTTCTGGAGCGACGATACGGAGGATGAATTTTTCTGGCCCCGCTCGGCCGGCATTCCCGCGAGCACCCTGCTCGAGCGGTCGCCTTTTGAAAATCGATAACCCCGCGATTCCATGACACCCCTGCACATCCAACCCCTGCCCGACAGTACTCCCGACACCGTACAAAAGATCGACGCACTCAACCGCAAGCTCGGATCGTTTATCCACGCACCGCTCAATCTCAAGGAGGTGCTGCGCATGGAGCCGTTCGCCGCCGACGCGGAGGTAGCGCGGGCCGTCGCGGCGACACTCGACGACTACTCCATCATCCCGACCTCGCCCGAGGAGCGCGAAGGCCAACCTGCGGCGGGTCTGCCGAAGGATTACGACATCGTGCGGTTCTGGTACTGCGTGGCGCTTCTCGCCCTTTCGGCGGAGCCGGCAGCCGTGCGTTATCTGCTCGTGCTGGCGCGCATGCTGATGGTCGAGGATCCCGCGGAGCTGTATCTGCTGCGGCGCACCGTCCGCCTGCTGGAGGGATTCCCATTTCCCCACCTGCAGGAGCTCCGGAGCCGGATCGAAGCCTTCTACGACACCGTCACGCACCAGCTGGAGGCCTTCCGGTGGCTGGAAGCCGCCGGGATTCCGTGGCCCGAGTCATACGAATGGGAGGTCATCGCGCAATTCTCCTCCGACGGCGAGCCCTATGCCGATCCGGCGGCTCCGAAGGAGGAGCGCCGCAGGCGCGTGGTGCTGAAGTTCCAGCTGACCAGCCCCCGCAGCCTTTACGGCAGCTGTCGTCGGCACAGCAGCTACCAGATCTCGCTCCGCAACGACGACAACACGACGCGCGGCCTATGGAACGAAGGCCACGGCGACCTGTTCATCGACGACCGCCGCGTGATGCAGCAGCAGATGTTCACGCCGCTGCAACTCCCGGAGCTGTTCGACGCGCTGGAGGGGTTCGGCATCCGGCTGGTGCGCAAGCCTGTGATGGTCTACACGAGCCAGGGGATCCGGAGTGCCCACGTACAGGTGTTCCGGATGCTTGAGAATCAGCTCGGGCGCAAACCTTCGGAGGCCGGGCAGGATGCCGTGGAGGCGCCGGGACAACCGAAGGAGGAGAGCGATGCGGGCGGCACGCCGGACGGAAAGGGGAAATTCCCGGAGGTCGAGCGGGCCGTGGAGGAGGCGCTGGACCTGCTCAAATACGACGGAGACGTGGATGACTCGCTCTGCGAGATGCGCGGCCGCTGGGGCAACGAGGCCGCGGCGCTGCACGACGGGCGGTTCGACCGCATCGTCGAACAGTATGCCTGCCTCCCGCACGAGGAGGGGATGGCGGCGATCGGACAGGAACTGACCTGCCTCGGATACCGCCTATACGACCTCGACGGCGACGAGATCTACCTGCTGACGCTGCAGCCCGAGGCCCGGGCCGAAGCCTTCGAGCAGGCCTGCCGCCAGGCGGGGCAATACTGCCGGCTGCTCAAGCAGCCCCGGCGCGACCCGGGGATGGCGGCCCGGGAGGTCGATCCCGGGCAGGCGATGCCCTGCGAGGAGGCGCTGTGGCCCGACGACGGGGTCTACATGCTCGACTCGCTGGCGGGCGACTTCTGCAGCGGGCGGTGGAAGGAGCACGGCCGGGAGGAGTGGCAGGGCAACTTCGTCGCCGACCTGCGCCAACGTCCCCTGCAGCCGGTCAAGGTACGCTGGAAGGGGTTCTGCCGGCTCGTCTACTCCCCGGAACTGGATTTCTACGCCGCCTTCCACTACATTCCGGCCATGCGGTGCTGGATGCTGCTCGGCGGGAAGAACCCGCTCGAAGCCGACGGCTGGAAGCGGCTGTGCAGCGTGCCGATGCCGGGCGATCCGGTCCTCTTCCCGGGCGAACGGCCCCGGTGGCTGGGGCGCTTCCTCTGCTTCGACGACGGGCTCGGCGCCACGGTGCTCACGATGAACGGTCAGGGCGTGGAGCGCGTCCAGCGGCTGCCGCTGCCCAAATCGGACAAGCGCTGCTCGTTCGCCTGCGACGGCCTCGGGCGCATCTACGTCGGACGGGGCCGGGAATACCTCTACCGCAGCGACGGCAAGAGTTTCACGCGGCTCGACTTCGGCGTATCGGAGTACGCGGATATCGACGGTTCGGTGCCCGAAGCGGGCAGCGGGCGCATCCTGACGGTCGCCGCCGGCAACCGGGAGTCGATGGCCCGAATGCTGGAGATCGACCTCGACACCCGCCGGTGCCGGGCCGCGGCGATGCCGAACCTGGATCCCTGGTCGGAACTCCGGACCTTCGGCGACGGGCGGATACTCATTCTGGGGTCATGCGACTCGATGCGGGTAGACTTCGCGCGTATCTGGGACCGCAGGACGGGCGAGGTGCTGCGCCTGCGCCCGGGGATGCTCCGCAGCGACCGGCTCGAACACATCGGGCACATGAGCGACGGGCGCGTCGTGCTAACCACGCTCCGCTCCCGCGTGGGACAGGTCGTACTCTTCCCCACCGACCTCGAAGGCTACCTCCGCTCGGCCTCCCGGCCGCTGCACATGGCTCCCCTGCAACCCTACGAAGAGCTCTACCCTGCCATCCCGCTCTCGCTGCCCGACAATACGGACCCGGCAGGTGAAAGGTAATCCGCCTCCCCGACAAAACAAAAGAAACAGAGAAAGAGAGCTTCGTGGCTCTCTTTCTCGTTGTGGCAACTTGACGTTTGGTCAGGTCTTCGGCAATGCCGTCCAGGAGGTGCAGTCGGGCAGCACCTCCCGCAGGTGATCGTAAAGGCGGCAACTCAATTGTTCCGAGCCGTACAGCCGGTCCGTGGCAAACTGCTCCTTGCCGAACAAGTAGCACACCGCGCCACCGAAGGATTTTCAGGTTACGACTTTGCCGATCGCCGTTTTTGAGTTTTTGTTTCAGCCGTCCGATCACCTCGTTGTAGAAGCGGAGGATCCGCCCCGACACGATCGCCAGACGAGCATATTCCGAGAGGATCGACCTTTCATCGTTTCTCCATGGACGAATCTTTGTTTCAGCAAGCTTCCTCTCGGACAACACTCACACCCCTCGAAAGTTTCGTCCGCAATGCTACTGCGATTGACGCCGAGAGGCAGGACATACAGCAAGAAAGACATCAGATTTTTAAATAGACATACATAAATAAAAAAAGTCTCCACGGAGTACGCGGAGACGGTAGGTTGAAAACCTTCGGCCTATAGCCTTATTGTGGTAAGATGTAGAATTCTTACATCACAAATATAGCCCAAAAAATGGAAATCTGCAACATTTTATTTAATTTTACAAGAAACAACTTCTTTCATATGGCAAAAGTATTGGGTCTGGATCTTGGCACCAACTCACTGGGATGGGCGCTCGCTGACGAATATGAACAGGGGTATGCGCTGCTGGACAAAGGGGTAGAAATATTTCAGGAGGGCGTCGCCCGCGACAAGAACAATGAAAAACCGGCCGTTCAGGATCGGACGGATGCCCGTGCACTACGCCGTCACTATTTCCGGCGACGGCTTCGCAAAATCGACTTGCTCAGGGTACTCGTTCGTTATGACCTCTGTCCACCATTGACAGAGGAACAACTTTCCACCTGGCGTCAGAAAAAACAATATCCGCTCGATGAGGAGTTTCTTCGCTGGCAGCGGACCGACGACAACGAAGATCGAAATCCCTATCACGACCGTTATGTAGCATTGACCGAGCGGCTCGACCTCGAGAATCGCGTACAGCGATGGCTACTGGGACGAGCATTCTATCATCTGGCACAACGGCGCGGATTCCTCAGCAACCGCAAGGAGGCCGGGAATGAAAAGGAAGACGGAACGGTCAAGGAGAGCATCAAGAATTTGTCGGCCGAGATGGAAGCAGCCGGATGCCGGTATCTCGGGGAGTACTTCTACGGGCTCTACCAACATAAGGAGCGGATTCGCGGCAAATACACCTCTCGCAACGAACATTACCTGACCGAATTCAATGCCATCTGTGACCGACAGCAACTGCCCGACAAATGGCGCCGAGCCCTGCATCGTGCTATTTTCTTCCAACGCGACCTCAAATCACAGAAGGGATCGGTCGGCCGATGTACCTTCGAGCCGACGAAAAGCCGGTGTCCCGTTTCACACCCCCGGTTCGAGGAGTTCCGAATGTGGTCGTTTATCAACAACATCCGGGTAACGGGCCCGGATGACGGCACGCCGCGGCCATTGACACCCAAGGAGATCGAAACGATCCGGCCGCTCTTCTTCCGGAAGAGCAAGTCCTATTTCGATTTTGAGGAGATCGCCCGCAAAATCGCAGGCAAGGGAAGATACGCCTGCAAGGAGGAGCGCATCGAAGCCCCTTACCGCTTCAATTTCGCCCGCACGACCACCGTGTCGGGTTGTCCCGTCACGGCTTCGCTCATGGACATTTTCGGGAAGGAGTGGCTTCGGGAAATCCGCAGTCTCTATCTGCTCGGCGATGGGAAAACCGAGGAACAGGTGCTGAACGACATCTGGCATGCCCTTTTCTCGTTCAAGGACGAGGAGCGCCTCCGGGACTGGGCCTGTGAAAAACTCCAGCTTTCGGAAGAACAGGCCAAAGCGTTTGCGGCGATCAAACTTCCGCAGGATTATGCCGCCATGAGCCTGAATGCCATCAACAAGATCCTACCCTATCTGCGTTGCGGCTATCGGTATGACGAAGCAGTTTTCCTGGCCAACTTGCGCGCGGCACTCCCAAAGGAGGTCTACGCAGACGAGAATCGCCGACACAACATCGAGCAGGAGATAGCCTCGTTGCTGCTCGACTACAAGCGGAATCCGTATGACAAATTCGATTCGAAGGAGCGTCGCATCGCCGACTACTTCAGCGACCACGGACTCGATATGTCCCGTTTGGACCGGCTGTACCATCCCTCGAAAATCGAGACCTACCCGGATGCAAAGCCCAATGCCGAAGGAATCATGCAGCTCGGATCCCCGCGGACATCGGCCATCCGCAACCCGATGGCCATGCGGGCGCTGTTCCGGTTGCGCGACCTGATAAACACGCTGCTGCGCGAAGGCCGGATCGACCGCGACACGAAGATCCGCATCGAATTCGCCCGCGGGCTCAATGATGCCAACCGCCGCAAGGCCATCGAGCAGTACCAGCGTGAGCGGGAGGCTGAAAATCGGAAATTCGCCGAAGAGATCCGCCGTCAATACACCGCCGAAACCGGCCGCGAAATGGAACCATCGGACGACGAGGTGCTGAAATACCGCTTGTGGGAGGAGCAGCAGCACATCTGTCCCTACACCGGCCGGCAAATTCGCATTTCGGACTTCATCGGGGCCAATCCGGGTTTCGACATCGAACATACGCTTCCGCGTGCCCTCGGCGGCGATGATTCTCAGATGAACAAGACTCTCTGCGAGAACCGGTTCAACCGGGAGACCAAACGGGCAAAACTGCCGGCCGAACTCTCCAACCATGCCGAAATCATGGAGAGGATCGAATCGTTCGGCTGGCGGGAGAAGGTGGAAAGCTTGCAAAAGCAGATCGAAGCCCAGGTCCGCAGGAGTAAAGGTGCAGCTACCAAGCCCGAAAAGGACAGCGCTATTCAACGTCGCCACTATTTGCAAATGCAACTTGACTATTGGCGCGGAAAATACGAACGGTTCACCATGACCGAGATTCCCGAAGGTTTCAGTAACCGACAGGGAGTCGATATCGGCATCATCGGGAAATATGCACGGCTCTATCTGAAGACGGTTTTTGACCGGATCTATACGGTCAAGGGCTCCACGACTGCAGCGTTCCGCAAAATGTGGGGCTTGCAGGAGGAATACATCCGCAAGGAGCGCGTGAATCACATCCACCACTGCATCGACGCCATCACGATCGCCTGCATCGGCCGCCGGGAGTACGACCGTTGGGCGCAGTACGCCGGCGACGAGGAGCGATTCAATTACGGTGAAAGCGACAAACCCCGCTTCGAGAAGCCGTGGCCGACCTTTACCGAGGATGTCAAGGCGGTGGCCGACGAACTGCTTGTGGCCCACCATACGCCCGACAACATGACCAAACAGACACGCAAGAAATTGCGGGTTCGCGGCCGGGTCAAGCTGAGTGCCGACGGAAAGCCGATCTATCAACAGGGCGATACGGCCCGTTGCCGGCTGCATCAGGAGACCTTCTACGGAGCCATCAAGCGAGAAGACGAAATTCGGTACGTTGTGCGCAAATCGATTAAACTGTTGCAACCTACCGACATCGACAAAATTGTGGACGATGCAGTCCGGGATCGCGTACGGATGGCAATTGATGAAGTCGGATTCAAGACGGCGATAAATCCGGACGAATACACGATCTGGATGAACCGCGAAAAGGGAATCCCTATCCGCAAGGTGCGCATCTTCACGCCCGGCGTCACCCAGCCGATTGCACTAAAAAAACAGCGAGATCTCTCCGACAAAAAGTATAAGCAGGATTATCATGTTGCGAACAACGGAAACTACTGTATGGCCGTCTATGAAGGTAAAGACAAAAAAGGCAAGCTGAAACGCTCCTTTGAACTTGTCAGCAACCTTGAAGCAGCACAATATTTCAAAGCCAGTGCCGACCGGGAAACTTACCCCGATATGGTACCGCTGGCCGATGCGAACGGATTTCCGCTGAAATGCATTTTGAAAACGGGAACCATGGTCCTGTTTTATGAAAATTCGCCGGCGGAACTTTATGAATGTTCACGCAAGGAGCTGGTAAAACGACTTTACAAAGTAACAGCAATGGCGGCAGAAGGACGGGTACAATTCCTCTTTCATCAGGAAGCCCGAGATCAGAAAACGCTTACCGCCCTATATGGGGCTGGAACCTCTCAATTCTGCCAGTCCAACCCGTCGCCGAAATTGCGCCTCAGCGTTTCCAATTTTAACATGTTGGTGGAAGGTTATGATTTTGAACTGACCATAACGGGCGAAATAAAATTCAAAGGTGATCGACCATGCTGAAACGGACCCTGTTTTTTTCGACACCCTATTGTCTGAGCCTGCGCAACGGCCAGATGATCATCCATACGCGCGAGGCTCCCGATCAACGGAAAAGCATTCCGATCGAGGATATCGGCTTCGTGGTGCTGGAAGACCAGCAGACCTCCATTACGTTGCCGCTATTGAATGCGCTGTCGGACAACAACGTGGCAGTAATTCTTTGCGGGGAGAACCGCATGCCGAACGCCATGTTGATGAATCTGGATTCCAATCGCACGCAAGGAGAAAATTACCGTGCGCAGATCGAAGCAAGCGAACCGCTGAAAAAAGGGCTTTGGAAACAGATCGTCGAGGCCAAGATCCGGAATCAGGCCGCATTGCTGCGGAAATTGGGACGTGACGGGGATAAACTGAAACCCTACTACATGAATGTCAAGAGCGCCGATGCGGACAATCGTGAAGGGACTGCAGCCAAAATCTATTGGACAGAGTTGTTCGGCAACGAATTTTACCGCTCCCGCGAAGGTTCTCCGCCAAACAACCTGCTCAATTACGGCTATACGATCCTGCGGGCCGCTGTAGCCCGTGCGATCATGGGATCCGGACTCTTCCCTGCTCTGGGTATCTTCCACCGGAACCGTTACAACGCCTTTCCGTTGGCCGACGATCTGATGGAGCCCTATCGACCGTTTATTGACGAAATCGTATACCGTCTTTATACAAACGGCCATATACGACTAACCAGGGAGGTAAAAGGGGAATTGCTGCGGATTTTGTTTGTCGATACCCGTTTCGACAAGATTGTACGACCGCTTGAAGTAGGTTTAACCTTTACAACCTCTTCCATAGCAAAATGCTTCGCTGGTACACAAAAAAAGGTATCATATCCCTTGTTGGAATAAGACCATGTCAGAAACGCGATTGAATGCCTATCGGATCATGTGGTTGTTCGTCTTTTTCGATCTGCCGACCAATACCAAAACAGAACGGCGTCATGCGGCACAATTCCGCAAAGCGTTGGAAAAGGACGGCTTCACAATGATGCAATATTCGGTGTATGTCAGGCATTGTGCCTCGAAAGAGAACATGCAGGTTCACATCAATCGCGTTCGACGGTCGATGCCTCCGGCTGGATTTACGAGTATTCTGTCTGTGACAGACAAACAGTATGGAGACATTCTCAACTTCTGGGGCAAGAGTGAACGGGCAAAACCGGACATGCCGCAGCAGTTGGAATTTTTCTAAAAAACAGTATCTTTGTTCTTTGAAATACAAAAAAGCACATCAAACTCACTTCGACGAAGGTTCCGCATTCGATTTCCCGGCCGGACAAAACGGCATAAAGCACTGAAATCGAACAAATAGCGACCCCGGCGTTGTGGTTTGATGTAGAAATTCAATAAGATACAAC
>ERZ1673744.50-NODE-50-length-183448-cov-26.898208_pt1 | contig 183448 bp, 168 predicted proteins | sample MGYA00580207_ERZ1673744 | MGnify/ENA primary metagenome ERZ1673744 (study PRJEB41218, sample SAMN15661751) | gut metagenome | host: Homo sapiens | place: Canada: London | collected 2015-08-20/2019-03-30 | study: EMG produced TPA metagenomics assembly of... | reverse complement strand
CGCCGGCTTTGGCCGTTCCTTCTTTAGTGGCATCCCAAGCGTTGCCGCTGACTTCTTTAGTCTTGTCCCAGGCTTTTTCAGAGCCTTCCTTTGTAGCTTCCCAGGCATCGCCGGACTTCTCCGCTATGGCATCGCCGGCTTTGGCCGTTCCTTCTTTAGTGGCATCCCAAGCGTTGCCGCTGACTTCCTTGGTCTTGTCCCAGGCCTTTGCTGTTCCTTCTTTTGTAGCTTCCCAAGCTTTGCTGGTCGTTTCTTTGGTCGCTTCCCAGGCGTTGGCGCTGGCCTCTTTGGTCTTTTCCCAGAGGCTGTCGGTATCGTTGGTTGTATTTTCTGACATTTTAAATTCTCCTTGCTGTATAAACGTATGATTAATGGTGGTAGTATTTTGATGAGCCGAAAGCAAAGCGGCTGAATCGTCCGCCGTTTTCGCATTGAGTTCTGTTCCCGCTAGACAGACGGAGGCAGCCAATGCAAAAGAGGAAATATATTTCCGCGTAGGTTTCATCAGATTATCTCCTAAATAATTGTTGCACGGAAAAAATAAGCGTCGTAACCGGCTTTTTCAAATAATACTTGTGGCGAGAAAACAGGAAAAATATCTTAAAGCTTGGAAAAGATGTCGGGGTAAAACTTTTAGCCAGAAAAAAAAGACATTTCAGGCAATTGCAACTTTTAAGGAAGCAATTATTTAAAAGCCGTATTAGATAAAGCCGTAAAAATCAAAAGGGGGAGAAGCAGATGGTCAGTGAAAATAATAAAATAGGCCTGGTTCCGGCCATATTGATGGTTGCCGGCAATATGATGGGGTCGGGTGTCTTTATGCTTCCGGCAAACCTTGCGGGAATTGGCAGCATTGCTATCATCGGGTGGCTGGTTACCGTTGTCGGGGCGATAGCCCTTGGGCTGGTTTTTGCCAAATTGACAGAGATCAGTACGGCAGCCGGAGGGCCGTATGCTTATGCCCGTAAGGCGTTTGGCGACTATATGGGGTACCAGACAAACCTTGTTTATTGGCTGGCCAATGTTATCGGCAATGTAGGGCTGGCAGTTGCCGGGCTGGGATATTTGACGCCGTTTTTTCCGGCATTGCGGGATCCGCTGGTGATGGCTCTGGCACAGATTGCGGTTATTTGGTTTTTTACTTATGCCAATATCCTCGGGCCGAAAATTGTCGGCAGGATGCAGGGTGTTACGACGACCATCGCTTTATTTCCGATAATCGGCGTTGCCTTGCTGGGGTGGTTTTGGTTTAATCCGGAAACATATATGCAGGGATGGAATGTATCCGGCGAGAGCAGCCTTTCCGCTATCGGTATGACGTTAAATTTCACGCTCTGGGCATTTATCGGTGTAGAAAGCGCTTCGGTATCCACCGCTGTCGTCAAAAATCCAACCCGCAATGTTCCGATAGCGACGGTTGTAGGGGTTCTGCTTGCCGCCGTGTGTTATGTTCTGAGTTCTTCGGCAATTATGGGGATTATTCCCAATAAGGAACTGATAGTATCGTCAGCGCCGTTTTCACAGGCCGTGAGCATCGTGCTGGGGCCGGTGGCAGGAAAAGTCGTCGCAGTGTGCGCGGCCATCGGGTGCCTGGGATCTTTGGCAGGTTGGACGTTATTGGTCGGACAAACGGCGCAGGCCGCTGCCAAAGACGGATTGTTCGCCAATATTTTTGCGCGGGTCAACCGCCGCGGCGTTCCTTCGGCCGGCTTGGCGATTGTTGCGGCAATAATGACGCTGCAGGTTTTGGCAACCATGTCGCCGACGGCATCCGAACAGTTCGGTAAGATTGCTTCAATTGCGGTTATTATGACATTGCTGCCGTATATTTATTCTTCCGTGGCGATAAAAATTCTCGGTCGTGAAAAGATGAGCGACAGGGAAGGGCTGTTTTATACAATCGTCGGACTGATTGCTGCCGTTTACAGCCTTGCTGCCATGATAGGTTCCAACAGTGAGCAGACGCGGTGGGCGCTGATATTTGTCATCTCGACGATTATTTTTTACGAATTGTCGGTTAACCGGAAAATTGAGATTAAGGAGAAACATTTGAAGCCGGGCGGCTGCTGCGTGCCGCGTTGGGTTCGCTATATGACGCTGGCCATAACCATTCTGGCACTTATTGCCATGTTCTGGGTTTCGGTTGGCGACTACAGTTCTCAAAAACTCAACGAATACATTAACGAACCGGATTCTCCGTCAATATCGGTGCAGGCACCGGCGGATTGAAATGCCAAATGGCCTGACGCACAGGTTGGGGCGGTCTCTTTCCAGGTCCACAACCCAGATGCATAGGTTGGATCGGTTTCTTCTCAAATCACAATCAAAAGGAGACAGTGTAGATGAAAGAATGTACGAAAAATCAGGAAAATAGCCCTCTGGGCATAAAAATACTGCTTGTGTATAACGGTATCAACGACAATACGGCAGCAGCCAGAGCCGTACGCGGGCTGAAATGCGGGCTGGAGGCACAGGATGTAAGCGTTATCGTGTCTGAAAGCGAAGAAGATGCCAAGGCAGTATTGGTATCAGACCCGACGGTTCAATGTATTTTGCTCAAACTGAACAATCAGGATGACAAAGATTATCTGAAAATCGTCGATTTACTGCATGTTTTGCGCGAACATAACCGTGATGTGCCGGTATTTCTGCTTGCCGGTCGTACTGCCGCCTCAAAAGTGTCCACGGAAATTCTCGAGAATGTCAGCGACTTTATTTGGATACTGGAAGATACATCGGATTTTATCGCCGGACGGGTATTGGCAGCGGTGGAGCGTTACCGGCAGTTTATTCTGCCGCCGATGTTTAAGGCGCTGGCAAAGTTTTCCAAAGTGCACGAATATTCGTGGCATACGCCGGGGCATACCGGAGGAACCGGTTTTCTCCGTTCTCCGGCCGGCCGGGCTTTTTTCAACTTTTTTCGGGAACCGGTATTCCGTTCCGATTTGTCCATATCCGTTGGTGAACTGGGCTCGCTCTTAGACCATTCCGGACCGATAGGGGAGAGCGAAAAATATGCCGCAAAAGTATTTGGTGCGGACCGGACATATCATGTAACCAACGGTTCGTCCACATCCAACAGGGTTATCCTGATGGCCAGCGTTACCCGCAATCAGATTGCGCTTTGCGACCGTAATTGTCATAAGTCGGTCGAACACGCTATCACCATGTCTGGTGCGATACCGGTGTATATGGTGCCGACCCGCAACCGGTACGGTATTATCGGGCCGATTACGCCTGACCGCCTGGAACCTGAAGCCGTAAAAGAGAGCATTGCTGAAAATCCGCTCGTTAAAGACGGGATTGATACCAAGCCGGTGCATGCGATTATCACCAACTCAACGTATGACGGCTTGTGTTATAATGTCAACCGGGTCAAGGAGCTGTTGGGAAAAAGTGTCGACCGGCTGCATTTTGACGAAGCCTGGTACGGATATGCGCGTTTTAATCCGATGTACAAGGGGCGTTTTGCGATGTGTTGCGATCCGAAAGACGACGACCGCAAAGGGCCTACCATGTTTGCCACGCAGTCGACGCATAAGCTGCTCGCAGCTTTTTCCCAGGCATCGATGATACACGTTCGTGACGGGCGCAACCCGATTGACCACCAACGCTTTAACGAAGCGTTTATGATGCATGCGTCAACCTCGCCGTTTTATCCGATTATTGCCTCCAATGACATCAGTGCTGCCATGATGGACGGACCGGGCGGCAAGACACTGACCGATGCATCCATTCGCGAAGCGGTTTCGTTCCGCAAAACGATGGCGCGGCTGTATGCTGAATTTACCGCTGCCGGAAAAGACTGGTTTTTCAATGTCTGGCAGCCGGATTTTGTCAAAGATGCAGAAAGCGGAAAAAAAGTTCCGCTGTATGAGGCGTCCGAGGAACAGTTGGCCTCGGATCCCGGATGCTGGCTGCTTAATCCCGATGAAGAATGGCATGGTTTCGGCAACGTAGAACAGGGTTATTGCATGCTGGATCCGATTAAGGTGTCGATTGTAACGCCGGGTGTCAAATCGGATGCGGAATTAGAGGATTGGGGTATTCCCGCCGCTGTCGTCAGCGCATATCTGGACAATAAAGGGATTGTGGTAGAAAAAACGACCGATTTTACAATTCTTTTTCTGTTTTCTCTTGGCGTAACCAATGGCAAATGGGGAACGCTGCTTAATACGTTGTTTGAGTTTAAACGCGATTATGACAATAACGAGCCGTTGGAGCGCGTTCTGCCGAAACTGGTCAGAGAAACGGAACACGCGTATCATGGCATGGGGCTGAAAGACCTCTGTACCAAAATGTTTACGGCGATGAAAAAGCTCGGAACGACTAAAGCGCTGTCCGCCGGATTCTCTGTTTTGCCGCACCCTGATATGACGCCGGTGGAAGCTTATGAAAATCTGGTTCATAACAATGTTGAAGCCGTAAGCATTGACGATATGGCAACGCGGACGGTCGCAACCGGTGTTGTTCCTTATCCGCCGGGAATTCCGCTTTTGATGCCGGGTGAAAATGCCGGCGCAGCCGACGGGCCGATACTTGGTTATTTGAAGGCGCTTCAGGCCTTTGACAGGGATTTCCCCGGCTTTGGCCACGACACCCATGGTGTGGAAATCCGCGACGGAACGTATTATGTTTTATGCATAAAAAAGGCGTAATTCCAAGCTGTCCTCAGTAAATAGCTTGAATGAAACCCCGGCTGTCGTTTAGCCGGGGCTTTCTCATAGAAGCCGGACATCCTCGCCGCGATCCGGCCAAACCGGCGGCAGGGAAACCGTTTCTTCCTATTGTTCGTCAGTAGCCCCTTTGCCGATAAACCGGTTATTTCCTTTACGGCGGGAGCGGCGGACTGTCCTGTCAGACAATAAACAGCTTGACATTTTCGGTAAAACACCGTATAAAAACGGAAGTTTTTTAATTATTTTGTCTAACTAAAAGTTATGTCGTATGAAAAAGTTTAATTATTTTTTTGCAGCTGGTTTTTTATTGTTTGTATCATGTGTCGCCAAAGACAAACTTCCTGAAAATCCGAAAGACAAACAGGAATATCGGGACAGTCAGGGAAATTCATGGATATGGAATGCAATGCTGATGCGCTGGGCGCTGACGCCTTCCGGCGGAGGTTCTCCCTCGTATTTTTATTATCCCGGGAACGGTTCCTGGACAAATTCCGGAGGGGTAAAAGTTGATCCTCCCGCGGGAGTCCGCAACGTATCCTATGGCTCTGCAAAACCGAATTCTGTCGGTTCCAAGGCTCCGGCTTCGGGCAGTAAGTCAACATCGGGAAAGGGCTTTGGCAGCAGTTTCAGCAGTAAACCTATTGGCGCATGATTAATTTTGTCGGATATGGAAAGAATTAGTTGTACGCCTCGTGAGAATTACCGGGAAATTGTGGAAAAGCAGGGGTTCGGGTTTCACGAGTCCTATTGGATGGAAGATGCCTGCTATTGTTTTACGTCAGCTGAAATTGAAGCGCTTGAAAAAGCGACGGCTGAATGTTACGAAATGTATTGCAAGGCTGTGGAAGCCTGTCTGTATGACAACCGCCGGCTTGATGCGCTTTGCATTCCCGCCGCGGTTCGCGAAGCGATAGTCCGCAGCTGGGAAGAGGATGATTATTCCCTGTACGGGCGCTTTGACTTTGCATTTGTCAACGGCGTGCCGAAATTGCTGGAATTTAACGCCGATACGCCGACTTCTCTGGTAGAGGCCGCCGTCATCCAGTGGTTATGGAAAGAGGATGTTTTTCCGTCGCACGACCAGTTCAATTCCATTCATGAAAAAATGGTGGAATCCTGGAAATATATCCACGAACGATATCAATGCGGCCGGTATTACTTTGCATCAATTTCCGATTGTCTGGAAGACAATGCCACTCTGGGCTATATCATTTCAACGGCCTTTGAGGCGGGGCTTGTTCCTTACGAACTGGATATTCGCAGCATAAGGCATGAAAACGGCTCATTGTTTGCGCCCGACGGTATGCCGATAGACTGTATGTTCAAGCTTTATCCGTGGGAGTTTATGTTTGCAGAGGATTTGACCGGTTGTATGACGGAGATGTGCTGGATAGAACCGCTGTGGAAAGCTTTGATGTCTGACAAGGCCATGCTTCCGGTGCTTTACGAAATGTTCCCCCGGTCTCCCTATATCCTGCCGGCCTATGCCGAACCCGGAAAATTGGGAGCTTATTGTAAAAAGCCGGTATTCTCCCGCGAAGGAGCCAATGTTGAGCTGGTAAAAAACGGTACGATACTGGAAAGCTCTTCCGGTGGGTACGGCAAAGAAGGATACATATATCAGCAGCTTGTTGATATCCCCTGTTTTGATGGCAGATATCCGGTGCTGGGAAGCTGGGTTATCGGCGGTGAGGCGGCCGGAATGGGAATTCGGGAAAACACGTCCAGAATTACCGATGACATGAGCCATTTTGTGCCGCATATCATTGTCTGATTTGTACCGCAAATCATCGTCCGATGATGAAACAAAGACAGTCCGCTCCTTACGGAACGGGCTGTTTTTTTGTATCTGTCAGACTGTTTTTTTTGTATTTATGCGGAAAATAAGGCTATCGGGCTTTTATTCCGGGGATTTACGATTATATGTGAGCTTAAAGTGCGATTACGGAAAATGCCGTCATCTGAAAAATGCGGCTGCTTTGTCGTAAAATTGGGGAGATAACCGTTATGAACAAACATTTGCGAAAGTTTTTGCTGCTTTTGCCGTGCCTGTTGTTGCATCCGGAAGGTTCCCGGGCGATAACCGTCGATATTCCTGCCGGAGAAGTTGTCAGCGGTGGCGACGTTCATTCGGTTGTAACCCAGCGCGTTTATGGCGAGGCTGATAATTTTACCGTTTCGGGAAAGCAGCAGGTCATGTCCGGAGGCGTAACCCGTAACAGCAATATTTATCCGTATGGGCAGCAGGATGTATTGCAGAACGGCATATCATACGGTACTGTTGTGCAGCAATATGCCGTGCAGAATGTCGACGGCCGGGCATATTCTTCCAGTGTCGGTTCGTATGGAACCATAGACGTCAATGCCGGCGGTTATGCTGAAGATACGTCTGTAGACGGCGGCAGCTTTTTTGTTTCATCGGGAGGCACGGCGGAGGGGACGGTTATCGCTTCAGGACACGAATATATATCAGGAACGGACAATAATGCGAAAGTTTCCGGCGGAATTCAGGAAATAAGGGATGGCGGCGTCGCTTTCGGTGCTCAGGTCAGCGGTGGCCGGCAGCAGGTTAATGCCGGTGGAACGGTGCAGGATACAACGGTTTTCGGCCGGGGAACGCAGGAAGTTGCCGGCAAAGCCGTGGCGACAACCGTACAAAACGGCGGTGAAATGACGGTTAAAGACGGAGGAGCCGCAGAGAAGACGACGGTTTCGGGAGGAACAATGACTGTTGATGAAGAAGGCATTGCTCAAAACACGACCGTTTTATCCGGCACTCAGTATGTTTACGGGAGGGACGTCAACGGCAGGGTCAGCGGCGGGGAGCAGATTATAGAAGGCGGCGGCAGTGCCGAAAATGCCGTCGTGTCGGAAAACGGCATTCAGCTGGTCGGATTTTACGGAACGTCGGAGAATACCATGGTAGATGCCGGCGGTGTGCAGACTGTCGGTTGGGAAGGAACTGCTGCCAATACGACGCTAAACGGCGGGACAATGAATGTTGAATCCGGAGGAACATCTCTGCGGGCCAAAATAGTTTCTGGCACTCAGAATGTTTTTGGTACAGACCGCGAAAGCGCTGTTTCCGGCGGCATCCAGATTGTAAAAGAGCAGGGATATGTACATAATGCAGTTATATCAGGTACCGGGATACAACAGGTTGACGTCGGCGGAACTGCAGAAAACTCCGTAATCGAAAATGGCGGCCACCTTACTGTCGCCGGAGATATTAACGGTGCTGTTGTCAAAAAAGGCGGTCAGGCAGAAATACAAAATGGCGGCAAAACGTCAGGAATGTCCATAAACGGCGGAAACTCTTATATCAAATCAGGAGGAGAAGCCGTTTCAAGCATCATCAGCCTGGGCACAGAGTATGTGGAAGGGAAAAGCGAAAATGCCCGGATTTATATCGGAGGCAGCCAGATTGTCGAAAACGGGGGGATTGCCTCGGGAAGTACCGTAAACCTTTTCGGCGTACAACAGGTTGCCGACGGCGGGCAGGCGGCGGAAAGCAGAATTATCGGCGGGACTCAGATTGTCCGCGGCACTGCCGATGGAACGGAATTGTTTGCCGGGCTGCAGAATATTGAAACCGGCGGACTTGCTTCGGATACTAAAATCCATGGCGGCATACAGACTGTATTCTCAGGCGGAATTTCGCGGAATACGGAGGCCGACGGCGGATTAATCGTATTGCATTCGGGCGGAATTATGTCCGGAATTACAAAAATAACCGATGGCATTCTAAATGTCGCCGGAACAAACAATATTTCAGATTTAGAGTTGAAAAATGCCTTGGTAACCATAATAAAGGAACCGGGCTTTTCGCAGCTGCAGATAGATAAGCTCGACGGCAGCGGCATTTTCAGTATCAGCAGCAATTTGGCGCAAAATGAAGCCGATCACTTGGATATCGGGGGCGGCAACGGAAATTTCGGGCTGATTGTGCACGATTACAGTGCTGACGGAAATCTGCCTGCAGAATTTAAGCTCATAGACGAAACGTCGTCGGCAGCGGACAACTTTTACTTGGTTGGCAACGCCGTTGATGTTGGTGCTTTCAGATATAATCTGCAGCATGACGGCGATGACTGGGTACTGCATCGGACGCAGGAACATACAGACAGTTCGCTGATTGCCAAAAATACGTACAGTTCGCTGGCCTCGTTATTTTATACGCACCTTAATCCGTTGTACAACCGTTTTCGCATGAAACATAAACGAACCGGAAAAGATGACGGACTATGGATTAAGGGGATCGGCCGCGAAATTAAATTCCGCTACAAAGACCAGACGAAAAGCAATATGAAAATTTATGGAGCGGAAATCGGTTATGACCGTGAAATCTGGCATAATGGCGGAAAGGGCCTGCAGTTGGGGCTGTATGGCGGAACAAGCGATTCAAGACAGAAATACGACCGCGGCGGGCATGGCGACGGCGAAACGCAGAGCCTCGGAGTATATTCAACCCTGAGTACGGCAGATAACTGGTTTGTAGATGTTGTCGGAACGTATTTCTGGCACACGCAGAAGATAAAAAGCTATACGCCTTCGGGTTCCGATGTCAATGGCAAGTATGATGCAAACGCATGGCAGGTTTCGGCTTTTGTCGGAAAGAGATGGGATATTGCCGAAAGCTGGTTTGTCGAACCATATATGGGACTGAACTATATGCGCGTAGACGGAATAGATTACCGGACAAATTTTAATACGCGGGTCAGTGCGTCGGCTGCGGATTATTTGGGAGGCAGTATCGGGGTATCGGGAGGAAAAGAGTTTGTTTTGGCTGATGGAACCGTTTTTGATGCTTACGGACGCTTTAGCCTGATGCACGATTGGGACGGCAAAAGTCCGGTTACCGTGGCAGACGAAATCTTTGCCGAAGATACGTCCTCGCTGCGTTATGAATTGGGGGCGGGAATAGCCGCCGCGTGGAACGAGACAAATTCCGCCTATTTTGAAGCGTCAACCCAGCTTGGCAGCAGCGTCCGTTTTCCGTGGGAAATCAATATCGGCATTCAGTTTAATTTCTGAAAAGCAACAGGCTCGGTATAAGCAGTTCTCCCTAAATGAGAAGTATAGTCCGCAAAGTCATAAAATCATAAAGATTAAAATCCTTCCTCTTTGTAAGGACGGGACATCAGCTCGTCCATAGCCTCATTTATAGATAAACCGCTGAACAGAACTTTGTTGACCGTTTCGCATATCGGCATTTCTATGCCCAGCTCATGTGCACGTTTGACAACGGCTTTGGCCGTATAAATTCCTTCTACCGTACGCGTATTTTCCTCCAGCAGTTTCTCTGCGTGGCCGCAGGCGCCGACCTCATATCCGAAACTGAAATTGCGGGAGGTTGCACAGTTTGCCGTCAGAACGAGGTCACCCATACCGCTCATCCCCATCATCGTGCGCAAGGTTCCGCCCAAAGCCTTGGACAGCCGTACCATTTCGTTAAAGCCGCGTGTAATCAGCGCCGCTCGCGCCCCGTCGCCGAGTTTAGCCCCTTCAACAACGCCCGAAGCGATGGCAATGACGTTTTTGACGCTCCCGCCGATTTGCGGCGAAATCATGTCAGCGGTCAGATATGGGCGGAAATAAGGCGTTCCGAGCATGTTGGCAAGTTCGGAGGCAATTCCCTCTTTGGCACAGGCAATCGTAACGGAGGCCAGCTTCTGTTTGGCGACATCGACTGCAAAACCCGGACCGGACAAAATGGCAACCGCAGCATAAGGAATTTCTTCCTGCAATACTTCCGAGAGCATCTTTCCCGTTTCCACTTCAATTCCTTTGGCGCATAAAACGATAACCGTGTCTTCTTTGACATAGGATTTCATCTGTTTCAGCATCAAACGTGTCCATTGTGCCGAAGTTGTCAGCAGAATAACCTTGGCAAATGCGAAAACATCGGCGATATCGGCAGAGGCTCTGATGGCATCGGGCAGGGGAATATCCGGCAGAAACATTTTATTGACGTGCTTCTGGTTGACGGAGTCGACAACTTCCTGTTCGCGTGCCCAGCACAAAACGTCGTTTCCGGCGCGTGCAGCAGTTAAAGCCAGCGCCGTTCCCCAAATTCCCGTTCCTATAATGCCGATTCTTTTCATAAATTTCTCCTTAAACAATATTCAAAAACTGCCGCAACGCATAGCATCAGGCTGTTCTCCGCTTATAAGCGGAATTTACAGAATTATAGTTAATAAAATATAAATATTGCCCGGATACGCTATTTCCGGAAGAGGAGGATTTTTCGCTTGACAGCTTAAAATTAAGCGAAAAGCAGAGGAAGGCAATTCAAAACCTTGATATGGCTAATCAGTTAACCATAATTAAAGCGCTTCGGGAACAGCAGAGCATCGAAAAGCCACATCAAGAGGTGAACGAAGAAGTTGAGAAGATAGCGGCTGAAAACAAACCCGACAATGATTTGAGAATACATAATACCCCGAAGCAATATGCTTCTAATGAATACGCGGGAACGAAGAGCGATGCTGATAAAAAAGAGGAAGCAAAAATTGATTATTCAAAATATGGAAATGGATTTACCAAAGGATTTATTGATGAATTAGTTTCAGATGTCGAATTTAATAGTATTATCAATGAGTATCTGGCTCCTAATGAAGGGGGATATAATAATGATAAGGACGACAGCGGAGGTGAAACTAATATGGGAATTTCTAAAAACACCCATAAAAATGAAGATATAAAGGGTATGACAAGAGAAAGAGCCAATGCTATTTTTTATAGAGATTACTATAAATGGAATGGTATTGACAAATTACCTTATAAAATACGAGGATTTATTGTAGATTTTGGTATTTGTTCTCAACCACTGATGGCAATAAAAATGACACACCGTGTTTTAGGCATTCCTGAAGGAAATATTATAGGTAAAACTACCTTAGACAAATTTAAACGATTCACACAGAGAGATTATGAAGATTTTCTAGAGAGATACAGAGCTGAAATGATAAAATATTTCTATAAAGTTGTACAAGCCAATCCTAGGAAGAAAAAATTTTTAAACGGTTGGATTAATAGAGCAAAAAAAGCACACCTAAGCAATTAACCCTAAAATAGGGTGGAAGTTTTTATTTCCACCCTATTTACAATTGTGTAAAAAATAGTGATAGTCATCAAAAAATTTTTCGGTTGAATGTAACAATGTCGTGGTGTAATCTCTCAAAACATCGGCAACACGAATTTGAGTGTCTATATCACACATTGTCCCTCCAATATCAGAAAATTTATTTTCACAAAAAATAACAGCATAAATTTTTTCCGCTAATGCCTTAAATTGAAGATAGTTTTCCCAATCTGTATCAAAATTTTTATAAAAATTCTGTAAGAGATATTTAGTTATATTTTCATAACAAATTGTGCTATCCGGTATTTCTTGAGGACAAGATGTAAAATCTTTTTTGATTTTTTGCAGTAGTATATAAGAATCAATTAGTTGTGTTATATCTTCTTTATGACTCCAATCTCCATTGTTATATATTTCATCTACATCTATCCCATAATATAGATTTTTCGCTTGAGATGTCGAGATTTGTATAAAAAGACAAAAAGCAAAAACGAATAATTTTTTTTTCATTTAATAATCTCCATTTGTATAAAGATAATTTGCTATATGTTATTGATTATCTTTAATAACAATAAAAGTTATATCAATATAATCCTTAATTGCTTGTATCGGCATTAACCTGAGGTAATAATTAAAGTCAGCAATTTTAGCATATATAACCTCATAAAAAACAAATAAAATCGTTGCATATAATTTATATTTTTAATATAAAAAATCAATAAAATAATTTATACTTTGTAACAAGGTCAAAATGTCAGTAAAATATGATGTATAATCTGGAGCAGCCTAAATTTAATTACAAAGAATGTTTGGATAATTGATAATTTTTATTACACGATAAAACATGGTTTAGCAATGGAAAATAGAAAAGGAATCTTAAATGAAGTGGCTGGTTTTAGTTTGTTTTTTTATTACTTTTAATGCGGATGCACGTAATCTTGCTTGTCCAACAGGAAAGTTTGGCAATTGATAAGTTAGAGCAAGAGTTGAACAATTGTAAAGTTGATTATGGGGATAATGCTTCTACAGCAGATATGAATAATGCTACGTATGATGCGATTGATTGTGTTGTGGGAGTCGCACATAAAATATTTGATACATATTATTCTTCAACTGCAAAAGAAAGCAAAGAGCAGTTTGATAAATTGGTTACTGCAATTTATGATCATAGTCATCATCTTGTTCATGAGAGTGATTTTGCGAAAAATGTATATACAGGGACAATGTATATTACTTCTGCAATAGGATATGCTCATTCAATGATTAGAGAGATTGTTAAAAAGTATATCAAAGAAGTTCGATTTGAATGTGCTGATGCACATGAGTTTGACAACTAAAACCAGCCATATTTTAAAAATAAAGAAATAACAAGAAAACATAAAATTAGAAATCATTTTAGAATAACTCTTCCGCCAGTTCTTCCACCGTTCTGTAATTATCCAAATCATCCGGTTGGTAACGGCGGAGGTTTTTGAGTATCTGCAAAACCGGTCGTGACGGAATATATTGTTCTTCCGGCGGTTGTCGGTAGGAATAGTCGTAGCTGATGATTTTTCGGTCTTTAATGTAGGAAATACTGCTGCAATCACTATTATGATGTCTACGGTAATGGATTAACGGATAACCGCGAAACATAAAGCCGTTATCCCAGAGTTTCACCAGATTCCCAATGCTGATTTTATCTATTGCATAACCGTAATACGGACAGGCAAAACTCGTAATGATAATGCCGTCAACAATAACCGAGGCATAGGGTGTTCCCAGTTTGAATTTGTGACGATTTTCCCAAATCTTATCAAAATGTTCCAGAAACCACTCTCGGCGTTGTTGCTTTTGCTGCTTTATAATTTTATAACTTTCTTTTGGGAGTTTTGCAAGAGCTTCGTAATAGTTATACGTCTTTAAAGAATAGCGAAATTCTGATGCATTAACAAGGTATATCAAATATTTAGGTATTCTAACCCTTATATAATACACTCTGTTTCTTCTGATAAGCCAGTGATGACCGTTCATAAAAGCCCTCTTGTGGTACATAGTTGTGGTACACTATGTCATTTGAGGGTATCTCCTGTGTCGCAATAAAAAAAGACCTTGTAAAAACAAGGTCTTATAAGTCTCTTGGCTGGGGTGGCTGGATATGTCAATACAACCCATAAAACCTTGTTTAACGCAAAATCAATAACTTATCTAAATATTGTCTGGGGTGTAAACCTCAAAGTTATTAGCAGTTTTCATTAGCACTGCTAATAAAATATATTAGCATAAATTCGCTGTCAATTAGGAATATCAAGCCTTGTGGGCGAATTTATTCTGCTAATAACTTTTATATTCGTGTAAAATGTATTTTACATATAAATATTTTAAAAATCAAAAATTAATAACCTAAGAAAGTCTAGCCATAAATTGTAGATAATTTTCAGAAAAATTTAAGATGTTTTGTTCGAAATTATCTATATAATCTATTATAGAAATATTTTTGTATTGTAGTAATTTGTTTTCTGCAAATTCAAGAGTAGGTGGATTAATAGTTTTGTAATTAGAAAAATGAATATTGTAGATATATACACTGAATAAATGATCTTCAGGATGGTATAAGCAGTTGCGAATATTTCTTAGTTCAGCCTCTATATCCTTAAATGAAATAAAAATATTTAATAATTCATTATTGGATAAGGAGGGATTTTTTTGCAGATAATTTATGCATTTGTTAAATGGTGCATTTCTACTGTCAATTCTTCCATTTAAATATTTAATATCAAAAAAAGTAAGAAAATGTGATATTATACTTGTTGCAGAGTTGAAAAATACATCAATACTTTCTTTAAGGAAAGGAATTTGTGGAAGAAGATTACTTGAGGAATATTTTTCAATATTAACTTGTATAACTGAGCTAAGTTGCTCATATTCTGTTATAAGAAAATATTTTACTTTATCGATAGATGCTAAATCAGATAATATCTTGAAACCAATGAGCTTTAATATTTCGTGTGACACTTCTGGAGAAAGTCCATTTGGAAAATTTTGGCGTATAATTGCGTATGATTTTTTATAAATAGGGCTGTTTGTTGAAAAATCAAACAGTTTAAAAATTGAAGTATAACTGTCAACAGATTTTCCTGTTTTACAATCAATCCCTTTTCCTGGAAAAAAGAATAAGTTGCTGTATCCGTAAATGCTAAGATTGGTATATAGGCCCCATATTCACAATCTACAATTTTTTCATTTGGAATTTCTATTTGTATGTCTTCAGTAGTTTCAATTAATTTAGGCATCATCTATCTCCAATGAGCATTTTAGAATTAAGCTTTAATTCGTTATTCTAACGCATCATTTTACTTTTGGGCTATAAATTGAGGAAAAAATGGAGTTAGAGAAGCAATATTCCACCAATCTTGATAATATTTGGCAACACCTTCATTCCAAGGCTTAGCCCCAATATAATGGATTATTTGTGGCTTAGTATATACATCATTGAGTTGATGTTTGGTAATGATGTTTTCATTTTGCATGGCATACCATATTTCATCTGTATCGTAAAGCTTACCATAATTGGCCGCCATAGCATTATAAATCGGGCTGATATGAAGAATTTTACCTTGACAAGTATAATTAACAATATCTTGATCTGAAAAGGGAAATTCTTCTGTTATGAGAGGTAGCCACTTTTGATATATTTTATCTTTTCTTATTTGATTAAGGTTCCAAAGAGAAACTCCTATATTAACATAGTTACCCAATAAAGTTTCAAATTTATATTTTTTCCAACAATAATATTTATTATAATGATAGTCAAACACTGATTTAATATTTAAGTTATCTTTTACTGCCCCAATATAATAATCTTTTATATCCAGATGGTATAGTTGAGATAAATCAGATTTAAATATGACATCAACATCGCTATATATGATCTTATCTATTTCAGGGAAAAAGCTATGTAACATAAATCTGTAATAGGTTGCTGTAGAATTATAGCCCCAAACATAACCTTCTTTAAAAATATCACCAGCTTGCTTGAAAATAATCGTTGAATTTATTGAATATTTATGAACTAAATTTGCTAATTGAGTTTGAGAGTAATCATCAACATCATCAGATACAATGCAATAAATATGATAAGCATATTTATTTTGTGAAGAAATTAATAAACTTGTAATAGCAACACCAGCTTGCATCCATAAATTATGATCAAAGCAAAATGCAATATTTATAGAATTATCCATGAATTAATCCTAACCCTAACTAATATAACTATATCACATAATGATTAAAATAAAGTAAAAATATTATAAACTTGACTTTGGTGTATAATATTATAAAGTATTCCTGTAATAAATTGGTAGGAGAAATAAATGACTATTTATATCAGCAAAAAAGACTTTAGAGAAGAAGCATACGAATTTGTAGAAAGAAAAGGTAAAGGACATCCGGATACACTTTCCGATGCGTTGGCAGAAACATTCTCAGCAAAATATTCTAAATATACAAAAGACAATTTTGGAGCTGTTTTGCATCACAATTTTGATAAAGTTGGTTTATTGGGAGGTGCATCATATGTAAAATTTGGAGAGGGATATTTAACAAAGCCAATACGTGTTTTACTCAATGGCCGAGCTTCAACAAAATTTGCAGATACAGTTATTCCAGTAAAAGAGATGCTGATAGAATGGACGAAAGAATTTATGCATCAAGCCTTTCCGATGATTGATGTAGATAAAGATTTAGAGTTTCATTACAATTTAAGTAATCAAAGTAGTCCTGGAAAAACCGAGGAGGATCAAGCCCAAAAAGGTACCAGAAAATATTGGTTTGAACCCAGAGGCTTATTTGATTTACAAGAAACAAAAAAATTATTTTCAAATGATACATCAATGGGGGTAGGATATGCTCCATATACAAAGCTTGAACAATTAGTTCTTGCGATAGAAGGAAAACTAAATAGTAAAGAATTTAAGCAAAAATATCCTTGGATTGGATCAGATATCAAGATTATGGGGTTTAGGTTCAGAGATAGTTTTGACATTACAATGTGTATTCCGCAAATTTCGATTTATGTGGCTAATATTGATGAATATAGGCAAAATATGGAGTTTGTCAGAGGTATTATCTTCTCAATAGCTCAAGAAATGGGAATTGAAAAATTTGATTTACACACCAATACCCGTGATAATTATGAAAATTCTGAATTGTATTTAACAGTAACAGGGTCATCAATTGAAAGTGGTGACGAAGGTCTCGTTGGTAGAGGAAACCGTATAAATGGTATAATATCACCGACAAGATTGATGAGCATGGAAGGTGCCTGCGGTAAAAATCCAGTATATCATATAGGGAAGATATATTATGTGACAGCCAACGAAATTAGCAAAAAAATATATAATAAATTTAATATCAAAAATGAAGTCGTATTGATAAGTCAAAGTGGTAGAGATTTATTAGATCCATGGGTTGTTTGTGTCTCTGTTCCTACTGATTTTAATAATATTGCGAGTATAGAGAATTATGTTAAAGAAGAAATTTCTCAAATACCAGAGTATACAAAGCAATTAATAGAGCAACAGTTACAAGTATTTTAGGACTATAAATGAACAGTATTTTTAAAAAGATAAATCTAGAACAAGTAAAAGATAATGAGTTTAAGTTAAATACTTTTTCATCGAAAAGTAATGGTGCTAAAGGAATGGATAATATACATTCCTTTTTTGAACAAGCTCTGTTAATATCTCCAGATAGTATAAAAAGACCCAATGGTGATACGACTTTTTTTACAACGGCAGGTGTCCAACATTTAGAAACAATGAAAAGAGAGGGAAAAGATATTACAAATTGCTCATTTTCTGTCTACCAGCCGTGTATAAGAAGTCAATATATGCCTTATGTGCAGGAAGGAACCTCTACATCATTTATCAATTTTTCATCTGTAGTTTTAGGTAAAGATAGCGATACTTTTATAGAATATACAAATTCCTTTATAAGGATGCTGCAGTCCAATGGAGTTAATTATAAGGATATTCGTTTTATTTTAGATGAAAATGTAGAATCAAGATGGTATGATAAAAAATTTTATAGTAATAATATTTCTTTATTAGTCAATGATATAGAAGTAGGGGAAAGTATTTTTGTCAGAGATTTTCCTCATAAAGATGGTAGCCAAACAACATTAATTGAAGTTGGTATAGGAATAGAACGGCTGAATTGGGCATTAGGTAATTCTATATATTATTTTCCAGATTTCACAAAAGTGTATAAAGAAAATAAGAATATAGAAAAAAATAAAGTCTGTTCTTTAATTGATTGTTTGCGTACTGCTACATTAATTGTAGGTTCTGGGATTATACCGTCACCTAAGGATCATGGGTATAGGGCTCGTAAGTTGATAAAAAAATTTAATGATGAAAATAATAATCAACTCAATAAAGATGAACTTATATCTATTGCTTATGATGAATGGGAAAAAAAAGGAGTAAGGCATTGTTTGCAAAAAAACATTGTCCAATTAATTATAGATAGGGAGGTTGATCGTCTTAACCAAGTAAAACTGTTAAAAAATCGATGCAATCAAAATTATGATAATAAAGAAATGAAAGATCTGGTGGCACAAATTTTGGCCAATCAAGGAGAAAGATAAAATGACATTATTTTTAGGCGGAGGAGGAGACATAGAAGAAAGCGTTCGGATAGATAAAGAATTTTTCAATTATATAGATGAGAAAAGTAAAATTCTTTATATTGCTGCAGCTTGTGATTTTACAACTTATGAGAACTGTTTCAAGTGGTTTTATTCCTTGGTTACCAAATATGTTTCCTTGTCTAGGGAAAATATAATAATGTTGTCAGATGAAGAAAAAATACCGGAACTATCCAAATTTAAGGCCATTTATATTGGCGGCGGAAATACATATAAGTTATTAAATTACATATGTAAGACGGGGTTAAAAGATAAAGTTGTAGAGTTCCTTGATAAAGGAGGATTAATCTTTGGAGGCAGTGCGGGAGCAATTATTTTTGGTACAACAATAGAAACTGTTGCCGAGGAAAGAGAAAATTATCCAGACAATTCATCTATTAGTTATGTAAAAAAATACGCAATCAGATGCCATTATCAAAAAGAGGAAGATAATCTATATCAAAATCTGTCAAAGTCATTAAAACAAGATATATTAGCTATACCAGAAGATGGTGGAATAATCATAGATAAAAACGATATAAAAAAAATAATAGGAGATGTGATTTTGTTTTCGGGTAATCAAAAACACACTTTAAGGTTAAACAATGCAAAACTTTAGTATACATACGCATACGGTAGGTTATGATGGAAAGAATACTGTTGCAGAAATGATACAGTATGCCATAAGACTAAAATGGGAAGCGATAGGCATATCAAATCATATAGAATTTCACGAAAATTTGCCATTGTTTCATTCTATGTTTTTTTCAGATTATCACAAAGCAAAGGAACTATATAAGAGAACAATTAATGAAATAAAAGAACAAGCAGCAAAAGAAAATATACAAGTTTTAGCCGGATTTGAAGTAGATTTTTTTAAAGGAAAGAAATGGCGACATGATTTTGAAGCTCTGCTCAAAGAAATAGAATGTGATTATCTGATAGGTTCCACGCATTGTTTATATAATGAAGATGAAAGTATAATTATGCATCTATATGATTATAACAGACCAGAAGTTCCGAACAAAGAATTTATAGATAGTTATTGGAGCAATATTAAAGAGGCTATAAAAAGCGGATATTTTGATATGATTGCCCATATTGATTTAATTAAGCGTTTTGGTTTAGATAAAGAAGAATATAAAGAAGATAAGATCGAAATAGCAGAATTGTTATCTAAATATAAAGTTTCAACGGAACTAAATACAGGAAATTATAGCAAAAATAAGATGTTTTATCCGTCAGTTGAACTGTTAAAAATACTAAAGGATCACGATGTGCCTATAATGATTAGTGATGATGCTCATTCTATAGAAACATTAGGGCAAAATTTTAGTTATGCCGAGCAACTACTCACGCAGATACAATATACGAAACGAATAACTGTTGAGGACTTGAAATTATAATGAAGTTATTGTTTATTGCATTTGAAAATATAGAGTCAGGTTCTAGTCAACTAGAGAGGTTAGAGTATCAACTTACAACATTATCAAAAAATAATAAAATATCTATATTATGTTTAAATCAGTATGATAATGCATACGCCGTTAAACAAAAATATCATCAAATTACTTTTTATCACCATAGAATAGAATACAATGGTTGGAATGTATTAAATACTGAAGAAATTATAAAATATGTGAAGAATATAGACGAACAAAATAATTTTGATTTGATTATTCAAATGATGGAAGTTTGGGATTTACTCCGAGAATTATCTCTTAGTTTTTATAAAACACGAAAGTTTGTTGCTATAATTCATGCAATGCCTTTTTTAGGTACACCGATAAAACTAAAAAAAGATATTAATATTCATTGTAAAGAAATATTAAAAAAGTTAGATAAAAAAAGTATGAAATATGAATATATTATAAATCACTATAAGGAAGTTGCAGAAGTGTTTAATAAGATGAATGTAATTGCAGCGAATAATACAGTTGCATATTATTTTCAACATTACCTGAAAAATATTGAGTTTTGGACATTTGAGAGTTTTTATCCCCAAAAAAAAGAAACATCAAAAACAGCAACTAACTCATTTGATTTTTTATATATGGCACGAATAGAAGAAGGAAAGGGATTAGAGTACTTAGAAGATATATTTTTACATTTGTCACAAAAAGCAGAACGAAAACTAAGGATTGGTATTGCAGGGCGTATTGATGATCATTATTCAAAAGAGAATATGGAAAAAATATTGGCATTACATCTGAATAACATGGAAATAAGTTATTTAGGATGGGTGGATAAAGCAAAACAGCAAGAGTTGTTCAGTTCTTCAAAGATTTTTTTATATCCGTCCATATATGATACATATTCTATAGTATTGAGGGATGCAATCAATTTTGGAATGGTAGCAGTAACATGGAAAGTGCCGTTTACATTGATTAATTATAGAGATTGTCCATCTGTAAAAATAATACCTTATAAAGATTTTAGAAAATTTGCAGAAATAGCAATGTGTTGTTTAGAAGATAAAGAAAGAATAGCCTTATCTGCAAAAGAATATATATATCGTCAGCCTACAGAAGAAGATATTTGCAATAAAGATATAGCCATATATGAAAGCATAGTAAAGAAAAATGTATATAATAAATAAAGAAATAGAGAGTTTTTTCCCTCAAGAATGTGCTGTGATCTTTATGCATGCACATCCTGATGATGAAAGTTTTTTATCTTCTGGACTAATTTCTGAATTACATCAGAGAAACATAGATGTATATGTATATTATTGTGCGGCAACAAATATAAAAGACAACAAACTTACTCAAAAGCGACAAGATGAAGCTAAAAGAGCCTTATATGAATTACCGAATGAAAATATTATATTTTTAGATTTTTGTGATTCCTGTTATAAACAGGAGAATGCGTTATCTCAAGCAAAACAGAGCGATATATTGAGCAGTATACTCTATAATCTTCGCAATATACAAAAGCATATTATATTAGTTTCGTATGATAAAAACGGTGGATATGGCCATATTGATCATTTAATAGTGCATAGGTTAGGGCGAGATATAAAAAATAGATGTAAAAAAGTAAAGAAGCTATATGAAATAACACTTGCTCGTGACATATATAATAAATGGATAAAAAAGAATGCACATCAAGATCAAAAGTATTTACCGCAAACTAAATATTGGAATAAAGAATATGGATTACCTACAGAAGAAATAGATTATGTATATATTCTTTCATTACAACAAGCTCTGGAAAAAAGAAAGAAATTATCAGTTCATTTAAGCCAAACATCATCGGATGAATTCCCTTTATGTTTAACAGAAGAAGATTTTTTATACTTGTTTGGAAAAGAATATATAAAAGAAGTTATTGAATAAATAAAATTTTATGACGTCAATTTGGTTCAGTAAAAAATTAAATGCAATATCTTATATATATAACATCAATGAAAAATAAAAAATTCATTATTTTATTGATATAATAAAATGCTATGATTGTGTAAAAAAATCATTATTTTTGCTTTATTCCCTTGTCAATTAGGAATACCAAGGCTTGTGGAGAATTGAAAGAGTAAAAATATTGTAAAATATATTTTACAAATATCATTAACTTTATATTATTGTTAAATGAATTTAACAAAGATATTGACTTTTATTTCTTTGTTAATTATATTTAACAATATAAGGAGAGTTCATATGCACAATGGATCAGAAATAATAATAGGAAGGCCACAATATTTAGAACAATTAAAAAAGTGGAAAAATCAACCTGATTTGATTAAAATCATAACAGGAGTTAGGCGTTGTGGTAAGTCTAAACTTTTTTACTTATATCAATTTGATTTGCTGGCAAATAAAGAAGCGGATTATAGTCAAATTATCAATATAAACCTAGAAGACCGTTTGATGACAAGAGAAATAGGCTTAACGCTTGAGGCTAATAATCGTATGAGCGGAACAGATGCGTTATTGGATTATATTGTTAAAAAGCTTAATCCTGAAAAAATGAACTATGTTTTTCTAGATGAAATACAATTGCTAGATGATTGGCAAGTTGTAGCAAACACATTGAGACTGAGAGATAATATAGATGTTTATTTGACAGGTTCAAATGCGTATATGTTTTCTAGTGATTTAGCCAATCAATTGGGCGGAAGATATATAGAAATCAAAATGCAACCTCTATCTTTTAGAGAATATTTTGATGCATATCCAATGTTCGCTCAACATTATGTGAGAACAAGAAAAGATATTGAAAGTTTGCGTCACCCTGCGTATTTGTATTCCCATTATATAAAAGAAGGTGGTTTCCCTCAAACATTAAGCCTTGTGTATGATAAGCAGCTAATAAATGATTATTTAATGGATACTGTATATTTAAATACTATTCAAAAAGATGTTGTTCGTCGTTTTGGTATTGCAGATGGAAATAAGTTAGAAGGTGTCGTTCGCTATTTATTTGACAATATTGGTAATGAGACATCTATTCGAGGAATAGAACGCGGTCTAAAATCTACGGGTTTTAGTGTTTCCGTTCCAACTATTAGTCAGTATATTCAAGGCCTGCAAGATAGTTATTTGCTTTATAAATGTGAACCTTTTGACATTAAAGGTAAGCAACTTTTAGAAACAAATGCCAAATATTATGTCGCCGATATTGGCTTGAGGACAGCATTATTGGGAAAAGAGGGTGCTGATTCAGGTCATATACTTGAAAATGTCGTTTATCTTGAATTAATAAGACGAGGCTATAAAGTCTCTTTGGGTAAAGTTTATTCCAAAGGGCGGTTAGTTGAAGTAGATTTTGTTGCGACCAAAAGTGGCGGTATTGTTGAATATTATCAAGTATCTTTGAGTGTTCAAGATACTCAAACATTAGAGAGAGAATTAGAACCATTGCAAGCAATTGATGATAATTTCCCAAAATTTTTATTAACGATGGACTATGATGAAAGTGATAATAAAGGAATTAAACACATAAATGCGCTTAAGTGGTTATTAGATTTTGATTAAGTTAATTTTAGTTTATTCAAAATTTAGGCCTTTTTTATAGGAAAAATCTCTGAAAAACAAGGTCTTATCTGAAATCTGGCAAGGGAGGATTGATGTGTCAATGCTAATTCATAAAGCCTTGTTTTGTATAAAATCAATAGCTTATCTAAATATCGTCTGGGGTGTGAACCTCAAATTTCTCAGTTTCTAGATTTTAAAAAAGTTTGCAAAAACAATTTATTAATTAAAAATTGTCTGAGAAGGCTGGATGCGTCAATACCAACCCATAAAACCTTGTTTTGTGTAAAATCAATAACTTATCTAAATATCGTCTGGGGTGTAAACCTCAAAGTTATTAGCAGTTTTCATTAGCACTGCTAATAAAATATATTAGCACAATTTCCTTGTCAATTAGGAATACCAGGATTAACGGAGAATTGATGGTAAGAAAGGTATCTAATATTAAAAGAAAGCTGTATATGTTTAAATAAAAATTGAGTTTTCGTAAAGTTAGAGATAATATCAAACCCACTAAATTTAAGTAGTTGATATTTATTGAAAAATGTTTCATTATCAGAAATGAAAAAATAGAGTTAATTTCTAAAATTGAAAGATTAAATGAGGAAAATAATGAATGAAGAAAAAATCAAAATAATTATAAAACAACTTGAGCACATCAAAAACGAACCTTTCAGTCTACAAAATAATAAACTTTTTGATGATTGCAAAGATTATTTAATGAAAGATGCTCCGGTTGGATTAAAGTCTAAAATATTTAAATTGGAATATACTTATTATTCAGAGAATTTTTGGGATATAAATACACCTTCTTATCCAAACGAGACGAATATAAAAAAACTAATTCAATTGTATGAGGAGGAGTTATTTGAGCTAACCAATACAACATCAAAAGAAGATTTGTTTAAAAAGAAATTATTGAAAGCTAAAAAAATGTCTCCTGATTTTATTAATAAATTAGGAGAAATGGTTGTTGGGGATTATCCAAATTTTCCAAGAAGAACATCTTGGTATATAACAAAGTTTTTTGAGGAGTCGGGTTTTCCACAAATAAAGCATAATGGGCATACTAAAAGATTTTGGGCAGCAGAACAATTAGATAATATGTCTTTGGATGATTTATACACAATTATTAAATGTTTATTCAAAAAAAAATATTTCAATGATGAAGATGCTGATATAAACAAAGCAAAAAAAGCCTTAGCTAAAGAATTAGAGGATGCTTGCACAGAAGACGAATTTGAAGATTTGTCAGATGTTTTTAAAGTTGATATTAACTCTTCATTGTTGTTTAATAAAGAAATTAATACCGATGATGATATATTAAATAAAGATATAGAAAAAGCTAGAGAGTTATATGTAAAAGGAGAGTTTCAATTAGCAATAGAGAAAATTTGGGATGCTTTTGAACGGATTAAATCTTATTATGGTAAAGATAAAAAAGATTCAGCCAATATAATAACCAGTACTTTATCAGATGAAATTAAATCAGCTAAAAATTCTTTGGATACAGACGAAAATAGTCTATTTTTTGAAAAAGAATTAAGAGAATTAACCAATTTAGGGAATAGCTACAAAATTAGACATTCTGAGAAAAATAAGCCTTTAATAAATAATTACCATACACAAGAATATTTATTTTTTAGAGTATTAAACCTAATAAATCTTATTCATTCCAGAATGGATTAACCAGCGTATCTCATTTGCAAAGTGAGTTTAAAAATAGGTTTAATGATATAATCTAGTTTTAGGCTAAGTCTTTTAGCATTGATGATATGATTGCATTTTTCTCTAAATTACGTTCAATATCAAAAGTATTTAATTGGTTATCTTATCATTTCCTTTCGATTTCCTGCGTTTTGAGTACAGAAATTGATTTTCGACGACAAATAACGACACGTGCATTGGCTGATAAGGAAATCGCAATTTATATACAACATACCGTAAAAACTTTACAAAGTGGGATATTGCAATAGAAAAAGATGATATAAATTAATCAAACACTTGCAATCTTTTTATGATTAATCTAACATAATAAAAAAAGGAGTTGAGTAATGGTAGAATTAGAACATCTTGATGAAATTGATGACTTACGGACAATATGGCCTAAAGAGGCTGTTGATTTTACTCCATGGTTAGCACAAGAAGAAAATATTGCTATTTTATCAAAAGCAATAAATTTAGATATTACTGTCGAGGAGAGAGAATCTCCTGTGGGGACTTTTAGTACAGATATTTATGCGACAGAGACCAATACAGATAGAAGAATAGTCATAGAAAATCAGTTATCGGATACAGATCACGACCATTTAGGAAAGCTTATCACTTATGCCTCAGGAAAATCAGCAGATGCTGTAGTTTGGGTAGTAAAGCGTGCAAGAGATGAGCATAGGTCTGCTATAGAGTGGTTGAATAATCATACAGATTTAAAAATTGGCTTCTTTTTATGCGAAATAAAACTATATAAAATAGGAAATTCAAACGCTGCTGTTAAATTTGATGTTATAGAAAAGCCTAATGATTGGAGTAATCAAATAAGACGGGAGATAATTTCCACACCAAGTCATCAATTCAGATATGATTATTGGACACAATTTAATGAATATGCTCGAAAAAATTCATCCTTTATGAGAAATTTCAATATACGAAAAGCATCAACAGATCATTGGATGGATTTGAGTATAGGCTCTTCAAATTGTCATTTAGCAATTTCTCTAATCCAAAAAAGAAATGCTATTGATTTGGAATTATACATTAATGATGGTAAACTTCTATTTGATAAACTTTACAGTAATAGAGAAGTTATTGAAACAGAAACAGGTCTTAGTTTTGACTGGAAAGAATTGCCAGATAAAAAGGCTAGCCGTATAGTAGTTGAAAAAAATGTTAATCTCTCTGATAGGAATGATTGGATAAACCAATTTAATTGGATTATTGAAAATGCTGTTAAAATGAAAAAAACATTCAAGAAATATATGTAATTTAACAATTTTTTTTAAGATCTAAACAGGATAAAAAATATGGCACAAAAATTTATAACATACTATGGGGAGTATTCTCTAAAACATTGGATACGCATGATTTTAAATAAAGAAATAGTATTGCCACCTTATCAACGTTATTTTGTATGGAAACCTGAAAAGGTTTTAAGATTGATAGAAAATATTAATGAAAATCTTTTTGTTCCGCCAGTTATTTTATCTTCCTTCAGTGGAGATGCTCAAGATAAAGAAGCTAACTATATTTTGGATGGACAACAAAGGCTAAGTGCCATTTTATTAGCATATTTAGGATATTTTCCTGTTGGATTTACTAAATTCTCATCAGAGTTAGTAAATGAAGAAAATTATATGTCAGGAAATAATGAGGATGAAGAGGAAGACACTATTAACTCGTTGGATTGGAGTTTGAAATTAATACAGGACAAATATGCAGATGATTCTATTTGTAATATTGAACAACTCAGAAATGCTATAGAAAAAGATGGGAAATACATAAAAATTGATAAAAATATGGCTCATGCATTTAAGAAACCCCAAACTATTTCCGAAGAAATATTAGAAAAATTCAGTAACATAACTATTGATGATAATTTTTTAGACACTCATTTTTTAGGTTTTTCATATATAAAACCCGTAACCCCTGATGCAGCTGCTGAAAAAAATATGTTTTCTTCTATCTTTCGTAATATCAATATATCTTCGGTTCCTTTGTTGCCAGAAGAAAGTCGAGCTGCATTATATTGGCTTAAACCGGATGTGGTAAATTTTTTAGATCCTGAAACATTTAAAAACATCAAAGTCAATAATAAAAAAATGGATTTTGCACGCAGTTTGGCTTATGTTTCCGAGGCTCATAAAATATATCAAAAAGACAAATGGACAACGTTATATAAAGTAGCAGTAGGATATGGTCGTAGCAGACGTTTTGAAGATTATATAGAAAAATATGTATATAGTGTTACCGAAAATAAAAATAGTAATACTTTTGGAAATTTTCAATCATTGTTTCCTGATTGTGGGGGCGCAATAGACAAATTATATCAAGAATTTACAAAGTTGTCTCTTCCTAAAACATATTCCGGTCTAGTGGAATTGGATTTTTATTTCTTTGGACTAATGTTTTGGGTTTTATTTGAAAAACGCCACATAATAGTTGATAATATTGAAGAACTAAAAAAATTTTTGGAGCAAGAAATTTTACGCCATAAAAAAGAATTTCCCAATGTCTCCCAATTAGGGGCTCTTAGAAAAAGACTTACAGAATCTATAAAGATATATGAAAAGTATGTGGAGAAGTAAATGCTTGATGAATATGATAAAATTATTTCCAAAGATGTCTCTATCTATATACAAGAAGTGTGTTGCGCCTATGGCAATTCTTCACATAATATTGCAAATTATCCATTGATTGAATATTTATTGTCATCAGTATTGCTTCGCATGACTGGCTTTATGGAACAAAAACTAGATATTCTTCAATTAACTTTATGCAATCAGGATGAAGATTTTAAATATAATTTATTACGAAAAAGCAACAAGCTATCATCAAATTATGATGAGGTTTCCTCTATATATAAATCTTTTCTCAGTATTATTCAAGCAATGGAAAAAGAACTTAATGTTTCAGACACAAAAAAATATAGCGATAAATTATTTAAAAGTAGCAAATATATACTTAATGCTCATACAAAATTATATAATATTTTAAAAAATTCATCGATTATTTCTCCAATAAAAAGAAATTTTGATGATTTTGTAAATCTAAAAAAAAGTATGTTGGATTTAAGTGAAGATATAGCAAAGTTGCGAAAAGAATTAGATGAAAAAACATTGTCTCAAGAAGAGAAAAAAACTAAAAGAATTGCATTAAGTCAATTAGAAACACAACAAGGTTTGTGCTTATCGGAACAAAACTATATCTCAATTTATAAAAGAACCATTGATTTTAGACATTCAATTGCACACAACATAACCTCTATAAAAAGAGATTTACCTAATATCTCCTTTATCAAAAGCAAGAATTTTCAATTCGAAAATTATTTTGTCCGTTTCATGATTATTTTAAGTATAGACGAAGTTATTCGAGATATGTATGACTATTATAAAAAGTTAAAAAATAAATATTTATTGTAATCTACATAAGGATTTTTTTATATGACTATAGATGAATTAAAAGAGGAATTCTTAAAACTATATGAAACACCTAGGTTTAGATTTAATACTCCTATATATAAACAAGTACACGATGATATAACAAACTTTATTTATGAAAATCATTTAGAACATACAGAAGAGTGGCAGTGTATTTCAGATAATTTACTGTATAAATCAAGTCAATTTATGACAACCTCAGAAGCTGATATTATTATGCAAAATTTAGAGTTATTAAAAAGAAAAATATTATCTCGCCAAAATGAATTATTTTGGACATATGTACACCCAGAAATTAAAAATTTAGTCTTTTCAAAATTCAATAGTTGTCAATATGCTGATAGTGTTGAGGCTGCATTCAAAGAAATTAATTCAAGATTAAAAAAAATATGTAGAAAATTGACGGGACAAGAAAGAGATGGAAGTTCTTTGATGAATTTCATTTTCTCTGAAAACAATCAAATTCTTAAATTTGAGGACACTTCTACAGAGAGTGGTCTTAATGTTCAAAAAGGTTATATGCTAATTTTTTCAGGAGCAATGACAGGAATTCGTAATCCTAAAGCTCATGAAAATCAGACAATAAGTAAAAATGCTGCAATAAAACGTCTGATTTTTGCAAGTTTATTGATGGATAAAATTGATGAAGCGGTTAAATTTACAGGAATAACTGAGTAACAGTTTTGTTATTAGGTTGTTTAATGGTAAAAGGATTATAATATGCAAGATTATAGAAAAAATTTAGATAACTTATCCGCTCTTGTTTTCAAAGCATATTTAGATTCTGTTATGTTTTTATCAATTGTTCCTTTAGCAACTGATAAGCGTAAAACAAGTAATTTTTTGTTTGATTATTCTTATTATACGATTAGGGAGAGAGCTATAATAGCAGTTAAGAGTTTAATTGAAAGACAAGGAAAAAATAGGTTAACATTAGAAAGAATAATTAAATCGTTAGAGGAAAAAGAAGAATATAAAACATACGCAGAAGAATTATATTCACAATATAAAGATTTATTTGATTCCGAAGCAGCTCAAAGAATAAAAAAATTTAGAGATTCTTTGTGTCACAATGTTAAAGACGATTGTGAAATAAAAATATACTGCAAGGATATACTTGAAGTAATGAATAGTATATTGGGTATAATAGATAATATATATCAATCAATTTTTAACGTAGCCAATGAAAATTTCTACAAGATACAGAATTTATCTCATTTGTTAGCAGACGATTATTGGAGAGCAATTTGCAAACAAGCAGATGAAATGCCTAACCGCTATCAAGAACTAACTGAATTACAAAAACTGTTTAATCTTTGAGAGCACTCAATGCTCAAATAGATTACAATCTCCACACAACTATACACATTGAATTAGTAACGCGTCGTAAAAACTTTACGACATCAGAATAGATATAAAACAATTTCCACATGGTAATGTAATTTTAATTGCAATTTAGTAGCTCTACTTATAACATATCCATAGGCTAGGGGATTTTCTCCGAGCTTAGTACCTTTAGTGGTGCGGAGCTGTCGAAAGCTCTATCGTGTACGGTGTTAGGATATAGCATCGATAAATTGTCTGCTCGTAATCAGGCAAACAATGAATATATCCCCGAACATAAAATATGGTCGGGGAGCTTTTAGCGTATGTTCAAGGCCTCGGCTGAAAGGCTAAAAGAGTCATTTTACACGATATGATTTTCGAACTCTCCGGCCACCTAATTAAGGTGGTTTTTTCATAATTATAACCGGCTGTAACTAATTTATGGAGACGAAAATGAGAGTTATTAATCATAAGGTGAAAAAAATAATAAAATATTTTATTTTTCTTTGGTGTTTTTCTTTTTCTAACAATGTGCAGGCTTACATTGCATTTGATGTAAGACCTAATGATTCGAATATGAGCTTAGAAGATTATGAAGACTATAGACAAGGTGTATTATCAGATGAGAAATTACAAAGATATTTAGAACCTGAAATTGCAAAATGGAAAAAAGAGATAGCACAAACTGAATGTAGCCAAATAGTACAAGATTTTTACGATAGTTTTAACGATATAACTTATCCGATTTCTGAGTTTGATATTATTGTACGAGAGAGTAGTAAATATTCAACGATGGAAGATTTTATTGGTATGACCAATATACAATTAATATATTTATCCTCATGTAAGAAACCAATTCAAGCCAGTGAAGAATTAAAAAACTTAATTATTAGTATTAAAAATAACTCTCAAAATTTTACAGATTTATCTGCATATCAAAAAAATGTTATTAATTCAAAATTTTTAGAAATTCAAAAAGAAATATCAGCATTACCCAATAATCAAACATCTTTGGAACAATTGAATATATTGCAAAGTAAATATTCTTACATTTACATTGGAGATATTAATTATGGAAAGAAATTTGCACAAATAATAGCGTCTAAAGAACGAGAAATAAAACAACATATATATGCTCAAGAAACAAAGAAACCATATGATAATATAAATAATTCTAATGTAAACACAGTACAAAAAAGATCCAATACACCTGAAACAAAATCTAGCTCAATACCTTGGGTTAAAATAATGTTCATTAGTGACATTATTCTAGCTATTGCAGTCGCTATTTTCAGCCATCGTAATTTTAAGAAGAAGTATGCAGAATACCCGATAGTTTATGAAAAAGGGTTTAGTACAATAGTGAATGATTTGCAGCTTTCATTTAGTTCAGCATATAGATTCTTCTATTCTATGATAATACCATTAGTTTTTAGTTACATGTTAGCCTCATTTGGTAATAATGTATTCTTTTCTATAGGCGCATCAATTTTGCTAGCGACTGTTATAATATATTCCGCTGCAATATTCGGAACATATAACTCAGGAATATACATTAGTTCAAAGTTAAACATACTTAATGTTCCTGCAAAAAATTTAGAGAATTCCTTTATTGACTGGATAACACTAAAACCTATCCGTGACAGCATATTACGTAGAGAAATTAAGATTACCGATATAAATTACGCTCATTTTTCAACATTTACGACACGTCACTCTAAAGATAAGTATGGTATATATCACAGTCGAATTCACCATTATGCGTTAAATATTGCAGGAAACTTTGGTTCTATAATGCTAGACTTCCGCAGTTCTCAAAAAAGAGATGAATTGGCTGGATATCTAAGACAAGCTTCTGATGATCTAAACCATAAAATTACAATCAGACATATATAAAGGAGAAATACACATGAATAATGATATTAAACTTAAATTAAAAAAGAGTGCAATTCTGTTAGGAATGTTTTGTCTTGGGGCTATATGTGCAACTTTATTACTAAAAAATCAAAATAATTGTTATGGTGAAAAGCCACAATATGACTGGGATAAATTTGTGCAAACTACTGGAGAATATGAACTTCCTCCAACTGCTATAGTAACACCAGATTTTATGCGAGCTCCAGACTATGATGTATCCGAGGAAGTTGATTGCAAACAATTAAGAAATGATTGTGCTGATGAAACAACTCATTTACTGCGAGGAAAACAAATTCCAGAATTACGGACAGAATGTCAAAAATATATGTATTTATGCATTTAAGAAAGTGTAAGCCCCGATTCTCATTCGGGGCTTTGTTTAATGTTCCGCAGCGATATAGTGATGATGTCCAGATTTTGATTGGGCGCATTTTCCACCATATGGCTGCAAACTTTTATGTCCGCAAAATTGACATATGTAGCCTTTAGGTTTCATGATATATTTAGCTAATCTATCTAAAATTTTACGAATTTCTGTAATTTCATTCATAGCAATATCCTTTGTAAAGTAATTGTTGATTTACAAAACAAAATTATTATTTTCAGTCGATTTCCTTACCAGCCAATGAGTGGATTTATATTGCGTGTATCATTTGTTATTATTTTACTGAATATGCGTTGGCTGATAAGGAAATCGTAAGGTAAATAATAGTTTCATAAATGAAACTATTATTTTGATTTTAAGAGATATTAGTATGCGGTTTACCTTCGATTTAATTAGTTTTGAGTGCGGAAAGCGTAATTTATATACAACTGGTCGTAAAATCTCTGCGACGATTTTATGTGATGAGAAAGACTTGCGATATACAACATCTAATACCTAAATAAAGTGTATACAAAACAAATTTGATTTGAGGTAAATATGGCAAATGGTTTAGTAAATTCAGCAATCCTCGATATTCTAGCTTTGTTTAGAATACCAACAACAACGATACAAAACCTATGGCAACAACATTGTGAACAGAAAATATCTGAAAGTAGAGATATTTTACTTAGTGAGATTGAACAAGGTAACTTTGATAATATTGGAATTGACGATAAAGTGTCTATAATGCACCGATATATGCAAGCAGCGATGAATGGTTCCGCTAAAATCAACTTAAGACTACTTGCAAAAGTGATGAATAGTATTGCCAAAGGTGAAAAACAAAGTAATGCAGTATTTGCTAATGAGTTTAATCGGTATGCATCTGCTTTAGAAGTATTATCAGAAGAGGAAATCCATTTATTAGCAAGTATGTATGAATATCGAAAAAATGCCAGACCTCCGTATACACGAAATACGGCAAGAGGAATTGAGTGTGAAAATGACTTTTTGCAAAATTTTTCCAAACATTATCGTTATGAAAATAAAATCTCCGATAGTCAGTATGCTTCTATGTGTTCAGCTTTGTTAAGAACCGGTCTTATATATCCAAGAACATACATACGTGAGACAACGTACGATTTAAGTCCTTTTTTTGATGAAATTGTTAAGTTGGTGGATTTTCAAGATGCATTAAAAAAAGAAGATTTAATGGCTAAATAAGTTTTACTGTTGTGGATGCCACAATAATACATCCGTATGAATGATATTTCTAGGTTTATTAAATAAGAAAGCTACACTATAGCGGGCTCTTGTTACAGCGATATAGAATTTATAGTTTTTATCAGTAATTCCTTGCGTTAAAAATTTAATCATTGGCTCTGTTGGAATAATTAGAACTCTATCGTAAGTCTTTCCTTTTGATAAACCAATATTAAGGGCTGGATATCCTTGTGTCCTTTTTATAGCCTTTCTATCCCATATTAAAATTTTAGGTTTGAATGTATCTAGATACTGTAGAAAATCTTTTTCTTGTACTATAAAAATTCCATCGTGTTCTGTGATTCTAGTGTTAGCAGAACTTGTAGTAGGATAGTCAGGGAATATTCTGTCTGCAAAAGAGCAAATTGATTGATTACATCGATATGATTTGTTGAAATAAGTTAATTTTCCTAATTTCTTTTTAGATTGGTCTTCAAAATATTTATATAGATTCCAATTATACTGATTATTTTTAGATGAAGGTGTCGTCTGATATGAAGTTTGCCTAGCATCCCCAACTAAAACAATATTACATTTAGAAGTAAGTAGTGCTGATATTAATTCAAAATCATATCCAGATAAATCTTGTGCTTCATCAATAAAAATGTAATCATAACATTGTGCAACTCTATCAATAATACAGTTGTTATTGGTTTGATTACACTCATAAGCAAATTCAGAAATCTTATCACTATAAATTTTATTATTGCTAATATAATGAGCTAATGCTGTTTTTTTAGTATAAGGTGCCGATTTTTGATTAACAAACATAACATCATTTATTCTGTGATTTATTCCGAATAAATTTTGGTAAGGACGAACAAAATCATTTAATAAAAAAGTGTACCATGGCAATATAAATAGATTTGATGGAGTATAGCCAATTTTTGCGGTTACTTTGTCATAGATTTCTATGGTATTTTCCTGAGTATATGTTGTTATAACAACTCGTTTATGGTATCTGATTGCTAATTTAGTTGCTAATGATACGATTTTAGTTGTTTTTCCTGTACCGGCAGCAGAATGTATAAAATGATTACAGCCCATTATTTATGTACTCTGGAAAGTTGATAAGTGAGGATTGCGTGTATATCCTTAAAGCACTGTCTGTTTTATTTTGTTGCATCCATTTAGAAATTTTATCATTACTGTCATATCTTTTTTCATCAAGAGATAGTACAGTGCATAAAGTATTTATCTCGTTTATATAAGCAATTTGTGGTTCCAAGGTATTCCAAGAATTATTAGTTGAATAAGCTACTTTAATGTGTTGATGATTTTCATATTGTTGATATTTTTTCTTAATATTGTTTTCATAGTCTCCGTCATTATCAGTAAAAACAGTAACATCTTTATTCAATTTATCAGCAATTTCCAAAAATCTTAAAAAAGACAACCCTCGGACACAAATAACATCTATCCCATCTTCAATAGGTAGCTTACCATATTTCTGTTTATATGCAGCTTGAATTATTAATTCATCAGAAGGACCTTCAACTAAAAAAGATTTTTTAGATAAAATAAGCCTTAACGTATCATATCCAGGTAAAATCTTAAAATATTCATAGGTATCTTTCGTTAGCTCGTTTAGCTTTAATACATTTCCTTGATTAAGAAATATAGCTTTATCTATACCAGATTTATTCAGTACGTAAGAGCTATGTGTACTTATAAAAATTTGTTTTTCTGAACAATTTTTTGTGATAAAATTAATTAATTTACTCATATTAGAATATGATTGATTGGTCTCAGGTTCTTCAATAAGAATAACTTTGTACTTATCAGTCTTGGTCTTTAATGATAATTTGGCTTTTATACTATTTTGTTCACCTTTTCCCATAAAATTAAAAGGAATTTCATCTAAATACAAAGACAAAGCCATATCCCAGCTACTTTTTGAAGATATGTCTACAGAAATATTCATATTTTTATCTGTAATATCCTTATCTAAATTAGATAATTGCTTATTAATTTTGGTAATATTTTCATCACTACTAAAAGATTGTTTCAACTGTCGATATTTAAGAGATAATGCAACATTATCTTTCTTTTCTAATATATCCTCAATAGTCGTGGTGAGAAATTTATCAACGCCATTAGAGAACTTTGTACTTATATTATCAATTAGTAGCGATTTTATAGGCAATAAAGCATATTTTATTGGGCTAAAAGCGAACGAAAAACACTCTATTTTGTAGTATTCTATAGGAATGGTGATTACTTCTTGAGGATTGCTAATATATTGCTTATATTCTTCTATATAATCCTCATCAAAGACAAGTCCAATCTTTAATCCAGATGCATTTTCCTTTAAACTGTTATTTGTCCCTTTATATTGAGCCAGTTCGTCATTGTCTTCATCTTGAAAGTATAGCTCAACGAATAACGATGGAGGTAATATAAGATCTGGTGAAGTCATATCCTTTAGTTGTTGAATATATTCTTTAATGCAATCAACATTAAAAAGGTAAGGAGTTAATTCTTGTAATAAAGGTTTATTATTTATCTTTCCACTTAGAGCCAGATGAATTGCTTCAAATAGTGTTGATTTACCATTTTCATTGTCCGCTACGATAATGTTAATATCAGGATTGAAGTCAATCGATAGGTTTTTGAATTGTTTATAATTTTGAATTATGACTTTACGTATTACTGCCATTATGCACCCCCATATAATAAATTAGCATAAAAAAGGCTTGCCACCAGAATAATTTTTGCTTTTACACAAAGAAATATAAGAAATGTTAATATTTATTGCTTTAACTACTAAAAAAGACTAAAATCTGTATTATAAAACAGAGGGTTTATTAATATGACTATTGAAGCACTTGTTAAAAATTACGAAAAGAACAGGGATATATGTTTATCATCTCAATACAATGAAACACAACTAAGAAATGAGTTTCTAGATGTTTTTTTTGAATTGTTGGGGTGGGATATAAAAAATAGTCAAGGTAAATCTACCTTTGAAAGAGAAGTAATCTTAGAAGAAGGACTAAGAAATTATAATGGTGATTATATTGAAACTAAAAAGCCGGATTATACTTTTAGGTTATCACATACACGAAAATTTTTTGTTGAAGCCAAAAAACCAAGTGTAATGATTGAAAGTGATAAAAAGCCAGCACAACAAGTTAGAAGATATGGCTTTACAGCAAAGTTGTGTATTTCTGTCTTATCTAACTTTGAAAATTTGATGATATATGATTGTAGTAAAAAGGTAGAAGAAACAGATACTGTACATACGGGATTAATAAAAAGTTACCACTATACAGAATATGTAGAAAAATTTAATGAAATAAAGTCTTTATTAGGGAAAGATGCTGTTTATTCAGGAGAATTTGATTCAAAATGGGCTGATATTGAAAGTCAAATTGAACAGTATAATATTGATAATCTTTTTTTAGACCAAATAAATAGGTGGCGATTATCTTTAGCTAATGTAATACTAAAAATTAATAAAGATATTTCCGAGGACAATTTAAATGATTGTGTTCAAGCATATATAAATAGTATAATTTTCTTAAGAGTTGCAGAAGATAGAAATATTGAACAATATCACAGTTTATTACAAATAAAAGATACTTGCAATTTGAATAAATTACAAGAAAAATTCCATGAAGCTGATTTACGTTATAATTCAGGATTATTTAAATTACCGTACATTGATGCAATAATGCAAAATTGTGGGAAGGAATTTTGGAATATTATTGGTGATTTATATTATCCAAACAATAGTTATTCTTACTCTGTTTTATCATCAGACATTTTGGGTAATATATATGAAATGTTTTTATTGAAAAAAATAAAAGTTACAAAACAAGGTATTGAATTAGTCAATAAGCCTGAGTATGAAGATAGGGATATTGTAACGACACCACTTTTTGTTATACAGAAAATATTAGACAATACTTTAGTTAAAAAATTGAAAGGGGATGCTTCGCAAATTTCAAAGCTAAAAATAGCGGATATTGCGTGTGGTTCAGGGGCTTTTTTATTAGAAGCTTACCAATATATTAATGATTATCTGATTGATTACTATAAAAAATATGACAATTCTAAGGTAGAAAGGATATCTACATATAATTATAAATTAAAGTTTGAAACCAAAAAAGCAATTATGATGAATTGTTTATATGGAGTTGATAAAGATTATAATGCTGTAGAAACAACTAGATTTGGATTATTATTAAAATTGTTAGAAAATGAAAATATAGATAGTCTTCCTCATAGGAATGGAATTTTGCCAGAGCTACAAAATATTTATTTTGGTAATAGTTTGATATCTCCAGATGATGTCAATGCGCTAGATGATGATATCAAGAAGAGAATTAATCCATTTGATTTTGCAGATTTAAAATTTGATATCATTGTGGGTAATCCTCCATATATGAAGACAGAAGATATCAAAAAATACACACCAGATGAAAAAAAGATATATGAAAATAAATATTTTGTTGCTTATAAACAGTATGATAAATATTTTTTGTTTGTGCAAAGAACATTAGACTTACTAACAGAAACAGGAATAGCCGGTTATATATTGCCAAGCAAATTTATGAAAGTTGGAGCCGCTAAAAATTTGAGAGAACTTCTAAGTAAAGGATATGTTTCGCAGATTATCTCGTTTGGTGCTAACCAAGTGTTTCAAGATAAAACAACATATACTTGCATATTATGTCTTACAAATAAAAATAATAAGAATATTTATTATACAGAAGTCAAAAACCTAAAACAATGGTTGCTAGATACTAATGCAGATGTAACAAATAGCAATATTATACCATACAATAAAATTTCTGAAAGTACGTGGATTATGTATCCGAATACTTATGAACATCTTTATAATAAAATAGTTGAAAAAAGCAATCCTTTAAAAAAGATAGTTGGAACAAAAAATATTTTTAATGGTATACAAACAAGTAGAAATGATTATTTTGTATTCACATCTATAAATGAGGATCAAACAGTTTTGACGTTTCAAAAAGATGATAAAATCTATAAAATTGAAAGATCTATTGTGCGTCCGTATTATGAAACACCACAGGCAAATACACTAGATGCGTTATCCACATATAGATATTTTGAGGCAAATAGCTACGTTATATATCCGTATTACAAAGACGTTAATGGATGTATTAATTTCATAACGATTGAAAATCTAAGAGAACAATATCCTTTAGCTTATAAATATATAACTGAAAATAAAGATAAATTTACATATTCGGCAAAGGGTGAAAAACGTGATATAAAACCAGTGCCAGAAACTCCTAATGAGTGGTATAGATATGGAAGACATCAATCATTAGAAATAGGTGAAATTCAGAATAAAATTGTTGTAGGTGTTTTATCTAAAGGTAATAAATATGCGATAGATAACAGCAAAACATTGGTTTCTTCTGGTGGTACAGCAGGATATTGTATGATTGCATTTCCAGAAGGAATACCTTACTCTATATACTACATACAAGCTATTTTAAATTCTAAAATGTTAGAATGGTACAGTTCATTAAAAGGAGAGATTTTTAGAGGAGGATATATTGCTAGAGGAACTAAAGTGCTGCAAGATTTACCTATAAAATGCATTAATTTTGAGGATACAAAAGACGTAGAGTTGTATAAATCTATTGTGCAACATCAACAAAAACTAATTGATATTCAAAAAAATATTGATAAAAATAATAACAATCACAGAGAATATGAGTTTTATAGGCGTAACTTCTCATTAGAATACAAAGCATTAGAGGAAAATCTTAAAAAATTATATAATTTAACTGATAAAGAATACGAATTAATCCCCAATATAGGTCAAATGTATGAAGCTTAAGAAAAACATCGATTTTGATAAATTACGAGGTGGCTTTTATACACCAGCAACAATTGCTGATTTCATCTTAACGTGGGCATTTAATGGAAATAAAAATTGTGATATTTTAGAGCCAAGTTGCGGTGATGGAGCATTTTTAAAATCTATAAAAAGAGGAAAATACCATTTTAATAGTGTTACAGCGGTAGAATATTATAAAGAAGAAGCAGATAAAGCCCAAAAGGTTAATTTAGATAATACTGAGGTAGTAGTTTCTGATTTTCATAAATATTGTAATACAACAACTAAGTCATTTGACATTATTGTTGGGAATCCTCCCTATATAAGATATCAATATTTTGATAAAGAACAGCAAAATGAAGCAATAAAAATATTTAATAAAAATAATATTAAATATTCAAAATTAATGAATTCGTGGAGTGCATTTGTTGTTGGATGTACAAATTTATTAAATCCGATAGGAAAATTAGCTTTTGTATTACCATCAGAGATATTACAAGTAATAAATGCAAAAGTAATTAGAGAATTTTTGCTCAGTAATTTCAGCAAAATATCTATAATTTCCTTTAAAAAATTGGTTTTTGAAAAAACACAGCAAGATGTCATACTTTTACTTTGTCAAAAAGGTAATACAAAACCGCATATTGAATATCTAGAAGTTGATGATGATAAAGCTTTAAAGGATATAGATTTATATAAATTAAAAAATCCTACAAAGAATATTTATTCTTCTGATAAATGGACTATGTATTTTCTAGAGCAAGAAGAACTTGATTTTATCCATCAAGTGAAGATTAATAATAAATTCTCTCAATTAAATAAATACTTAAAGGTAGAAGTAGGTATGACAACTGGGGGAAATGATTTTTTTACTGTTGATAAGAATGTAGTACGTGAGTACAGTTTAACAAAATATGCAAAACCTCTGTTAGGCAGGTCTATTCAAGTTAAAGGCTGTGATTTTTCACAAAAAGATTGGCTGGATAACAATAGTAAATTATTAAAAGCAAATTTATTATTATTTCCTTCCATGAAGGAAATAAAGAACAAAAAAAACTTAAATTATTTACGGTTAGGCGAAGAAAGCGGTGTTTCAGAAGGCTATAAGTGTAGAATTCGTGATGAATGGCAGATTATTCCATCAGCCATTATTTCTGATGCTTTTTTCTCTAGAAGGAATAGTTTATATGCAAAAATGATTTTGAATTCAGCTAAAGCATATTCTACAGACACTATGCACAGAATATGGTTTAAGGATAATGTTAATGTGAAAGCATTGATTGCCAGTTATTACAATACTATAACTTTTATTTTTGTTGAATTATCTGGTAGATCATTTGGCGGTGGAGCTCTGGAATTAATGCCTAGTGAAGTAGCAAATCTCTATATTCCTTATGATGAAAATAATGATAAGTTGTTTGGCACCATCGATAATATGCTGAGAAAAAACATTAAAATTGAGAAAGTGTTAGATTATGTAGATGAAATAATATTAAGGAAACAATTAAAGCTATCAATAGAACAAATAAGAATGGCAAAAAGTATTCGAAATAAATTGTTAAATAAAAGACTTAATAAGAAATAAACCATTCATTTTAACTTAAATTAATTCCAGCCTTAATAAATTTATGGATTTTGTTTTTGTATGGGGGAAATCGACAGATACCACCACGACAGATACCACCATGAGGATTAGTAGTTTTCTTTCCACAAAATGGGCAGATATATGAGGTAGCACTTGGTGCTTTATCTTTCAGAAGTACAATCACTTTGTTAAATTCGTGGCTATTTTTACGGTTTTTAATATCTTTTTTCAATATGGCTATAACTTCACTCATTTTTTACGCCTAAAACACAATTCATTTATACGTCAAAACATGATGTAATTTATTGATTTTCCTTAATTTTTAACTTGCAATTTATATCAAAATATGTTATAATTACATATAATAAAAATTGAACCGATTCGTTTTATCGTCGTTCGTTTTTATTATATTTCACTAACAATTCGATAGAGGTTTAGTCTGCACCATAGCTAATGCAGAAAGGACTTTTATTGTATGAAAGTGAGGGCGATATGTTCATAACCTACAAATGCGGAAATAAGTTTGTTATAGGACATATCGTCCACCTAAATTTTAACGTTTATAGAGCTTCAACCCAGTGTTGAGGCTCTTTTTTTATTTTAAAGGAGTAAAAACAATGACAAATATAAAACACCCAGAGATAACAATTCAGCTTTCAGGGCAAGACGGAAATGCATTTATGATTTTAGGCTTATGCAAAAGAGCTATGGAAAGAGCTCACCTCCCGCAAGAAGAAATCGACCAATTTATGAAAGAAGCTATGTCCGGTGACTATAACCATTTATTAGTAACAGCTATGTCTTGGTTTGATGTTGAGTAAAAAGGAGGTGCGATATGGAAAATAAAATTGATGTGAAAAAAATTGCAGACCAAAACGACAAGTTCCGTAAAACCTTCTGCGGTGGTAAAGTGTTGTTGACTTGCGGTGTATCGGCCTTGCCACTGTTACAACAAAACGAGATTATTAAAAAAGTTAGGAACTTTGCGGATTTTAATGAAGACAACGATCCGTATGGTGAACACGACTTCGGCTGTTTTGAATATCGTGGACAACAAATCTTCTGGAAAATTGATATGTATGACTTGAATTATGAGTTTTATTCTCCGCAGCCCGATGATGAGACACAAACCAACCGTGTCTTAACCATTATGTTTGCGGATGAATACTGATGAAAGCTTTTCGCCAAGGATATTTTTCAAGGTACTGTTCCGTTTATTCAACATTGAACGCGTTACAAGCTCTGGGCTTAAAACTTAAATACAAAGAGTGGCAGGAGCTTTATGACCATTTGATATATGGGATTAGTTGCTTAGATGTGTTATTCGATTTGAATACGAATGGAGCAGACTACCGACTTTTAGAAGTTGTTTTCAAATATGCAAATGAGTGGCTAACAACTAACCGTAACCAAAAGTTTGTGTATCATCGACCATTTTGGAATAAACGTCTAACTTTAACTGAATTTATCGATTATGCAAAACAACAGTCCGCAGCGGGGAAGGTGACTCACATCCGCATTAAAAGCGAGAAGATAGACCATTACACTGTTATAAAAAGAATAACCAAAGATAAAATGCAATTTTATGACAGCTCCGACTTTGAGGAGATTCCGCTCAAGAAAATAGATACAATCAACTGCAGGAAGTATCAAATATGTTTGCGACAAGTGTATTTCCTCTCTCTGGAGGCTGTGTAATTAAAGTATACCCCCATTGCACATGTCAAAACCTGTGCAAACAACATCAAAAATTAGGTTCATTTCACATTTGTGCAAAGGGGTTATAAATGTCAATTTCACATAAAGGAGTAAACAATATGATTTTTAACTACAAGAGAGTGTCGACGACCGACCAAAACACCGAAAGACAGCTCTTAGATATTTCTTGCGACCGAGAGTATGTTGAAAAAATCAGTGGTAAAGATACCAACCGTCCTGAACTTCAAGCCATGTTGCTCAATCTTCGTGCTGGTGATGTAGTAAACTGTCACTCGATGGACAGACTTGCCCGCAATACAAAAGACTTGTTAAACTTAGTTGAAGAAATAACCCACAAAGGAGCTAGGATTATTTTTCATAAAGAAAACTTAACTTTTGCTCCTGACAAACAAGACCCATACCAAAAAATGATGATGACGATGTTAGGAGCTGTTGCAGAGCTTGAACGCAACCTTATATTAGAACGCCAGAGAGAAGGTATAGCTCTAGCTAAACTTCACGGTAAATATAAAGGAGGCCAACCGAAGCTTAGTGCAGAGCAAGTTGCAGAGATAAAGGAGCTTATTAATCAACACATTCCAATTAAAGCAATCGCTCAAAAATATGGCGTATCCAGACGAACCATATATAATTACCTATAAAAGAAGCGGCTAGTCCGAAAACTAACCGCCTTGTTTTTTTTATTTCGATAATAATTTTTTGAGCTTTTCTTTGTCTAAGACAATTGCTCTTTTACGCACATTGTGTCCTAAACTGCATAAACCATAACCATCATCGTTTTTTTCAATGAGGTCTTCAAGGAACTCTTCTACTAATTCCTTTTGCTTGGTGGAAGTAAAGCAGGATACGAAAGTTTTTGATGGGATAATCCAATCAAAGTAGGTACCATTTTTTTTGCCAAAGAAATTAGGTTTTCCCCAAGCTCTAAGAATATCTTCTTGAGAAGAAAAGGTTGCTAGATCATGATAATGTTCGTTGTTGACGTTTAACATTTTTTCAAGTCGATTTAACCCATCTTGCAGAATTTCTTGGTCATCTTTAATGCAATTTAAAGAGGTATAGTACATCTCCTTTACGGCCTTAAAAATGCACTTTTTACTCCAAGGAATGAGCTGCCATTCCATAGCTTGCATTAAACTGGCATAAATGATGGCAAAGCGAGATAAAAAACGTTCCGTATATCCAACGTGTTTACCATCAGAGCACTCGCTTTCAAAGAATTTAATGTGTTGCTTAAAGTTTTCTCTGAATTGCATTTGTAGGTCTGAATTTAGTTCGCTAGCCATTTTCTTTAGGAAATCATAGCCTAACCACCCATAATTTTTTTTAACCAAATTCAAAATATCAAAGACTAACTCTTTTGATGAAGTGTAGCCTTCTGGTAACTTTCGAAATACTCCATATTCTTCTGATACTACAGCAGGGACATCGATGAAACGAAGCTTCTCGCCATCGTCTTTTTCGTGGTTAACGCTAAGAGCGTTCTCTATAATGCCAAATTCCCCCGTACTTATGAAGACTAATTTCCAAGCTCCTACACTTGTTCCTGTACCAACACTGTATGCTAAGCTCCTTTTTTTAGTCTGGCCACTACAAATAAAATAGCTCAAATCACTAATGATTGAAGCAATTTTAGTCTTGTCTTTAGAGATTAACTTTGCTTCATCAAAAACAACGCAACGACCATTGTGATTGTAACAAGCCTCTTCAACACCAGCTTCTGTGGTTTTCCAAGTAATAAATTTCCCAGGGTTATATAGTACTGCAGCAGCAACTTTAGATAAAGTCGATTTTCCAGTACTGGATTTTCCGTAAAAATGCAAACCAAAAGTCTCAAAGTCAAAAGGAGCAATGCAAAAAGCAGCTAAGGCAGCCCCAACAGCTAATATGGTTGCAGGACTGTATTGGCATAATTCAAGTGCTTTTTGGTAATTTTCAAGGTTGCCTACTTGGTTTATATATTTTGTGTCGATATTGTTACCGACAAATTTGACGCGAAAATATTTAAAGCCAAAACTCTTTTGAGGTATAATGTAGCAGTATTTTCCTTCATCAGATTGATACCAACCAGTTTGAGGTGATAACAGAATAACCGATGAAGGAGTATAATTGCTCAAAAATTCGCAAATCTCATCAGTCATTTCTTTGTTTTTCCAATCAAAAGGAAAGCCTTTATCTAGCAAGATTTGACTTAAGAGTTTTTTATTACGTACTTTTGACAAAGGAACAGCCACATTGACAGTACTTCCTCGGATATTTTCATATTCGTAAATCATTAATATATCATTGTTTTCGATATTTTCCCCGCAGGAAATGCAGAGTTTTTTACAAATTGGTTGACCTAAGTAAGTCAACGATTTCTTTTTAAATTTTACATTTGTCATGTGTTTTATCCTTATGGTATGTACGGTGCACGGTTGATAATTGAGTAAAGTCGAGCATAATGAGTAAACTCTTTTTTACTCACTTTATTACTTTCGTTCACCGTACAGGCTAATCAAACAGCAACTAGGTGCTGTGTTACACGCAATTTTCAAACAACTAATGAAAGTTTGAATGAAAGAGGGGATTTAACCCTGTTTTTGCGTGATTCTAAATTCAAAGTCATTGACAGGCTTTTCCTTAGATGATGCACGATATTTTCGACCACCATATAAGAACAACATATCTTGGACTTTGTTATGCATAAGCTTTTTAGCCAATTTACATATTTCTTTACCGTTCAGCTTATACTCCTTTCCATCATAGAACGGATTCCTTCCTTTCCGTTTCGTGTTAAGAAATCGAACACGCTTTGAAAAATAAGGAGAAAACATATAAGAAACCGCTCTGTTATAGCTATTAACTTTAACCACGCGAACTGGCCGTTTTATAATATCTGTCTTATTATAGTACTGTTTTAACTGCTCACGCACATATTTGGCGTCTAACTTTGTTATAAAAATAAGATGCCAATGTGGGTGAAAGAACGGTTTCCAACTGTTTTCAGCGTCAGTATTTAAGGATATATCAAAACCACCAATAACAATGACTTTGTTTCCAAACAGACGCTTAAGCCTCTGGTAAAGGGTGTTTTTTAGTTTAGCAATATCAATAACCTTGGTAGAGCTTGCATCGAGAGGCTCCAATAAAGTTACGGCATAAATACAGCTTTCACTTTTTTGTCGTGCAAGAAATTCGCAAATTTTTGGCACGTATTGAAGCCTGAATTCTCGTTTGCAATGACTACATAGGATATGTTGACACCTACTGAACGGTTCACACCTTTTTACGCATTGACCAACAACCTTTGATAACTTGGGCTCTTTTTCAAGGGCTCGAATTATTTTTTGGTTGCGTTTAGAGCATTCTGCATCGGTCTCAAATCTTTTGAGTTTTGAGATGTCGTATCGCATTTCATACTTGACGCAAAAGAGCAAAAATTATCAAAAAACTGAAGGTTTTGTTCAGCTGTAGATTGACAATCTTGAAAATGAAAAATCATTTCTTGATTTTCATCAATCTCTTCACTCAAAATAAAATAGATAATCTTTCTTAGAGCGAAATTCTCTTTGGTAACCAAATCAAACAACTCCGTTCCAGACAAGAGTTTATGAAAGTCTTGCTTGAAGTTGTTAAGTTCGGTAGGGATAGACTCCTTATACTCTAAAGATAAATTATCTAAAGTAGTTAACTCATTATTTATTTGAGAAAGGCCTTTAAATATATTGGCCAAACTAATGCCGATAAATCCATCATAATTATCTGTATTATTCATGTTAAACCTCATTTGTTTATTTGTAAACATATAAAGACATTTGTATCTTTATATTACAAGTATAACATATTTTTTTCTTGAAGCAAGAAAAAAAATACGATAAATTACAAAAAATTACATTTTTTACAAAAAAAGGAGCGAAACTATGGCAAAAAAAGAAAAAGCTGTTGATACTACTGAAGTCATGTCAATCCGTATATCAAAAAAAGCTAAATATCTGTTGGATTTAGCAAGTAAAGCTAGCGGTATGACGATAGGAAAGTTCGTAGAACACGCTATAATGGTTGCTATAAAGGACATAACACTTCGGAATGATAGCAGAAGAAATTTAAGAACTGCTGCAGCTGATTATTGGGATGGAAATGAAGTTCAGAGAAAAATTTTTTTATTAACGCATCCTGTATATGAATTAGATGATGATGATAAAAAAGTTTTATTAGTAATAGAAAATATCGCGTATAGAGGGAATTTAATGTTTTATAATCCAAGCAAGCCTAAAGATGAGCGTTATAATATGGCTTTAATAGAAGATTGTTGGAAAAAAATTAATGAATTAGCAGAATGTATTGAGTTGGATTACGATATAAATATAAAAGATAATGTTGATGAAAGAGACTATTCTAATAAATTCTATAAAATGAGGGAAAATTTAATAAATCAGTATATTGCAAGTAAAAATAAATAAAAGCATAAATTATTTATAATGGCTATTTTTTATGACAATTAGCCATGAGACTCTTGCCATAAATAAAAACGGTTTCAATGAGTTATATATAGAGATGACTCAAATTTAACCCTTCAAAAACTAATTTCTCGTTTAACGCGTCCGCTAAGACTTTGATACTGATTGTTCCATAGTGTTCGGAGAGGGAATTAGAACCCTCCCAGCCACAAAGTCTTTGTACGCGGTCAATCGGACAGTCGTTATTGCGTAGAATCGTTCGAACAGTATGGCGGAATGAGTGAAAAACAAGTCCTTTGTCCTTCAAACCGAGAGAATCAAGAAGCTTTCCAAACCATTTAGACGGTTGAGCAGACAACTCTCCGCGTGTGTTTGGCACTAAATCCATAAAAATGCGTTTGTTTTTGGCAGGGCTTTGTTTTTGCATTAAATTTACAAATTCCAAAAATCCTAATTTGATAAGTTCCTGATGAATAGGAATTTTGCGGATACCGGCTTTGGTCTTGACGTGTTTACCATCATTTTCGTTGATACTTATAAATTTAATGCCGTCTTCTTCTTGAATATCATCAAATTGGAGCTGACAAATTTCATTAAGTCTGGCTCCTGTATATAAGCCCAAAAGCCCAATCCAAAAGAAAGAGCGTCGTTGTCGGTTATTATCCCAATGTTTGGAGTAAAACTCACTGTGAAAGATTTTTTGTAGTTGCTGCACGGTGAACGATTGATATTTCGCGGTGGTCTTAGTCGTTTCAAATACTGGAATGTCAATTTCATCAATCGGGTTTTCTTTTATGTATTTGCGTTTGCAAGCCCATGCAAATAACGTCTTGAGGTTTTGAATATAGTCTGACGCAGTTTTGTCAGAGATACACTTCTTGGGATGCTTTTTTCCATATTCAATAATTTTTTGGATGTTGCTATAAGCCTCGGTTTTGTTGAGGCGAGGAGGGAGAAATTTAACTAAATAAACTAATTCTTGCAGGTCATCAGCCGTAATGTCGCGGATTTTTTTGTTATTCAACAGCAAATTAATGGTCTCAATACGTTTATTGATTTTGTCTTTTTGAGCGTTTGAAACATTGTGTCTGGATGCTTCACCGTTATATACTTTAACAAGCTCAAATAAATTTAAATTGGGCTTTTTGTAAACTTCGGTTTGCGTTGGTGTGTTGACAGAATAAGGAGCTTGAACAGGAAAAACAGAATTTGGTTGTTCATTGCTAAACATGTGAGGACATAAATGCGTCGGGCGCTTTAATTCGGCTCCTTGCAAATAGTTGATAGCCATTTCAAGATATTGAATATAAGCCAACATAAATGACTTAAGAAAAACAGGAAGACATTCTTTGGTAGGAGTTTGCATTTTGTGGCTTGCAATATAAATGTCAACTGCATCTTGTACTAAGTGAAAATCATTGTTTTTGTAGGCTAAAACATATTCGTCATGAAGATGTTTATAGTATTGCAGAGTCGAAAAATCTTTGGAAAGAGTAGGGAGTTCATCTTCGGTTTTGGTAATACAAAAATCTAACGCGAAACTTTCAATATCAGCTTCACCATATGTAAATGAGCCTTTAGGACACGGTACACCGCTATAATCAATAACGAACCGAAAAGGAGTATTTTTGAAAACTGACATATTTTGCCTTTCAACCAAAAACTGATGTTCCAACTTAGATAATATCATTAACGATCTGATATTTGCAATATTTTTGTCTTTAGTCCGTAAAGAAACCCAAATTTGTTTTTTGCGGTATATGGGGACTAAGTCGCGTGGGACATTAACAACCACATAAAAAGAACTTCCGCGATTATATAGATGCATGAATAAGCCTCCATGTTTTTAAGGCTAATTCCAATGAGATTTATTAGCAGAAGTTATTAGCAGTTATTGACTTATAAAAAGAAAAAGCCTTGCAAAAACAAGGCTTTATCTCAAAATTGGCTGGGGTGGCTGGATTCTCTCGTTTCATATTATTAACCACCTGATTAACAACCAAAAAATTTATTTTTGACCTGTTTTTTTATGCCCTCTTGTGGTACATAGTTTAGCATCATCTAACAAGCAGTTTTACTATTGTCAAGAACTTTTTTGATGATTTTTCAAATAATTACATTTGTTAAGCATTTTTAGATAAATAGATTTGAGAGTGAATTTTATTTTTGTAGTTCAACTACTGAAATGCTATAATTCAAATACATACCAATTGCAGAACTTAGTTTTGTATTACAAACGGGGAAACAGGCTTTTCTATAAGCACCCTCATGCAGGGCACAAACTGAAAACCTATGAAGACTAATCCATTGGTATTAGCACCGCAAAATAACCCCTCCAAAGGCGGCTGGCGGAATATAAATAGGGCACGGCTGATGATGTCAGTTAGAAATATGAGGCTCTGTCTGTGCTCCTTGACAACCTCGGCATTATGAAATTTGGTTCTTGTTCGGACTTCATAATGTGCCAACCGAAAAGCAGGTGGAAGATTCGCATCGGCGGTGTGCGGATTTCAGGATATAATCCTGATATAGCCAAAACAAGAAAGCAAACTCAACGGAAATGCTATAACTTTTTACCCGTGGTTTTCAGGGTAAAAAGAGCAAATCTAACGGAAATACTAAAATATTGAGGAAATGAATTTTCTGTAAACACATTAAATAGAAAAAATAAATGAGCAATCTTTGATTGCGAAATTTAGGTTGAACGAGGGTAACGAGTTCAGCCTCGTTAATATTGCATAATTGATTTTCAAAATAATTACATAAATTAATTGGATAAATACCCATATAACAAGGAATAAAGATGGATTCACGACTAAACAGCATAAAAGACCGCATCAGAGCATTAATTAATCGCAATAAGCAAATAGATACGGAATTAGAAAATAACTCCCAGGAGTCAAAAAAAGAGGTTTTAAATGTAGAAAAAGAACAAAACAATAATGAACTCCGTAAACAGAGAACCCAAAAATATGAAATTCAACAGATTTCAGAAGATTTGGATTATATCAAAAAGTGCTATCTGTATTTAAGGAAGTTAGGTATTATTAAGAGCCAACACCAGTTTAGTCGTGAATTTCTAAATAAATCGCAAGAATATATGTCTATGATAATCTGTGAAAACAGAAAGCCATCCATTAACTCAATCCATAATCTTTTTAAGAATTTAAATGAGTTGTATTCTCTTTATGAAGAATATGACAACAAGGAAGCCATAAATCGCAATTTGTATTATTTAATAGATAAAGGGCAACGCATTATCACAAAAAGAGTAATGGCATATTTGTAAAGGTATATAATGGAAACGGCAATAGCATATAATCAGTTAATGGCATATAATAAAAAATATTCTTATATGCAAAGCGGTGGACAGGTTGTTTTTAATAATCATTGGGCTTGGATAGTTGTCTTCCAAGCCCTTAACAAACATAATTTTGCTATCGTAAAATATGACAGCGGAAAATATACGGTTATAGAGATTTAGTTAGCATAGCCATTAAATCGTGGATTATAAATAGTATAGACATCAGGTTGATTTCCTTGTTGAGGTGTCCTAACAGTATTTCCACTTATACAGATATTTTGTTTATCATATTTTGACCATTCTTTATTTATATATTCATTTGGAAATTCAATATAAATAGTAAAACCATCAAATGTAGTTATCCATCCCCCACTAAATGCACCACCATAAAAAGTATTATATTTGCCACAAATTCCCGAACCTTTATCAGAATTACCTCCGCTTATTATACTACAAAATGTAAGAAGTCCTGATAGGACAACAAGTATTCCCCATAAACTAAAACCAGAAGAACTGGTTTCTGAAACATCAGCAGTATCATTTAAGAATTCTTCTCGTTTCAGATTAAATTCTTCTTCTGTAATAATGCCCTTTTCTTTTAGTTCATTAAGTTTTTCTAATTCCTCTGCTGTAATCATTTTTTACACCTCAAATTACAAATTCTTTTCAATATAATTAAATATCTTATTTGTAATTTTTTTCTTTTCTCCCCAGTCAAAAACTTGAAGGGAAATACATTTACCAAATATAGAAACAGATATAGATTGTTTTAATTTTGAGATTTGAATTAACATTGTTTGGCCATACGATAACCAAGTCTTAGGTGTATCAAACATAATGATTCCTTTGTTTTTATTTGAATTGGAGATTGTATAATCAAATTCTTTTATTGCACTTTGAGCCGAATTAAATATTTTATCATAATCAGCATTAAATGACCTTTCTCCTTGTTTAGGAAGCTGAGGTATATCCATAACATCCGATTCAATATTTAAAAGCTGTTTCTTTTTTTTATTAAATTGTTCTTCTGTAATGATACCTTTTTCTTTTAATTCAAATAATTTTTCAAGCTCTTGTTTCATTATTGATACCTCATATAAATAAATTAATTTTGTAATATTTTAGATTTCTTTTCTTGAAATTGCTTTTCTGTAATAATTCCCTTTTCTTTTAACTGAAAAAGTTTTTCTATTTCATCTTTCTTTTCCATAATTGAACTTGAACTATTTTGTTGTATTGAAGTTAATTTCTGAAAAATAAATTTTATTACAAAAAATATGAAAGCAATAACAATAAAGATTACTAAAAGTAATGTTAAATCATTAGGTTTTAAGCCATTAGATAAAGCAAAAGTAAATAAACCTATCAATATAACAGCACCAACAGCTAAAAGGAGGTATTTCTCTTTTATTGATAGTTTATCAGCGGTTTTACTTGATTTATCTTTCTTGCTAATATAAACAAAACAGACAATCAAACAAAGAACAGCTAATTGAATTAATGCTCCCATAATTTTAACCTTTCATAAGAAATTAAACCTAATTTATCTCCGCCAATTCAATTACCGTAACACCTTTATTTTTTGCTCTTTTACAAACATCAAAAGCTCTGCCTTTTAGCTGGTTATAAGCAATGATAAAATCCGTATTTTCTATTATCCAATTATTGCGGTGGACAATGCACCAACGTTTATAGCCAATAGCAGCTCGGTCAGGATATATGAAACTATCAAAATATCTTTCCTCTTCATTAACTTCTTTCATACTAGCAGCAACAAAAATAATTATAATGTCAGGATTATTTTGTTTTATCTGCAAAACAGCATTATAAGCATCTCGTTCATAAGCACCTTTTGAACCGACATAAAAAGTATCTACACTTTCTTCTTTAATAAGTATAAGTGCTTGCTCTTTTACTTTTTCTATAATGTCATCTCTTCTCCACTTATAATCATTTCCAAAGAAAGCACAGGATTTACTCATTTGAATTTCTTTCAAAATAGAGGTGTTTTTTATACGATACACAAACCAACGATTATGTTCCTATCTACTCTTATCTATTTGAAAGAAACTATTTTTCTTTTTTTAATCTCCTTGAAACCCTTAGTTTTCCTGATATTCATGCCCATTATATATTTTTGAAACGGGCGGAAGAAAATAGAACGAATAACCATAAAAAAAGGGTTGATTTTATTGTTCAATAAAAATGCCCTCCTATTTTACCTCAACTCTTTGAATATCCGATAAATATGTAAAAAGGGAAAAAGATGATTTACGGATATATACGGGTTAGCAGTCAAAAGCAAACAGTTCAGCACCAAGAATATGAAATTAAAGAATATGCTATAAAAAATAATATGAAAATTGATGAGTTAATTGAAGAAACCATATCTTCAAGAAAGGCATTAAAACATAGAAAATTAGGACAATTACTTGATAGATTACAGGAAAATGATATTATAATCACTTGTGAAATATCACGCATCGGACGTTCATTATTAGAGGTTATGGGAATTTTAGAAAAATGTCTTGCAAAAAATTGTCAGGTTATCACAATAAAAGAAAATTATCATTTAGGTAATGATATACAATCACAAGTATTAGCGTTTGCTTTTGGCTTATCTGCACAAATTGAAAGACAATTAATTTCAGAACGCACTTCATCAGCATTAGCCAATCTTAAAGCAGCTGGAAAAAGATTAGGTAGACCATTTGGAGCAGAAAGTAAAAAATTAAAATTGTCAAAGAATACAAAAAGAATAAAAGATTTATTAGATAAAAAAGTTCCCAAAGCTCAGATTGCTAGAATTATGGGTGTTCAAAAAATAACTTTAAGACGATTTATTAAACGTATGGGATGGTGTAATTAAGAAAAAATAAGACAAAGATTATATAATTTCTTTGTCTTATTTTTGTTACAGTCCATAATTTTCTTTATATCTGTAAAATGTCGGTTTTGTAATTGCATATTTTTTACAAATATCAGAGATTTTAACTTTATCCGCAATATCTTTTTTTAATTCCTCAATTTTAGATAAAGATAATTTTTTACACCGTTCTTTACTATAAACACCTTTCTTTTTAGCAATCGCAATACCCTCTTTTTGACGCATTTTAATCATATTTCTTTCAAATTCTGCGATTGAGCCGATGATTTGTAAGGTAAGTTTATTAAAAGGATTATTTGTATCATCTGTAAATCTCAAATTTTCTTTAATAAAATAAATTTCTGCATGGCGTTCTTCTGTAATTGTTTTAACAATTTGTAAAAGGTCATTAATATTACGAGCCAAGCGGTCAATAGAATGAACTTCTACAATATCACCTTTTCTAACCCATTTTAACATTTCTTGTAATTTAGGACGATTGGTAGAACCACCACTAGCATAATCTTCAAATACTTCATCATATTTTTCAATCTCTGTGGTTTGTCTATCAATTTTCTGCGAACCATCATTAGAAGAAACACGGGCATATAAAAATCTCATTTCAGTAACTCCATAAAGTAACATTATGGTCTTAATATATACGTTACTTTCAAAAAGTCAACACAAATATTACCTTATTATTACTATTTTTGATATTTTTTTAGAGTAATATTGAAGTGTGCTTAAATGTTACTAATATAAAATATAAAAAAATATACAATCTACTAAAATAAAAATATTAATTAACAAAATAAAAAATATATGAATAAGGAACTAATTTAACTTGTTCTTAAATAAAATATAAGATTATCATACTTATAAAATACAAATAAAAACAATTATTATACATTTTCATATCAATAAAATAACATTTAAGGAGTTGAGAAAATGGCGGAAAATCAAGCAAATTCAAGTAAATCACAAAGTATAGAGATTGATTATCAGGGTTGGAGTGATAAAACAGCAAATATTGTTTCAAGAAACAAGAAAATTGAAACAGTAAAAAATAAAATTCTTTCAACAATAAAATTAAATATGGAATATTACACAAATAAAGGTAAAAATATTTCTCCGACAGTTAGAATTTTAAAAGATATTGAGGATTATACAACTATTGTGTTGAGATGTGGAACTTTTCCAATTTGGAAAAATACTGTTAAAAAGGGAGCATATAAGCCAGAACAATTATTAACTGATTTGGAAAATAAACTTAATAATGATTTCTTTAAAAAGGAAATTGAAAATTATATAGATAGAAAATCAAAAAATACTGATAGTTCTAATAAAAAATCATCAAAAACAAAAAAATCTTCAAAAACAAAATCAGCAGAATAATATTCTGATATAAGGGGAGTAATTGTTTCTCCCCTTTATTTTTCATTTAACTTCTTTATCTCTTGTAAATTCTTTTCCAAAAATGGATATTGAAGTTTACAAATTTCTTCATAAAGTTTTTTAATTGGAACTTTACCACCATAAACTCGCTCACCAATATCATTAGAAGACCAGCCACAAATAGCATTTTGATATTCTTGTGCTATTCCGGCATCTCTTAACATTGGTTTTACAAGGTGGCGAAAACTATGGAAGACTTTATTTCTGCCCTCAATATGTAATGATTTTAAATATCTTGCAAACCATCCACTAACAGCATTAGAAAAATGATTCTTTTTAGAATATTGCAGGGTATAAAATAGCCTTTCTTTCTTACATTTCCTAACTTCTTTTACATAATCAATAAAACCCATTTCAATTAATTTGGGATGAATTGGAATATTACGTTTAGATTGTTCATTTTTAAGGTGCTGTAATTCTCTTTCATCTGTTAATGAAAAGTACCAGATATTATTATATTTTATATCATCAACATATAATTGACAGATTTCATTTAATCTCATACCTGTGTAGAGAGCAACAAGGGGAACCCAATAGCGACACGGATGATATATATTATTTTTAGACGGATAAAATGACGGATTAAATATTAATTTCAATTCATCTTTTGTAAAACCGTCAACCTTAACGCTTTCTTTGCGTTTGGGAATTAAAACATCATCATTAAAACTTTCTGTAATATAATGACGTTGTTTACAGAACAACATAAATTCTTTAAATGCTCTTAAATACTTCTTTACAGAAGTAATAGATATTTTATCAGGATTATCTTGTTCTAATATCTCTTTAAGCGGTTTGTTCTTATACTTTTCTTTCCATTTTTTTGGTACGTTGTAAATGTTATCACAAACCTTTTGACAATCTTTGTAGGTTATATTTTCTATATACTCTTTGCCGATAATTTCAAAAATTGTTTCAAGGCATACACGGTTTTGAATAATGGTATTTTCTTTTGTGCCTTTGTGGTTGCTTTTATGTCTGGCAAATTCTTTGAATATTTTTTTCCACGGTGTTTGAGCTCCGGCAGACAGGGCTTTATCATTTTTCTGGGTGTCAATGGCTTTTAGACAACGTTTAACACGGGGGTTAATGCTCTTGTTAAATTCTATATCTTCGGCAATACATTCCGATTTATCTAAAATATATTTGTTGATTCCTTTGAAAGCTGTTTTTGTTTTTGCAACCCATTCGGCAGGATTTATTTTGTTTGATATTATCGGGATTTCAGATTTTTCTATTCTTCCGATTTCTTTAATGACAGAAACATGTGTACGCTTATCGGATTTTAAATCTCTGAAATATTCTTTGATAAAAATTTCAATGCTATCTAGTTCTGCGTTAGGTGTTGGCATTTCACCAGCGCTGGAATTAAAAAAGGTGAGGGAAGAAATATCATACTGGCGGTTGGCGACTTCCTCATAATGATTTTCAAAAACCTCTTCAATCTGTTTCAGCTTGTGGATAACTAATCGGTCAATATCCTCATCGCTTAAAATGATTTCACCTTTTCTGATTCTCATATCAACGCCCTTTAAGAAATTGATTTTCAAGTTAATTTTATAACTTTCTTTTGGGAGTTTTGCAAGAGCTTCGTAATAGTTATACGTCTTTAAAGAATAGCGAAATTCTGATGCATTAACAAGGTATATCAAATATTTAGGTATTCTAACCCTTATATAATACACTCTGTTTCTTCTGATAAGCCAGTGATGACCGTTCATAAAAGCCCTCTTGTGGTACATAGTTGTGGTACACTATGTCATTTGAGGGTATCTCCTGTGTCGCAATAAAAAAAGACCTTGTAAAAACAAGGTCTTATAAGTCTCTTGGCTGGGGTGGCTGGATTCGAACCAACGAATGTCGGCACCAAAAGCCGATGCCTTACCACTTGGCGACACCCCAACATTATAGTAAAAAATGCCCGTATAAACGAACAAAAGTACTTTTATACTAAAAAAATATAAAAGCAAGCATTTTTTTCTATTGTTAAAAATTTTTGAATAAATGGTATGCGTAGAATAAAGTTATATAAATCATTTGACTTATGACACATGTTATGCAACTATCAAATTTAAGTAATATGAATAGGTAAAAAGGTGGGGGCGATGAAACGAATTTTAATATTTATCTTTTTTATTCATCTGTTTCTGGTGGAAACGGCAAAAGCGTTGGATTGCCGTGATACTGAATTGTTGATATGTTCCGAAAGACCTGAAAATACCGCAGGAACAAGGGGAAAATCAGTTTTATCTGTTGAATAAAACAAGGAAAGAAATGACGGAAATTTGGGAAAAACCTTACATCGGCGGTCTTGAACTGGTGTATCCGTAAAAATCTTTAGCATAACTTTTTCCCTCTCTTTACAGCATCAAAACCTCTCCGTATACTGCAGGCGGATAATAACAAAAGCAAAAGAGGGAATGATATGGCACTTAACCTGATAAAACGCGGCGGCGCCGTGCAGGAATTTTCAATTTTTAAACTTCAAAAGCTGCTGACGGATGTCTGCCGGGGCTTTCCGCTGGATTCGCAAAAGCCGCTGTTGAATCTGGATGAATATATAAAAGACGGTATGACGACAGCAGACTTGTTTAATGCTCTGACGATGAACGTTTTAAGCCTGACGTCGGTTGAAGAGCCGGAATGGAAGAACGTTGCCGGCCGGCTGAAGATGCTTGCATTGTACAAACAGGTTTCCCTTGCCCGGAATATGCCGAAGAACGAACCGCCGTATGATTATGTGTCGTTTCTAAAGTACGCTGTCAATAACGGAATATACAGCACTGTAATTGCGGAAAAATATACGACGGAGGAAATTGCCGAAGCTGCGTCCTTTATTAATCCCGATTTTGACTTCGTTTATGACTATGCCGGTGCCAATCTGCTGCTGAAACGCTATCTCTGTGAATACGGCGATAAAATTGTTGAATTGCCGCAGGATATGTTCTTGTCCATTGCTCTGCTGATAGAACAGGACGAAGACAAAGCCGCGCGTATGGCCAAAGTTAAGGATACTTACGAAAAACTGGCTGACCGCAAAATCTCGCTCGGTACGCCGCTTTTGATGAACCTGCGCCGTCCGAACGGTAATCTCAGTTCTTGCTTCATCACCGCAATGGAAGACACGCGCGAGTCGATTTTTTATGTCATAGACCAGGTGTCGTCGATTTCCAAATTCGGCGGCGGGGTAGGGGTGAACATTTCCCGCGTCCGTGCCAAAGGCGCCCGCATCAAGGGGATAAAGAATTCCTCCGGCGGTGTTATCCCGTGGATTCGTATTTTGAATGATACCGCAGTGGCCGTCAACCAGCAGGGCAAACGCAAGGGCGCCGTAACCGTGTCGCTGGATATGTGGCATCTGGATATTGAGGATTTTCTGGAACTGCGAACCGAAAACGGCGACCAGCGCATGAAGGCCTATGACATTTTCCCGCAGGTGGTTGTGCCGGATTTGTTTATGCAAAAGGTGGAAAACAACGAAGACTGGCTGATGGTTGACCCGCACGAGGTGCGTGCCAAATACGGTATCGAGCTGGCAGACCTCTGGGGAAAGGAATTTGAAAAAGCCTACAATCAGCTGTACCTGGAAGCCTCGTTTGGCAAATTGGAACTGTTTAAGTTTTATCCGGCCAAAGAGTTGCTGAAAAAAATTATGCGTTCGCAGATAGAAACCGGTATGCCGTATATCGCGTTTAAGGATACGCTGAACCGCTACAATCCCAACAAGCATGACGGTGTTATTGTCGGCACCAACCTTTGTACCGAGTCGCACAGTAACGTCCGCCCGAGCCATATTGGCGAAGACGTTTTGGAGAACGGCAGGGTCGTCCGCACCGCAGAGGGCGGTCTGGTTCACGTCTGCAATCTGGTGTCAATCAATCTGGCGAATATCGAGTCGGATGCGGAGCTGGAGAGCGTCTGCGAAACTTCCGTACGCCTGTTGGACAATGCGATAGACTTTACCCGCGTTCCGGTGCTGGAAGGTCAGGAGCACAACAAGCGCTACCGCACTATCGGCGTCGGTGCGATGGGGCTGGCCGATATGCTGGCCAAAAACAATATCCCGTATATTCTGTCGGCGGATTACGTTGATGAGTTGTTTGAAAAAATTGCGCTGTATAATATCCGCGCTTCCGTTAAACTGGCCAAAGAAAAGGGAACGTTCGGCGCTTATGAAGGTTCGGACTGGAGCAGGGGCATCATCTTGGGGCACGACCAGATATGGTTCAATAAAAATGCCAAATATCCCGAAGCCTGGAACGAACTCTTTGCCGATTTGCAGAAATACGGCATTCGCAACAGCCAGATAGCGGCGATTGCGCCCAATACCAGTTCTTCGCTGATACAGGGATGCTCGGCGTCGGTGCTGCCGGTTTACAGCAAGTTCTTTGTGGAAACCCACGGCAAAGGCTCCATTCCGAACTGCCCGCCGTATATTCGCGACAAGTTCTGGTTTTATCAGGAAAACCGCAACATCAGCCAGGAAACTGTCGTTGACATTATGGCACGCATTAACAAGTGGATTGATACCGGTATTTCCATTGAGCTGATGTATAACTTAAACCGAAACATTCGCGCCAAAGACATTTACAATACGATAATGAGCGCCTGGAAAAAGGACATCAAAACCCTTTATTACACCCGCACCATTCAAAAGGACGGTTCCAGTCTGGAAAAGACGGAATGCGTCAGCTGCGCCGGATAGGAGAGAAAAATGCAGAGAAAAAAACTTTTTAACGTTAACGGAAATGATGAAATCATCAATCGCCGCATGATTGGCGGCAACGTCACCAACCTGTTTAATCTGAACAATGTCAAATATCAGTGGGCGAACAAAGTCTACCGCCTGATGATGGAAAACTTCTGGATTCCTGAAAAAGTTTCGCTATTTGATGACAAGCGCGCCTATGAGGAGCTGACCGCCTCGGAAAAGGCTGCTTATGACGGCATCCTGTCGTTTCTGGTTTTTCTGGACAGTATCCAGACCAACAATCTGCCGAATATCAGCGAATACATCACCGCCCCGGAAGTCAACCTGATTCTGGCGATTCAGACTTATCAGGAGGCTGTACATTCGCAAAGTTACGCCTATATTATAGAGAGTATCATTCCCGCCGCCAAACGCGCCGAGATATATGATAAATGGCGTGAAGACAAGGTCTTGCTGGAACGCAATAAATACATCGCTGAAATCTATCAGGACTTTGTTGACAATAAAAGCGACATCAACTTTGCCCGCGTGCTGATTGCCAATTACCTGCTGGAGGGCGTGTATTTTTATAACGGCTTTAACTTCTTTTATAACCTCGCCTCGCGCAGTCTGATGATCGGAACTGCCGACGAGATAAAGTACATTAACCGCGACGAGCTGACCCACTGCGTCATTTTCGCCAATATTATTAAGGAAATAATGAAAGAGAACAGCGGTTTCTTCAATCTGGACGAGGTGTATGCAATGTTTGACAAGGCGGTTGAACAGGAAATCGCCTGGAGTAACCACATCATCGGCCGTAACATTATCGGCATTACCGAAAAGACGATTGAGGAGTACACCAAGTTCATTGCCAACAAGCGTCTGAAGGATCTGGGGCTGAAACCGCGTTATGAAGGCTTTGACCAAAACCCGTACAAGCAGCTGGAAAAAGTTGCCGATACCAACGGCGAGGGAAATGTAAAAGGCAACTTCTTTGAAGCCAACGTGTCGTCGTATAACCAAAGCACGGCTGTTGAGGGATGGGATGAAATCTGAGCCCGTGGCTGCCAAACACGGCTCCCGTCTGGCGGTTACGGCACCGACTGCCCGTCTTGTCGTCCGCACAACGTGAACCCGGCCGCCCGCAGTCAGCCCATGCTGTCCGACAGCTCTTTCGGTTCCCCGCCTTCCGGCTGCTCTCCCGGCTTCCGCTCGGTGGTCGCAGAACCCGGCTGCCTGCCCGGTTCTCGTCTGGGCATAACCCAAATGAAAATACAAAGGATGGAAAATGCATTTTTTATCGGAATTTAATTTACGCGAATTGCTAAGCTCGTTTGTTGTCCTGTTGGCTATTACGGATATCCCGGGCAATCTGCCTATAGTGATAAACCTGCAGAACAAGGGGATAAAAATCAGCGCCCGCCGCGCATTTATCTATTCTCTGGTGCTGCTGGTGTTCTTCTTTTATGCCGGCGAAGCGTTTCTGAAACTGTTCGGGCTGGACATTTCCTCGTTTGCGATTGCCGGTGCACTGATAGTCTTTCTGTTCAGTCTGGAAATGATACTGGATATTAATCTGGTCTGCGAAGGTACGGACATTTCCGGCGATGCCACGTTTGTCCCGGTCGTGTTTCCTCTGTTTGTCGGCGCCGGAACCCTGACGGCGCTGTTGGCCATCCGTTCCCAGTATGCCGATATAAATGTTTTGCTTGCCGTTTTGCTGGATTGCGTTGCCATATACGGAACAATCCGTCTGTCGCGTTTTTTCAAAAAACATCTGAGCAGCGCCGCCATTTATGTTATGAAAAAGTTTTTCGGTATGGTGCTTTTGGCAATTTCCGTAAAATTGTTTATTACCAACGTTGCCGAATTGGTCCGCCAGATAAACGCCTGAGAATGAATTTGTTTATCGGGAGGTGTCTTCACCGCGTTATTTGGTCTTAGAAGGAGAATATTTTTTTGCAGCCTCTTTTTATCTGTATTTAAATGCCTATATCCAACTCGGCAGAGGAGATAAAAATGGTGCAGGTGTCAATAATAGTTCCCTTAAGCCGCAATGCCGGGGCTGTCTGGCCCGAATTGCGGCAAATCCTAAATGAATACGGTTCGGAAATTGAAGTGGTGTGTGTCGCATCGTCCCGAAAAGAATTTCCTTTGGGCAGTTCTTTTTTTAACCAATCTGCTTTGTCCTCGGCTTCTCCAAAGGTGTCTTGCTTCAATGCATCTTTTTCCCGGGAGAATAGTTTGCAATCTCTGCCTGAAGATATGATGCAAGACGGACGGCTGCGTTTTGTCAGGGCTCCCGGAACCGAAAAATATGCGGCAATGAACATCGGGTTGGAAGAAAGCCGGGGCGAATATGTTGCCTTTTTTGAACCCGGAGCAAAAGTTTCCCCCGGGTTCTATAGGGAATTGTACCGTTTTGCTAGCAAAAAACGTGCGGAAATTGCCGGCTGCGGCATTAAAACGTCAAATCCCGCTGGGGAGGATATCCTGGTCAATATAGCCGCAACCGGGTTCACGTCTTCATTGAAAGAAAAAGCCCGTTTATGGAGAATACCGCAGTATTCTTATGTCGGGAATAAAATCTATCTGCGCCGGGCGTTGTTGGAAAACGGGTTGTTTTTTAAAGAAGATACAAAATTTGCCGATATGTTTTGGACGCCGCTTGTCCTAAAAAAGTTAAAAAGGGCAGCAGCAGTTTCCGGAATTTGGTATATGCCTCCGCAGGAGCCATCAGCCGGTATGGCACGAGAGAAGCCGTCAACGGCGGAATACCAGCTGGCACGCCTGTATACGCGGGCGTTCGCTTCGGTAAATGACCTGATACCCGCAAAATATGCCGTTACCCGGAAAAACATCTGTTTTTTGGGAATTCCAATTATGAAAGTTCTTAAATCTTCCCGTTGCGAAAAATGTTACCTCTTTCACTTGAAAGTCAAAGAAAACAAACGCCGTATTGCGGCTTGAATATATTCGGAGCGCTGCGCAATGTAAAAATCCCTGCCGTCCGGTAAAGGTTTGGCAGGGATTTGGAGAAATACGCGGAGTGCCCACAGATAGGTTCCGGCAATAAATTGCAATAATTTTGCCGCAAATTCCGGTTACGGGCGGCAAAATGCTAAATGGCGCAGTATGCGGCCAGCGTCCTTTCGATGAGCATAGACTCGTCTGTACTGCATGGAATGTTGAAAATTCGGTCAGCCATCTTTCTTGCCTCGTCGGGATGTTCGCAGTCCAAATCAAACGGCGACCATATTTTGACATAATTGTCCAAAAATTTTTCCCAGTCCGAAGCGCAGAGCGTATAGCTGTTGCCAAAAGCGGGGCTTTGGTGCAGCAGGCGGTTGAATGCGCTGTGCGAGCAAATCAGGACAATATGCCGGGCTTGGATTTTTCCGGCTTCTGCTTCTGCAATATCAATAAAAGCCCGGGTATCTTGTATCGGTGCCTTATTGTTCAGAGCCGAACTTTCATGGATGCCGTGTGCCGTACAGGCAAGGTTGGCTATTCGAGCAGACTGCAGTCCCCCGTCGTCTCCCGCGGCATAAAGCATTTGCGGCTTGCCGAATTTTTCAACGATGTTTTTTGCCAGAAGAAACAGCATCTTGGCATCTTTAACGGAAATACAGCCGTCGGCTTTTACCTCGGCGTAGCGAATAAATGTAAGATAAACCATAAATGTAAATTAATGATATGAATAAAAATTATTAAACCGGTAAAACTTAGCCTGCCGCTGCCAAAAATGCAAGCGGAAAAATTGTTTTTTTTTGTTAATTATGCAAGGGAATAATCGGATAAATAATTTGACAAAAATTAAAAAAAGGTTATTTAAAAGGCATAAGACAAAAACAATAAGAAAGGACAAACAATGAGCAGACAAGCCGACTTGCTTGAAGCATACCACAATATTTTGTATGTAATAAATAATGCCCCGTTGAACAGTTATCCGAAATTCGGTAAAAATGATGTCAAAAAAATTCCGTCCGATAAGGCTGAAAAGATTATCGGCAACGTTGTCGGACACCGGCTGGCATCCGTTCCGGCCGACAAACACCCGCATGTCGAACTGGTTTTGGGGTATCCCGGGTCGGGCAAAACGCTGGTGGAAGAAGACATTCTCGCGCGCTATCCCGGAACGATATTAAAAATTGACTATGACGATTTTCGCCGTTTTGACAGCCGTATGGTAGAAAAGAGCAAAGAGAATCCGCTGGTTGCCGACTATTTTGGGCAGATACCCGGTGCTATTAAAGACCGGTTGATGATGGGCGCAGCGGCCAACGGGCAGAGCGTTTTAATCAGCGCGCCTGCGTTGGATATCCAGTCTTCGCCGGAAAATTCCCTGAAAGCGCTTTTTCTGAACAAAGGCTACAGGCTGAATGTCGTCTATATTAATGCCGGCGAAGAATTGTGCTTTTTAAGCAACTTCACCCGCCATTTCAAAGCCCGTGCCAACAACCTGAATAATCCGGATGGAAATTTTGACATTCCCCGGATGGTTCGTCCGGAGGTTCATCGTGCCATTTCCGCCGGCACCCGCCAGAATATTAACGAAATCGTGGGGATGATTGGTCGTGGGGAAAATGTCAGCCTGAAGATGGTCGACCGCGATAACCGCGAAATTCCGTTTACAAACATAGAGGCTGTGCCCCACATAGCGCGCCGCAGAGAACGCAGCCCTCTGAATCCGGCGGAAATCGACCGTTTGGTTAATGAATTAAGTATAATCAGCGATGCAATTCAAAAAGTCGGCATTAACGGTCGGGAAAAGAAAATTCTGGCAGACTTTATGCAGGGTGCGCTTTACAGCCGTTTAATCGAACGGAACATTCCGTCGACAATGCCGATGTTTTTGGATAACCATCAAGGGAGATAACATAAATGCACTTTAAACCGCTTGACGACTTAAGCCGTTGCCGGATTCTGCTGTCTAACGATGACGGCATAGATGCGCGCGGTATCAAACTTTTGGAACAGGAATTGCTAAAACTGAGCAATGACGTTTGGGTTGTCGCACCGAAAAACGAAAAGAGCGGTGCCAGCCACGCCATCACGTCAGATAAGCTGCGCAGCATGCAGGGGCACAGTTCGGTAGATGCGTTTCCCAATGACATTGTTAAAGTTTCCGAACGGCATTATGCCGTCGACGGTACGCCGAGCGACTGTGTCCGTATCGCCTTGAATATGATATTGGCAGATAAAAAACCGGATTTGATTATTTCAGGCATAAACAACGGCCGCAACATTGCCGATGACATAACCTATTCCGGCACAATCGGCGTTGCGGTAGAAGGGATTTTGCACGGCATACCGTCAATAGCCGTGTCGCAGCTGGTAGACGGCGCGGAAGTTGTCAACTGGCAGATGGCGGAAAAATATCTTCCCGGCCTGCTGCAAAAAATTTGCCGCGGGACTTTCGGCGCTGATACGTTGATTAACATCAATTTTCCCAATGTGCCGTTTGAACAGCTGAAAGGGATAACCGTTTGCCGCCACGGCAGCCGCCGGTTTACGCCCGGCACGATAGAGAATGGCCGCCTGAAAGCCGATTCGCTCGAGGGCGTTCCCGCTGCGGGGCGTTACCCTGACGATTGTACCGCCATTAAAGACAGCATAACCGTGTCAGCCCTGAAAATTGACCTGACCGACGAACCTGGGCTTGGCGAATTGCAGCGTCTTTTGGCTTAAAAAAAGGAAACCCTGATTCCTGCAAATATGCAGTTTTGCTTAAAGTTCGGGCTCACCGAATGCACTGCGCAACAAAATACACAAACCGACAAAATTGCGCAATGTTGGGAATAGGGGCTTGACAAGGCCGCTAAAACAGGTCAAACTAAAACACCAACAGCGAACCGTTTTCTCGGCTTCTGCTTGTCAGAGCCGCTGAAATCGTTCAAATTCGCCTGAAAGGAATAAAGAGGAAAATGTTGACCGTAACTGTAATCAGCTTCTGTTGTTGCTGCAACTCCTAAGCCCTGCTGCCGGAGCTGGTTTCAGCTGGAAAAAACAAACGAGGCAGCTGCGCAAGACTGCCTCTTTTTTTAACTTAAAACATAAGGATGATGATAATGAGCGTATATTTATACAATACCCGGACCCGCAGCAAGGATGAGTTTAAACCCTTAAATCCGCCGTTGGTAACGATGTATTGCTGTGGCCCGACCGTATATAATTATGCGCATATCGGCAATCTCCGCACTTATATTTTTGAAGATTTGCTGGTGAATACGCTAAAACTGGCCGGTTATAAAGTCAAACATGTGATGAATGTAACCGACGTCGGGCACCTGACGAGCGACGGCGACGAGGGCGAAGATAAAATGCAGGTTGCGGCCGAACGCGAAAAAAAGAGCGTTCTTGAAATAGCCAGAATGTATGAGGATGCTTTCTTCCGCCATACCGCTGAACTGGGGCTTGCCCGTCCGACGGTCGTCTGCCGGGCAACCGAACATATACAGGAGATGATTAACTTTGTCAAAGATTTGGAAGACAAGGGTTTTGCTTACATTTCCAATGGCAACGTTTATTTTGACACGGCAAAGTTTCCCAAATACGGCTGCCTTTCCGGTCAGAACCGCGAAGATTTGAAACACGGCGCCCGTACCGAGCAGGATTTGAACAAGCGTAATCCGTCGGATTTCGTGTTATGGTTCACATCCTCCAAATTTGAAAACCAGATTTTGCAGTGGGACAGCCCGTGGGGCAGAGGTTATCCGGGGTGGCACATTGAATGTTCCGCCATGTCGACCAAATATCTCGGCGAACGCATAGATATCCATTGCGGCGGCATAGACCATATTCCGGTTCACCACGAAAATGAGATTGCCCAGAGTGAAGCGCACCTTGGTCATGAATGGGTGAATTTCTGGGTGCACATGGAATTTCTGAACAACAAGTCCGGCAAGATGAGCAAGTCCAAAGGCGGTTTCCTGACACTGGATACGCTGAAGGAAAAGGGGTGGCTTCCGGTACATTATAAATATTTCTGCCTGACGTCGCATTATCGCAGTTCGGCAATTTTCTCCGACGAGGCGATGGATGCCGCCAAAAAAGCGTATGAAAACCTGGCCGACTATGTCGCCTCTTTCAAAGCCGAAGCCGGTGCCAAGAATTTGTCATCAGAAGAAGAAAAGGCGCTGGCGCAGCTGGTCGGAGAGTTTGACGGCTATTTGTTTGACGATTTGAAAACCCCGGTGGCGCTTTCCTATATGTGGAGCGTTGTGAAGGACAACAGCAAATCGGCAGCGCTCCGCCTGGCGTTTTTAATGCACGTTGACGGCGTATTGCACTTATTTCTGAAAGATGTTGCCCCCAAACAGGCTCAGACTGTGGAAGTAACGCCGGAAATAGCCGCTTTGCTGGAACAAAGGGCTGCGGCGCGCGCGGCGAAAGACTGGGCGAAGTCGGATGAAATCCGCGACCGGCTGGCGGCTTTGGGCGTCGGTGTCAAGGATTTGCCGAATAAGCAGATTGAACTGATAAAACTCTGAAAGGAGACGGTATGCGGGCATTTATAACCGGAGCCGGCGGCGGTATCGGCGGCGCAATAAAGGAACTTTATCTGCACAGCGGCTACGAAGTCGTCGCTCCCCGCAGTACGGAACTGGACTTGTCGGATATGTCGGCGATACACGACTGGTTTTCGTCGCACCGGTCCGAATTTGACGTCATCATTCACTGCGCCGGCTATAACCGTCCGCTGCCCGCTGCCGAAATTCCGTTGGAAGAGTTTATGAAAACCCAGTATGTCAATTATATATCGCTGCTGGAAATCGTCAAAGCCAATGATGCGTATTTTAAGGAACACGGCGGTTATATCGTCGGCATCGGTTCGCTGTACGCATCAATTTCCCGCGAAGGGCGTGCGGCGTATGCCAGTTCCAAGCACGCACTGGTCGGACTGGTAAAGACTCTGGCATTGGAATACGGGCCGTATAACGTGTTATGCAACACCGTGTCGCCTGGTTTTGTCAATACGCAGATGTTTCAAAATAACAATAACGAGGCCAAGCGTGCCGAACTTGCCGCCAAAACGGCAATTAACCGTTTGGCCGAACCGGAAGATATCGCCCGTACCGTATTTTTCCTGGGCAACCCGGGAAATACGTTTATCAGCGGGCAGGACATTATCGTTGACGGCGGTTTTATGGCCGGAAGCTATCAATCAATAAGGAGATGAAATATGACGGAAGAAATGAAAAATACGGAAACTGCCGGTGCGGAAAATACCGTGTCCGATCCTGCCGCCGAACTGCAAAATATGAGTTTTGAGGATGCTCTGGCAAAGCTTGAAGCCATTGTCCGCGAACTGGAAAGCGGACGCATAAAGCTGGACGACGCCGTCGCTGCCTATGAAAAGGCCGTTGCGCTGAAAAAGCTTTGTTCCGACCGGCTTGCCGCCGCCGCCCTGAAAGTGGAAAAAATCGAAATCGGCAAAGACGGCACTTTGTCCACGGTACCGTTGGATAATGCAGAGGGGTGATAGATTCGCCGCTTCTCTCGTCAGGAAAACATTCTCTTCTCATAATAAAAAGGGAAAATGCTTGAAATCGTAACTGTTATCGGAACTGCCATGACTGAAATTGAAACCGTTTTATCCGCTTATACCCGAAAGTTTAATCAAAAACTCGAAACTTATTTTCCTGTATCCGAAACTCCGGAACAGAAGGCCGTTGCTGCGATGCGTTATAGTATTCTGAATGGCGGCAAGCGTCTGCGCCCGTTTTTGCTGCATGAAACGGCCGGGCTGTTCGGCGTGGATTATGAAACGGCGTTTCCTGTTGCCGCGTCGTTGGAAATGCTTCACACCTATTCCCTGATACATGACGATTTGCCGGCGATGGATAACGACGACCTGCGCCGCGGTAAGCCGACCTGTCATCGGGCTTTTGACGAAGCGACGGCGATACTTGCCGGCGACGGGCTGCTGACTTACGCGTTTGAAATTCTGAACACGGCGCCGGTTTCCGATGCGAAAAAAGTTGAACTGACGCTTCTGTTGTCGCGTGCCGCCGGTGCGTTTAACGGGATGATTTCCGGACAGGTTTTGGATTTGTACACCGATTCTCATCAGGATTTTGCCAATCCCGAAGCCATTATCCGCCATACGGAAGAGTTAAAAACCGGCTGCCTGCTGCGGTATCCGTGCGAAGCCGGCGCCGTTCTTGGCGGAGCGTCTGCCGCCGAACGCGAAACGCTGGTACGCTTTTCCCGCAATCTGGGAATCGCATTCCAGATAACCGACGACATACTTGATGTTGAAGGCGATGAAAAGCTGGTCGGCAAAACGCTGAAAAAAGACAAGGCGCAGCACAAGCTGAATTTTGTCAGCATTTACGGCGTGGAAAAAGCCCGCAGGATTGCCGGAAATCTTATAGATGAAGCAGAAACGCTGCTGATTCCGTTCGGTTCTGCCGCCGCAAACCTGAAAATGCTGTCAAGATATTTTTTGACCCGCAACCACTGAAAAGCCTCCTCTCACCTTTGAAAATGCTGTCAAGATATTTTTTAACCCTCAGCCGTTAAAAATATGACATTTTGGTAACAAAATCCCTTGCCAAGCGGACAAAATTCTGCTATACTCCAAATATAAACAGAAGAAAATTATTATAGGAGGAGCTGGCCATGAGCAAGGAAGTTAAGAAAGAACTGAACGGAAAAGAGTTTGTCGCCTCGCTGGAAGGGTGCCGTTCGTCACAAGATATCTTTGAATTGTTGGACAAAACAATGGATAAAGATACCCTGAAAAACCGCCTGCAAAATGTGCGGGACAATGATTTGGTCGTTGCTCTAAATGCACAGGTTGCGAAATTTAACGCGGGGCAGGGGCTGCGAACCTCGCATCAGGATTGCGTTAACATGGCGGCTGACAAATATCAGCAGATTAACAAAAACAAAGGCGTTAAATTTTTTAAGGCTGAGATGAATAAATTCATTACGGCTAAGGAAAAGGAGCATAACGCAAAAGAATTGGCAGCGCCGCTTCTCGCAGCACGAAAAAGTTTCGTCAGTTCTTATTAAAACCACTCATTTCATTATACACAACACATCCCCGGAGCTTGGTTTTCGGGGATGTTTGTTATGAACAGCAATAATTTTCCGTCGTCTTACTCAATGCAGCAGTCGACAGCCTTGCGGACAAAAGCTTTCATCTTGGCAAACGCAGTCTGCGGCTCGCCCTTTCCCGTTTCTCCGGTTTCTATGGCTTCCGCTGTTTCGCGGACAGTTTCCGTTCCGGCTTTCGCCTTTTCGCGGACGGTTTCCGTTCCGGTTGCCGCAGGTACGGCCGCTGCAACTTTCTCACTGATTCTTTTGACGTCTTCCGCGCTGTCTTTCACCCATTTGACGTCATCCACGCTCAGCATGTTCATATTCAGTCCCCAGAACAGGCAATACAGGTCATACGCCTTGTTAAACAGGTCGTACGCCTGTTCTTTGTTGCCGAGGCTCTGCTGCTTGGTGCCGACTTCCATCAGCCGCATGGATGAGGCCAGCAGGTGTTTGGAGATACACCAGACTTCTCCCTCGTACGACGGAATAATCTTCATCATCAGTTTTTTGCGGGTTTCGCGCACGTCTTCGATTAAGTCGTAAAAAGACGTTTTGCCGGTTTTTGCGCCGGAAAAGACCAGATGTTCCTCAATTGAAATCAGGTTCATAATCGCAATTGTCAAATCCTGGTCCGATGACAGGTCTTTCGGATTAACTTTCTTCGTCGCGTCAATCCGTTCCACGAATTCTTTGACGTTTTCCGCTTTTTTCATCTTTGTTTCTCCTTTGTTGCAGTTCTCTGTTTTGGTGCCTTCAATTTGCCCTGTCTTGTTTAACCCGTTAAATGTTGCTTAAGTCAGGCAGCGCCGGCGCACAGAACTGCAAATAGGCGAAAAGCCAAGACGTCAAAGCAAGCGCGGCTACCGGTACAGCCACTTTCTCAAACGGAAAGTGCGCATGTCCGCCGTTTTTGCGTTTCATCCACTGATAAAACGCCGAAGAATAATGCAGAACCAGCGCGCCACAGATTGTCGCAAACAAAAACGGGTCAATATGCAAAAAAAACAAAATCGGCTTCGGCGTATAAACCAGATGCGAAATGTAAATAAAGCCGATCATTGCCACCGAAGCAGCCAGAATCGTAAAGTCTCGTCCCGGAAAGTTCCAGCCTTTCTTATCCATCCACTTCAGCGTCCAATAGCCGAGCAAAAGCAGAAACGCTCCCGACCAGACGCCGACAACCCCGTCGTCAACGCCCATGCGCCGGGCAATTTCCAGTGAAGCGCCGACAGCCACCGTACAAACTGCGCAAGCCGGGTTTGCAAACGCTTTGGTTCCCGCCGCCGTTAATAATAAAATCAGGAATGCCAACATCTTTTTCCCCTATAAACTAAACCTTTTCCCAATATCTATGATATATAGGCAAAGTCAAATATTTTTTAAGACTTATAAGCCCAAAATAAACATCGCGGATAGTTCGGCAAGCCTCTGTCGCAGCAAGCGGAACATGCCCGCCTTATTGTTCCGTCCGGTTTTTTGTCGCCAGAAACTGCCAGAATATGTCCGTCCTGTAGTTCTTTGCCGTAAACTGATGGTTCGCGCTCCACCCGAAGACAGGCATCCGGACAAAGGGTTTGTTCAGAGTGTAAATTTCATCGGCAGTCAGCGCAAGGCGTCCGGCTTTTCGGGTATAATGAATGCCGCGGTAGAATTCCGTAAGCGGCGTTGCGCTGCCGACAGCCAGAAGCAGGATTAGCAGCACGCCGGAGATAATGCCTCGCCGGTTATGAAAACAATGTAGAAGAAAACGGATAACGTATACGCTCAAGATGATGAGAGCCGGAATTGAAGCCCGCATACAAAAATTGTTCTGTTCGTCAAGCCGGAAAAAAGGGATAAGGCAGAGCGACAGGACGGCAGTTGTAAAAAACACGCTGCGGCAGTAACTCGGTGTCAAGATTGCAGCATAAAGCAAAAATTCCAAAATCATAAAGATAATCAGCCGCAGCGGGGTTGTGTAGTCAAAAACATACCATAGCTTGTCCATTCCCTCGGTATTGGTCATAAAATAGAGCACCAAAAGCGGCAGCAGCCAGAAAACGCCGACGATATTGGGAACGGAGAAGATTTCTTCGGCGATAAACCGCTTTCTGCATTTGCTTTGCAACAGTTCTTTTCCGGCATAGGCAATCATAAAAATACCGATTCCTGCCGCCGGATAGGGGGCAAAAAACAACGCCAGAGCAATCAAAAAGCCGAAATGGCGGATATTGCGCCCGTTGAAGATAAGAAGCGTCAGCAGTGCGGTCGGGATAAACTGGTTAAAGACCCAGAACATTCCGGTAGAAAAGGAAGAATATTGGATAAACGTCGCCCACCAGTCAAGGTGATAGGCAAAAGGCTGCGGCTGCGTCCGGAAAAAGATAATGCCGATAATGTCCAGCCCCGAAAATAAAACGAAAGCCAATGCTGCGGTCAAAACCTGTTTCCGGCCGCGTGCTTTGGCTGCTGCTGCCAGCAGCATAAAAATCAAAGCTGTTCCGATAACCGCATAAATGTATAAATATATATTTGCCGCCAAAAAATTGATATAGGCGTTTTGTATCAGTGGAGCGCTGAGCTTTGCAAGAGCGGCCGGAACCAGCCAAAACCCCATATAATAGACCAGTGGTGTATCTGCTTTGTCATAAAAAACCGGCCAGTCGTAACTGATTAAATCCCGAAAAACTGCATTACGGAAATGGTAATCGAACGACTGGTAATAGAAATAGCCGATTCCGGCAAAAAAACACCATCCGGCAGCCAGTGCCAGCAGTCCGAGCGCAGTTCCTCTGCCGATTCCAAAGGGAGAGGGGATGTTTACCGCTTCGTCAGCGGAAATGCCGGCATTCGTTTTACAGGAAATGTCTGCAGATGTCTGGGTGGAAGCGTCAAGATGCGTCTGACAGGAAATGCCGGTGTACATTTTGTAAAAAGCCGTTGCTGTCAGCAGCAGAAACAAAGCCGCCCAGCCGCCGTCCAGCCAGCCGCCGAGAAAAATAAACAGCGGCAGGGACAGATAGATGCAGGCTGCTTTGTAAATCGCAGCCGAGCCAATCTCTTGCCTGCGGGGCTGAGCCGGATTTTTTTCGAAATTTTGAGGCGCGGCAGAAGTTACGGCAGCTGTTTTTACAGCTTTGCTGCCGCTTGTCATCTGCCGCTTTTCCCCTGCCATCATCCGTACCTCCTGCATTGGCCAGGCTATGCGCCAGCCTTGCCGCCGGCAGTTTTCTTTTCCTTAAACAGCGACAGGATAATGCTGCCGAAAAGCAGGGAAAACGTAACAGTCAGCGAATGCCATGTTTCAAGCTCGATGCCTATTTTCGGCAGGAATATCTTAAGCCCGATGAAAATCAGAACAATAGACAGTGCCTGTTTGAGATAGACAAACCGGTGCACCGCGGCTTCCAGCAGAAAATACAGTGCCCGAAGCCCTAAAATGGCGAAAATGTTGCTGGTATAGACGATGAATACGTCATCGGTCAGAAGGAATATCGCCGGAATGCTGTCCAAGGCAAAAACAACGTCCATCAGCTCAATTGTAATCAGGGCAAAAAACAGCGGTGTAATATAATGTTTGCCGTTTTTGCGGGTAACAAAATGCGGCCCGTCGATCTCGTGCGTAACCGGAAAATACTTTTCCACAAAGCGGTAAACGGCGCTGTTTTTAATATTGTCTTCATCGTTTTCGGTTTCTTTTTTGGCGCTGTGCAAAGCCATTTTAACGCCTGTATAAACCAGAAATGCCGAAAAGACGTATAAAACCCAGTGGAAGTTTTTAATCAGCGCTTCGCCGACGCCGATAAGCAGAGCCCGCATGACAATCGCGCCGAGAATGCCCCAGAACAAGACGCGGTGCTGGTAAATGCGCGGAACGCCGATGCTGGTAAAGATAATCGACATCACGAAGATATTGTCCATTGACAGGCTCTTCTCGACCAAAAAGCCGGTAAAATATTCCATAGCCTTATTAGTGCCTTCTTCATACCAGACAAAAACGCCGAACAGAAGCCCCGCGCCGATATAGGCGATGCAGACCCAAAGCGTATGCGCAAAACTGGGAACTTCATTTTTGCGGTTAAAGACACATAAGTCCAGAAACAGCAGAACCACAACCGCAATTCCGAAGCAGACCCACATCAGTTCCTGCGACAAAACCGCGTGGTGAGTGAAAAGATATTGTATTTTTTCTAACATAATTCAAATTCCGTTACATTGTTATCCGTTACATTATAATAAAACATTGCCGTGCTGAATTGGGCGTTATGGCTTGCAGCGCAACACAGCCGACGACTCCTGTTGTCCGGGAACTGGTTTGTGCCGCCGGCTTAAATCTCCAGATTCCATACCGTGCGGATAATCTCCTCTATATCCGTGTATTCCGGCACCCAGCCGAGAATTTCCCCGGCTCTGTCCGCCTTTGCCGTCAAAACGGCTGGATCTCCGGCGCGGCGCGGCGCATAGTCATAGTTCAGCTTTCTGCCGATGACCTTTTCCGCCGCATCGACAATTTCTTTGACGCTGGTTCCCTTGCCCGTGCCGAGGTTGACTGCAAAAGACTCTCCGCCGCACATCAGTTTCTTCAGCGCCAGCGTATGCGCCCGCGCCAGGTCGGAAACATGAACATAATCCCGGATGCAGGTTCCGTCCGGCGTATCGTAATCGTTGCCGAAAATTGAAAACTTTTCCCGTTTTCCGGTTGCGGCTTCCATAATAATCGGCATCAGGTTCTGCGGGTTTCTTTCTTTCCCGGTAATGGACTTGTCCGCGGCATACCCTACGGCGTTAAAATAGCGCAGTGCCGCGTAATTGAGTTTGCCGAGCCGGGCATACCAGCGCATATTTTCTTCAATGGCGACTTTGGTGTAGCCGTAATAATTGATGGGGGCAATCCGGTGGTCCTCATCGATGGGAACATACTCCGGCATGCCGTAAACCGCCGCCGACGACGAAAAGACGATGTGCTTTACGCCGTTTTCGGCCATCGCGTTGAGAATGTTGATTGAGCCGGAAATATTGTTTTCGGCATACAGCTCAGGTTTGACCATCGATTCGCCGACGGCTTTCTTTGCCGCCAGATGCACCACGCCGTCAATTTCCTGCCGCATCGCCGCGTTCAAGGCCGCCTTGTCCAGAATATTTCCCTCGATAAATGCTGCGCCGGGAAGAATATTTTTCCTGTCGCCGCTGGAAAGGTCGTCAAAGACCGCAACCTCAAAACCGTCTTCCAACAGTTGCTTTTGCACGTGGCTGCCGATATAGCCGGCGCCGCCCGCAACTAAAATTCTGTGTTTCACTTTCTTCTCCTAAAACAGAAAACTGACTTCTTGTAGCATTAAGCTCCTTAAAATAAAAGAGGATAGCCGGTTTATCCACATATCCACAGCGGTTTTGCGTTTATGCGTGCATTTCTCGTCGCTTTGTTTCATAACCCATAACAGGGGAACGGCGCCGCAACGCCGGAAGGTACCCGGGATAAAGGCATAAAAGAAGGATTCATATAACCATGGAAGAACTGGACGTAACGCGCCTGCCGCGCAACATAGAGGCCGAACAGGCTCTGCTCGGCGCGCTTTTGGCAAATAACAAGGCTTATGAAAAAGTGTCGGAATTTCTCCGTGCCGAACACTTCTCCGATCCGATTCACGTCAAGGTTTTTGACGTTATGGCGCGCCTGATTCAAAAAGGACACGTTGCCGACGTCATCACGCTGAAAAACTATTTTGAGCAGGAAGGCACCTTAAACGACGTCGGCGGTATCGCTTATCTGATAAAGCTTTCCGAGTCCTCTTCTCCGTTGACCAACGTGGAATATTATGCCCAGTTCGTCTATGACAAATATCTGCGCCGTGAGCTGATTTCCACCGGTTACGACATTGCCAGCGAAGCGATGAGCGAAACGCTGGACGAAACGACCGCCGCCCAGATAGAAAAAGCGGAAAAAAGGCTGTTTGATCTGGCAATGCACGGCGACGGGCAGAAAGGCTTTCAGGATTTCGGTACCACGCTGAATTCGACCCTGCAGATGATTCAAAAAGCTTACGAAAAGGAAGGCAAGGTGTCGGGCCTGTCCACCGGGTTGAACGACTTGGACTACCGTATGGGCGGTTTGAACGATTCTGACCTGATAATTCTTGCCGGCCGTCCGGCGATGGGCAAGTCGGCGCTGGCGATGAATATCGCCTATAATGTTGCCGAGTTTATGCGCAATAACGACAAGATGGATCCGCACGACAAAGGCGTGGCGATATTTTCGCTGGAAATGTCTGCCGAACAGCTGGCAGCGCGTATCCTTTCCAGCATAACCGATACGCCGGGGCACAAGCTTCGTACCGGCGATATGGAACTGGGCGAGTTTAACCGCATTGCAACTGCTGTTCGCGAATATCAGAAGCTGCCGTTGTATATTGATGATACGCCCGGCATCAATATCAATACGATTCGTACCCGCGCCCGCCGTCTGAAACGCACCAACGGCCTCGGCCTGATAGTGATTGACTATATTCAGCTCATCAGCGGTTCAGGCGACAAGAAGAGCGAGGGCAACCGTGTGCAGGAGGTTTCCGAAATCTCCCGCGGCCTGAAAATTCTTGCCAAGGAATTGAAAGTTCCGGTTATTGCCCTTTCCCAGTTGAACCGAGGCCTGGAACAGCGTGATGACAAGCGCCCGTTAATGTCCGACTTGCGTGAATCCGGGTCTATTGAGCAAGATGCCGATATCGTGATGTTTGTTTTCCGCGAAAATTATTACATTCACAACGCGGAACCGAAACGCAATACCGGCGAAACCGACGAACATTTTGCCAAACGCACCGAAGAATGGCAGCAGCGCGACCGTGAAACCGCCAACCTCGGCGAGGTGATAATCGGCAAGCACCGCCACGGCTCCACCGGAACCGTCAAGCTGTTCTGGAACGGCGAATACGCGCGTTTCAGCAACCTGTCGCCGGATGACCGGCTGCCGGAACGAAGGGGATAGGAAGATGAAAAAATATTCTCCGTCCGAATGGGAAAATATCTGCCGCCGCTGTGGCAAGTGCTGCCTGATAAAGCTTGAAGACGAAGACACCGGCGGCATTTACTATACAGATGTCGTCTGCCGCTACTTTGACGAAGAAAAGATGTGCTGCTCGGTATATGACAAACGCTGTGAACTCGTGCCTTCCTGCCTCAGACTGTCGCCGGACAATGTGGACAAACTGGCATGGATGCCGAAGACCTGCGCCTACCGCGAGTTGTTTGAAAAAGCGCCGTCCCCGGTCAAAACCACGATAAAGGGGCGTGTCGTCAGCGAAACAGAAGTGTCTGAAGACGAATTGGAAGACCATATTGTCGAGTGGGACGATTTGTAATTTTCGTCATCGGTATTTTCGTCGTCGCTTTCCCATAGCAATTCTCTAATACCGGAATTTCCGTAAAGCCCGGACAGTTTTCGTGATATTGGCTGTTGCTTTCCCGTTCTTTTACCGCAGAGATTCGTGTCGTTGCCGTGCTCTCGCCAATAGCGGCGATAAAACTTCTTTTTTCAAAATTTCCGTGGCTTCGTTGTTAAAATAGTATTCTGTCCCGTTCGTCGTGTATGCGCCGTTTTTGCGGTAAGAAAATTTAAAATGGTGCAGGCTGAGAAGTTTTTGCATTTGCGGATAATTTTTTTCAGCAATACTGAGTAGAGGCTTGTCCGTCTGCAAAACCTCAAGGCTCTCTTGCATCAGTTTTCCGGCAATGCCGCGTCCCCGGCAGTCTTGCCTGACAAACAGGCAGCAGATTTTCTTTTCTTCCGCCGTTTTTTTGAGCAGTATTGTGCCGGCAAGCCGTCCCGTTTCGTCTTTTGCGGCAATTATTATTCTGCTGCCGTCTTTAAGGCCGGGGAAAAATTTTTCCTCCAGCCATTTGCCGTATTTGGGATAAGTTTTTCTTACCGGCCGGGTAAGCTCGACGATTTCCTTGCACAGCGGCAAATCGTCGGCGGCATTATGAACGGTTTGTATTTTATAATCCATATTATTCCCTTTACAACAGCATACAGTTTGAATAGTATACCGAAAGATTTAAATAGAATCAAGGAATAACTGATGCATAGACTAAAGGTAAAGGAAAAATATTACAATCTGCTGAAATCAGGAAAAAAGGATATAGAACTCCGCCTGTACGACGATAAGCGCAAGCTGATACAAATCGGCGATATGATTGAGTTTGCCAATTTCTCCGACAGCAGAAACACATTTTGCGCTGAGGTTGTCGCTCTTCATCGCGCCGCAGATTTCGCCACGCTCTGCCAAAAGATAGACTGCCGCCGTGCGGGAATGGAAAGCCCTGAAGAATTGATAAAAGTTTTGGCGGAATTTTATCCGGCAGAACGTCAGAAAGAGTTTGGCGTTGTCGGCATAGAGGTTAAGCGGGAGGAATAAAGTTCGCCATGTCGGAAGAATACTGCCTTGAAGAAGAATATGACCCGGAGAGCCGTTTTGCCGATTTGTCGGACGTAGAACTGGAATTCTGGTGCAAAAAACCGCTGGAACAGATGTCCCGCCGCGAATGGGAACTTTTATGCGATGGCTGCGGCAAGTGCTGCCTGAATAAATTGGAAATCAAAGGAAAGATTTGTTTTACAAACACTTACTGCCGTTTTTTGGATACGGAAAGCTGTTTATGTAAAATTTATGCGCATCGTTTTCAAAAAGTTAACGATTGTCGTGATATAGATATCTCTGCGATTCGAGAGAAACCCCGCTGGCTCCCGAAAACCTGTGCTTACGTGCTGCTGGATGAGGGAAAGCCTTTGCCTGCCTGGCATCCGCTCATAACCGGGCGTGCTGCATCCGTGCATGAAGCCGGCGTTTCTCTTCAGGGAAGAAAACTAATAAACGAATCTGAGGTAACCGACTATGAAGATTACATTGTTGAGTGGAAAGACCTTTGACATCAATGCCGATTTGGGTTTTGATATGAAAGTCGTTCATTCGGGACGGTCGCGCCGTCTGACGCTCCGCATTGATAAAAAAGACCGTATGGCCGTTCTGACGATTCCGAAGTACTGTTCGCGCAAAAAGGCGGTGTCGTTTGTGGAAAGCCATCAGGACTGGGTACGCGATAACCTGAGCAAAATCCCGGAGCTGAAGTTTTTCAAAAACCACGATGTCATCAGCCTTTTCGGCCGGGAATATACGATTGAACACAGTCCCGTGCGCGGCAGTACCCGTTTGGATAAAAAAAACAAAATTCTTTATGTTTCCGGCGGGATTGAATTTCTGCACCGCCGCGTCAAGGACTTTATTAAAAAGCTGGCGCTGGAAGAGTTTACCGCCCGTTCTGCCGCCGTTGCGGATAAAATCGGCAAAACCGTGCATAACGTCTGCATAAAGGATACGAAATCCCGCTGGGCAAGCTGTTCCACGCTGAATAATATCAATTACAGCTGGCGTCTGGCGCTGGCGCCGGAATTTGTCATCCGCTATATCGTGGCGCATGAGGTTTCGCATCTGAAGCATCAGGATCATTCGCCGTATTTCTGGGCGTTGGTGGAATTTCTGGAAGAGGATGCCTCCCGCGGCCGCGAATGGCTGACGGAAAACGGGCATTTGCTTTATACTTATAAATAGCCGTGCTTTATTGGATTTGTTTAAGGTTGGTGCATAAATAAATACACGCGTAAATACTCTGTTGGCAATGTAGCAAAATGAACTGTACGCAAAACAGTCCTCGGCTGTCGGGAATAAAAGGTTTGAATCGCCTGACCGGTATCTCTTGCTAAATTGTCAGCCCGGCAAGAGGAACCGGGGACGCCTTATTTTATTTTAATAATTTCCTAATCGGCTTTTGATGCTGGTGCCGGAATTCGTCATTGTTATATTTGTAAATAAGCATTGACTAATCCGTACGTCAGCGATATCCTGGAACCGAATAAAAGAAAAGGGTAGAATATGCGCCGGATTTTATTGGTAATGGTTTTGTTGCTATTGTCATCCTGCCATTTGAAACAGGATGAAACATTCGTCAATCCCGTGTTTTACGGCAAGATGGAGTCACTAAACGACCTGTGGGACGTAACCATAACCCCGACGACGTTTGATATGGATAACCGCCACGGTGCCACTTGGCACGAAGACTGCGAAATGTGGAAGAATGAGCCCGATGAGGTGGTGTTGCGCTGCACGCATCAGTTGAACAAAGAACAGCTGGAAATGCAGGCCTCGCGAGATCCAACAGATACAAGCACTGAAGAACATCGCACTAGGGTTATGAGGATTATGCCTGAAAAAGATCAGGATTCTGATGAAGGAATATATATTGTTATCATTTCCTATTACGAAGATGAAACAAACCCGGAGTTTGCTTCCAAACGCGGCTATTTTATCCGCACCCCGGAAAAGGAGAAACAGTAATGAAAAAAGCCCTATTTTTATTAACCATATTAACCCTGTCATCCTGTCATTTGCAGAGGGATGAAACATTCGTCAATCCCGTGTTTTACGGCAAGATGGAGTCACAAACCGATCTGTGGGACGTAACCATAACCCCGACGACGTTTGATATGGATAACCGCCACGGTGCCACTTGGCATGAAGACTGCGAGATGTGGAAGAATGAGCCCGATGAGGTGGTGTTGCGCTGCACGCATCAGCTGAACAAAGAACAGCTGGAAATGCAGGCTATGCGGAAACCGGAAAATCCTAAAACAGAAGAACACAATACTTATGTTATGAAAATCCGCCCGCCAGAGGAGCAAATATATAAAGGTAGAACCCGTATAATCATTTACTCATATTACGAAGATGAAACAAACCCGGAGTTTGCCTCCAAACGCGGTTATCATATCCGCACTCCGGAAAAGGAGAAACAGTAATGAAAAAAGCCCTATTTTTATTAACCATGTTAACCCTGTCATCCTGTCATTTGCAGGGGGATGAAACATTCGTCAATCCCGTGTTTTACGGCAAGATGGAGTCACAAACCGATCTGTGGGACGTAACCATAACCCCGACGACGTTTGATATGGATAACCGCCACGGTGCCACTTGGCACGAAGACTGCGAAATGTGGAAGAATGAGCCCGATGAGGTGGTGTTGCGCTGCACGCACCAGCTGAACAAAGAACAGCTGGAAATGCAAAGTCCGGAAGATGTCTATGGTATAAGAACAGAAGAACACAATACTTATGTTATGAAAATCCGCCCGCCAGAGGAGCAAATATATAAAGGTAGAACCCGTATAATCATTTACTCATATTACGAAGATGAAACAAACCCGGAGTTTGCCTCCAAACGCGGTTATCATATCCGCACTCCGAAAAACGGAGCGCGGATAAAACGGTAAATTTTACCAGTGCCAGCCGTTTTCGGCCGGAATAGCTTTGATGCGTTCTTTGGCCCATTGGTTGCGTTTTTCCTGTATTTTTAACCGGTTTACGTTATGATAAATTTTAGTCAGATTTTTCTCACGTATCCCGTTTCTCAAGTTAGGCCATTTTGTCTGGGAAACTGCGCCGGTATTATAGCGAATGTCTAACAGCACTTCTTTAAGCGGATAAGGAAGGCTGTCAAACCCGTCTATTCCTTCGCGCAATTTTTTTAAATCATTTTGCAAATGATCGTTCATTCGTTGAAGCGCGTATGCTTCGGATACATGCAGTCTGCTTTTGTCTTTATAATAACCGGCGCCATAATCTTGCCCGAATTTTTTTTGCCGTTTCAGGTCTTGAAAACGATTATAAGCCGCTTGTTTTTCTGCGTCGGTTGCCGGGCGTTTGTTGTCAACCAGCCAGTCTACCGCTTTAAAAGTCGTTTCGTCATCAACCAAAGCCCCGACGCCGGTTGTAATTTTCCCTTTGGTATCCAGATAAATATGCGGAACAAGTCCTTCAAAATCAGGGTCTTTCAACCTCTCCGCCGCTTCCCGCAGCAGCCGCTCGCCGGATGTGTCGCCAGTTGCGGTATGCCTGCCGTCGCTTCGCGCGGCGGACAGGGCGTTTTCGGCAATCCGGTAGGTTCCTTTGGCTTCGTTAAGATAGGGCTTGATAAAGTCATATTCTATCGAGTCCTTAAAATCCATATCGTCTCCGTTTAAAGGCCATCCGTATTTGTTAATCAGCGCCTGTATGCGTTCCTGCTTGTCGGATTTGAAGTTTTCTATCGCGTCAGCCCATATATCAAAATCAGTTTTTTTCAAACTCATGCTTATCTCCTGTCATAAAAAAACAGCCGCACAGATGTACGGCTTGTGGTTAAATAAAAAAGCCGCGCAAAAGCACGGCTCAAACGTTAAAACAAAAAAAGCTCCCTCAGGAGCTTAATCGAATGGAAAACCCCATTGTCAACAAATAATAAATCCCCTCTGACACTAAGTCAATACTTTTTCCGGGGCAATGAAAAATAAATTTACAGCCCGTTGTTCTCTTTCGTCGGCTGAATCGGCATATATCCGACGCCGCCGAAGTATTTTTCCATAAAGGTTTCTTCGCTGCCCATAACCGGCGTTTCGTCTTTGGAAATAGCGATATTTCGCCCGTTTTCTTTCGTCAGCTGTACGACTTTCTCCACCTTGCCGTCGTGATTGAATTCAATGGCGACGACATTGCGATCCAGTTCTTCCGGTTCAAAAAAGGCCATGCGTTCCATGGTTGAGTTCATATAAATCCAAGTACGGTGGTCAAGGCTTGAAATCACGCTCGGCGACCCCATAATTTTTCTGACTTCGCTTTGCGGCATACCGCGCTTGACCTGCATAATATCGTCCTTCGTCGGCATATTTCCTTCCGTCTGAATAAAATATTCATTGGAGCAGGCGCCCAGCATCATCAAAGCCGCTGCCGTTGAAAAAAATACTTTGTTTATTGACATTGCGATATCCTTACAATTATATATTGAACTATATAAGCCTATAACACAAGGAAAAAAGGAATGCAAAAAGATTTTTCGTATCCGCTGCAAATTGATGAGCTTAACCAGGGGGAACAAAGCTACATGCTAAGGGCAGACAAGGCTCAGCTTGAAACGCTGAAGGAAATTCTTCAGGTTCCGGCTGTGAATTATTTTGAAGCGGATATAAAACTGAAGTTTCAGAAAAAACGCGGCATTCTGGATGTAAGCGGGCAGGTGCGCGCCGGTTTGGGGCTGATAAGCGTTATTTCGCTGGAACCGTTTGACCGGGCTTATAAAACTGATTTTGCCCTGACGTTTGATACCAATGCGACTTATGAACAGATTCGCGAACTGGACGAAGATATAGAGGCAGACATCCCCGATATCGTTATCGGCGGCCGGATAGATTTGGGCGATATTGCGATTGAGCAGCTGGCTCTGGTGATGGAAGACCATCCCCGGCAGGACGGCGAAGAATTTTCCCCGCTGATAGAAGACGATGCGCCGCTGCGCGAGAACCCTTTTGCAATTCTTTCCAAATTAAAAAAATAGCCGGGCGGCACTTTGGGCGGTCGATAAAACTGAGGAGATATCCTGTTATCAAGAGGAGGGCTGCTGCAAAACCTCGTATTTCTATGCCTTTCCCGCAAAAAGCGGAAAATATATAAAAAAAACTCTTGCCAAATACATTTTTTTTATATAAAAGCTAATCCAGCAACCCTTGTGTTAATCCGGGAACGGGTTCGCAGGAGTTATTTCGTGTCAAATAATTTTAATTAAAAGAGTTTAAAGAAATGGCTACACCAAAGAAAAAAACATCGCAATCCCGCCGCAATATGCGTCGTTCTCATGATGCTTTGACGCCTAATGCGTATCATGAATGCCCGAACTGCGGCGAATTGAAGAGACCTCATAACGTATGCCCGAAATGCGGACAGTATGACGGTAAAGAAGTTATTGCTCAGAAAAAAGAAGAAGAGTAATTAACTGGCTGATTAATTTTATTTATTTTTATGGAGCAGGTTTTGTCTGAGAGTAATCTGGTCATATCAATAGATGCTATGGGGGGGGATAATTCCCCCAAAGTAGTAATAGAAGGTTTGGCTCTGGCACACAAAAGAAATCCGGATATCCGCTTTCTGGTGTATGGGGACGAGCCGAAAGTAACGGCGGAAATTGTAAAATTTCCGGCATTGAAAGAGGTTTGTCAGATTTTTCATACAGAAGAATTTGTTCATAACGAAGATAAGCCGTCACACGTTATCCGTAACCGCGAAACCAGTATGTACAAAGCTGTCGAAGCCGTAAAAAACGGTCAGGCGATGGCTGTGGTTTCTGCCGGCAATACGGGAGCGTTGATGGCTATTTCCAAATTGTTGCTCAAAACGATACAGAAAATACATCGTCCCGCTATTGTCAGCATTATGCCGCATGTCAACGGGCGTTATGTTATGCTGGATTTGGGGGCCAATACCGATTGCGACGGTATCAATCTTGCCGAGTTCGCGATTATGGGCAACATTTTTGCCAAATATGCTCTGGGAATAGAACACCCCAGAGTCGCGCTGATGAATATCGGTGCTGAAGAAATGAAGGGCAAGGGGGAAATCCACGTTGCCGCCCATATCATCAAAAATACGCACCTTAACTTGAATTTTATCGGTTATATCGAACCGCACGAAATTCCGAATGACAAGGCGGACGTTGTTGTTGCCGACGGCTTTTCTGGCAATATCGCGCTGAAATCGGTTGAAGGAACCTGCCATTTGATTATGCATCTCCTCAAAAAATCGGTAAAGCAGTCTTTTTTTGCCAAACTCGGACTGCCGTTTATGTTCGGGGCTATGCGGAAAATGAAAAAGACCATGGATCCCCGGCTTTATAACGGGGCTATGTTTGTCGGCTTAAACGGCCTGTCGGTCAAGAGCCATGGCGGAACCGATGCGTTCGGTTTTTCCATAGCGGTAGAAAATGCCGCCCGCCTCGTCCGTAAAGATTTTGTCGGCTCTATCCGCCGCGAATTGGAAAATATTGATTTGGATGAACTTTCACAGGAAGCTTGCTATGAAGTGTACTAGAACCGAGATTATTGGCTGCGGGCATTATCTGCCGGCCAAAGTGCTGACTAATGACGATTTGTCAAAAATGGTAGATACCAATGACGAATGGATAAGCACCCGTACCGGGATTCGCTCGCGTCATGTCGTTGCCGAAGGCGAACTGACTTCGGATATGGCAATGCACGCGGTTGAAATGGCAATGCAAAATGCCGGCGTAACCGCTGCGGATTTGGATTTGGTTGTTGTCGCGACATTGACACCGGATAACACGACGCCGTCGGTAGCGGCTCGCATTGCCGGCCGTCTCGGCGTAAAAGTCGGTACGCCCGCTTTTGATATCGGCGCGGCTTGTTCCGGCTTTGTGTATGCAATGACAATGGTTGATAATATGATTCGCCTTGGTCAGATAAAGACTGCCGCCGTTATTGGCGTAGAGAGCCTCTCCAAAGTAACCGACTGGACAGACCGCAATACCTGCGTTTTGTTTGGCGACGGCGCCGGTGCGGTAATCGTGCGCGCGGCTGAAGGCGAGGGGACGTCGGACGATACGGGCGTTTTGGCGACCAAAGTATATGCGGACGGTACACAGTACGAAAATTTATATACGACAGGCGGCATTTCCGCTACCCAGACTCCGGGATATATCCGTATGAACGGCAAAGAGGTATTTAAGTTTGCCGTCGGCGCTATGTGCGAAGCCTGCAATAATGTTTTGGAGCAGGCAGGCGTTTCCGCCGACAAGGTGGACTGGCTGCTGCCGCATCAGGCGAATATCCGCATTATATCCAGCGTCGGGCAGAAACTTGACATTCCGACCGAAAAAGTGATTGTTACCGTAGACCATCACGGCAACACCTCGGCGGCATCGATTCCTTTGGCATTGTCCGAGTCTGTGGAAAACGGCAGGATTAAAAAAGGCGATTTGGTACTGATTCCGGCTATGGGTGCCGGTTTTACCTGGGGCGGACTTTTGGTAAGGTTTTGATAATAATCTGAAAAATTAATCTGTATAATTTCACGGAAGTATTGAATTGTACTTTTGCGGGGATTATGCTCTAAACATAAACAGAACGATAATTATTTATTTTTAGGAAAGGTGAAAAATGACAACTGTAACTCGTGCCGATATCGCAGAAACGATTTGTACAGAAATTGGTTTGTCCCGCAAAGATGCCGGAGATATCTTGGATATGGTCATTGATGAGATAAAAGGCGAGCTGATTGCCGGCCGCGATGTCAAAATCTCGTCATTCGGCTCATTTTTGCTGAAACGTAAAAATGCCCGCATCGGCCGCAATCCGAAAACCGGCGTAGAAGCGGAAATTACGCCGCGTACGGTTATATCTTTCCGTCCGTCGCAGAATTTGAAGATGGCTGTAAACAAATAAGATGCCGCATTGCTGATAAATTCGGCGTCGATAAAATGTAACCCGGTCGATAAAAGGCTGCATTGCCATAAAACGGGTTGCAAGGTCGAAAATTCGGCGTATTAGAGATACTTAACCGGGACGGTTCAACTGAAATGTCAATGTTGCCGTCCTTTTTTAACGGGAACTTTTGTTAACGGAAGGGGTGAAAATGGGAATCAATAAGTCAAAATCGGCATTTCGCAGTATTGCGGAAGTAACGGAAGATTTGGGTATCGCACCGCATGTTCTCCGCTTTTGGGAAACTAAGTTCAGCCAGATAAAGCCAATGAAAACCAAAAGCTCCCGCCGTTATTACCGCCCGGACGATGTTGAACTTCTGGCTCTTATAAAAGAACTCCTGTATGAACGGCGCTATACGATTGAAGGCGTGCAGAAACTGTTTAAAAACCGCAGCCTGAAAGATATTCTCGGTACCGAAATTCAAAAAGACTTCTTTGAAGATGACGAGCCTGCCGTGGAGCAGTCTTCGGCAGCAGAGGCCGTACAGGAGGTTGTGCGCGCTGCCGCCGCCGAACTGTCGGAAATCAGCCGTGAACTAAAGCAATTGGCTGCAGAATAAAATTGTAAAGTTTATGCAGCCAAAATCCCAATGATAAAATATCTCCTTCAAAAACAGGACGTAGGCTTTTATATCAAGAGGCTGATTGTGCGAACATAATAATTTGTTGACAACTCTCTGAAAAAATGACACGTTTTGTCCATAGAGAAAATAATTATGTAAACTATAAAATTATGAAAACAATTAAAGAACTTGAAAAAGAGATTATGCAGGCCAGAATAAAAGCTATTCTGAAGCAGTATCAAAACGGCGAATTTGCCAGAGAAGCAGAAATTATGCATGCTCGTATGAGTGTTGCCGATTCTGAGAAAGAAATTCCTCTGCGGGAAAAGTTATATCGGATTTTCGGCATTTTCGGCCGAAAAGACGAGTATTACGGCAGTTTTCCCCAAATATTGCAAGAAGAGCTGATAAAAGGCGATTATCTGAAACGCTTGGCTTGCCGTTTGTCCATATTTGCCGTATTTCTGCTGGGTATGGCGGAGATGTTTTTTAAGCTGGCAGAGACGAAAAGTATCGCCTTTTTTGTAGCGTCAAGTATAATATTTGGCGTAGGGATTGTTTTTTGGTGCCTGTCGGGAAAAACAGCGCGTTTATGGCTGAACCGTAAAATTACGGGGACGTTCCGGGTGCTGGCATTTTTCTTTTTCGTCTGGTCAGCGGCCGGACTGGTCTTAAAAGTGTATGCAGACGGGATTGTTGCCGTTTTAGGTGGGGAAGATGCCGTTTCTGCGGCCTTTGTGTTTCTGCTTATAATGATTGCGGTAGTGATATTATGGGTCGAAAAAGAAGCAATAAAAATCCTTGTAGTGTCTGTGGACAACTACTATGACATTCGCATTGGCATTAAGCCCGGTACCGGAGGGTATCTGCTGATGTAGAAGGAAATCTTAAAAAACGCTTTCCCGAACAGGGAAAGCGTTTTGTGCATGGTTTTCTGCTGTTTGCAGGACATCATTCGGTGCGTTTGCTTTGCCCGGCAGATTATGCGAAAACGTTCGGCCTGCCGTGTATTAATCCGCAAAAACACTTTACAAACCGGAGCGGAAAAATTATCCTGACTGCGTATGGTTGCTTCAAAACCGGGTGAAACAGCAAAGGCGCCGCAGATGCAGACAAAACCGTTTGAAAAAATATTGATACCGTTATATCTGTTGGCTTGGCTGGCGCTTACGGTCAGCCTGGGGCTTAGCCACGAACCGTTTGCCGATGAGGCTCAGTCGTTTTTAATTGCGCGCGATACAGGAATAGCCGAGTTGTTGTCAACAACTGCGCGGACAGAAGGAACGCCTGTTTTATGGCACTTTTGGCTGAAATTGCTGCTGTTTGCCGGACTTCCGTATTCTCTGCTGTTTCTTGCTTCTGTACTGCCTGAGTTTGCCGCTGTTGTTTTGTTTGTCTGCAAAGCGCCGTTTTCTGCAGCGGTTCGTTACTTGTTTCCTCTGACGTACTATGTTTTTTATCAATATAATGTTGTTGCCCGCAGTTACAGCCTGCTGTTTTTGGGGATTGTCGCCGCGGCGCTGGCGTGGAAAAATCGGCAGTTTCATCCCTGGCGGTGCCTGCTGGCCTTAATCTTTCTCGGTTCAGTGTCTGCTCATGCATTGGTTTTGTCTTGCTCTCTGGCAGTATTGTGGCTGTGGGAGGAATGTGCGGGACGCCGTGCCGTATCCGATAATGCGTTTCCGGCTGCCGGCTGCCGTTTTCGGGCAGAGTTCGCCGTTTTTGCCGTTTTTGCCGTTTTCAGTGTTTGGATGCTGTGGCCGGAACCGTCAAACCAGTATGTCCGTAATTTTGCCGTCCAGCCGTTATTTATTTTACGCAACGTTTTTCGTCTGTTAACGACGGGAATAGTTGTTTCGGCATCTCCGCATCCGGAAAATCTCGTTGTTTTATACATAGGCATTATGTATTTTCTCGCAGCCTGCGTCTGTCTGGCTCTGCATTTCCGACGTTATTTCTGGGCAATGCTGTTTCCTTGTATATCGTTTATGTGTATCGTTCCGTTTAAGCCTTGGCATGCCGGCATACTTATTTTTGCAGTTTTATTCGTCTTCTGGCAGAATGCCGAGTCCCAAAAATATTCCCGCTGCATAAAAGCTGGTATTGCCGTATTTTTTGCCGTCCAGCTGGTTTGGAGCGCTGCCGCGTTCATCCGCGACCGTAACGGGGCTTATTCTGCCGCTCCTGCCGTATATGCTTTTATGCAGGAGCAAAACATTGCCCCGCAGGATATGTTTTTACTGACGTTTAACACTGTGGCTCTGCATCCGTATTACAATCAAGCAGGCTATGGGGCTTGGAACTGGCGGAAAGACGGCTACTCCCGCAGGATAACGGAAAACGAACTGTTGCGCCGCCGCGCTTTTGTCGTTAATGGCGAATTTTATGCGGCTTATCGGGAAAAGCTGGAAAAAATCCGGCGCCGGGGCGGCTTTCAGCTGAAAGTTTTTCCGTCGCGGCACTTTTTTGCATTGCAGGATAAATCGGAAGATGAAACGTTTTATGTATATTACCGGAGGATGAATGGCAGAGGGTGAGAACATTGCGGCGCCTGATAAAACGTTCCGCGGCATAAAGCTGTTTTGGCTCGTATTTGCCGCATTGAATCTGGTGTTTTTGTATTATCAGGTTACATTCTTTATCGGCAACCACGATTGGGACTGGGTTAAAGGTACAACGCAGGTCTTGCGCTGGGATACCGGACTGTTTGAGGGGCGCTACGGCAAGTTTATTCTTAATTCGGCATTGTTTGGCGGTCAGGTATTTCCGTTGCTTAACACTTGGTTGGCGTTTGCCCTGCTGGCGGCCGGTACGGCGCTGCTTCCCGCATACTGGCGTCTTACCGTTACTTCTGCGCGGCTGGCGGCGGCACTGCTTCCGGCGCTGGCTCCGTTTATTCTCGGTTGGCTGTATTTCCCGATAAACATTCTTGGCAACTTTGCGGCGGTGCCGCTTGTCGTCGGCGGGCTTATGCTGGCGGAAAGGCCGGGATATGCCGCCAAAACCGTTGCCATTGTCTGCTTTTTGCTGGCACTCGGCATTTATCCCAGTGCGATGGAAATGATGTTTGTCTGTCTGGCTTTCCGCGGTATTTTACGGCTTTCGGGGCAGAAAAGGGAGCTTTTGCCGCCGTTGTCCTCCCGGCCTGCCGCAAATTTGCCGCAGCAACAGTCCGCCCCCGGTTCATCACAGCATCAATCTGCCTCAGGTTTATCTCCGCGCCAGTCCTTCTTCGCTTCGCCGCATCAATCCGCCTCTGACCCGTTGCCGTGGTTGTCATCGCTCGTTTTGCCGCTGGCAGTCGTTATTTCTTCTCTGATTTTGTTCAAAGTGTTGTTGGCACTGTTGGCAGCTGTCGGAATTCTGTATACCGGGCACTACAATGTACAGACGGCAGCACTGCCGGAACTCTTTTCTCGTTTGCTGCCGACGGCGGAACTTGTCTGGAACCAGCTATGGGCGACGCTTCCGTTCTTTCCCGCTGATTTGAAAATATGCGGATTTTTGCTCATTATAACAGCTGCCGGCGTTTCCGCTGCCTGCGCCTATGACAGGTGTCCGGTTGACAGAGCCTGCTATTCGGTTGATGGAGAAGTTAACCGGATTATCGGTCTTCGCTGCCCGGTTCGGGTCTTATGGCAAATAGCATTATGGCTTGTCGCCCTTGCCGCTACGGTGCTGAGCGCATTCCTTGCCGCAATGCCGGAAGAAGTTGCTTATATGCCGCGCGTCAATTTTTATGGATTGAATTTTCTGTATGCCGGTGCCGCCGCGGTTTTGCTTTCGGGTTTCCGCTGGCAGCGCAACGTTGGGCTGGTACTGGCCGGACTGTTCCTGCTGTTGTCGGTAAGGCAGGATTTCTATGCGCAAAAAGTATGGCAGTTAGGCAAAACCGCCGAGGAAAGGCTGGTCGAGCGCGTATCTGCCAAAATTGAAGCCGTTCGTCCGCATACGGCGCCGTTGACGCCGGTTGTTGCCGGAGAATTGCCGTTGCGCCCGCGCTATTATGCGGAAAAATATGCCGTTTCCGCACCGTATGTGCTGAATGCGCCTTTTGTTGTCCGCCATATTCCGTCCGGAATGTTCAACTTTTATGCCGTATCACCGCTGTTTTACGGCGGTTCGCAGATTTTTTCCCTGTCGCCCGAACTGCGCCGCTTCCTTGAAAATGCCGCATCGGCATGGCCGGCGGAAAGTTCTCTCTTTGTTGATTCCGAATATGCCGTTATTTTGCTGACTCCGGCCGGCGCCGCCGCCATAAGGGCGCAGATGCCAAAATAGCTTTTCTGTTGCTTTTTTTCTGCTGCCCACTTGATTTTCTCCTTTTCGCCGCACTACATAACACAATAAAGGAGAAAAAAGGATGAATATAGAAAAATATACCGTAAAAACTCAGGAAGCGGTTAAGGGTGCGATAGACCTTGCCGTCAGAAAAGGCAACCAGTTTGTAACTCCTCTGCACTTGCTGGGAACGATTTTGGATTTGAATGATCCGACTATGGAAAACCTGATAATCGAAAGCGGCGGCAATCTGCCGGTACTGAAATCCGGCGTTGCCTCAGAACTGGACAAGCTGCCGTCCGTATCCGGTGAAAACGTGCAGAGTTCGCTGTCGCAGGAATTGAGCCGCCTGCTGCTGGAGGCCGAAAGTTTTGCCGAAAAGAACAACGACAAGTTCGTAACGCTGGAACGCCTGTTGCAGGTTCTGGCACAGTCGGCAGGCAACAAAGCGTCCGAACTGCTGAAATCTTCCGGCGTTAATCCGGTAAAGCTCAATCAGGCGGTCGCCGCATACCGCAAGGGGCGTTTAGCCGATTCCGAAACTGCGGAAGACACGTTTGAGAGTCTGAAAAAATTTACCATAGACCTGACCGCCCGCGCCAAAGAAGGTAAGCTTGACCCGGTTATCGGCCGTGATGCGGAAATCCGCCGCACCATACAGGTTTTGTCCCGCCGTACCAAAAACAATCCGGTGCTGATTGGTGAACCGGGCGTCGGCAAAACCGCGATTGTCGAGGGGCTGGCGATGCGTATCATTAATAACGATGTTCCCGAGAGCCTGCGGCACAAGCGTCTGCTTGCGCTGGATATGGGCGCGCTGATTGCCGGTGCCAAATATCGCGGCGAGTTTGAGGAACGCCTGAAATCGGTCTTAAAAGAAGTGGAAGAGGCTGCCGGAAGCATAATCCTCTTTATCGACGAAATGCACACGATTGTCGGCGCCGGAGCCAACGAAGGTTCGATGGACGCGTCCAACCTCTTAAAACCGGCGTTGGCAAGGGGCGAACTGCACTGTGTCGGTGCCACCACGCTGAACGAATATAAGAAGTATGTCGAAAAAGACGCCGCCTTGGCGCGTCGTTTCCAGCCGGTTTATGTTGACGAGCCGGATGTAGAGGAAACAATCACCATTCTCCGCGGCATTAAGGAAAAGTTTGAACTGCATCACGGCGTGCGGATTTCCGACGCGGCGCTGATTGCCGCCGCCACGCTGGCCAACCGTTACATTGCCGACCGTTATATGCCGGATAAGGCGATTGACCTGATGGACGAAGCGGCGTCTTCGCTGCGTATGGCTGTCGATTCCAAGCCGGAAGAGTTGGACACGCTTGATCGGAAGGTTTTGCAGTTGAAAATAGAAAAGGAAGCATTGAAAAAGGAAACCGACGATAATTCCAAATCCCGTCTTGCGGATGTAGAAAAAGAGCTCGCCAATCTGGAAGAGCAGGCGCGTACGCTGGACGCCAAGTGGCGGCAGGAGAAACAGAACCTGCAGCACATTACCGAAATCAAAGACCGGTTGGACAAAGCCAGAAGCGAGGCGCAGATTGCCGAGCGCAACGGACAGTACGAACGCGCCGGAGAGCTTCAATACGGCATTATCCCGAAGTTGAATGCGGAACTGGCAGAGTTGGAGAAGAGTACGAAAAAGACCGAACAACAGACGGTTCAGCCCGAAGACATAGCCAAAGTCGTTTCCAAATGGACAGGCATTCCGACAGACAAAATGTTGTCGTCCGAACGCGAAAAACTGCTGCATCTGGAAAATTATCTGAAAAAACGCGTCATCGGGCAGGATGAGGCGGTGGAAGCCGTCGCCAATGCGGTACGCCGCTCGCGTTCCGGAATTTCCAACCCGAACCAGCCGATTGGGTCGTTCCTGTTTCTGGGGCCGACCGGCGTCGGCAAAACCGAGTTGAGCAAGAGCTTGGCCGAGTTTTTATTTAATGACGAAAACGCCATGCTGCGCGTAGATATGTCGGAGTATATGGAAAAGCATTCCGTCGCCCGCTTAATCGGTTCACCTCCGGGATATGTCGGCTACGAAGAGGGCGGTATCCTGACCGAGAGCGTACGCCGCCGTCCGTATCAGGTTATTTTGTTTGATGAAGTGGAAAAGGCGCATCCCGATGTCTTCAATATTCTGCTGCAGGTGTTGGATGACGGCCGCCTGACCGACGGCAAGGGGCGTACCGTGGATTTCAAAAACACGATTATCATCATGACCTCAAACCTCGGTGCGGCATACCTGACCGATACGTCGCTGCCGGCGGAAGAGCAGAAGGAAAAGGTGTTGGAAACTCTGCGCCAAACGTTCCGTCCCGAATTCATCAATCGTATTGACGACATTGTTGTCTTCAAACGGCTGACCAAGGACAATATCAGGGCGATTGCCGCCATTGCGCTGGCGAACATAGAAAAGCGTCTGGCCGACCGCGGCATTAAGCTGCAGCTGACGCCGGAAGCCGATGCCTGGATTGTGGACAACGGCTATGACGAAGTCTACGGTGCCCGCCCGCTGAAACGGCTGCTCAAAAGAGAGCTGGAAAACAAGCTGGCCTATGCTTTGCTCGCCGATGAAATCCATGACAATTCGACGGTCAAAGTCGGCGTCGGTACAGATGGGCTTGAATTTGACAAATAACAGCGTCAGTCTCGAATTTAACAAATAATTAAGCCGCGTATGCTATAGAAATCTCCGCAGGACAAACTGCGGAGATTTTTTGTATCAGGGGAGGGAAAATGACCGCCGGATTGAAATATACGCTTTTAGCCGTCGTCTTTTTGCTGGGATATACCAGTATGTCGTTTGAACTGCTCGTTTTGCGCCAGCTGATAAATTTTGTCGGTTCCAATACGCTGATAACGTCGGTTGTCATTACTTTTATCCTGCTGTTTTTGTCTGTGGGCTATTACATCGGCTCTGTCGTGCGATTCGCCGGCTCCTCTAACCGGTGCGGCAGCCGTATGCGGTACATTCCCGGCCGCCCCGTCCGCCGCATTATGGAAAGTCTGGCCAAGATATTGGTCGTTTGGTATATCATCGCGTGTTCTTATTATCTGATTGAAATTTATTTTTATCTTCTGTATGCCGCGGGAGTACGTTCGACACTTGGTTTTGTTTTTGCTTTCTCGGCTGTATTTCTCGCTTTCCCGTCAGTGTGCCTGGGGTTTATAACCTCGGTTATCGGGCGGATGCTGCACCGTTACGATACGGACTATACCGGGCGCTTTATGGCTGTGGATACCATTGGCAGCGTTCTCGGTTCAATGCTGACGACACTGGTGCTGATGCCGTTAATCGGCGTTTCCGCAACCGTTGTTGCGTTGGTCTTTCTTGCTGCTGTCGCGGCCTTTTTGCTGTCATCCCGCCGCCGCCGGACAGAAACCGCCGTACTGTCGATAATGCTGCTGGCCTTTGCCTTTTCCGTCAACAGCGAAAAACTGATGAATCCGCAGAGTACGCTGGTCAAGGACGATGCCGTATCGCGCATAGAAATTGAACCGGCAGATGTGGAAAAAGGTAAAGCGTTATCTGAAATTATGCGTATAAACGGTTCTTTTTCTTCTAAAATTTCAGTGCGGAAGGATCTGATGTTTGACTACGTCCGTTTTATCAACGAAACGTTTATCGCCTCACTGCCGCAGGACTTTCCACGGGACATTTTGGTTCTTGGCGCCGGCGGATTTACGATAGGCCTAGGCGATAGCTTTCATAATTATACCTTTTTGGATATAGACAAAGACCTGAAAAACATTGCCGAACAAAAATTTTTGCAGCGCCCGCTGCCTGAAAATCAGAAGTTCATAGCCGAAGACGCATACCTTTTTATGCTAAATGCCAAGCAAAAGTATGATTTGATTATTGTCGATGTTTTTTCGGCTGTCCGCAGCATTCCGATGAATTTTGTTACCGCGGATTTTTTCCGTATGGTAAAAGATCGTCTGAAACCGAACGGCATAATGGTCGCCAATGTTATAACTTCGCCGTCGTTCGGCAACGATTTTTCACGCGGTTTGGATAATACGCTGCGCCAGGTTTTTCCGCAGTATCTGGACAGGCGGGTGCTTCAGCCGTATAATCCCTACGGGCGGGATTTGGCAAATGTCGAATATGTTTATTACAATTATCCGTCGGACAAGACGGTATATACGCAGGACAAAAATGCTTCGTTTTACGGACAGTGGTAAACTTTCCGGCAGCCGACCGCCCCGTCGGGTTTCGCCGCAGGATTCGCTCAAAAGTTTTTCCTCTTTCCCGTCGTCTTTTCCCGCCTCTTGCTCGGACGGAGGCAGGCATATCCCGTTGCCGAAAATGCTTTACAACCGCCTTAAAATATGGTAAAATAATTTCTGTAAAACAGCCTGAACGGAGCAGGGAGGATGCAATGTCCGTATCGCGTGAAGACATCAAAAAAGGCATGAAGCAGGATGCCGCGGCAGCGTGGGCAAAAATAAAAAAATTGGCCGGGCGCTGGTGGGTCTATGGTGCCGTTGCGCTGGGCGTTGGCGGCAGCTCCGCACCTTTGCCGGAACAAAATGCCTCTCTCGGCGCTTCTCCGTTCGAACAGAGCCTGAACGAAGGCAGCCGCCGGCTGGAAAACAAACTGAAAATATCGGAGATGAAAAAACGTGCGGAAGCCGAAAAGCAATTTGTTTCTCCTCTGCGTCCTCATGCCGAGGAACAGACGTTTGCCGATTGGAATATGATAGCCGGAAATTTGCAGGAAATACCATGGGCGGAAGAAAATGTGCAGCAAAAAGCGGCTGAAATCTGTCGCCGGGCAATGGGTACGACGGTTACGGGAAATCTGCCTTTGGCTGAGCTGATGCAGAAAACCGGCGTAACCAAGACCGATATTCAGGCGGTTGTAGATAATAACCCTGCGTTGCTGTATGAACTTTCTCCCGGAGAAACCAATCGGAAACTGGCGCGTGCCGCCGGCAATATAAAAGATGAAACCGTCGGCAAGTGTACGCTTGGCGTCCAAAATATTTTCGGGCGTGCCGGAATGGGCGAAATCCTGTCCGGCAATAATCCCGACTGGCCGCAGAAAGAACCCGGCGCCGGTCGGAGCAACTCCGGCTGCAACGTCTATATCCCGTTGGAAAAAAGCGGGCTGTTTACGACGGTATCGATAGAAAACAAAGCCTATTCCCGTGTTGGGCGGAAAGAAAACAAAACGGCGGAAAATCAAGAAATGAACGACTTTATCCGCAGGCTTCCGCCGGGAACGACCATCAGCATCGACAACCGTGTCGATGAATTCAGCGGCCGTCGCCTGCCGAAAGACAACCAAGGGATAATTCACGGCCATACCTGTGTCATAAATAACCGGCATAATCCTGCCTGCGATTATGAACAGAGAAACGGCGTCAATTTTAACCGCTACGGTCCGAAAGTAAATATCTCCCTGTCCATAGATATGGAAGCCAGTCAAAAGTTTGCCGAACTGTGCATAGAAGCAAAGCTGACCCGCGAACAGAAAGAAAAGAAGGCGCTTCGGTCGGCGCAGCATCTTGAAAAAGCAGGAAAGGCCGGCAGGTAGAATAAACGGAGGGAACAGCCATGAGTATTGAAAACATCAAACAGGGCAGTGTCATAACCGATAAAGTCAGTTTGTTGCTGCGCAACGGCGAAAATGAAAAGGCATTGGATTTGCTGGGGCAGAATTACGGCCCTCTGGCACGCAATGCCATGGAAAAGGTCATGAAATACAGCAATCTGTCGCAGGATGAGATGGTTCGTGTTTTCGGCAAAATATCCGATATTTTGGAAAATGTTGCAGATAAGATTTCCAGACACGAACGCCTGAACGAGAAAAAGGAAAAAGCGGCTGCTGCCAGGGAACAGGCCGAAGACGCGGCGGAACTTGCCGCCATACAGGCAGAAGCTATGGAACGCCGGAAAAAATTTGAAGACCGGATGCGCTGGGTGGAAGAACAGAAGCAAAAGCTGGCTGAAGAGCGTCGTCAGCTGGAAGAACAGCGCCGCTTTGAGAAAGATGTCCGCAAACGCCGTGAAATAGAAGAAAAGCTGAAACGGCTGGAAGAGCGGAAAAAACACTTGGAAACGGAACGCCGGAATTTGGAAAAAATACGGGAGGAAAATCAAAACGGCTCTTTGGCTCGGACAGATGGACGTACTGACCGGGACAATGCGGGCATTTCGTCTTCTTTCCGGAATTCAGACGGTGCACATGCGCCTCATACTCCCGCCGATACGCCGCTCCGTACCCCGGACAATATTTCCACTCCCGCAGCTGCCGGTTCAACTTCTCATACGCCGGAAAATGCGCATTCCACGTATGTTTCAAACCCTGCGCATTCCGGAAACAAGGCGTTTGAAACGGCGGTTTTGCTGAAGTCCCGCACCAGAAATGACTGATTCGCGAAAGCCGGCTACCAGAAGATATTATACATAAAGGCTGCAAAAATAAACAGCATCAGCAGGAAGCCTGTGCCGATGACTGCCGAAGATGCGCCAATCCTTTTGCGCAGCAGCCAGGCAGCGGCAAAAACGGCAAGATAACAAACCAGAAAAGCGCCGCTTGAGAGGTTGACTATTGCATTGAAGTCAAAAAGTACGGTTGCCAGAATGATGAGTACCGTTGTGAAAAGGTTTCCTTTTGTGCCGAAACGCCAGAATTTTTGATGATAAAAAGCGGGAAGTTCCTTGTCTTCGGCCAAAGCGCGCGAAATACGGAAAATGCTGAAATACGTTGCGTTGATTCCGGTTGCGTAGGCAATGAATATCGTCAGGTAAATCAGCCCGAAACCCGCCGTGCCCAAAAGTTCCCTTGCGGCTGTGGCGACGGCAACGTTAGGATTGCTGGTCAGCTGGTGCATATCGACATAATGAAGGACGACAAAAGCCAGCCCGCAGTACAGCGTTATGACGATAAGCAGCGTCGTGTAAATGGCCAGAGGAATTGTCCGCTGCGGATTTTTGACGTCTCCCGCTGCATTTGTAATAACGCCGTATCCGGCATAAGCGAAAAAGGTAACGCCGATGCCTCCCCAGAAACTTTTGGCATCAGGAACCGGCAGCGGCGTTGTGTGGGCCGTATCGTAAAACCACAGGCCGGCGGCAAACAGTGCCGTCAAAATCAAAAGTTTTAAAGCGACTAAAACCGTTTCAGTCCGGCTGGAATCCTGAGCGCCGAGCATATTCAGAAAAGACATCGCCGCAATCAGGATAACGGCGGCAGTATTTATGGTCAGCTGTTGCGGAAAGGTGTTTCCTGCTAGGTGGGCGGCGTAAATTCCGAACGATTTTGCCATCATTGAAATTGAGATTGCCGAAGTCAGCATATAAAGGATGGTCAAACCGCCTGATAACCAGCGGTTTTTGTAAGCGATATGGAAAAAGTCGGTCAGCCCGCCCGAAACCGGGAATTTAGCCGAAAGTTTCGCATAAGAGTAACCGGAAAACATTGCTGCAATTCCTGCAATCAGAAAAGATGCATAAGTCCAGAGCCGGGAAATCAAAATGACCTGGCCGAGCAAAGCGAAAATTCCCGCACCGACAATGGAACCTATGCCGATAGCCACAACATTGATAAAACTCATATCATTTTTTTGAAACATTTTCTGTCATCCTCTTTTCCGTTGTTACATATTCTGGTGCCAAACCGTATCTTGTCATATTCCGCGTTTTCCGGCTGCCGCCTGAGTTCCTGCTGACCTCACGCCGGGTATGTTCTCCCGAAATCTCTGCTGTTATATCGGCTGCCGGATTTCCTCACCACGGTTGTCTGAAATATTCTGCGTTTGTCTGGAATAAATATAATGGCAACAGCGCCCAATCCAATGAGGACTGCTGCAAAAATAATGGCATAGTATTATTTCAGGACATGCAATTGCAAAATCCGGACTTAAAATCACATAATTTAGATTGATAAATTCGCATTATAAATATCAATAAAAAATAGTTTTGATAAGCCAAAGTCAAACAGAATTAAAATATATTTAAATGATGTTTTATAAAGAAAAAGCCGCTGTGACGCGGCTTTTTCAAGATAGACAGGCGCAGTAAGACAATCCACGGACTAATTATTCTTAAATGGCTTACATTTAGCAGATATTTCGAGAAAATATTGCTGCGATAATGTACCTGATATAAGTTTCTTAGGTGGAAAATTTTTATCAAATTCTTTAACAGCTTCGTCATCAACATTATAGATTTCATTTTCATAATACTTCCCGTTTATTCCGTCTAAGGCGCCGTCAGACAATCCGCATATATGAAGAGCTGCCGCAAACATATTTTCAGAATTACGAATACAATATTTTTCAGCAGGCTCAAAACCTTGCTTAAGATAAAATGCCGGATTACCATACAACAGGATAGCTCTATATCCTGATTGTTTCGCAATTTTTTTTACTTCAGAAATTAATTTTGAACCAACACCAGTTCTTTGATATTGAGGAAGTACCGAAATTGGTCCCAGACTGATAACCTCGTAATTTCTCCCGTCATCTCCGCTAATATAAGATTTTATATTTATCACATGTCCAACGATGGTCTCGTTTTTTACGGCGACTAAATTTAATTGAGGGATATACGCTGGACATTGACGTATTTGATGAACTAAATAATGATCGCTGCACCCGGGTGAATATACATTCCAAAATGCCTCGCGAACAACATTTTCCGTTTCCCTTTGCTCCGAAATCTTTTCCTCTCTTATTTCAATCATAACATTTCCTCAAATAATTAACCGTATAACAACACAGCACCAATATCTCTTCTTTATATTGGAAATAAACGAAAGATGTGGCCGAATGCCAGCACTTTAAGCGAAAATAAGCAGCTGTCAATATCAAACACTTTTATTCTGACAAAGTTTCAAATCCGACTTTTGATAAATGATTATCCCGAAAAGCTATAAGATTTCAACCGCACTAGCCGCTTGTAAAATAAAGGGTTTTATATAGGCAATCGTGTAACAAGCGTGAATTGGCCTGATAAACACTCCTCATACGATATCAAATAAGTGATTGATATATAAAGAAAAAGCCGCCTTAAAGCGACTTTTTCAATACTGGTAGTGCAATGAATAAATAAAACAGAAACATATACAAATTTTCATTCAAGTGCAACCTGTTGATTCAACATATTTTTTATACGATCACCATGAAAGCTAAAATAAAAAATGTCAATAACAAATGCTAATAAGATGAAATTGTTAGTCAAAGACAGTAAAAAGTATCTTATAAAGCGTGAACAATATTAAATTCAATTCTAAACGTAAGTAAAAAAAAGTATTGACAAAAGACGACAATAAGGTTATGCTAATTCAAAAATTTATCATTAAAAGAAATGAAATGCAAGAGATTCTTGAAATAGCTGAAAAATATGGTGTTTCTTTGTCAGAGTCTGATATCGCATTAGCCAACGAAAGATGGGACGACGGAAAGAAAATAATCATCATTGCATCAGGAAGATTATATTAGAGAGTTCCGATGGTTAACTATACCCTCGATTCTTCATCCAATATAGTTCCAGTGTCTTTAACTGATGAAAGAAAAGGAGGGTGTGAAGCTGATTTTTCACATCTTCTTTTTTATAAGTTGAATCAGAAACATTGGTTGGTTATAGATACATTCAACGATGTTGTTGAAATTGTTGATAATAAGACTAAGTCTGATGTCTTTGATTGTGCTGATACAACTAATCAGTATTGGAACTATTATTGCATCAGATGTTCTAAAAATAAAGAAAAGCTAGAAAAACTTCACGCCGATATTTTACAGCAAGCCGAGAAAGAAAAATTTAATTTTTTTGTTATCTGTCCAACGTATAATTGCAATAGTCGGTGTGTTTATTGCTATCAGCAATATAATCCCTTGCTTGACCGCCGCTCGATTTCTCTTGAAAGTTTGGCGGAAATGTTGAGTTATGTTCAAACACAAATAGATGAGATAAAATCAAAATATCCAGAGCAATTTACCGCCCTAGGACTATTTGGCGGAGAACCATTTATCAAAAAAAATAAGCCCATTGTTGAGAAGGTTATGGAATTTGCTAGACTAAATAAAGTTTCGGTTCTACCAACAACTAATTTGCAGGAAATTGAAGAGTTTATTGATATATTTATAAAGTATCGCGGCTATTTCGGTAGAATATGCACTACAATTGACGGTGATAAAGATTACCATAATAGTAGAAGAAAATCTTTAATTACTAAAGATTCGTTTGCGAAGGTCGTGAGTAATGTTAATTTGTTGCTTAAATTGCAAATTCCGGTAACAGTAACAATAAACATAGATAAGTCAAATAAACATATGCTCCATAATTTTCTACAACTAGCAAAGGAAAATAACTGGTGGAATAATCCCTTAGTCAATTTGGAAATAGGACGCGTTGATGATAGATGCTATACAGGAACATCGGATGATATAATGAGTGAAGCTGAATTGTTGAAATATTTGCGTGATTTCAATGAAAAAGAGGCGTTTCCAAACAATATTAAATTGGCGTTTGTGAAAACATCTTTAGCTTTGGCTCAACATTTCGGATTTGATTTTAATCAAAACGAACGCGGACGAAAAAGATTTCACTATTGTTGGTCTGGAACACCAGTTGATAATGTACAATATATTGATAAAAATTTGCGTGTTTTCAGATGTACTTATACAGTAGGACGAGACGATTTAGCTTTGGCAGAGCTGAAAAAAGGAGAAATGTCCGCCAATGTCGAAATGTATAACAGGTCCTCATTTTTAGATAAGTGTTGGAATTGTCCATTAGGAGGGTATTGTGGAGGTGGATGCAGCGTTTCAACTCATGTTGATCAATCACGTTTTTGCCAAGAAGAACAAAAGAATTTTGAATACCTTGTCCAAGAGGTAATTCTCCCAATTGTATGGAGTAAGTTCAATGGCGTCTCCGAATAATTCAAATTACTGTGGGGGAAAAGCTGAAGGTTTGAAATTGTTAAAAGAACATAAATTGCCTGTTCCCGATTTTATGGTGATATCAAATAACGAGGTTCATAACGTTCTTGAAACCCCTGAAGAACTGGCGAAATTATATATGAAGATTAAAGAAAGATTTGGCTGTACCAAATTGGCGATAAGGTCTTCAGCAGATAAGGAAGACGGACAATCAAAGTCGTATGCAGGTTTTTTTTCGACTGTTCTTAATGTGCCTATCAGAAAAGATAAAATTTATCAGGCAATGAAAGAGGTGTATGAGAGCGCAAATCGCAGTGTTTCTAATCCGATTAAAATGAATATAGTTATCCAAATTATGGTAAAACCTCGCATATCAGGTGTTTGTTTTTCAGATTCATTTGATGAACGCGGTCAAAAAATATGCCTAATATCTTTTGTTAAAGGACTGGCGAACAAACTTGTTGACGGAAGAACAACAGCAACGAATGTTTTTTATAAAATAAAAAATAATAAAATCTGTCATTCTGATTACGTGGTGCGGGGAATGTTACATCGGGAAAGCTGTCATTTAGATAAGCTGGTGGCATTAGTACAAAAAATCAGAAAGGAAATAGCTGAAAATTCCGATATAGAGTGGTGTATTGATGAGCAAGGCTCTCCTTGGATTGTACAACTTCGCCCCATTACTCGAAAAATTCATCTTTCAAAAGAAACAGAAAAGTATATTGTCGCTTCGGAGGGAGTTGTTAAAGGTAAGGTCTGTTATATAGATAGTTCTTTACCAACAGGACAACTTAAGAATGCTATTAACAATTTTAAAAGCGGAAACATCTTGGTGTCTGACTATACAGATACATTTTTTATGCCGGCAATAAATAAAGCTCACGCTATTTTAACCTCAGAAGGGGATATTCTTTCTCATAGCGCCATCACAGCGCGGGAATTAAATATTCCATGTTTAGTTGGTATTAAAAATTTATCGTCAAAGATAAAAAACGGCGACGAGATATTTTTGGATACTTATAAAAATATTTTAAAAGTCAACGGTGTCAATATATCAGAAGAAACTACCGATATTGATTGGACTTCCGTGTATGATTTTTCCAACATATCAGAACTGACAATTAAAGAAGATATTTTCCTTTTTGAAAATATTTTTGGAGAGAATATTTTATATCATGATTCTAATTGTTTGCCTGAAAATATCAAACGTGCACGTCAAAAGTTAGAAACCAAATTCGGAGATAAAATTCAAATATCGACCAGCAATAAATATCATTGGTATTTTGAATGGAAAAACTTTTGCAAATTTGCAATTTTCAGAAAATATTATTACAAAGCATTAGAATTAGTTCAAAATTTCAAAGAAGATGAAATCGATCATCTGTATAAAGAAATTATCGAAAAATGTATGGAAATTCAGAAAAGTAAAAGATCAAATAATGAATTAGAACGTCAAGAAATAATAATTTCCTTGTACTTTTTGCTTGATATGATGTTACCGATGGGATTGAGCATAAAGCATGCATATCTTGAGGCGTTTTTTTTGATGTCATTTTCTTCATTATTATCACAAGAAAAAGTTAAGAAGAAAAAGCTGGAAAAAGTGCAAAAATATTTGCACTGTGTTATTGCTCGGAAAAATGAAATATTTAAGAAATTTATGGAAAACGGTTTATTGTCGTATGATTTTATGCAAATACGAGATACACAAATTAGAGAAAAATTCCAAGGAAAATACCCTAAATATTCGCCGAAAATGTATCAATTGTTTTATGAGAAATATATAGAAGACGTAAATGCAGATATTTAATAAGTCAACTAAACATTAATATACAAATTCGTTTTTTGCGTATACCAATCTATACAAAAAAAGACACCACAATGAACTGTTCCTGAAAAGTTGGATAGTAAAAAAAGAGACCCAAATATAAAACACGTGGTTATTGTATCCCGAAAACGGAAGTAAATACTTCCGTTTTTCTTTATGGTAGGCGCGCAGGGCTGAGGGATAAAAAACAATTTGGGGAATTGTTTTTTGCCCGAAGGCGAGAAAAACCTTTGCTTTTAAAAGTGGTGTAAACCACGCATGAAAAGCTTAGGTTTTCGAGTGCCCGAAGCGAAGTTGGTTTGCACAAACGATTGTTTGCGCAAGCCCTACGAAGCAAGGCCGAACCCGTTGGGTAAGAATACCTGCCGCAATAATAAAAAACCTCGGATAAACCGAGGTCTATTATTATGGTAGGCGCGCAGGGATTCGAACCCTGGACCCACTGATTAAGAGTCAGTTGCTCTAGCCAACTGAGCTACGCACCCATCATCAAAATGGCACTTGCCATCAAAACTGCCGTTACTATAACCAAAAGATTTTTTTTTGCAACCCCTTTTTTTATTTTTTTTGATATTTTTTTTAATGCGCGGGTAAAAGCCTTGCAATATATTGATTCTGCGCTTATATTTCTTGTAAATTCTTGGAGAGGAAAATGCATTTTTATCAGGTTGGCGGTGCTGTGCGGGATATGTTGCTGCATAAGTCCTGCCAGGACAGGGATTTTGTGGTTACAGGCGGAACGGAAAAGGAAATGCTGGCCCTGGGTTTTAAAAAAGTCGGGAAAAGCTTTCCCGTTTTTCTGCACCCGGAAACCGGCGAAGAATATGCGCTTGCCCGCCGGGAGGTAAAAACCGGCTTAGGTCATTGTGATTTCAAATTTGAATTCACGCCGGACATTACTTTGGAAGAGGATTCTCTGCGGCGGGATTTTACCTGCAATGCTTTATACCGAAATCCCGATACCGGGGAAATTCTGGATTTTCATCAGGGGAGGGATGATATTAAAAAGCGTGTTTTGCGCCATATTTCGGAACATTTTGCCGAAGATCCCCTGCGGGTGCTGCGGATGTGCCGGTTTGCAGCGCAGTTAGAGTTTGCCGTTGCGCCTGAAACGATGGCACTTTGCCGCCGGATGGTAGAAGAAGGGGCGCTGGCACATTTAAGCCGGCAGCGGATTTGGCAGGAAATGGAAAAGGCGCTGGGGTGCCGCGGATTTTATCTTTTTGTCCGGACGGCGCGCGAATGCGGTGCATTGTCGGTGCTGCTGCCTGAAATCGGAGAACTGTGGAATGTTCCTGAACGCCGGGACTATCATCCTGAGGGAAACAGCGGGGAGCATACCGTTCTGTCGCTGAAAGCAGCCGATACGGACGACGCTATGGTCAATCTGGCCGTATTGCTGCATGATGTCGGAAAAACGGCTACGGATCCGCAAAAATGGCCGTCGCATCGCGGACATGACTTGCAGGGAGCAGAGATTATCGGCCGGATAGCCGCCCGGCTGCAAATCCCTGAAGCTTATACCGGGTTTGCCCGTTTTTGTGCCTTAAACCATATGGTGTCGCATCGTCCGCCCGCGGATGCCGCCAAGAAACTTGCCCGGATAGCTGTTGACCTGCTTCGTTTTCACCGCCCGGACTATGTGGAGAGGTTTATTGCCGTTATGTCTGCCGATGTGCGGGGGCGGGACAAGCCTTTCGGCCGTGCCGAACAAAAGAATTTTGCCGCCATTGCCGCAATGCTGGAACGGTTTTACCAGAAAGCGTCAACCCTGCGCTTTTGCGAATATCCTGAATTCAGACAGGCCCTGGAAGCTTTGAAAGAACATCGGATAACATCCGTTCAGCTCAGAAAAAAAGAGGCGGAAATCCTGTTGCGGCAGGCGGAAATTTAATGTGCCTGCCCTGTACGGCTCTTTAAATCTTATAAATTGCCAAATCTTATAAATTGCCGATGCTTTCTGTGTAAATCCGATTTAATGCTTTAAAAAAAATAATATATATGTTTCAATCATCAGCGGAGAACTTTATTTTTTAACTTTATGGATTATGGTGCTGTTATGGGAAAATCGCTGAATTTAGCTCTGTTGCTGACTGTTTCTTTGCCGGCCGTGGCGTATGCCGTATCTGCCGCTCCGGCGGAAAAGGCGCCCGCGACGGCGTCGTCGGGAATTTATAAATTGGATGAAGAAAAAGCCGCATCTGCTGCTGTGTCGAAAGCAGCCGGAGATGCAGGTGCAGTATCGCCGGCTGCCCCAATTGCAGAGGAGGAAACAGACCAGCCCAAAATAATAAAAGAGGAAATCTCCGGCGGTCATATTGAAAAGCTGGTGGCGCCTGACGGCAAGGTTATTGCCGAAAAAACGATAAAAGACGGCGAAGTCGTTAAAAAGGTGCTGAACTATTATCATCCCAACGGGCAGGTTTCCCGCAAGGTAACTACGCTGGATGACGGCAAAGGGTTTTATGCGGAAGATTACTATATGAACGGGCGTCTGGCAGCGCAGGCAACATATCTGAACGAGAATAATAAAATCGGCACCGAAAAGAAATACGACAACAACGGGACATTGCGGCAGGAAATTCCGTGGGTTCTGCCCAAAGAAGACGCGCAGAAGCCATTGGCTGAACAAAAGACGATTCGCCAGGGCAACATCATCACATATTATCCCGACGGGCGTATAGCCGCATCGTTTCCAGTCGGTCAGGAAGACGGCAAAACCCTGTTTTTTAACCGTCAGGGCCGCGTGATAAAGGAGGTCGAAAATGCCCGGGTGCTGAATTTTGCTCCCGAACTGGATGCGGCGGATTGTCAGGACAAGGTTGTGAAACTGAGCTTGGAAGAGCTGGTTGAACTTTATGAAGATGAGGGGGATATATCGTATAACAAGTGCGGCTTGCCGTATCGGGAAAACTTTGTATATGAAATCGCCGATATGCGCGGTAATGCAGTGTCGAAGATAAGTTATGACGATACGGGAATGATTCGGCGCATAACCCCCTATGTCGGCGGTTTGAAAAACGGCGTCGAGCAAAAGTTTGACGCTTCGGGCAATCTGACTGCGGAAATAAATTACAAACAAGGGATAAAAAACGGAACCGCAAGCGGCTTTTTCCCGACCAAGGAGGTAGCCTTCCGCAAACGTTATGAGGACGGAAAAGTCGTTGGCAGGCTGACCTGCTATTTCCCGACCGGGGAAGTTGCCGCGGAGTTTGCATATAAAGACGGCAAAAAGGAAGGAACTGCAAAGATATACGGTCCCAATGCCCGCGAAATCTCTTTTGCCGGCGGCGAAATTGTCGGCGCTGCGCCGAAAGATGCCCGTCGCGCTCCGGAACCGTCCAAGCTTGCGGCTCTGTCCAATCCTGATCCGAAATGCCTGGATATAACCTCTAAGTTGGATGAACTGGCGCTTGATTTGGAAGCTAACGCCAATACCGTAACCAAAGCTTTTGCGTTGGATTTGCCGGATTCCTGCCGGGATTTTTCCTCTTTCAAACCCGAAAAAAGCAATTATGCCTGTTATGATGTCCTCAACCGTCTGCGTGCCGTGTTCCCGACCGGTTATAACCGCGGCGAATATGCAATCGAAACGGTTTATGCCGAAAACGGGCAGCACTTGTATGATATTCCGTACTATCAAAAACAGAAGCAGGGCTTTGCCAAAAAGTTTGACGATAAAGGTCATGTTGTCGCGGAGATTTATTACAGCCGGGATAAATTGGCGGAAAGTTCGCGCAGCTATCATGACAACGGAGCCGTCAAAGAAATGCTGACCATAGCAGACGGTGCGCCGCGTAAGCTCCTGGTAAGGTATAATAAAGACGGAACGCTGGCCTTCAGCCTGAATTATAATGAAGGAGAAAAGACGGATGCCTTTTTGGCCGAACCGCAAAAGAACAAGGATATTTATCTGAAATTCTATGAAGGCGAACTTGACAATATTCGCGAGGTGAATGCATCCAATCCGCAGAATTATATTGAATATAACTTAGCTTCCGGCGAATATACCGTATATAAGAACAGCGAGTTGATTAAAGGCGGAAAAATCTGCGGTTATGAAAATCGGACAGCAGATGCTGCACCATCAACAAGTGCCACATCTTCAACATCTGCTGCACCATCAATGAGTACCACACCTTCAACAGCTGTTGCACCTGCGACAGATGCCGCAGCGTCATTAACGGCTGCCGCATCTGCAGCGTCTTCCGTAACTTCAAGTCAGTCGGAATCCGTTTTGCAGCCTGCGCCAAAACAGGTTTCTGAAGCTCCGGTCTCTGCGGCCGGAACTCCCGCCGCTGCGGTTCCAACCTCTTCCTCGGCAGCGTCCGTTTCAGACGCCGCTCCGTCTACAGTAGCTCCGGTTTCTTCCGCGTCGGTAGCAGTACCGGCCTCGGAGGAAGTTCCGACAGCCGCATCGTCTGTGCAAAAAGCCGATATTCCCGTCCGGAGTGAAAAAAACGAAGTATCACCTGTCCTTCCGGAAGATGCTGCGCCGATGGTAGAAGGGCTGGAGCCTGTTTCTTTTGACGATATAAAACTTAAAAATGCGATTATCCCGACGGCAGAAGAGAAAAAGCAGGCCGAACTGGCAGCCAAAAATATCGGTCCGGTTGCCAAACCGGACATAGATGCGCTGGCAGATGTCGTTGACAAGGAGCATGTCAGCATCGGCGGCGAAAAAACTTCCGGCTCTCTGGCTAAAACCGAAAAATTTTATTATCCGAACGGCAATCTCCGTAAAACGATAAAAACCCGCGGCGGCCGGACGGAAGAAATTAAGGAGTACTCCAAAACCGGACTGCTGCTTACCGATACCGTTTACAAAGACGACGGCATTCTGATTGAAAAATATTTCGGTTCCGGAGAAATTCGCCGCAAGACAAATAAGGCTTATACAGACAATCCGGTAATGGCTTTTATATCGCGCGAAGATTTTTATGACAACGGCAAGGCGCGTTATGAGATAACCCGCAAACCGGAAACCTTGCTGTTTTCCGATAAGCAGTTTTATCCCGACGGTACCCTGAAAGTTGAAACGGTTCAGAATTCTCCGCTGTCATACACAATCAGCGAATACGACAAAGCCGGAAAGCTTGTCAAAGTTATAAAGCAGCTCGGCCCCAACATTTTGGAAGAGGTATATGATGCCTCGGGAACAGTCAAATCCCTGAAATTGAACGGAGCCGATATGCCGGTGAAATTTGCCAAAAACAGCAGCAGACTGTTGCGGGACAATATGAAGATATTTGCCAAGAACGGAGCAGTTTCATCAGAATTCAAAGCCGATGAAAAACAGAACACGCTGCTGGAATACTATAAAAACGGCAAGGTAAAGACCGAAATCGTCTTTTATAATAACGGCGAAATTTCCGTCAAAGCCTTTGACCGCGAGGGAGCGTTGGAAAAGTTCGCCTATCTGGCGCCTGACGGCAAATTACATCTTCAAAAGCCGTCCGTCCGTACCGTTTCGGCTTATCGCGAGCGGCACTGGGTCGATTATAATAATCCGCGTTGGATAGAAAATCAGGACCGTTATTCGGTGAAATCCGTTGCCCGCCTCAATTTGGACACCGCTGCGTATATTTTAGCCGAACTGGATATGCTGGCGCCGGAAATGATGAAAAAGCTGTACGATATTTATAAATAAACGCGTGACTGTTGGAATAGGCGGAACAATGATACAGGTAAAACCGGCGCGTAACCTCATATAACGGGTATGGCGGCAAGTACAACCAGTGTGTAACCTCACATAACGGGTATGGCGGCAAGTACAGCCAGCGCGTAACCTCATATAACTAACACGGTGCAAGTGCGGCCGGTATAGAAGGGTAGGGCGTGGCAGTCCGGGCGTATCTGCCCTTTTTCTATATTTGTTGCACCCGTAAATTAATGTTTGACAAAAAATAAACGGCGTTATATATCTCAAGCCGAAACAACTATATATATGTCAAATTTAATTAAAATGTTATCATTATGAAAACAGAAAAAATCAGTGTTGCAGAAATAAGCCGTTTGCGTGAAGCTGCAGAAATTGAAAGAAACACGCATCATGAAGTTATGAATCGCATCAGCAAAATCAGTTCTGTCCAAGTCGGCTTCAACTGGCTTCCTGACGGTCTTCCCGCCAAAGAGCAGATGCAGATAGTCAAACGCGGCAACCAAAAGGAAATTATGGCTTTGCTGACGGCGTATGCCAATCTCCGTATGTCTTCACACGATGAGGAACGGTTTGAACGCGTTAACATTGCGCCTGAGGTGCAGATGTATATTTTCCATCAGCCGATAGGATTTGATGCTGCTCGTATTTATATGTTGGAGCACAATCGCCTGTGTCTGGACGTCGAAACGGAATTGATAAAGAAAAAGATGATGTCTGTTATCGCCAAAAAGAGGCTTTCGCCGAAAGCGGAAGTTTTCCTTCTGACGCATTGCCTGCATGAGGGAAAAGAGCAGGACAGCGATTCATCGTTGTTTCCGGTGCAGGAATATCTGGAAAAAAACAGACTTTCACCTCTTGGGCAACAGGCATTGATGACGTATCTCAACGTTGGCGGCGGCAGGGACAGCTTTATAGATGCCTGTCGCAACTGTGTCAAAACGTATGTTGAACGGTATAAGGAACTATCCCTTCCGGCACAGCGCGAGATGGTTAAAAGCGGTGACAGCGAATTGATTATGTCCTATATTCTGTTTTCCAAAAGAGGTTTGGAAGCGGAAGAGGAATTGCTGGAACGCGGCAATCGTGAAGAGGTTGAAGCCTATTTTAAGCGCTATGCAACATTGTGAAAGAAACAACATGAAAATACAAAGCCCCGCAGCGTATGTCTGGCGGGGTTTTGTTGTTTTTGCTGCCGGGTTTGCACTCTCTCCGGCTAAAGAGCCCTCCCTGCGCGCTTTGCCGGCAGGTTGACATTTTTGCCGGTTCGTACGCTCTCGGGCTAAAACGTTTCCCAGTGTATTTTTTCCGGATTAAGCCTGTCTTCCGGTTGTTTAGGCGTTTCTTCCGGATAGCCTATGGTAATGATTGCTACGGGGAGCATCGTTTCCGGCATACGGAACTTTTTACGCAGGTTGTCAACGACCATCGGCATCGGCGCCGCACCGCAAAAACAGGCGCCCAGCCCTTTGGCATGGCAGGCCAGCAGCAGGTTTTGCGCAGCGAGGGAACCGTCAATCTGGGCATAGTTCCATCCCTCTTTTTCGCGGTGGAAACATTCTTCTTCGTCTGCGCAGACAACAATAGCGCATGCCGCATCTTTGGCAAAAGATGTCCAAGGCTGAATCTGGCGCAGGGTGCGTAAAGTTTCCGCATCCTGAATAACCAGAAAATGCCACGGTTGCTTGTTGTGTGCGGAGGGGGCATAACTTGCTGCCCGGATGAGTTCCAGAATTTCGTCTTTCGTCAGTTTCTTTTCCGGGTTGTATTTTCTGATAGAACGCCGGGTCAGTAATCCTTCATACAATTCCATGGGTAAACTCCTGTAAAATTTAGAAATCAGTTAACGCTTCTCTGCAGTTGCTCAATGTGCGGCAAAACCATATGTTCAATCAAAAAGCGAAAAGTCTTTTCCACCATCTGATCCGTGTTCAGAATAACCGGGTAAATGTCTTTCGGATTTTCCGCCTGTGCCAGTTTTTTGGTCAAAACGCCGTAAACGTCGGCCATGTCGGAAAGCGAAGCCATCAGTTCTGCGGCATAGTTAGGAATGGACAGTGTCTCGCAGCCGCCCCAAAAGCCTTCGACAAAGCCGAACTCAATCTGGTCGGCACGGCTATGGCATAATTCTGCCAATTCTTTCGTGTCGTTTTTGTTTCCGGAAAATTCCGGAAGTTTGAGCGTGTTGGTTTTGATTTCGACAAACATCTCGTCCCACAGCCCCATAAAAAACTTGAAAAAAAGTTCCGCTTCGTTTTTTGTCGTCAGCCTCGGTTGCATGTTTTCGGCAAACAGCGAAGCAATGACGTCCGTCGGGCGCAAGTTGGGATTAGGGCTGCAGACGGCTCCTGCAAACCGGAGCTTGACGACGCCGAGTGGCGCCGGGCAGTTATAATGGTCAAGAAACCGCTGGAATTTATCATCCCCAATATATACATTTTCGCTTTGCATTTTATTTCATCTTTATATATAATGACTGACATAACACAATTTAATGGGAGTTTTGCAAATTGTCCACTCTAAAATTATCGCTGTTATTATCTCTGGTTCTGAGCGTTTCGGCATGTTCGCAGTTTGCGCCGTTTGAAGACCGCCGCCGCGAGCCGGGGACGGAGTATGTGTATGTCGGTGCTTCCAAGCCCGGCCGGCCGGCGGTATGCTATAATCCTCTTTTTTATGATAAGGAAGAGGTAAAGGCGTTTGCCGACGGTTTGTGCCGGGAACATAAAGCCGGCACGCATGCCGAAGAGATACGCCGCGATATTTTTACCTGTCGGCTGTTTGTGCCTTCCAAAGCTTATTATAAATGTGTCGCCGATAAATAGGCTGCTTCTTTCTCCGCGGTGCGGGTGCCGGATTCAGGAAACGCGTCGCCTGTAGGCAATCGTTGCAAAAAAAAACGGTTTCAGGCAGCGCATAGCCCGTGCGGTATTTGCCGAAAAAGCCTGTTTCGGGGGTATGTATGGCCTGTGCGGCGTTCCTCGCAAAATATGCCGGAGGGAAAGAAACGCATTTATAAGAAAGGAGGACCAAATGAAAATATATATTTTTGATATGGACGGAACCTTAACTCCGGCGCGCCAGCCGATGACGCCGGATTTCAGCCGCCGTTTTCTGCCGTGGCTCAAGTCGCATCTGGCGTATCTTGCCGCCGGTTCCAATTATGAAAAGGTAACCGAGCAACTGCCGCCCGATGCCGTTGCCGCATTCAGCGGTATTTACAGCTCAATGGGTAACGTTTACCACCAGAAAGGGCAGGAAATTTATCGCAACGAAATTGTCCTGAAAAAGGAATTTCTCCAAACGTTGGAACGTTTTCGCCGCAATACCGCCTATCAGGGAAAGCTGTACGGCAATTATCTTGAATTGCGCCCGGGAATGCTGAACTTCAGCGTCTTGGGGCGGAACTGCCCGTTTGCGGAGCGTACCAAATATAACGAATGGGACAGCCTTCATCATGAGCGGGAAAATATAGCCCGGGAACTGAATGAGAAATTTCCCGAATATGAAACCAGCGTCGGCGGTAAAATCTCTTTGGACATTGTAACCAAAGGCTGCGGCAAAAGCCAGATTGCCCGGCGGGTGCGCGAAATGTATCCGAACCACAAAATCATCTTTCTCGGCGACCGTACCGAAAAGGGCGGCAATGACTATACGCTGGCGGAAGCCTTGCGTGCCATGGACAATACCGAGGTCGTGCAGGTCAACAGCCCTGACGATGTTTTGGCATATCTGGAAATATAAAAAAAAGTTTAGGCCGCTGCTTATCGGCGCTTTTTCCGTCTGTCTGCCGACATAAAAGCTTTGTCGGCACCGTCTATTAACGCTTGTTCCTTTTGTCGGGCGCAGAAATTCGCCCGCCCCTGCTTGACACCAAGTGGAATTTTTAGTATAATACCCTATATAACTGGAGGAAATAACACATGGCTAAAGAAAAGACTGTTTATTTGGAGTATCTTGATGAGTTTAAAAGCTACGGTATTCCCAAATCGGAAATAGAAGCCTTGCGCCGGAACGGCGTGGTTGCAGATATCCGCTTTCACAATGAATTGTATGGAAAAAGGCAGGCTTCCCGCCCGACGGTCGGGTTTTTGCTGGGGCAGGATAAGGGTGCCGACGGAACGGAGTATTACACGGTAGGTCTGACCTACGCCCATAGCATTTTAAACTCCGGAGCGGAAATCCGTTTTTTGGACTACGACAATGCTTATTGTCAAATGAAAAAATGCGACGGAGCGATTTTACCAGGCGGCGCTTTTGACAATCCTGAGAGCTTTTTTATTGACGGCAAAGATATGGGCGGCCGGGAAGGAAAACGTTTTTTTGCATATAAGTCTGTAATACAGGAAGCCAGCCGGCATCATAAGCCGATGCTAGGGATTTGTGCCGGCGCGCAGATGATTGGCGCTGTGCTCGGCAATATGAAAATGTACCGCAGCCTGGAGCAGGAGATTCCGCACAAAACGGTTCACAAGCCTCGGACAGAAACCGATGTCCGCCTGCACGGACTGAAGCTTTTGCCCGGAACGCCGATATTTGATATAATGGGGTTGCGCCCGGATGAAGAGCGGATAATGATAAACTCCCGTCATTCTCAGGCAATGGTGCATTCGGCGTTGCAGGAATATGTAAAAAGCGAACCGTTGGTTAAAATGGATATGTATGCCGTTTCGGACGCCGACGGCGTTCCAGAAATCTGGGGCAATGCTGCTGCCGGAATTTTGTGCATTCAGGGACATCCGGAAGATTTAGCCGCCGCCGGGGATAAAACTATGCTTCGGGTTTATCAGCATATAGCCAGACTGTCTGCCGAATACAAAAAAGGCCGGCAGGCACTGCCGAAAACTCCACAGAAAGCGCTTGGGCGATAGCCGGAAAACAGCGGCGCTTCAGCCTTAGGGAACGGTATATTAAAGCGCCACCATGACCACGCCGGCAATAATTACGACAAAACATATCAGCTTTTTTATCATAATGTGCGGCGTAATCGTTTCTTTGACGCGGATGTCAAACATCTTTTTCAGCGCCAGACTGATGAACAGCATAAAAATCGGCGCCGTTGCGTTAATCGCCGATGACGTAACCGCCGAAAGTTTGGACAAGGCGTAAACAGCCGCCGCTCCGCCCAGAAAACACAAAAATTCGTTCAGGCAGAATACTTTTGTATTTTTACGGTATTCGGCAAAGGTGCTCCGTATCCGTTCCGCCGATTTTTTGTGCAAAAACAGCAGGAACGGCAGCAGGAACGAAAAAATATTGACGTAAATGATTAGATTAATCCAGTTGTCGTCTTCCTTAAAGGTATATTTTTGCAAAACGACATAAAATGCCCGCAGCAGAGAAACAAAGACCATATAATAAAACGCCCGGTTCAGCTTCGGCATCTTAAAATCGTTGATGCTGAGGACAATCGACGCGGCAATAATCAGCAAAAATCCGGCGTATTGCGATTCTCTGAGCCGTTCGTCCAAAAACAGGTATGTCATAATCGGAATTGTAATCTGCCCCAGCGAAAACAGCGCAGAAACGATAGACGTATCAATAACTTTCATCGCTTTGTAATAAGGATAGAGGTATGCAACGTCAATAAATGCCAGCAGAAAATAAAACGGAACGGCACCGGGCGCGGGCAGGGTAGGTATGCCGAAAAACAAAAGCAGGGGCATAAACAGGCAGTTCATGAGCGAGATATAAAAAATCATGGTTGCCGGATGTTTGAATATGTTGTTGGACAGCTTGCATTCAATAATATTGGCGAAAGAGGAAAAGAACGGCGCCAGTAAAGCCACAAATAAAATAAACATACAACTCCTGTCTGCTGTTACACCTGCTTAATATATAATCGCCGGAAGTTAAGATAAAATGAATCTCGCCGCTGTTTTGCCTGTTTTCCGCGGAAAATATAAAAAAGCCCTCCGTCAGGGGAGGGCTTATGGCAGACATCATAAACTGAGGCCTGTGTCAGTCAGCTGCGGATAAAACTCAGCAGCGGAGGCTGTGTCAGTTCCGAATAAAGCTTAACAGCGTATCCTTACGGCTGAGAGCCGTTCCTTTGATGATTTCGGCGGCTGTCTGCAAATAATCAAACAACAGCGGCGAAATATCTTTTTCATCGGTGTTTTTGACAAGCTTCTCCATAATTGTCAATAAATCCCTCTGTTTCAGCCGCAAATCAAAAACAAAATCTCTGCCGTTTTGCTGAATATGCAGCATATGCCCGTTGAACAACGCATATTCCTCAGGGCACTGGCTTAAGACAACTGCTCCGTTCGGATGGTAAATAATACCTTTTTCATAAAAGACGCGGCTTTCGCTGCTTAAAATCAGCGGCAGCGTTTTTCCGGAATAGGTTTCTCCGCAGCAGCAGTCGTAATAATGTCCTTTGTGAATGCAAAAACGGTCGTTGTTTCGGAGAAAATTTTCATTTTCGGGCAGAGGGCTGACATTTTCAAGCATCAGTCGGCAGTCTTTGTCAAACAGGCGTCCGTATCCGTTTCTTTCCAGGACGATAAAATTTCCTTGTTTTAGAAAAATAACCGCCTTGCAGTCTTTGAAGGATGCCTGTTTAAGCCCGCTTCGGTTGTATAAGTCTGCTCTTCCCCAAGGGTATGTTACGGCAATCTTTCCGTCATCAGCGTCAGAAACGTTGGAAATATCATCTTTATGCCCCAGACAGAGCGGAAAATTCCAGCCGTCTTTGCTGTAAGTGCGAGGGAGGTTGGGGTACAACATACCGTCTTGCTCCGAAACAATTGTTTGGTAGCGGCAAAGGTAGCGTACATTGGTAATTTCCGTCATGCGGTTTTCTTCAGAGCTGTAAAGCGTGTATGACGCATTGCCATTTTTTGATACCGCCATCTGGCCGTTTTCAAAAACATGGAAATCAGATACGTCGTTAAATTTCAGCCGGCAGTTATTACTGTAAACGGAAAGTTTGGACGTTCCGGGCTGCAAAAATGCAAAATATCCGTTGGGATAAAACTTCAGCGTCCTGTTTTCAAAATGCCTTTTACCTAAAAAACTCCAATAATTAGCTTGTTTGCTGGCACAATCCAAAAAGTCTTTGGCAAAATTCCATAAGTTTTCCATATATATAAGTTTTAGTGAATAATAATAAAATTAAACTGCGTTTATTTTATACGAAAATGTTTTTTTGTCAAGATAGATTTGTTTTTCATTGTCTTCGTTCTTCTGAAGAAAAAAAGACCGGAAAACCTGAGCAGATGTTGTCAGCATACAAAAAGAAGCAGAGCTGAAACTCTGCTTCTCCGAATATCCGGCATTGCTGCCCTGTATTCTGTTTTCTGCCATATACCGAAATCTTTCGCCATGCATATTGCAAAAACTGCACTTGTCTGCACCAGTTCGAAAACCGGTATCGGCTTCCTTATTATCTGGAGTAAAATTCGATAACCAGGTTCGGTTCCATCTGTGCCGCATACGGTACATCGTCAAACTTCGGAACGAAAGTATACTTCGCGGTCAGCTTTCCGGCATCAACTTCCAGATAGGACGGGAAATCGCGCGTCTGGGACTGAACAGCTTCCAAAACAATGGCCAGCTGCTTGGATTTTTCCCGAACTTCAATAACGTCACCGGCTTTAAGCTGATAAGAAGGAATATTAACCTTTTTGCCGTTTACGGTAACATGACCGTGATTGACAAACTGGCGGGCGGCAAATACCGTCGGAACGAATTTTGCTTTATAAACCAAATTGTCAAGTCTGGATTCCAGCAGGCCGATAAGATTTTCAGCGGTATCACCTTTTCTGCGAATAGCTTCAACATAGTACTTGTGGAATTGCTTTTCAGAGATATTTCCATAATAAACTTTTAATCTCTGTTTTGCATACAATTGCTCACCATAGTCAGTCGTCTTTTTTCTTCTCTGGCCATGCTGTCCCGGAGCATAGTTTCTTTTCAAAATCGGGCTGTTCGCATCGCCCCAGAGGTTTTGGCCGTAACGGCGGCTGTTCTTCTTTTTGGCGTTAACAATACTTTTCATTAAAAAATCCTTTTTTCTTTGGTTAAATTATTGTCCCGATAGTTTTGTCGTTGGTGGTGCCGTTTCTTTGGCGGAAATCCGGCTCCGGCGCAAACGGGGCTTTCGCTTTCAGAAAACACAAAACGCGGTTTTGCTCCGCGCCGAATGCCCTCTGGCGCAACCCTCTTTCTCGGAAGTGCCCCTAAAATACCGCAAAAAAATAATTTTGCAAGCATTTTCTTTAGAGCTTTGCCTGTTTTTTCATCTTTTTTATATGGAAATATGTTGAATATCCAACTGTAGAAATAAAACGTTGGTTTAAAATAAATATACCAAAGTTTTAGAGATGTGTCAAACAAAAAAGTGGATTCAACCGGTTGAAACGGCATAACCATTAGTATTTTCTGCTGAATTTAAACCAACCTATTTTTGCCGCAGAAAGGAGAAATATCATGAGTAATGCAAACATAGAAGGCACTTTACAGGAACTCTGGGATGGAATGAAGGAAATTGTTCCGGAATTTGAATGGAAGGGTGTATCAAAAAATATACTGTTTGGATATGGAAAAATTAATAGAGAAATTAATAAGGATGTGATAAAAGACCGGGGAATCTTTTCGCGGCTTTTCCGTCGCACTACAGAAAGTAATACAGAAAGTAATAAGGAGGCAACGATAACTGTATCGTATGACATAAAAGAAGATATGTATGTAATGACGATGATAAAAGATAATAATGAGTATGCCAAATTATATGGGGCTGTTGATGATAAATATGCTATACCTGAAAATTATAAAGATCTGGCAACAATTATTAAAAACATTCAGAGTGGTAAATCTACAGATGATTTATCCTGGCTTAAAGATGGGGATAGAACTATAAGTGTGGATATGTATAAGCGGGAACTAAATAAGGGACTAGAGAAAATTATAAATTGGTTTGAGGAAGAACAACGTTTACTCCTGATGAAGGTGGATAAAAAGTATATACGTAAAAAGATTGAAGCCCGAAAACGCAATATCTTAAAAAGCCGTGAGCTCCGCCATGAAATGCAAAAACGATATCCGGAAGAGAAGGTATCCGGCGTTGTTTTGGCTGATAAAATTGCCGAAGATAAAATTTCCGGGGCTGAAAAACGGACAATAACGCCGGAAACAGGCTTGAAAATTCGCCGTAGCAAAGTGCGCGAATAAACAAATGTGAAAACACCCAGACGTCAAAGGGAAAATATCTTCCGCTTTCAGAAAACTTATCGGCAGCGTACATTCATAATGTATATTCTTCCGCAGAGGCCTTTACCGCCCTAAAGTGTCTTTCGCCCTTAAAGAAGATGAAGACCGCCGCGGAAAACTAGTAAAAATTTTTCCGTACTTTGGCAAACAGAGGCTCGTTGATATCTTCCAAAATGCCGTCTTTAAGCTTGAATTGCCGGTTCATGCGTGCCGCCAGTTCCATATTGTGTGTGGCAATCAGTGCCGCCAGCCCGGTTTCCCGAATAATTCCCAGCAGGGCGGCAAAAACCTCTTCTGCCGTATTTGGGTCAAGGTTACCGGTCGGCTCGTCTGCCAGCAGGAGTTTGGGAGAATTGGCCAACGCGCGTGCAATCGCAACCCGCTGTTGTTCGCCGCCGGAAAGTTCTGCCGGCCGGTGCTTCAGGCGGTGAGAAAGGTGCAGCTTTTCCAGCAGAAAGGCAGCCCGTTCCGCTGCTTCGGCTTTCGGACGTCCGGCAATCAGCATCGGCAGCATGACGTTTTCTAATGCTGAAAAGTCGCCAAGCAGGTTATGGTATTGGTAAACAAAGCCGATATAATCGCGCCGGAGCTGCGTGCGCAAGTCGTCGGAAGCTTTGCCGATATTCTGCCCGTTTATGAAAATGCGCCCCGCTGTCGGTTTGTCTAACAGGCCGGCAATTTGCAGCAGTGTAGATTTGCCCGACCCGCTTTGTCCGACCAGTGCCGTAACTTCCCGCGGGCGGATGGCTAAATCAATGCCAGCCAGAACTTCCAGCGTTTGCTTGCCCTGTTTGTAATTTTTGACAATGCCGCTCAATTCCAGCACACAATTGTTGCGGGCATTGATGTTGTTGCCGGTTTCGTTATTCATAGCGCAAAGCCTCCACAGGATCCATTTTTGCCGCCCGGTACGCCGGGTATAGTGTTGCAAGGAACGAAAGCAGCAGAGAAATTCCCGCCACCGTCGCCACAACCGAAACTTCTACTTTTGCCGGCAGCTGCGACAGGAAGTAAATCTCCGCCGCAAACAAATCGCGTCCGGCAACCGACTGCAGAAACTGCCGGATATTTTCGATATTGTCGCAGAACAACAGTCCCAGCACAACGCCGAGAAAAGTTCCGACCACGCCGATAAACGCGCCGTCAAGGAAGAAAATGCGCATAATCATTCCTTTGGTTGCGCCCATCGTCCGCAGGACGGCAATGTCGCGCCCTTTGTCTTTGACCAGCATAATCAGTCCGGTGATGATGTTGAATGCCGCCACCAGAATAATCAGCGTCAGGACGATAAACATCACGTTGCGCTCCACATCAACGGCATTGAAAAAGGCGGAGTTCGTCTGCCGGTAATCATAAATGAAGGCACGGTTGCCCGAACTTTCTATTGCCGCGCCGATAAGCTGGCGTGTATAGTCTAAATCGGCATCTTCGCGCAGCGTAACGTCAATGCCGGTAACGCCGTTGCCGAGCGAAAAGAATTTCTGCGCCGCGGCCAGTGGCATAAAGACAAAATTGGCGTCATATTCATACATTCCGAAATTGAATGTTCCTGCAACGCGATAGCTTTTCATCCGCGGCACCGTCCCAAACATGGTGATTTTTCCGTTCGGGGAGAGCAGGGTGATTTCGTCGCCTTCGGTTACGCCGAGTTTGTCTGCCAATCTGGAGCCCAAAACGACAATATCGCCGTCAAACAGTTTCAGGTCAAAATTTTTAAATCCGTCGCGCAAAACCTGTTTTTTCTGCAAATCTGCCCCGTTGACGCCGCGCACCATCACGCCCTCGGCAGAATTTCCCGCCGTCGCGAGCAGTTGTTTTTCCACCATCGGTATGGCGATGTTGACGCCCGGAACTTTTGTTTCAAGGGCTTTGACCGCTTCCTGATAGTTGTCAAACGGCGTATTGCGGATGGCTGCAATGCTGATATGCCCGTTGATGCCGAGAATGCGTCCGAGCAGTTCGGCCTTAAATCCGTTCATGACCGAAGTAACGATAATCAGCGTTGCCACTCCCAGCGCAATGCCGATGAAAGCAAACGAGGTGATGACCGAAATAAAGCCTTCTTTCCTTTTCGCGCGCAGGTATCTTCCCGCAACCATGTTTTCAAATTTGGAAAAAATCATCTGCAAAATACTCCTTGTCCCCCTACCATATCTCGCCCGGGCAAACTTGCAACCTCAAATCCAGTTCTGCCCACAAAAAACATCGGAACCGGCAGGTACGGGAAAAGTTTCTTATAAGGAACCGTCTCAAATAAAGGCAGTGCCGTGGCTATAAATCACATAGGTATTTTACCGCAAATGATAAAGATTTATTGCTGTAAGCCGCAAAGGTATTCTGCCATCCGTAACGATTTATAGTGCCGACGCTTTTCGGGTAACGGCGATGCCGAAATGCAATGGGCTGAAAAGTCCCATATTTTAAATTTCCATATTTTAAATCCCACGCTTTGCAGCGCAATACAAAAAAAGAACCGCGTTTCACAACGCAGTTCTCAATTCAAATACTTAAAATAATCTTACCGGAAAAGTTCCTGCCTCGCGGCAACCTTTCCCGTCATGCAAAACAAAAATTTGTAAAAAAAAACAAATTTCTGCAACATTACAAACAAAAATAAAGTTTTTGGCGGTGGCGCCGCCGACAACTTAAAAACAGAACAGCCCCTGTTGCTCTTTACCGCTGTAAAGCAGTTTCCGCTCTGCGGCAGCGGTTTACAGACCGTCCCATTTGTCATGGCGTCCTTGTGAACCGTTGTTTTCCTTTTTGCCTCCGTTTTTGCTTTTGCCGTTTTTATTGCCGTTCTTGCCCTGTTTTCCCCCTTTGGAAAGGAAGTCGTACTTGACACGCGGCAGATAATCATGCAGGCAAAAGCCTCCGGTTACGCTGACTTTTGCGGCAGCCTTGCTCATGTCTCGGATAAAGGCGACCGGAATAAAAAGCTTTTGTCCTTCAGCCGTTTTCAACAGGTGGATAACGGAAAAATCTTCCGAACTGCTGAAATAGGCTTCCGCATACCAGCCTCCCTTGTTGATAAAGTGGATAACGGCTTTTTTGTCCGTATCCAAATATCCCCACAGAGATTTAAGTTTACCGCCGGTATTAAGCGTCTTCAGATGGCGCAGGACAATGTCAATCGCTGTAACCGCCTCTGCAGAAAACAGACAGCTGTCTTCGGCAATAACGGCCAGAGAAGTGACATCGCTGAGCGAGTTGCGCAAAACGATGCCTTCCAGAAAGTCGAACATACGTTTTTGCGTAACAGTCGGATAAGCTGTTACAAATTCATTGAAATCGGCAGGCTTGTTATTTTTTGCTCTGCCTAAATTCTTGTTGGCAAGGGCTGATAAAAGCTCCTTGGCATCAGACCATTTAACGGTCTTTACAATTTCTTGGTTCATAAATATATATTTTTAATATTAATACGCATTTAAGTATAACAGAGTCTGTTTTTTTGTCAAATATTTTTTTATTATTTCAGTTTAGCCAAATCTGCAGCGATAACCTGGGCTAAATCTCCGATGAGGCGGCTCTGTGCCGGAATATAGGTATCATAGCTTCCGTCAATTTCCGTCCGGCGGTCAAAGCGTCCCTGTTTCAGGATTTTTCCCTGTTTGCTGCGGATAAAATAAGAGGCTTTTAATGCTGCCATTTCGTCAAGCCTGCCGCTCATATCCAGTATTTCGACGGTAACGGCATATTTGTAGTTTTTCTTTAGCGTCGTCTGGTTCTCAATCATGGCGTTGGGCAGCAGCATTCCCAAATCTTCATTCAGAACCCGTTGAACCAGCCGCTCGGGAGATGCGCCCCAGCGGTTAAATTCGTCGATTCTGACCTGATAGTTTTCCTCTCCCAGAGTCGTAATCTGCGGTCGTGCCTGTTCTGCCGGCAGCAGAACCTGTCCGACAAGCACCATTCCCTTAACTCCGGGATAAGTCGCGTCAGTTGTTTTTACCGCGACCGGCTGAAAAAAGTTGGGGGCAGGGCTGGAACATGCCGCCGTTGCCAGAGCCATAATCGCAATCAGAATTTTTTTCATGTCATTTTTCCTTTCTCAATATATACAGGGCTTATCTCGATAAGCATATCGGGCATCCATTTTTTCGTATCAAACCTTGCCTTTTGCTCTGCGTCGGTATTTCCGCCGCTGCTGCCTTGGTACTTGGTTTGCTGCCGCCGTTAGTATTCCTTTCCCGTGATGACCGCATTCGGGTACATCTGCAGATAATCCGTAAGGTTTTTCAAAGAAGCTGCCGCCGCAGAGAAGCTTTCAATCATTGCCGCAATGCCTGCCGCGTTTTCCCCGACCATCAGGTCAAACGACTGCGCCGCGCCGCCGACATTTTGTGCGGCATTGCCGAGCTCTGATACCATTTTGGCCGTATTGTTCTTGTTTTCTTTCAGGATATGGTCAAACGTATCCATTGTCGAATTCATGCGCTTAAGCAGCGGCGGGAGTTCCTTGTTAAGCGTTTGCGTAATGTTGTGAACGTCGCTGGCAATCTGTGTAATCGGCATAACCTGCAGGCTTTTGGAAATTTCCGAAAACGGCGACCCGATAGTCGGGATTTCAAGTTCGTTTTTAGCCTGTTCGTGCAGGACGGCCTTGGAATTTGGGAACATGTCCAGTTCAATCAGCAGCTGCCCGGTAATGACCGAATTGATGGCCAGTTGGGCGCGCAGTCCGTCGCGGATAAATTTGTCCAGCCTCTCCTTTTCATCGTGTGTATCCGTAATCAGCGAGCGGCCGTTGTAGATTTTGGCATATACCGGAATCAGGAACTGGAGCGTATGCAGGTTGGCTTGCAGGCGAACCTCTGAAACCTCGCCGATTTTAACCCCTTTAAACAGAACCGGTGCGCCGACGTCAAGCCCTTTGACCGATTCGTCAAAATACATGACAACCGTCGATTCGTCGTCTGAAAATTTCGATTTCAGAAAATAGGCAAACATCAGGAACATGGAAATCAGGCCGATGCTGACAAATAATCCGATTAATTTCATGTTAGGCTGTTTTATCATTATTTTTTCCTCTGGTTAAAAATTCATAAATGTCCGCATTCGGCGGGTTTTGCAAAAGGTCGTTCGGGTTTCCCCTGCCGGTAATGTTTTTGACGCTGCCGTCCAGAAAGATGGAGTTGGTGCCGATGGCAAAAATCGACTGCAGTTCGTGCGTAACGACGACAAACGTTGTGCCGAGATTCTGGTTTAATTCCAGAATCAGGTCGTCCAGCCGTTTGGAACTTATCGGGTCAAGCCCGGCCGACGGCTCGTCGCAATAGACGATTTTCGGGTCAAGCGCCAGCGCACGCGAAAGGGCGGCGCGTTTTTTCATGCCGCCGGAAATCTCCGACGGGTAAAAGTCTTCAAAGCCGTACAGGCCGGTCAGCGCCAGTTTGTAACTGGCCAGCTCTGAAATCTCCTGCGGTGTATACGCCGAATACAGTTCCAGCGCCATCGCGACGTTTTCCTTGAGCGTCATGGAAGAGAACAGCGCGCCGCTCTGATAAAGGACGCCGCAGTTTTTCATAATTTCCGTTTTGCTGCGGCTGTCTGCTCCCGAAAAGTCTTTTCCGTCGATGAGCACTTCGCCTTTGACCGGCGTTACCAGTCCGGTCAGAACCCGCAGCATGCTGCTTTTGCCACAGCCGCTGGCGCCCATGATGATAAAGATGTCTTTTTCGTTGACGGAAAAATTGATGTCGTCAAACAGGACAAAGTCGCCGTAAGCCACTTTCAGGTCTTTGACGGTAATGATTTCCTTTGTCATATTCCCATCTCCTCCAGAATAACCGTCAAAACACCGGTCGCGACAATCATCCATACCAGCGCCGTTACAACGGCTCCCGTCGTCGCCTTGCCGACGCTGTCGGCATCGCGTCCCGCGTTAAGCCCTTCGTAACAGCCGCACAGCGAAATGATGATACCGTAAACGACACTGTGCATCAGCCCGACCAAAATATTTTTTAAACTCAGCGCTTTAATTGAATAATCGAAATAAGAGGATGAAGACAAGTCCAAAAAACTGACGCCGACAACCGCGCCGCCCAAAATGCCGAGCGCATCGGCCAGCAAGGTTAAAAACGGAATGGTAACAACCAGCGACACCAGGCGTGGCGTTACCAGATAGTCGGAAATTTTGATGCCAAGCGTTTTCAGCGCGTCAATTTCTTCGTTAACCTGCATCGTGCCGAGCGTGGCCGCATAGGATGAGCCGGTGCGTCCCGCCATGATGATGCCGACCATAATCGCCGCCATAATGCGCGTCATGCCGAGCGCCACCATGCTGGCAACATAAATGCCCGCGCCGAAAGTCCGCAGCTGCAAGGCGCCGACAAAAGCGAGAATCAATCCTACCAGAAAGCTGACCAGCGCAATAATGCCGACGGCTTTGTAGCTGCAGTCGCCGAAAATAAACCAGAAGTCTTTGCGCCGCCAGATAGCGCGCCCCGAAAAAAAGCGCAGCAGTGACAGATTTGTCTCGTGCATAAAGCGCAGGGCGCTTTTTACCTGTTCATATATGATAAAACTTTTTTTGCCAATCCGCTCAAGCAACCCGCTTTGCGATGCGGCATCTTTCGGCGGCCTGTTTTCCACCTTGAGCGCCAGCGTCAGCATATCCCGGATATTTTTCGGCAGGCGGCTTAAATCCAAAGTAAGCCCTGCCGCTTGGATTTGTTTGGCCAGCCCGAACAGTTCCGCTGCCGGCAACGAGGCATAGGGCTGCCCTTCCGGGGTTTCGGCAAAAATCTTTGTCTGGCCGCGTTCTTTCAGCTGTTGCAGACATGTCGAATCAAGGCCTGATGCGGTATTGTTCTTCAACTTTTCGGAAGAGCCGCTGTCAGGCTCTCCGTAAAGCAAAAGCACAAAATCCCCGTTATTTTCTTTTAGCGTAACTGCCATATTTTCTTTTCCGTTTATTTTATTCAATCTTTCCGGCTTTTTCCGGTTTTGCCCAAGTTCTTGTTTCTTTTTGTTTTGCCGGCTTTAGCCAAGTTCTTGTTCCTTTTTGTTTTTCCGGTTTTGCCCGTTTTTTTCAGTCTTCTGTACCTCAGCGCCCCCAATAAGCCTTTTTTCGGCCTGCAGTAAATTGGCTTCGGCCGTTCTTTCGTTTTCAGGCATTTTTCAAATTCGCCCGGCACACGTCAACAGCTGCCTGATTTGCGGTTTCATGCGCTTCCTGTTGGGATGCTCCTTTCAGAACGGCCGCAGTAAACGTTCCGGCAAAGGCATTGCCTGCACCAAAAGCGAAAGCCTGCCTGATGCCGCTGTTTTTGACAACGGTAACGTCGTCGCCGTATACGCGGCTTTCCTTGGCCATATCGGTCAAAATCAAATATTTGAGCCCGTAGTCCTCTTTAAGGCGGAGGCAGAAATCGTCAGGGCTGCCGCTGATTTTCAGCATCGCTTTGAGCGTTTTCAGCTCGTCGGTATTAAGTTTGAGGATATTGGCTTTCGTCAGTAGCGTTTCAATCGTCTGCTTGTCGTAATATTCCTGCCTGATATTAATGTCAAAGAACTTAAGGGCTTTTTCCGGCGCGCAGTCGATTAAGTCCAAAATCGTATTGCGGGAATAGGTTTTTCGAAGAGCCAGAGTGCCGAAAAAGACGGCATCGGCGTTTTTGATGCAGGTTTCTGCCGCTTCCGTATACGGAATATAGTCCCACGCCGCATTTTCCAGAATATGGGCCGTATGCCCGCCGCTCGGACTCCTGAAGATAAGGACCCGCCCGGTAGGATAGGGGGTAATTGCCAGCACGGGTTTTATTCCGAACTTATTAAGTTCCGCAACCACTTCGCGCCCGAGGTCGTCGGCGCCTATGGCGCTGATAAGGTGTCCGTCCGCACCTGATTTTACGGCATAATGCAGAAAATCTGCCGGTGCGCCGCCGAGCTTTCTGCTGTCGGGCAGGATATCCGATACAATTTCTCCGATGGCTGCCACTTGTGGCTTTTTTGTTTTTCCGGTCATAGCGCCTCTTGTTAAAAAAAATTAAAATTTAGTTAATACGATAATCTTGTTTTTTCATAGAGTCAATGCCGTTCATATTTGTTCAACCGCAAATCAAGGCTTTCTTTCAATAATTGCCTGACATGTGCCGCGTCCAGTTTGCACAGGTCCGTGCCGTGGCTGATGCGGTAGGCGGACTTATAGTTTAAACAGTCTTTGTTGTTGCGCATCTGCCCATAGCTTGAAAGGGTAAACGTAACCTCTCCGGGCTCTTTGCCGTAAAGGGCAATGTTTTTCATGACCGACGGGCGGCGCAGGATTTCCCCGTCGGCGCCGACAATCGCCAGACACGTATGTTCGGGCAGGTAATATTCGCAAAACAGGTTGTTGTTGTCAAACGCAAGGATAGGCTTGTCTTTGGGAACAAAGGCCTTGATGTCATGCGCCAGATTGTAAAAGCCTCGGTCAAAAAATGCCGCCTTGAAATCACCGTAAGTGCCGGCAAAACCAAGCAATGCGATAATAATGAAACCTCTGGGCAAAAAGGAGCTTTTTGCCAGCACCGCCGCACCTGCGGCATACCATATCAATGAAAAAATATACATGTAGCGGGTTGTAACCATCGGACGCACCGTAACGGACAGCAGGATAAGCAGCAGATATGTCGCCAGCACCGTTCCTGCCGCTGTAGTAAGCAATTTGCTGTTTGAATCCGGTTTTGTCATTTTACCGCCGGCTGTGTCCGTCACGCCGCATATGACGATAAAAGTCAGGGATGTTGCGGCAAGGGTTGTGGCAATAAAAAACGGGGATTGCCAGATTTCTGCCGCCGGCGGAGTTGTGAAAAATTGCGCGCTGACTCTGACGAAATCCATTGTAACGTACCAGTTCCGGCTGATTTCCCCGCCGGTAGACAGCGGTACTGCCAGCCATGGTGCGAACAGCAGCGCCGCGGCGCCGGCTGTCGCCAGAAAAGGCTTAAGCTGTTCAAAGCGCCGTGCCCGCAGAATGTCTGCCAGCAGAAAAAGATACAGGAACATCAGCCATAAGGCACAGTAATAATGGGAATACAAAGCCAAAACCGTCGCTGCTCCGAGCTTAAAGTAATCGCGCAGCTCCGGCTGTTCCGAGACCCGCAGGCCGTAGACCAGTGCCGCCAGCATCAAAAAAGCGGAAAGCATATAGGTTCGCACCTCAAATGCCAGCCACAGCGATTGAGGCATCAGCAGCATCAGAGCAACCAGCCATAGAGCCGTCCTGTCGCCGTAGTCTTTTCGTACTTCCGTTACGGCAAAAAGCTGTGCCGCAAGCAGCAGAATATATGAGGCGAAATGGGCTCCCCATATCTCGTATTCGTTCGGGAACAGCGCCAAAATCCCTTTCAGATAAAGGTAATAGAGCGGCGGCTTGGAATCTTCGGTTAAAAGCAAATGGAACATATCGCCCAAACTGTCTTTGGCCATCAGAACCGAGTATATTTCGTCAGTCCATAAGTTCAGGTTGTTGATAAGCAGGCCGTAAAGTACTGCCGTTATCCCAATGAGCAGGCAGGCTTTTCCGGCGAAACTGTGCCGGATTGTTGCCGAAACGAGTGCAATATATGCGGAAATGTGTGGAAACTTTGTTAAAAAAATACGCATAATCAACTGCTTTCATTGTTAATTTTAAACCGAGTATAAAACATTTCCCGCCTTGAAGTCAATCGCTGCTCCATACCTGTAAACAGCTATTCTCCACACTCGGGAAAATCGTAAGGCCCCGTTTATTGCATGACGGTAAGGAAATCTTCTCTCTGATTATAAAAGAATCCCCTCTCAGATTATAAAAAAAAAACGCCGCCCATATGCCGGTACGGCGCTTTTCCCTCTCTGAATATTCAGGAAACTCTGGGTTGGCAAACCCGTTTTTTCCGTTTCAGACCGTTTCGGTTAAAGCCAAATTCAAAAAAAGCCGGTTATTTTTTCCCGTTTTCTTTTTTCCCATTTTCTTTTTCAAAATAGCTGATAAGCCATTCATAAAACGGGTTGGCAAACTCTTCGTTCAGTGCCCGCGCCTTTTCAAGGCTGAGCTCTTTTTGGGCAAACGCCGCCTCGGTCAAAATCGTGCAGGCATCTTCCCTGATATCGGCCGAACCTCCGGAAATCAGCCATTCCTCGGTTGCTTCGCCTCGCTCGTCCAAAATCTTAACCGTGCCCATGTCCAGAGCCATCAAAGTCGGCGCCCGCCCTTGGATAACCGTAAGCGGCATATCGTCTGCCGGCAGCACAACCCGATAAACTTTTTGGCTGAGCACAAGCTTTTCCGGCATATAGATTTTTAAGTCGATATTTGCTGTCATGGCTTATGCTGCGCCTTTCATCTGTTCGGCCTTTTCCAGCACTTCTTCTATCGTTCCGACCATATAAAAAGCCTGTTCGGGAATATCGTCGTACTTGCCTTCCAAAATGCCCTTAAAGCCTTTAACGGTATCTTCCAGATTGACAAAGCGGCCTTTCTTCCCGGTAAAGACCTCGGCGACATGGAACGGCTGCGACAGAAACTTCTGAATTTTCCGGGCTCGCGAAACTACCATCCGGTCGTCATCGGATAACTCGTCCATGCCCAGGATGGCGATAATGTCTTGCAGGGAACTGTATTTCTGCAAAATCTCCTGTACGCCGCGGGCTACATTGTAATGCTCTTCGCCCACAATGTCGGGATTCAAAATCCGGCTGGTCGAATCAAGCGGGTCAACCGCCGGATAAATGCCGAGTTCGGAAATTTTTCGTGACAGAACCGTCGTCGCGTCCAAATGGGCGAAAGTCGTAGCCGGCGCCGGGTCAGTCAAGTCGTCGGCCGGGACGTAAACTGCCTGTACCGAAGTAATGGAACCGTTTTTCGTTGAGGTAATGCGTTCCTGCATGGAACCCATATCCGTACCGAGTGTCGGCTGGTAGCCCACGGCAGACGGAATACGCCCCAGCAGCGCCGAAACTTCTGACCCCGCCTGTGTGAAACGGAAGATGTTGTCAACGAAGAACAACACGTCCTGATGTTCCACATCGCGGAAATACTCCGCCTCGGTCAGCCCGGTCAAAGCCACGCGGGCACGTGCTCCGGGCGGTTCGTTCATCTGTCCGTAGACCAGAACAGTTTTTGACTTGTCGCCTTCAAGGTCGATAACGCCGGATTCTATCATTTCATGGTACAAATCGTTGCCTTCGCGCGTCCGCTCGCCGACGCCCGCGAAAACCGAATAGCCGCCGTGTCCTTTGGCGATGTTGTTAATCAGTTCCATAATCAACACCGTCTTGCCGACGCCTGCGCCGCCGAACAAACCGATTTTTCCGCCTTTGGAATATGGTTCAAGCAGGTCGATTACCTTAATGCCGGTAACAAAAATTTCCGGGTCTGTCGACTGATCGATAAATTCCGGCGCCTCGCGGTGAATCGGCATATACTCCTTGGTGTTGATTTTGCCGCGCCCGTCAACTTCGTTGCCGACAACATTGATAATGCGTCCCAAAAGTTCCGGCCCGACCGGAACCGTAATCGGCTTTCCCGTATTGTAAACTTTAATGCCGCGGCTCATGCCGTCCGTGGTATCCATCGCAATCGTGCGGACGATATTTTCGCCGAGGTGCTGCTCTACTTCCAACACCAGGCGCCGCCCGCCGACTTCGCATTCCAGCGCGCTTAAGATTGGCGGCAGAACTTTGACGTTTTGAAATTTGACGTCAACAACCGCCCCCATAACCTGATAAATTTCGCCGAGTTTGTCCGAACCCTCCTGTTCCTTTATCTTTTGGCGCAGCTCGGCCAGACGCAAATCCGCCTCTTTTTTGAGGTCTTGCATTTCCGCTTTTTCTTCAGCTTCTTTTTTCTTTCTTGCCACCATCTCTTTTTTTACTCCTAATGTTTCTCCGCATAAAAGCGCTTTGTTCGCTGTTACATCGCCTCTGCCCGGCGACATTCCTCTGTCATATCGTCTCTGCTCGGGCGATATTTTACTGTCATATTGCCTCGCCCGGCGACATTCTCCTGTTACATCGCTTCTGCTCCGGCGACGATTTCCGTAAGTTCGGTCGTAATCGCGGATTGCCGCAGACTGTTGTACTTAAAGGTCAGCGAGCTTATCATATCGCGGGCGTTGCGGTTGGCATTGTCCATTGAACTCATGCGCGCCGCATGTTCGGAAGCCTGCGAATTGATGAGGATTTCAAACATGGCCGTCCGCATATAAACGCGCGAAAGCTTTTGCAACAGTCCGAGCTTGTCTGGAAGATAGCCGTAAAAAGCATCGCCGACCCGATTCAGGCTTTCGTCTTCCGGTGCCGTAGCAATGTCAAACGGAATCACCTGTTTGGAAACCAGCGTCCGCGACAGTCCGGATAAAAAGTCGCTGTATACGATTTCGCAGATATCTGCGCCGTATTGCTCTTTCTTATTCCAGACATCATGCAAAAAACTCATCGCCTCTTCGTAGGTTAAGTGTTTTTTGATAACATTCGGATAGCTGCCTTCGATTTCGGTAACGCCGAGCCTTTTTAAGCCGGACAGCCCTTTTTTGCCGTAACAGAAGACCACCGTCCGTTTGCCCTCTTTGTGCAGTTCGTCGATGCGCCGCTTGGCTTCTTTGGCAATTTGCGAATTGTAGCTGCCGCACAAGCCCCGGTCGGATGCCAGAACAAATAAGGCATAGACTTTCGGATTCTTTGGCTGCACGAGCATTTTCGGCAGCATATACGAAACGCCTTTTTCAGCAGCCTCCTGCTTGAGCGAAACCAAAACGTTTTTGATATTGCCAATCATCATCTTTTGGAACAATTCGCTTTTTTCCAAAGTCAACTGGGCGCGGCGGAATTTGGACGCCGCGACCATCTTCATTGCCGAAGTGATTTTCTGTGTCGACTTAATGCTTTCAATCCGGGTTCGGAGTTCTTTTAAGCCTGCCATAATCTGCCCTCTTCGCTATGCACTGTTTCCATTATGCTGCTTTCTCCGCCGCTTTCTTTTTAAAAGCGTCAAGACATTGCTGCATATAAGTGCCGAGTTCTTTTTCCAGCTCTTCGGAAATAGCCTTCTTGTCGCGGATTTCTTTTATAATGCTGTTTTTCTCGCGCTTAATGCTCTCCAGCAGAAACTTTTCAAAATCCTTAACCTGGCTGACTTCCAGCCCGTCCAAAAAGCCTTTGGCACCTGCAAACAGGGAAACGACCTCGTCTTCCAGCGCCAGCGGATGGTAAACTGGCTGTTTCAGCAGTTCGGTCAGGCGGACGCCGCGTTCCAGTAGTTTTTTCGTCGCTGCGTCCAAGTCGGACGAAAACTGCGAGAAAGCTGCCATTTCACGGTATTGCGCCAAATCCAGTTTCATCGTGCCGGCCACCTGTTTCATTGCTTTAACCTGTGCGGCGGAGCCGACGCGGCTGACGGAAATGCCGACATTGACTGCCGGCCGGACGCCTTGGTAAAACAGTGATGTTTCCAAGAATATCTGCCCGTCGGTAATGGAAATGACGTTCGTCGGAATATAGGCTGAAACGTCTCCGGCCTGCGTTTCAATCACCGGCAGCGCCGTCAGCGAACCGCTTCCGCGTTCCTCATCAAGTTTTGCCGCCCGTTCCAATAGTCTTGAATGCAGATAGAAAACATCGCCCGGATAGGCTTCGCGCCCCGGCGGACGGCGCAACAGCAGCGACATCTGGCGGTATGCCGTCGCCTGCTTGGACAGGTCGTCGTAGAAAATGACGGCGTGCATGCCGCGGTCACGGAAATATTCGCCCATTGCGCAGCCTGCGTAGGGGGCGATAAACTGCAGCGGCGCCGCATCGGAAGCCGTTGCCGCCACGACGATTGTATAATCCAGAGCACCGTAGTCTTTTAAGGTTTTGACCACCTGCGCCACCGTCGAGCGCTTTTGCCCGATGGCAACGTAAATACAAAACAGCTTGTCCTTGTCGTTCTTGGCTGCGTCATTGACGGCTTTCTGGTTGATAATTGTATCAACGATTATCGACGTTTTTCCCGTTTGGCGGTCGCCGATGATAAGTTCGCGTTGCCCGCGCCCGATAGGAATAAGCGAGTCGATGATTTTTAAGCCCGTCTGTACCGGCTCGTGTACGCTGCGGCGCTCAATAATGCCCGGCGCCCGCGTTTCAACGTTGGCAAATTCTTTGGCCTTGACGGCACCGAGTCCGTCAATCGGCTGCCCCAGCGCATCCACGACGCGTCCCAGCAGCTCTTTTCCGACCGGAACGCTGACGATTTTGTTTGTGCGCTTGACCGTATCGCCTTCCTTAATCTCTGCATCTGAACCGAAAATAACCACGCCGACGCTGTCTTCGCCGAGGTTCAGCGCCATACCCCTGACGCCGGACGAAAACTCGACCATCTCGTTGTATTCGACGCCGGTCAGCCCGTAAACCGTGGCAATGCCGTCGCCGACCGAAAGCACGCGCCCGACTTCTTCCATATCCGGGTTAAAATTGTACTGTTCGATTTTCTCTTTCAGAATTGCGGAAATTTCCTCTGCTTTGACCGCCATGTTATTTTCCTTTCTTCACCCTGTCTGTTACGTTCGTCCTGCCTGTTTCTCTTGCCCTGCGCGTCTTGTTTGTCGCGCCCGCCCGGCAAGCTTTGTTTGCTTTGTCTGTGGCATTCGTCCTTTGCACTGCGTCTGCCGTATATGTTGCAAAAATCATTTCTCTCAGCCTCCGTCTTATTGCGAGCCGCTTTTAATCAACTGCCCGATGCGCCCGAGTTTGCTTTCCAGCGTGTCGTCAATCAAAAAGGATTTGAAACGAACCCGCAGTCCGCCCAAAACCTCCGGCTTAACCGTATATTCCAGCAAAATAGGCGCTTTCAGTTTTGTTTCCAGCACGCTGCGCAGCTTTTTGTCCTGTGCCGCCGTCAGTTCGACTGCCGTTTCCACCCGGACTTCGACAATCCCTTTGTCCTGATAGTAAAGTTTGATAAACTCGTCCAAAATCAGGCCCGTCGCCTTTAATTTACCGTTTTCGGCGATAAGAGCGAGGGTTTCGGCCGTAATTGAAGATAGGTTTGTCTTTTTTGCCAGATTCTCAATAATCTTGCGCTGGATTTTGCGGTCATCGCCCGGCGCAGCCAGAAGATTCCACAAGGCAGAGTCCTGATTGTAGGCCGCTTTTAACAGTTTGGCTTCTTCAAACGCTTTGTCTTCAATCTTTTTGTCCTTTGCCGCATCAAGCCAGGCTCTGGCATAAACTGACGCCGTTTTGAACTTCGAAATTTTCTGCATTTGCGTTTCTGTCCCTGATACAATCCTTTCCGCCTGCGTTCGGCAAACGCCTCAGCGCGGCAAAATTAAACCACTAAAAACATAACTACTGCAAAATTACTTATTTTGAATTAAAATTTCCACACTTAAACAAACTTTATGCCATAAAATTTATGAAAAAAGGTATGGATAATAAAAAAAGCCTCTTCCCGGAGGGAAAAAGCCTTTCATTAATTTACCTGCGCTGGGGCATAAACATTCCGACTGCAAACAGAAACCACCAGTCAAGGGTATGTCCGTTGACTGTGCCGATATACGAATTGCCCAGATTGTCATAAAGCCCGTCTTCCGCGATAAACCAGCCGTTTTTTAACATTTTGACCGCCGTATCGTTGGTAAACAGGAGTCTCTTGCCGTCTGCGCCATATATGCCGGCCTTGGCGCCGTCTTCCGCATACCGCACGGACATAAAGTAACAGCCGTTGGCAAAAACGCCGGCTGCCTTAAGCTTGCTGCCGAGGCACTCGCCGTTTGCCTTAAAAAGGGAAACGCCTTCACTGTCGTCAATCTTATACCATCCGTTCCAATACAGTTCGGAACCTGCGGAAAAAGCCGCCGTCTGAATGCCGTCCGCCGTAAAAACCGCTTTTTCGCCGTTTTCTTTGACCAGCATAAACTTGCCGTCTGCCGCCTCGAATATGCGTTTGATGCCACCGACAAGAATAGGCTGTGCATTGTTTTTGTACAAATAAGCCATATTGTTTCTGAGAAGAACCGCGCTCCAGCCGTTTTTGAGCTTTTGATGCCTTTTAATCAGCCCGCCGTAAATCATGCGAACGTCTGCGGGAATGTCTTTGCCCCCGGAAAATAATAATTTAAAGTCCATAATGCTGTTTGTTAAAGTTATAATAATTTTTATCTGTACTAAAATTTATGTTTTTAGAAGCGGATTGTCAAACGGAAATTTATATCGGCAAAAGAAATTTTTGCCTCCCGCCGTAGCTTTGTCAGCCTCAGTTCCCTTAAAAATCGGCCGCCGCACGCCACAATCGACAGTCCTCTGTCTCCGTGCGCCACAATGGGCTGTTTCCTGCTACAACTTGCTGCGGCCGGCTTTCCTCCGCTGCGCCGTTTTCATATTCATATATCCGTGTTTTTGATATAGTTTTTTTTTACATAAAGGAATATGGGTTAATGTCCACGTCTACGCGGACGTTGCTTTTGATCTTGACCATGTTGAGCCATTTTTTCAGAACTTCCTGAATGTTAACGTTTTTTGCCGTCTTGAGCAGCAGGCGGTAGCGGTATCTGCCGCGCAGCAGATTCATCGGCGCCGGCGCCGGGCCGAGCGTTTCTATCAGTTCCGTATTCGGCGCGCATTTGCCGAGATAATATGCCGCTGCTTCCGCCGCCTGCTGGTTTGCCGACGAGATAATCAGTGCCGCCAGTTTGCCGTAAGGAGGCATATGCAGCAGCCGCCGCGAACTTTTTTCAATCTCGATAAAAGCTTCCCGGTTATGCTCGATCACCGCCTGCAATACCGGATGGTCGGGATAGAGCGTCTGCAGATAGACCACGCCTTTTTTCTCGCCGCGTCCCGCACGCCCGGAAACTTGCGCCAGCAGTTGGAACGTCTGTTCGCTTGCCCTGAGGTCGGTTCCCATCAGCCCGAGGTCGGCATCGACCACGCCCACCAGCGTCAAATCGGGAAAGTTATGTCCCTTGGCCAGAATCTGCGTACCGATGAGAATGTCAATTTCCTTGTTTGCCGTCCGGTGGATAACGTCCGAAATCTGCTTGTAGTTGGTGGTAATGTCGCTGGAAAGGATGGCAGTGCGCGCTTCGGGAAAACGGTTGCGCACTTCTTCGGCGATTCGCTCCACGCCCGGGCCGCACGCGGTTAATCCGTCTTCCGAACCGCATTCGGGGCAGCGTTTCGGCGTAAACATCTTAAATCCGCAATGGTGGCAGATTAATTCACCGGTAATGCGATGTTCGGCAAGCCACGCCGTGCAGTGCGGACATTGGATTCGATGTCCGCAGTCCCGGCAGATGAGCAGCGGAGCATAACCGCGCCGGTTCAGAAACAGCATGGACTGTTCGCCGCGCTTGAGATTTGCGGCAAGCTCGTCAACGAGTGTCGGCGCCAGAAACGACACGCCCCACGGGCCTTTCTGCGGTTTGTCTTTTTTAAGGTCAAGGATTTTAATTTCCGGCAGCACTGCCTTGGCAAAGCGCTTGGTCAGTTTCACGCAGTCGTATTTGCCTTCTTCAACGTTGACGATGGTTTCCAAATCGGGAGTAGCCGTGGACAGGATAACCGGAATTTTCTCCAGATGTGCGCGCAGTACCGCCATGTCCCGCCCCTGATAGGTAACGAGGCTTTCCTGCTTGAACGAATGGTCGTGGCTCTCATCAACGACAATAATCCCTAAGTCTGCAAACGGCAGAAACAGCGCCGACCGTGCTCCGACCACGACTTTCGCCTTGTTGAGCGCTACCGCTTTCCAGGTTTTTGCCTTGTCTTTGACGCCGACTTCCGAGTGCCAGATAAACGGCGTAACCCCGAACCGCAGTTCAAACCGCCGCAGCCATTGCGACGTCAGGGAAATTTCCGGCACCAGCACCAGAACCTGCTTGTTTTGTGCCAGCGCTTCGGCAACGGCCTCAAAATAAACCTCGGTCTTGCCCGAACCGGTAACGCCGTCCAGGAGAGTTGCCGAAAAGCCGCTGCCGACCTTGCGTACGAGAATGTCCGCCGCCGCCTGCTGTTCCTCCGTCAGCGCTGCCGTTTTGTTCAGGTTGACTTTTTGTTCTTCGGCTTCTTCGTTGATAAGTACGTCTTTTTTATAAAGAAATCCGCTTTTAATCATCGCGGTGATAATGCCGCTGCTGGCGCCGGTTGCGCTGATGATTTCTTCTTTTTCCGCTTCGAGCCCGCCGTCCAGAAAGTCAAACACCGCCTTGCGCGCTTCCGTAATGCGGATGCCGTCCAGATTTTCGTTTTTTATTTTCAGGCCGTAAAGCGTAACTTTCTGCTTGGGCAGCTGGTTGCTTTTCATGCCCAGTACCATTTTCAGCACCATTCCCAGCGGAGCCAGGTTGTATTCTGCAGTTTTGCGGATAAAGGCCGTCATCTCCGCCGTCAGGCGCGGCAGCTGCACCACGGATTTGATTTGTTTTATCTTTTTCGGGTCAATGTTTGCGCTCTGTCCTTTTTTCCAGACGACGCCGACCAATTCCTCCCGGCCGAAAGGAACTTCGACCAGCTGTCCTAGAACAAGCTCCTCTTCCGCCGTATAATCAAAAACGTCGTCAAAGGGCAGGGGAAGGAGAACGCCGTAAACCGCCATTGCCGGCTATGCCCCGATAACCAGCGTCTGCCCGTTCAGCCTGACGGCAACGCCGCTGTCGCCGAGATAGGCCAGCAGGTAGTAAAGCGGTGCGTAGGAAGATATGTTTTCCTCCGCTTCTCCGCCGTCCAGAACGCGGGCAATGTTTGCAAGTTTTGCCTTGTTGAGCGGCGCGTCGGATTCTGCCGTAACCAGCAGCGCGTCGTCCGTTTGTTTGACGGCAATCTTTCCGCCTTTGACAATCGTGTCCGCCATCATCATTACCGCCGGCATAACCAGCTTGTAGATTTTCGGCGTGCCGATTTCCAGCGCCAAAGTCGTCGGCAGATTCGGATTGCCGAGCGTCAGGAGATAATCCTGCATCACCGTCGCCAGCTCTTCCGTGGTTTTGACCGCTGCGTTGGACATACCGAAACATAAGCGGAAAAATTTAAGCCGCCGGCTCAATACCTTGGAGCTGAAATTTAAGATATTGCCTATATCTTCCCTGTCGTCCTCGTCCCCCTCGTTCAACAGTTCCACGGCGTTGGCGACTGCCCCGATATTGCCGATAAGGTCGTGCGACAGCCTCGTCGCCACAATTTCGCTGATATAGATGTTGGTGTTCATTTTGTTTTTCTGTCCTTTGTCTGTCTTTCCTGTTCCGTATGTAAGTGTCTTATGCCCATTTGTTCCGTTTCAGCCGGAACATCCGCCTTTCCGGCAGGCTTCGTGCATGGCTCATTCTTCTCTGTTTCTCCTTTTCAACCGGAACATATCCGGCTAAAACGTATAATACTGCGTGTTGGCAAAACGCGTATCTTCGTTAATCATCCTCGCTGTATCAAGGTCTTTCAACAGCGGGTCGGTCAGTTCCAGCTTGCCCGTTCCCGCTTTAAGATACGGCTTTTTGCCGCCAAGCCCCCACTTGACTTCGGTTGTATTGTCCGGTTTGCCGTATTTAAGGTCGATTCGCCGCCAGAAGTCAAACACCTTGATGTTGTTCAGGTAAACGTTTTTGGATGCCTTGCTGTCGGAAAAGGGAACGCTGCTTTTGTAAAAAATCCGGTGCGCCAGATTATCGGTAAACGTAGAGGTAAAGTAAACTTCTATGCTTTCTTTGGTAATGTAACGGTTGTAAACCTGATGTTCCACGAATTGAAAGCCGTTTTCCTTGGCAACCATCGTTGCGCAGGCGTTAAGGCGCTCAAAGCCGATAACGCCGTGTTGGCGGCAGAGTTCTTCGCTGCGCCATTTGATAAAGTTCGGCACTTCCAGCGTTTCCAAAATCTTTTTATATCCTTGCTGCTTCATTGTTTCTTCTACTTCTTTAGGTGTCATGCGCAGCTTAAGGCCGGAAATGTCAAAATTGGCGGCGTTGGATTTGCGGTTTAACAAAACCCGTTCAATCCTTTTTTCCTCGGCTGCCTGCGCTTTCTCGTCCGGCGATTTGAAAATCTCGCTGGTACCTTTGCTGATGAGGCTTTTCAGCCAGCTTTCCGATTCGCCGTCATCGGAGGATTTGCCTTTGCCGGAATCTCTGATGCCGCCTGCTGTATTTCTGCCGTTATCCGGTACTGCTTTTCCCGTTTTTTTGTTGTTTTTTGACAGGTTGTCAGTCAGCGATTCGCTGATGTCAATGTCGGCTGCCGCCGTTTTCGCGTCCGGGTTTCCCCGATTGGCTTTTTGGGTTCCCTCCGCTTTTTTTTCAAACAGCAGCAAGTCCATTTCCGACTGCGCAGAAACGCCCGCCGTTCCCGCAACAAGCCCGGCAGTCAAAAGCGCTAAAAATGTCAAATATCTGTTTTTAAACATTTTCATTTATCCGTTTCTGCCATTATATCAGGGCTTTTTTAAAAATCACCTAATTTTTGGTATTTACAAACCGGAGAACAGTATTTATAACTTATCCGTAATTCGTTTATAACTTGTTGCGGTAATATTTCAAAACTCAAGGGAAAATATGTCGTTAAGTGCAAATGTGATAGGAGCCGGCCTTGCCGGAGCCGAGGCGGCGTGGCAGCTGGCTTTGCGCGGGGTTGCCGTCCGGCTGTATGAGATGAAGCCCGAAAAGCGTTCGCCGGCGCATAAGGCGGACGGTTTTGCCGAATTGGTCTGTTCCAATTCGCTGCGTTCCGATGACAGCACATACAATGCCGTCGGGCTTTTGCATCAGGAAATGCGCCTTGCCGGTTCGCTGGTTATGGAAAGCGCCGACAAAAACCGGGTTCCCGCCGGCGGCGCGCTTGCCGTAGACCGCGAAGGCTTTTCCGCATATATCACGGCGCGGATTAGGGAACACCCGCTGATAACCGTCGTGTCAAAAGAGATAACAGAGCTGCCGCCGGAAAGCGAGGGGCTGAGCATAGTCGCTACCGGGCCGCTGACGTCCGCGGCGCTGGCGGAGAGTATATCCGTGGCGGTAGGCGGCGAAAAGCTCTCTTTTTATGACGCGATAGCGCCGGTCATATATAAGGACAGTATAAATTTTGACATCGCCTGGTACCAGTCCCGCTACGATAAAGGCGATAAATATGATTATATCAACTGCCCGCTCAGCCGGGAACAGTACTACGAATTTGTCAATGCCCTGCTGGAAGGGGAAAAGGCCGGGTTCCACGATTTTGAGAAGCCGAATTATTTCGACGGCTGTCTGCCGGTGGAGATAATGGCCGAACGCGGGGCGGATACGCTGATGTACGGCCCGATGAAACCGGTCGGGCTGACCGACCCGCACCGTGGGGAACGCCCTTATGCGGTAGTACAGCTGCGGCAGGATAACAAAGAAGACACCCTGCGCAATATGGTCGGTTTCCAGACCAAGCTGAAACATTCCGAGCAGACCCGTATTTTCCGCACCATTCCGGGGCTGGAAAACGCCGTTTTCGCCCGTCTCGGCGGTATTCATAAAAATACTTTCATCAAGTCGCCCGTCCTGCTGGATGCTTTTCTGCGGCTGAAGTCCCGCCCGCATCTGATGTTCGCCGGACAGATTACCGGCTGCGAGGGGTATGTCGAAAGTGCATCCGTCGGGTGGCTGGCCGGTTATTTTGCCGCCGAATTGCTGCACGGGAGAACGCCGCAGCTGCCGCCGCGTGAAACCGCATTCGGCTGCCAGCTGGCGCATCTGACTGATGCAACGGACATAGAGCATTATCAGCCGATGAACATTAATTTCGGTCTGTTTCCCGAACTGCCGAAAGTCATGACCGCCAAAGGGAAACTTCGCCCGCTCAAAGGGACAGAGAAGAAGGCGGCGCTGACTTCCCGAGCCCTGGCCGCGGCGGAAGTCTGGCTGCACGGTATTTTCGCAGGGGAGGCGTAATGTCTTCGGGTAAAAATTTTTCCTCAGAAGCCAAAGCTCTTTTCGAACTGCCGTTTTCCTCCGCAGCGGCGATTCCTTTGCCGCCGCCGTCTTTGTATCTGCAACTGGTGCCGGTAAAAGACCGGGAATTGTTCCGGGCGTATATTTTTTATCTTTTTCTGCTGCTGCGGCGGGGAATGCGCCGGAGAGGCCTGCATCCGAAAAGCTTTAACCTCCTGTATCGTGCCGTCAGCCGTACCTGGCCCGGACGGATGCTGCTGGGATTTTTGCAAAAGGAATTTATCGCCCGCAATCTTTCCCTGTCGCTGCTGCTGGAACCGCTGGACGGTTTTGAATGGCTGTCTAAAAACCGTTATCCGCTGGAATTTTCCGCCGCGTCGCCGATTTGGCTTCAGGTGATTTCGCCGTTTTCCCGCCTTGTCGCCGTGCTTAATAATCAGACGCCGCCGTTCTATCAGCCTTTTGCCGCCTTGGCTTTTGTTTATGCTGCCGTATATGTATTGGCTGTTCCGTCTGCTGCCGTGGCACTGGAGGGGGCAAGGGTATCGGTTGATGCGGCTTGTTTGCGCCGCAGCTTGCCGTTGCAGCAAAAGGAAATGTTGCAGCTTTTTGCCGCTGCGTCGGGATTTCTTTTTCGGTTGAAAACAGGATTTTTTGTCGGTCTGTCCCGCCGTCTGATACGGCTTTTGCCCGATGTCTCCGCTTCCGCAGCCGCCGCCATTGGTTCTTCGTTCGCAACCGGTTCTTCCGTTTCCGCCGCAGCAACCGTCGGTTCTTCGTCCGCAGTCTGCTCTCCGGCCTCCGCTGCAGCCGGTTCTCAGGGCACAGCTGGTTCTTCCGCCTCCGCCTTATGCCGGAAAATAAATTTTTTTGTTTATGTTAACGCATTTTTATATGGTTTGTGGCATACTCTGATAACAAGAAACAAAACCCGCGATTTGCATCAGCTCTGAACTGCGGGAAATATGGTTATGAAATAAGGAAAAGCAATGAGTTCAATTGGTCGCATCGTCAGAAAAAATCATTCTGCCCTCTTTTGGTGCACGAGGCATTATCCCAAAGCCAAGCGCGAAGCCGTATACACGCTGTATGCGCTGGTCAAGCATTTTGACGATTTGAGTTCCAGCTCTCTGCCTGAAAAGGATAAGGCTGATATTTTGGCGGCATGGCAGCGGGAAATTGCCAACATCTATGACCGGAAAGTTCCCGAAACCGACATCGGCCGCCGCATATATAAGAACTGTATGCGTTTTAAGCTGCCGCGCGCGTGTATGGAAACGATGCTGTCGGGCTTTGCCATGGACTGTCCGAAACCGCTGTTCCGCCCGTCGCTGCATGAGTTTGAGGAATACTGCCGCGGCGTGTCGGAAACGCCGAGTTACCTGATTTTGAAAGTAATCGCCGAATTTGACGAGGAAACGACTGCCGAACTGGGGCGGCTCATCGGGCGCGCGGTAGAGATAACCAATATTCTCAAAAATATAAAAGAAGACATTCTGGGCGGCCACGTCTATATTCCCGAAGAGTTTTTGGCCGCGGCGGAAATAGAGCAGGGGCTGGCAGCCAAAGACATCCTGACTCATAAAAATCTTTATGTCGCCCGCCGGAAATTTGCCGAAACCGCCCGCAGTTCCTTTGCGGAGGCTTATCGGTTGCTGGAAGAAAACCACAACCGCAATTCCAAGCCGGTCGTTTATATGCTGAATTTGTATCATGCTTATTTTGAGCTGATGGACAAGCGCGGATGGGAAATTATTTCTCCAAAGCCGGAATTAAAATTCAAAGACCGCTGCCGTCTGGTTATGAAAGCGCTGTTAAACCGCGGCGGGTGTTAACGAACGGAATTGTCTGCAGCTCTTCCCATACTGAGGCCTGCTGGTTTGCTCCGTTCCGCTACGCATATCTATTCCGGCAAATCCGGACTTGCCCGATTGCCATTTATCCGTTGATAAATCGTTAAAACCTTTTGCCAGCCTGTTAAAAGAAGCTACACTGCACTCATAATGAAATCGGTGTCAGAGGACTTTAGTATGAAAAAAAATCTTTGTTTGGCGGTGTGGGGAGCCGCTCTATGCGCAACTTTTCCCGCAGCTGCGGAGACTGCTTTGCCGGCAGCGGCCGAAGTTTCGGAGAACGCGTCATCTCCGGCTGAAACCGTTGCAGATGCAGCATCGCTGACCGCCAACATCAAACGCATCGCGGTTGAATATCTTGAGCATAGCGTTACCAACAAGGATGATCCGAATTACCCCGATTCGTATAATGCCGATGAGCAGCATAACATCAGCGGCCTTTTTGACGGCAACCTGACCTATGACCGCAGCACGATGGTTTGGGTTAACGGCTTGTATGCGATATACGGCAAATCCAAGACGACCGAGAACGGCGTAACGACCGAAAATGAGAACGATGACGAAATTTTGCTCTATACCGATTATACGCACAAAATCTGGCATTTGGAACAGGGGATAGTCGGCCCGTTTGCCTATCTCGGGTATGAAACGGAATTTACGGATTTTAATCTGGACGGGACGGATTACCGCACTAAAATTCTCCGTGCCAAAACCGGTTTGAAACTTTACGACAGCGAGAATTTCAAACAGCTTTATATTGCCTTGGTGGAAGAAGACGATATGACTTATAAAAATGATAATATGAAAACCGGTGCCGAAATCGGGTATGAATTCCATTATCCGCTGAATCCGAACACCACGTTCGTTTCCGAGGGGTATTACCGTCATTTTTTCAGCTACAGCCAAAAAGAAGCGACGGATTTCAAATACAAACTGTCGACAAACAACCGTATAGAAACCAAGCTTGTCGGGGATTTGTACCTCGCGCCGTTTTACAATTATGAGCTTGCCGAAACCCGTGGCGCGTCGCGTTCCCGGGCACAGAGCACATTCGGACTGTCGCTGAGTTATAATAAGAGTTTTGACCTGTTTTAAGGTCGTGGAGGAGAATTGCAGAGTAATGACAGATAAGGAGGCATTATGAATTTCAAATATTATATTCCGACCAAAATCCTTTTCGGCCGCGGACAGCTGGCTAATCTGCATAAGGAAAAGCTCCCCGGCACGCGGGCGCTGATTGTAACCACAGGCGGCCGTTCCGTCGTCGATAACGGCTATCTGGCCCGGACAGAGGAAGAGCTGAAGGCCGCAGGATGTACTTTCGTGCTGTTCAACAAAATAACCGCCAATCCCGACCGTAGCGAAGTTATGGACGGTGCGGCGCTGGCAAAAGCCGAAAACTGCGACTTTATTGTCGGTTTGGGCGGCGGTTCGCCGATTGACGCAGCCAAGGCGATTGCTGTTATGGCGACAAATCCAGGCGATTACTGGGATTATATGGTTCGCGGCACCGGCGGTGGACGCCCGGTGTCTGTAACGCCTCTGCCCGTTGTTGCCATAACGACAACCGCCGGAACCGGAACGGAAGCTGACCCGTGGACGGTTATCAGCAATGCTGCGACCGGCGAAAAATTTGGTTTCGGCATTGACGGCACATTTCCCGTTTTGGCGGTGGTTGACCCCGAGCTGATGTTGACCGTTCCGCGAGACTATACTGTTTTTCAGGGGTTTGACGCGCTGTTTCACAGTCTTGAAGGCTATCTTGCCAATATAGCCACGCCCATAAGCGACATTTTTGCTCTCAAGGCCGTAAGCCTGATTGCCGAAAATCTGCCGGCAGCCGTTTTTGACGGCGGAGATATTGTCGCACGGGAAAATATGGCGCTGGCGAATACACTGTCTGGTATGGTCGAAAGCACATCCGGCTGTATCTCGGAACATGCGCTGGAACATATCTTAAGCGGCGTTTATAAAAACCTGCCGCATGGTGCCGGCTTGATTATGCTGAGTGTTGCTTACTTTTCTAAAATTGCCGAAAAACACACTTCTGACGACCGTCTTGTCGAATTGGCCAAAGCTCTCGGCAATAAAAACGCCAAAACGCCGGAAGATTTCATTGCTGCTTTGCAGAAATTGCAGCAAGCCTGCGGTGCGGACAAGCTGAAGATGAGCGACTACGGAATTGAAAAAGAACGCCTGCGTGAATTTGCCGCCGCCGCGAAAACTCAGAATGCCTTGTCTTTCCGGCTTGACCCGTGTGACTTGAGCATTGCCGACTGTGCCGAGATTTACGAACGGTCGTACCGATAATACGGCACCGTGTCGGCAGCTCCCGGTCGGTACGGAGGTATCGGTCAGTCTGGGAACTTTCGGCCGGTACGAAAGTCCCCGTCAGTGCAGAAACACCCGGCTGCCGCAAAATTTTAACGTTTAAAACAAAAACAGACCAGAAAGGAGAACCGCCGATGCGTTATCTTGAAATTGAAGCCAAAATCGCCGGTATGGCAAAAAATTTAGACCGCCGCTATATCCGGGCGTTCTGGATAGCCTTTGCGCTTGTCAATCTCGCCTTTTTGTTTTATACGGTCAATTTTATGTTTGGCGACCACGATTGGAATTATGTCCGCGGCGCTTCGGCGTGGAACGAGGGGGCTTTTGAGGGGCGTCCGCTGCATTTTGTTCTGCAGGCGGTTTTGTTTGACGGGCAGGTGCTGCCGTTTTTAAACAGCCTTTTTTCCTTTGCTGCGCTGGTGCTGGGGTACATTTTGCTTGCCAGATACTGGCAGGTGCCGCTGACGACGTTCAATTACGCGCTGTTTGCAGTGTTTGCGGCAGTCTTGCCGTATACGCTGGTCTGGCTTTACTATGCCAAAGATATGCTGATAAACCTCAGCCTGCCGCTGGTCTGCGTTGCTTCGCTGCTGGCGGCGTCGGCGGCCGTCTCTTCAAAAAGGCCATGGCTGCACGTTCCTGCCATGGCACTGATGCTTTTTGCCTTTGCCTCTTATGCCGCGGTAATCAATTTTTATGCCGTCTGCCTGCTCGGTTCCGCCTTTTTCGCTTATGCCGCCGGCAAACCGTTTTGGACGGCCGTGCACGAAAAAACGCTTCCGGCGCTGGATATCCTGGCGGCATTAGTTTTGTATAAGGGAATGCTGGCGTTTTCCGTTTTGACTTCGTCATACAATACGCGTATCATCAGCTGGGATTACCTGCCGCAAAAGCTGCTGGAAACCTGTTCGGCAATGTTTATGCAGTTTGTAACGCCGCTGCCTTTTATGGAGTATAAGTATAAACTTTTGCTGTTGGCGTTCTGCCTGTTGGGGCTGGCGGCAGCAGTATGCCGCGGCGGCATAAAGAAAATTCCGGGTTTGCTGTTGCTGGCGCTGGGATTGCTGTTTGCGTCCAAGCTGGCATTTTTTGTCGCCGACGAACGCGGGCAGATTCTGGCAGAGCTCGAAAATTTTGCCTTTGTCCCGCGGTTGGATTTTTATGGTCTGGCCGGCATTTATGCATTTGCTCTTGCCTGCCTGCTGCGTTTTTCATCGGGAAAATTCCGCAAAGCGGCGGTTGCATTTGCTGTTATTATTGCATTTATGTCCGGCGTTCGTGATATGTATGCGCAAAAAGTCTGGAAACTGGGATTTGACGCGGAGATGAAAGCCCATGAGCGCATCGTTGCCCGGCTGGAGCGTTTTCCCGGTTTTGATGCCCGCCGCAAATACCGCCTGTTGCAGATAGGAAGTTTTTCTTTGCGCCGAAACTATTACCGCCGTACCGCCGGCGAGGAAATCAGTCTTGATTTGCTGGAAACGTCCTTTACGCCCGAATTTATGTCGCGTATCGTTTATAATTTCTACTATCCTGAAGATGTCTTTTACGACAACGCCGTTCCGGGAGAACTTTCCAAAGCCGGTCAGGATTTCGTCCGCAATCGGGCCAAACCGTGGCCGTCAGCTGACGCTGTTTATATTGACGGCGATATTGTCGTTATTGTTCTGACCGAAGAAGGATTGGAAAAAGCCCGTTCCTTGTTGTATTTCTAGGTTATACATCTAAAGGACGGGCCGTATTCAGCCGATATGAGGTTTTTACTTCAACAGAGCCTTGACGTCGTCATAGCTCGGATAGGTGCCGCCTTCGCAGCCGAGCAGGGCGTAGGTCGGCGTTGATGTAAAAATTTTCTGTGCCAAAAGCTGCAAATCGTCTGCCGTAATCGCTTCGATTCTCTCGACAATCTCCGCCGTCGGGATGACGCGTTTGAACAACAGCATCTGTCTTGCCATAATTTCCGCCGTTGTAGAAGAGCTTTCCAGCGACATCAGCAGGCTGGCCTTAATCTGTGTTTTGGCACGCTTTAACTCCGTCTCGCTGACTTTGTCGTTCATCATTTTTTTTATTTCATCGGCAACGACCGGCAGCAGTTCTTCCAGCTCTTTTGGGGTTGTACCGGCATATATGCCGAAAACGCCGGCATGCTTCAACGCCTGGTTAAAGCTGTTAATGGTATAGACCAGCCCGCGTTTTTCGCGGATTTCCTGAAACAGGCGCGACGACATGCCGCCGCCGAAAATCGTCGACAGCACTGAATAGTTGTAGTAGTCTTCGTCCATATAGGATGCGCCTTTAAAACCCAAGACCAGATGCGTCTGCTCAATGTCTTTGCATTCCACGCGCCCGCCGCCGACATAATATTGCGGGTCTTCGGCAAAATCCGCATGCGCGGGCAGAGTGTTCATCCGTTCTTCAACCATCTTGACGAATTTGTCGTGGTCTACGCGCCCGACTGCGGCTGCTACCATATTGTCTGCGGTATAGTGCGTACGCATGTAATTGAGCATGCGTTCTTTGTTAAAACCGCGCACATGTTCGGGCGTTCCCAGAATAGTGCGTCCCGATGCCTGATTCGGAAATGCCGCTTCCTGAAAGTAATCGAATACCAAATCGTCCGGTGCGTCTGCGGATTGTTTGATTTCCTGTACCACGACTTCTTTTTCTTTGCTCATCTCCGCCGCGTCAAACGTCGGGTCGGTGATAAAGTCGCAGATAACGTCGGTTGCAAGTTCCAAGTCGTCCTTGAGCATTTTGGCATAAAAACAGGTGAAATGCCGTGATGTATAAGCATTTGTGGCACCGCCGACGTTTTCGATGTCTTCGGATATCTGCAGCGAATTTCTTTTCTTTGTGCCCTTGAACACCATATGTTCGATAAAGTGCGAAATGCCGTTGTCAGCCTCGGATTCGGCAGCTGCTCCTGTGTTGACCCAGACCCCGAGCGAAACCGTTTCAATCTGCGGCCGTTCGGCGGTAATGATTCTCAGTCCGTTTTTTAATGTCGATTGTTTAATTTCCATGTTACCCAGATTTTGCTAAAGGTTGTTGTTAAGTTCGGCTATTTAAAATAGTATATGTCAGACTAAAAATAAATCAATATAATTTATCGTATGCATACATATTTATAACCCCTTAAAATTTTTTTAATTTTGTATATTTATATACCAAGAAAGATAAAAAAAATTTTCAAGGGAGAAAACAGATGAAAAAGATGCCTCGTTTTGCCGTTGTCTTATCAGGCTGCGGCCGTGCCGACGGTTCGGAAATTCATGAAGCCGTAACCGCTCTGCTGGCGATTGACTGCGCCGGCTGCGCTTACCGGTGTTTCGCTCCGGATATCGAACAGGCGGCAGTTATAAATAATCTGACGTCAGAAAAAATGGAAGAACGCCGCAATGTCCTTGTCGAGTCTGCCCGTATCGCACGCGGTGATATAAAGCCTCTGAATGAACTGAACGTCGGGGATTTCGACTGTATCGTATTTCCCGGCGGCCTTGGCGCCGTTACCAACTGGTGCGATTTTGCCGACAAGGGGATTAACTGCACCGTGGAAAGCTCCGTCAGCAGAGTCCTGGAAGACGCGTATAAAAACAAACTGGTCATCGGTGCAATGTGCATTGCTCCCGTTACGGTATCCAAAGTTCTCGGTAAATATGGCATAACCGTAACCATAGGCAATGACAAAACCGTTGCCAAAACCATAGAACTGACCGGAGCCAGACATCAGGATACGCCGGTAACCGAAGCCTGTATTGATGCAAAGCACCGCGTCGTAACGACGCCCGCTTATATGCTGGCTAAATCTGTCAGGGAAGTTTGCGAAGGGGCTGACGCGATGGTTAAGGCGATGGTCGCACTGGCGGAATAGCCATTGCCGCAACAGGTGCCCCGCCACACGCCACGCAGCAATCCAGCCATCTTTTTCTGCGGCAATGCCGTCCGCCTCACGCAGCCTTGCAATCTCGCCGCCTTTTCCCGCGGCAGTTTCGCCCGGCACTCTGTCCGTTACGGTCCCGCAGCTATGTCCATTACAGCCCCGCCGCCTTTTCCCGCGGCGGAAAAGCTTGACAATTTCCGCTGCCGGTCGTATACCGTAAACGATAAATAATAACTTAAATATAGATATGTATGGAAAAGTATGATTTAATGTCGGATAAGGCTCAGAGCTTTATCAACCCTGCGGAAATCAACCGCACACTGGCTTATGCGAAAAAATACGGCAACGATGCCTCTATGGTTCGCTTTATTCTGGACAAGGCACGCGAAAAAAAAGGGCTGACCCATACCGAAGCCACAGTTTTGCTTTTGAACGAAGACCCGAAAGTCGCCGCGGAAATCGGTACGCTTGCCGAAGAAGTCAAAGAAGCTTACTACGGCAACCGGATTGTCCTGTTTGCGCCGCTGTACCTGAGCAACTACTGCGTCAACGGTTGTACCTATTGCCCTTATCACTCCCAAAATAAACACATCTTCCGCAAGAAGATGACGCAGGAAGAGATAAAGGCGGAAGTTATCGCTTTGCAGGATATGGGGCATAAGCGCCTGGCTCTGGAAGCGGGAGAACATCCCGTACTGAATCCTCTGGAGTACATTCTTGAAAGTATAGATACGATTTACGGCATAAAACACAAAGCCGGCGCCATTCGCCGCGTTAATGTAAACATCGCGGCAACGACGGTAGAAAATTACCGCCGCCTGCACGACGCCAAAATCGGAACCTATATCCTGTTTCAGGAAACGTATAACCGGGAAGATTACGAAAAGTTGCATCCCCGCGGGCCGAAGGCAAATTATGCCTGGCATACCGAAGCGATGGATCGTGCCATGCAGGCCGGGATTGAAGATGTCGGCTTGGGCGTTTTGTTCGGGTTGCATAACTATGCGTCCGAATTCGTCGGTCTGTTGATGCATGCCGAGCATCTGGAAGCCGTTTACGGTGCCGGGCCGCATACAATCAGCGTTCCGCGCCTGTGTCCGGCAGATGACATCAATACCGGAGATTTTGCCAATGCGCTGCCTGACGATATTTTTCTTAAAATCATCGCTTTGCTGCGCCTGTCGGTGCCGTATACGGGAATGATTATCTCGACCCGCGAAGGAGAGCGTATCCGCCGGGAAGCACTAAGGCTTGGTATTTCGCAAATCAGCGGCGGTTCCAAAACCAGCGTCGGCGGTTATGCCGCGCCTGCGGAGCCGGAACCGGACAGCGCCCAGTTTGAAACTGCTGACCGCCGCAGCTTGGACGAAGTCGTGCGCTGGCTGATGCAGCTGGGGTATGTGCCGAGTTTTTGTACGTCCTGTTATGGCAACGGCCGGGTAGGGGAAGATTTTATGGCGCTGTGCAAAAAGCAGCTGATTCATAATTTCTGTACGCCGAATGCCCTGCTGACGTTAAAGGAGTATCTCGACAACTATGCGTCGCCGGAAACGCGCCGTATCGGTATCTCCCTGCTGGCGGAAGAAATGAACCGCCTGCCGGAAGCCAAAAGGCTGTTTTTGCAAAAACGCATGGAGTTCTTGAAAGAGGGAAAGGTTGTCTTTTTCTGAAAGCTCTTTTTCCTGCCGGATTAAGCCGGTTTTTGTTTGAAAACCCCGCCATATCGTAAAAGGTATGGCGGGATTTTTGTTATCCGTTCCGTTTTTTCAGTTCTCTCTGCCGTCAAAATCGCCTTTCGCCGTTTCCGAAAATAAAAAATACTTGACAAATAAGTAAAAACTTGCTAAATATGACGAAATTTAATAATTTTATGTCAAACTATTAATATATTATAGAGTATGAAAACAAAAATTTTTCTTCAAGAAATCCTGATTAAAGTATTCGGGAACACTTGGTTGTTTGCGTGGTGGATTAAAAAACATCGTTTGGACGACCGTATTGTAGATCTTTTAATTCGTGAAAAATTTAATCTTCTGGAAAAGTATGCGCGCCGGCATCAGCTTTCCTCCTACCAGATAACGGATATTTTATCCGATTTGGCGGACGTTGATGACGAATATACGCAGGCTTTTATCCGCGAATTGTTAAAAAACAACACGCTGAACAGAGAACAGGAACAGCTTTTGGTTTCCAAAAACGACGTATTGTTTTTGGAAAGTTATCTGACACCGAACGGATATTTTGATGCGTCGAGACGTTTTCATGAAGTCGCCGAACATAATTATGTCCTGGGTATGGCAGAGGCAAAGAATATGACGGGAATAGAGGTGTTTAAGGCTTATGTCGACAATACCTGCCGCGATATGATGACCGATGAGCTGTTGGCCGAATTGATTCTTCTGCCGGAAAGTTTTGCAGTGCGGTACGTTTTGCAAAAGGCGCGCCTGAGCAAAGAACAGGAAGATTTTCTAGTAGACAAGGCGCCGGAGAAATTGATTAAAATTTATATCGGCGAAAAGGAATTGGCCTCCGATGCGGCGCAGTTACAGCTGGTTGAAAAACATTTTGAACTGGCCCGCCTGTATTTTGAAAAATACGGGTTGCGTTCCAAAGCTCAGCAGACATATCATCTGTTGCGCAAACGGGCTTTGGAAAAGACGCCGTCGGAAGAAGATTGTCCGTAATGTTTGTTGGATTTAGTCCCCTGTGCCGCGTTTTGCGGGGCAGGGGATTTTTTTGAACGCGGACGCTGCCGTCCGTTTAGGTATACCGCTGGTTGCTTCGGCGCCGCTGCAGGCTGTTCTGATATCGCTGCTGGTGTTTTAGTACCGCTGCCGGTTTTAGTATTGCCGCGGGTTGCTCTGTTGCTGCCGTGGTACGCACAGGCCAACCGCAAAACGGGCGGATTTTCAAAAAAGATGTTTTTAATTGCGAAAATAAATAACCGGATATAAACTGTTTAAAAACGGAGGATTTATGGAAAAATTTAAATTAAGTGAGAGTATTTTGGCAGACCGCCTGATACTGCTGAAACGCAGCCACGAGCACGATGAGGAAATGTGGCGGGCGATAGAAGAAAGCCGGGCTTTCATCCGCGAATATCTGTTTTGGGTTGACGGCACGCAGTCGCTGTCCGATGTCGAAAAGGCAACGGATATGTTTTTCAAAGCCTGGGATGAAGACGGTGAATGGTGTTACAGCCTGTACAGTGTGCCTGAAAATGATTTTCTCGGTTGTATCGGTGTGCACAACATCAGTTTTCTGAACCGATCCGCGGAATTGGGTTATTGGCTACGCTTGTCGGAAACCGGCAAGGGGTATATGACCGAAGCAGTCAAAGCCGTGGAAGCGGAATTGTTTGCCGCCGGGATTCACCGGGTTGTTATTTGCTGCGACGTAAATAATTATAACTCGGCAAATGTGGCGCTCCGAGCCGGATATGAGTTGGAAAGCATTCAAAAAGAAGCTGTCTACCATTATACCGGCCTGCATGACCATGCAACGTATGTTAAGTTCAGCCCTTACCCGATACGCGGGTTTGAACGCAAAGCCTGATGCGAAAAGCCTGATGTGGAAAAATCTGTTGCGGGAAAGCCGGACGCGAAAAAAATGAATCATTCGGCACCGGATTTTGCCGCTGCGTTAAACAAAAAAAACAGTTCTCATGTGGAGAACTGTTTTTTTTGTTTAGGGATTATAGGGCTTCAATTGTATCGCGTCAGCTGCATACCACCGACGGCTTCTGTTGAAAACCTTTCCGTAAATTCTTTAAGCGATACGGAAATTTCTATTTTCATATCGTCGAATGCCGTAAAGACAAAAGCACTCTTAAGCAGTGAAAAATGGCATCTGGCCCAGACGAAAGTCTGTTCTTTGCAGAGGCGCAAAGCCTGAATTTTATCCCGTCCGCCGGTCAGAATAACATACAGGCCATCTTCGGGCACGCAGATGACGGGAACCGGCTGCCCGGTTTTGCCGTCTTTTTTCCTGCCATTTTCTTCCTTAGGTATAAGGAAAGCGCAGACGAGATAAATAGCCTCTGTTCGCAGCAGCTTTGCAAAATGATAGCAGTTGATAAACGGCCGCGGCGGTGCCGGGTAAAGGGGGCACTCGCCGCCGCATTTGATGTGTGCCATATTTTTATGTGCTAAAATGAAACAATCGCCGTCCCGTAGTGTCTGACCAAAGTGCTTTTGTTTACTTTGGCTTCGGTCCGCGGAGCGGAAAAAACAAAATCACCATTGTCGTATTTGACTACCGCGGCAAAAAAGTTGTGCCGTCCGGCTCTTGCCGCCGAATGGCTCATGGAAACTTTGATGCCGTGCACCAAATCGATATACTCGCCTGAATTGGCAATCAGAACAACCGGCAGCAGGTCAAAGCCGTCTTCGCCGTCGGGTATTTCCGCAACCGCAAAAGACAGGGTGTTTTTGTCTACGCCGTAAATATCTGCCAGACAACGCAGAACGATAAACGGGGATACCGGTTTCGGCAAGGCGTTGGTCTTTGCCGCATTTGCTGTTTTAGCAGAGGATTTTTTTCTGCGGGCTGCAACAGGCATGCTGTTCAAACCCTTGTTTTTCTTTCTGTTCATATACAAAAAAATTTTTAAAAAGTAAAACATAAAGATATTTAATTGCAATCCTTGTAGCATAAAAAAATATTTTTTGCAATAGAAAAATATTGGTTTTGTCTAAAATGTATGGCATTCCCCAATTACGTTTATCTCAAACAACCATTAAGGCGTATATCAGATTACCCGTCCTCAAATCCACACCATAAAAACAGTTCCGGTGCAAAGCCGTTTGTTTCTAAATCCGCGCCATATTCGATATTTGCGCTATATTCGCGCAAATATGCATCTTTGCGCCACATCTGCGTTATCTTCGCGTCATAAAAAAACAGCCCCGCAAAGAGGCTGTTTTTTTGCTTGTTTCATACCTGTAACCGGAGAGATGATTTATCCGGCATCAGATTATCTTAGTACGAGCGTGCGTAAATCACGTCCAGCGTTGCCTTTTTGCCGGAAAGCAGGCATTCGCCTTCGCTGCCGCTCTGGTCAAACGGAATGCAGCGGATGGTCAGGCGCATTTCTTTAAGCTTGTCCAACGTTGCCTCGTCTCCGCTCCATTTGCCGCATACGAACGCGACTTTCGGCGCTTTGCCGCCGTTTTCCAGATAAACGTTGGCGTTGGCAAAATAGGCTTCAAATTCCGCTGCGGTCTTAATATCCGTAACCACGTTTTGCGTCAGGCGTTCGTTGGCGCGTGCCAGCATTTCGTCCTGAATTGTCTGCAGCTTTTCGCTGATTGTCGCAATGAAAACGTCCACGTCTTCAAAGTTCTTCCAGCCGTCCCGGTTGATTTTAATGCGGTTGCGGAACATAACGGCGTTCTTTTCCAAATCCTTGGCACCGACTTCCACAATCAGCGGCGCGCCTTTGCGCGTCCATTCCCACATCTTGTCGACCGCTTCTTTCGGGCGGTTGTCCAGCCGGACGCGAACTTTTTCGCCGGCAAACGTCTGGGCCTTGAGCGCGTCGCGCAGCTTTTCCGCATAAGCGTTGATGGCTTCGGCTTTGCTCTTGTTCTTGACAATCGGCACGATAATCACCTGCTGCGGTGCGAGTTTCGGCGGAACGCACATTCCCTCGTCGTCGGCGTGCGTCATAATCAATCCGCCGATAAGCCGGGTAGAAACGCCCCACGACGTCGTATAGGCATATTCCTGCGCATTGTCGGAGTTAATGAACTTGATATCCGCCGACTTGGCGAAGTTCTGTCCGAGGAAGTGCGACGTGCCTGCCTGCAGCGACCGTCCGTCCTGCATCATTGCTTCAATGCAGTAGGTTGTAACCGCGCCCGGGAATTTGTCGTATTCCGGCTTTTTGCCTTTAATCACCGGCATAGCCATATCGTTGACGCACAAATCTTCATAAACGCCGAGCATCGTTTCGGCTTCTTTTTCCGCTTCCTCAAACGTTGCATGAGCGGTATGCCCTTCCTGCCACAGAAATTCGCGGGTGCGCAAAAACAGGCGCGGGCGCATTTCCCAGCGCACAACGTTCGCCCACTGGTTAATCATGACCGGCAGGTCGCGGTACGAATGTACCCACTTGGAAAACGAGTCGGCAATAATGGTTTCTGAAGTCGGACGCACAATCAGCGGTTCCTCCAGCGGGCTTGCCGGCACGAGTTTGCCGTCTTCCATACTGAGGCGCGAGTGCGTAACAATAGCCATTTCTTTGGCAAAACCTTCAACGTGTTCTGCCTCTTTTTGGAAATAGCTTAACGGGATGAAAAGCGGGAAATAGCAGTTTTCGTGATTCGTTTCCTTAATCTTTTCGTCCAACAGGCGCTGGATACGTTCCCAAATTCCGTATCCCCAGGGTTTGATAACCATACACCCCGGCGAGGACGAAACTTCGGCCATATCGGCAGCGGCTATCACGTTCTGGTACCAGTCCGGATAGCTGTTCTCTCTTATGTTCTTCAGAGCCATAACCAAATATCCTTTTATGTAATTGTTTTTAAACCGCCCAAAGTAAACACCAAAAAATGCCTGCTGTCAAGAATATAAGTGTATAAAATATCGTTCCGGTTTAAGCCATGGCATCGGTTTTGTCAGCGGCATCGGAAAATTTCAGCGGCGTTTGGGAGAAATTTATGCGTTGTCCTTCCTCTTTAACTTTTTTTAACTCTTTATTATATAAACTGATACCGTTTGATAAAGATTGAAAAGGAAACCCAAATGAAGCGTATATTTACTGTTTTGGCCTTGGCTGCGACCATGGCGCTCGGCGCCTGCAAAGAAGAAACCGCCGCCAACCGGATTTATGTCTTTTCGCAGCCCGGCTGCCCGCATTGCGAACACGCTGAGGAATATATCAGCCGCTATTACCGGAATTATGACATTGAACGGCTGAATATCCGCGAGGGCAATAATATGGGGTATTTGCTGCGTTATGCCAAAAAGTTCAAGGTGTCCGAACAGTCGCTCGGCACACCGTTTATCGTTATGGGTGATAAATATATAATGGGCTGGGGCAATCAGCAGGTAAAAGACTTTAACCGCTATGCCAAGAACTTTAAACCGAAATCGTCGCCGCTGCGTTCTGTTGCCGCGCCGCAAAATGCGCAGCCTCATAAGGAACAGCCGCAAAATAAGCAGCCGGCTGACGCAAATACTCCGGCGGCACGCCCGTAGGTTATGGCCTTCTGCCGGTTCGGACGGTTCCTCCCCCGCAGGCTTCGGCTTGCGGGGATTTTTTTATACTTTCGGCTGCTGATATTAAACGAACGTTTTATTTCTACATCTCAGGTTGTATGTGGGCAATCAAAAGCTTTTGTTTTTGCACAATAATATTTTTGTGCAGGCTGTTGAATTTTATGGTTCGTATTTTTTCAACAGTTTTTAGGATACCTGATGAATAGCCAAACTATAAACAAAGAAACGCCGGCGCCGAAAGTTTCGGTTCTGGTGCCGGTTTACCGTCCGCGGGAAGAATATCTGCGTGCTTGTATCGACAGTATTTTGTCGCAGACTTTTTGCGATTTTGAACTGCTGCTGCTGGACGACTGTCCCGAGGACAGAACCGCCGAAGCCGTCATAAAAAGCTATGCCGACGGCCGGATAAGATATTCCCGCAATCCGGCCAATCTCGGCATATCGGCCAGCCGCAACCTCCTGATTGATATGGCGCGCGGGGAATATCTTGCGGTTATGGACCATGACGACATTTCGCTCCCCGAAAGGCTTGAAAAGGAGACCGCATATCTGGACGCCCACCCTGAAGTCGGCGTTGTCAGCGGCCGGGTTTTGAAAATCCCCCAAAATAAAGCATCGCATAATCCCGAAACCAGCCATGCGATTAAATTGTCGCTGATGACGGTCTGCGCCCTGACGCACCCTGCGGCAATGATAAGAAAAAGCGTTTTACAGCAGCATCATATCCGGTATGAAGAAGAATTCAGCCCGGCGGAAGACTATGCGCTGTGGTGCCGGCTGCTGCCGCATACGGAGTTTTATAACCTGCCCGATATCCTGTTGCATTACCGTTGGCACGAGAGCAATACCTCTATTGTGCAAAATCAGAAGATGCACGATGCGTCGTACGCTGTCCGCGCTATGGTGCAGGCAGAAAACCCGGCATTGTACCGCGAATTTGAAAAACGGGCGCGCTATACCGGAACCTGGCGGCTGTTTGGTTTTATCCCTCTGCTGCGCATTGTCCGCGATGCCCGTCGCACAAAAATTCTCCTCTTTGCCTGCCTGCCGCTGGTCAGTTATCGCTCAGCCGTCAAGCTGAAAGGGGAATGACGATGATTCCCAAAATTATTCATTATTGCTGGTTCGGCGGCTCCCCGAAAAACGAAAAGATACGTTTTTGCATGGAAAGCTGGAAAAAAGTTCTCCCCGATTATGAAATTCGCGAATGGTCGGAAAAAGATTTATTCCGTTTTTCCGATAACCGGTATGTCCGGCAGGCTTATGAGGCGAAAAAATGGGCTTTTGTATCGGATGTCTTCCGTCTTTTTGCTTTGTATAAAGAAGGGGGAATTTATTTGGATACCGATGTCGAAGTCAGAAAAACGTTTTCCCCGCTGTTGGAGGGGGAGTTCTTTATCGGTTCGGAAAAGCACGGGCGTTTTGAGAGTATCGGTACGGCGGTGATAGGCGCTGCGGCAGGCAATGGGATTATAAAAGATATGCTGTCTGTTTATGAAAATCTTGATTTTATACCCAAAAACAGAATTCCGGATTTGACGCCGAATACGGTTCGGTTGAAGCCTGTGTTCCAAAAATATGGTATAGTGAACGTCTACAGCAATGAACGGATAATTGAGATTGATAACAAGTCCCGCATTTATCCCGATTGGTATTTTTGCGTGGATACGCCGGATAGTTTTTGCGTTCATCATTTTCAGGCTTCTTGGATTAATGACTTTGACTGTAAGCTGAATGTGCATATACCCTTGGGGCATGGCAAGTGGCTTGGATTATACCGCTATAAAAGGATAAAGCCAGAGGCGAAGCTTGCATATCCGGAAACAATGAAGAAAAAAATTTGGGAGTGGGACTATGCCAAACGCAAAAAAATCCTGCTGACGTATGAAGAAAAGGGAAAGGGGGAGTAAATGCAGCTTTCAATTGTTACCGTGTGCTATAATGAAAAGGATATAGGGCGCACCTGCGAAAGCATTGTCAGCCAGTCTTGTCAGGATTTTGAATGGATTGTGGTTGACGGCGGGTCGACGGACGGTTCTTTGGAGGTGATAAAACACTACAAAGAACGTATTGATATTCTGATATCGGAACCGGACAACGGCATATATGATGCGATGAACAAAGGGATACGCCTGGCAAAAGGGAAATGGATAAATTTTATGAACGGCGGCGATACGTTTGCCGATAACTGTATTGTCGGAGATTTTTTGCGTTTTGCCGGAGATAACCCGGCCGCAGACGTCATCTATGGCGATTTCAACCGGATGCTTCCAGACGGGGGTATCAGAAAATCAGAATTTCCCGATGTCGTAGATAAGGTATTTTTTTACAATAAATCGGTCAATCATCAGGCATCTTTTATCCGGAGCCGTCTGTTTCGGCGTTTTGGCATGTATGATGAAACTTTCAGGATTGCCGCCGACATGGATAAGTGGCTTATGTTTGTAAACAATGGCTGCCTGTTCCGGCATTGGGAACGGTATGTTGCAAATTTTTATCTCGACGGAATAAGTTCGACGCACAAACAGCTTTTGGCGGAAGAATTGGGGCGCATTCACGAAAAGCGTTATGGGCGAAGGGAAGAAAAAGCCGTCTTGCAAAAGATTTCAAGCCGCCGGGATTTTCTTTTATTTGATATTTTTCCATTGCTTGAGATTGATGATAAAAATGCCGGACAGACAACAGTCTGTAAATTATTCGGGGTTTTGCCCGTATACAGAAAAGTCAGCAAGCATGGAAAAGTGCGTCATTATCTTTTCGGCTTTATTCCGTTTTTGAAAATCAGGCAGAAATAAAAACTGTCTCGGAATATATAAAATAAAAGCCGGCCGGTTTATGACGCAGCTGGCTTTTATTTATAAATACTTTCCCCTGTACCGGCTGCGCCGGTTAGGAAAACCGCTTCTCAGCGCCTTATTTGTTGAAGTAGCGCTTCAGCAGGCCGTCAAAGCCTCTGCCGTGGCGGGCTTCGTCTTTGGCCATTTCGTGAATGCTGTCGTGAACGGCGTCGTAGCCGAGTTCCTTGGCCAGCGTGGCAATCTGCTTCTTGCCGTCGCAGGCACCGAATTCTGCCGCCGCGCGCATTTCAACGTTCTTTTCCGTAGAGTCGGTAACGACTTCGCCCAGCATCTCGGCGATGCGTGCGGCATGGTCTGCTTCCTCAAAAGCATAGCGCTTGAAGGCTTCGGCAATTTCCGGATAGCCTTCGCGGTCGGCCTGGCGGCTCATCGCCAGATACATGCCGACTTCGCTGCATTCGCCGGTGAAGTGTTCGCGCAGGCCGGCGACAATGCGTTCGTCCAGACCTTTGGCAACGCCGATTCTGTGTTCGTCGGCATAAGCCTTGTTTTCTTCGTCCATAACCTTAAACGTTTTGGCGCCGCAGACCGGACATACTTCCGGCATGGTGTCGCTTTCGATAACCTGTCCGCAGACTGTGCAAATGTATTTCATTACTTTTTCGTCCTTTTCAAATTGTTTCAAACAAATTATATTTAGGGAGAGAATTTGCCGATGTCAAATGCTAAAAGCTGTGTAAATAAAAAGTTTTTGTCTTGTGCCGCCCGGCAAAGCGCATAAACTGACAGGCAGAATGCAATATAAGGGAGAAAACGATGAGTGACAAGACTATGAAGATAATCCTTTCCGTCCTGACCGTCATCCTGCTGGCGCTGATTGTCGGCCTGGTGGCGATGAAAGGCAGCTCGGTAAAGGCCGATTTGAACAAGCTGGCGCTGCGTATCGGCGAACTGCGGCAGTATCGTACGATGGGGCGTGCCGACGTCAATGCGGCGATGGAAAAGGCATTTGCCCGCGTCGGTTATAATGTTGTGTCGGCTACCGAAGACAACCTGTATCCGGATACGGCAGCCGATGCCGGTGTAAACCTGTATATCCGCGGCTACGGTCCGTTTAATGAGGTAAAGACCAACAAAAAGGCGGTTAATATCGTCTATATCCGCGACTACGATTCTCTGTTTGAGAATGAAATCAAGGTTTATGACGGCGTGGCTACGTCTTCGCGCGATTTCTATAACTATCTGCTCGGCAGCGGATATGCTGCGGCGTATATTCCGGAACTGACGGATCCGTCCGTATTCTATCCGGCGCCGAAACCCGAATTGGAGCGCGATTTGCTGTATGTCGGCGATAACGAACGCCCGAGCCCTGCGGTTGCTGCCGCGGTGGAAGCCAAGTTGCCGCTGGAAATATTCGGCCGTTTCTGGGCTGGAAATATCGACGATTCCTATATCAAAGGCGAATATATTCACGACAATGACCTCGGTGCTTATTTCTCGTCGGCGAAAATCAATCTCGTCAACGTTTCCGAACACGAGTCGCAAATCGGCATGATTCCGTCGCGCGTTTATGACATTGCCGCAAGCAAAGGCTTTATGATTGCGCCGTACAACAAGGAAATCGAAGCCGTTTTCGGCGATTCGATCCCGATGTTCAAAAACGCGGATGAACTGAAGGCTTTATACAATCAGTACCTCAATGATCCGAAAGCGCGTGCCGAAAAAGCCGAAAAGGCATATAAAATCGCCGTTTCGGAATATAATGCCGATATGTTCGTACAGCGTATGAACGGATTGGTCGAGTTTCTGATTAACGAAAAGAAGCTCTGAGATGAAATTGCCGGCGGCTCAAAAGACGGTTTTGGGGCTGTTGGCAGCCATTGCGGCAGCGGCGCTTTGCGCCCTGCCGTTTTTGGCGGTTAAAAAAGACATTGTTTATGTTTATGCCAAATCCCCTGTTCCCGATTCCCGTGAAACAGGTTTTATCCGCGAATTAAAGCGGTTAGGCTACGAAGTTAAATTGAATTCTTCGTCCTTGCCGGCAGCCGGGACGGTCGGCTTGTGGTTTCGTCCGCCTGAGTTTGCCTCTCAGTTGGAGACGTCCCCGGCGGCATGGAATTTTATCTATAATGAAGACTATTATCCGTTTGACTGGCGCGGGCTGAAAAAGTTTCCTGTTGTGTTGACTCCGTACCGTGAGCTGTATGAGCATTATGCCCGCAGCAATATAAGAACGGCAATGTTTACTGTCGGGGTGAATACGACGGATTTTTACGCGCCGGAAACGGTTTTTCAGCCCGGATATAAGGTCTATCCGCTGGTTTATTACGGCGATAACAATAAATCGTCGCCGTTGGCCGAGAGCCTGAAAAAACAAAGCGGAAACAACAAGCCGTCGCCATTGGCCGGAAGCCTGAACGCCCAAAACAGTACGGTGCAGGGCAGCGTATGGTTTATGGGCCGCTTTTGGGAAAACGGGCTGCCGCAGCTGGTGCCGCAGGGAACGCCGGCGGAAAAGGGCAGGGAGCTTTCCCGCGCTTTTATCGCTGCCGTATACGCCGATCCCGAAACGCCTGCCGCCAAAATGGTTCCCTCCGAAACGGCGGAAGCCGCTGCCGCCGGTGCTTTGGTCATAATGCCGTCAAATCCGGCAGTAAAAGAAATCTATGGCGACAATGTGATTATGTATGAAAAAGAAAGCGATTTTCCCGGCCTTGTCGATTATTATCTGCAAAATCCCGAAATTTCCCGCGCTAAAATTGTTGCGGCGCAGAAAATAACTGCCGACCGTCTGAGTTCGGCTGCTTCCGCCCGCCGGTTTAAAGAAATTCTGGACTGGCTGCGGCAGAATGTCGAACCATAGCCGCCCCTCCTCACACCGTCCCGTACATACTCAAAAACAGTCCCGCACCCCAAGCAATTCGGATTAAAGCAGTCCCGTACCCGAAGCAGTCCCGATTGCTGCCTATAGCCGTTTCCATGTGCGCAGCTTGTTTTTTTCTTCTTTATCGCGAAAAGCCTGTTCCAAATCAATGCCGTGCATATTTGCCAGCGAACAGACATAAATGAATACGTCGGCAAGCTCCTCTGCAACATTGCTGACGGCTGAACCGCTGCCGACCGAACCGCCCTTTGCATTTTTGCGTACGGCAGAAATAACTTCGCCGGCTTCTTCGGCAAACAGGCAGCATTCGTAAAACTTATCCGTCGTATTGAATCCGCGTTCCTGTTTCATCTGCCGGACATACGATTGAAAATCTTGCAGGGTAGGGGATTTTTTAAGTTCTAAAACCATAGCCTTCTCGCTTTTTTCTGCCGGTATGCGGTACAAACGGCACTTTTAGCCTTTATATGCCGGTACTTATGCATACCTGCGGTTGATAATCTCGGCGGCGTCTTTCATCTCGTCTTCAATCAGGCGGTGCTCAATGCCGTCGTATTCAATAGCCTCCCAGTCAATATCGTGCCGGTCAAGCCATTCCTTGGTAAAGTCAAGCGTCTTATACTGCACCGAAAGGTCGCTCGTGCCGTGAAACAGATAAACGCCCGGCCGCGATGCCAGTTCTTTTTCCAGCATGTCTTTGCCGCAGACGATGCCGGCAAAAGGAAAAACGCCGCCCAATTCGTATTTCCGGGTCAGCCCGACATACATTGCGAGCATGGCTCCCTGTGAAAATCCCATGACATAAGTGTCTTTGTTTTTGATTTTAAGCTCTTTTTGCAGACTGCTGATAAAAGCATTCATCTTTTTCGCCGTCTCGCTGATGCGGGGGCCGGTGCGATTATAAATCTCCACAATTTCGTCTGTTGGCGTCTCCGGTTTGCGCCGTTTGCGGTCAGGGTCAACGTCAACAAGGGCATACCACTGTTTTTTCAGCGGATTGCGTTCGCTCTGCGTGTCCGCCTCGGGCATAACGACCAGCGTATTGTCCAAATGCTGCAACAGCATCTCTGCAAAAGGTTCAACGTCTTCAATGCAGCTGTTGTATCCGTGCAGAAAAATGATTAGCCGTGAAACCTTGCTGCCGGACTTGAATGCCTTATATTTATACACGCTCATATTTCCCTCCGTCATTATCCTCTCTCTTTAGTCTGTAAAAAGTTAAGAATATCCTAATACATTCCCCGAATTTACGATTATTTAAGCTATAGGCGCTAAAATCGACTCAAAGTACGGCACACTCGTGCCTGAATCTGAAGTTCAATCCGTTTGCCGTGCAGGAGCAGAAATGCCGCATCAAGCCAGTGTTTATGAAAAAATAGTTTCCGACGTTCTTGCGGGCAGGGCACCCGTTTATAAGGATTATGCTGCCGAGTGGCGCCGCCGCGGGCACCACCGGGAGGAGTTTGCCGTCTTTGCGGAATATGCCGGATATGCAGCAAAGCTGGTCTGTGCGCCTGATTTTGAAATCGGAGCGGCGGTTCGGGCTGCCCGCACGGCGCAGATATCCCGGCACCTGATACCTGAGTTTTTGTTTACACCGGCAGAAAAAAAGACTATTCTCAGAGCGGAAGAAAAAGGCCGCATAAAAGCCGGACAGGTCATTGCTTTTTCCGGCTGCCGGCGAAAAGTTTTCGGCTGCGATTATTCCGGATTGCCGGACGATACGGACGCTTTTGTCGTCTTTTCCGGGCATCCCGGTGCCGCTGGTCCGGCTGTTTTTGCATGGTTTAACCATTTTCGCCGCACCGGCCGGGCGGTAAAGCTGATTTTTTTAGGTCTGACGGACAATCAGGGAAATTCGGACTTTACCGATTCGTCATTAATTTACAACGTCGGTTCCGAACAGGAAATGTACCGCCGCTATTTTAAGGCAATGGGCGTTTCGCATGAGATTATCGACGAATGCGTCAGTGTGCCGTATGATATTTCGACCGAAGACAACATTGCGCGTCTGGCAGAAATCAAAAACAAGATTTTCGGTGCGCGGGAGGTGAAGTTTGTCATGTTCGGCTATCCCGTTTATCAAACCCGGATTGCTACCGAGTTCGCCTGGGCGTTTCAGAAAATGGAAGACGAAGGGAACTGCTTTGGCGTCAATTTCATAATGCCTTCGTACCGGCCGAGCCAAAACGAGTACGACCGCTATTTTTCCTATGACAATTTAAACGGCATCGCCGCCGACATCATTATCGGCAATTGTATGGCACATCCGTACCGGGTTAAGAACCAGCCCCGTTTCGATATCGGTTTGGGCACATATCCCGAAGCGTATAAGAGGATATTGCCGCTCAGCCTGGTGTATTCCTATCCGAACGTTGCCGCGGAACTGGCCGGAACAGATATTAAAACCGCGGCGGTACTGAAAATCCTCCGCACCATCCAGCATCGCACTTATGGCTACGAACATCCGCAGAAGACCGACCGCCAGATAAGTTACAACGTGATGCAGACCCGCCGCCTGCTGTTGGAGAGGGGATTGGTATCGCGGGAACTCCTGCGCTGCGGATATAGGCTGCCGCGGGAAGAATATCTCCGCCGTCTTGCCTCCTGCCGTTAATATCGGTGCTTCGCGTTGATGTTAATGTCGGCGCATTGCATTCTGCCACTGCCTGCCGTTAATATCTGCGTTTCGTTTCCCGCCATCGTAATTTCTCACGCCGCTCTGCCGTCCAAACTGCAAAAAAAGCGCTTGACAATCATAAAAATAAGAACTAAAGTAGAACAAAATTAAAAATGACGGAGGGAAGATGTTAACGCCAAAACAACACAACTTGCTTGTATATATTGATAATTTTATTAAAGAAACCGGCCATTCGCCGTCTTTTGAGGAGATGAAAGAAGCTGTCGGGCTGAAGTCGAAGTCCGGCATCCATGCGTTGATAAATGCATTGGAAGAACGCGGCTTTATCCGCAAGCTTGCACATAAGGCGCGAGCACTGGAAGTCCTGAAAATGCCTCAGGTTGAACCTCATCATGAAAACCGTTTGGACGCGTGTTTGAACGCCGGGCAGTCTTCAAAGGACGGCCTCGCAGGACAGGAAGTTTTTGCTAATGACAACGGAGAAACCGAGTTTTCGCTGATGATACCTTTATACGGAAAGATTGCTGCCGGAACGCCGATTGAAGCCATCGCCAATCCGTCGGAATATATTTATATCCCCAAAAGCTTTTCTACCCAGTCTGAGCTTTATGCGCTGACGATAGAAGGTGAGTCTATGGTGGAAGCCGGAATTTTTGACGGTGATACGGCAATTATCCGTCGTGCCGACCGTGCCGATAACGGGCAGATTGTCGTTGCTCTGGTTGATAATGAAGAGGCCACCCTGAAAGTGCTTGACCGCAAATCCGGGAATGAAGTCTGGCTTTTGCCCTGCAATAAGGATTATGAGCCGATAAAACTGACGGCAGACCGGCTGAAAATCCAAGGGATATTGTACGGCATTGTCCGTAAATATAATTGATGGCAGATGTCTTTTCAGCCGGAAGTAACAGAAGGGAAGGTAAGGAGCATGACAACAACGGCAATAATTACGGCAATGGAAAGCGAATATGATTCGGTTCGGAAATTGTACGATTTTGATGAAAACGGCGATTATCCACGCGCTCACGTATATGGCAGGAATATTCTGCTCGTAAAAGCCGGTATCGGTAAAGTGAATGCGGCGCTGGCAGCTCAAAAGGCATGCGATGCCGGTGCGGATTTGGTTATATCGACGGGGCTTGCCGGCGGAATTGATACTTCTTTGCGGCAGGGGGATATTGTTTTGGCAGAAAAAGTCTGCTATCACGATGTCTGGTGCGGTGAGCCTAACCAGCGCGGGCAGGTACAGGGGTTGCCGCTGTATTTTGAACCCCGTCCCGAAATGATGGAAAAAATAATTGCGGCCGTTCCCTCAGGGTACTTCAAACGCGGTCTGACCGTAACCGGAGACCGGTTTTTAACCGATGCCCGCCGTTTGCAGACAATCAAGGGCGAGTTTCCGGAAGCTCTGGCTGTGGATATGGAAAGTGCGGCTGTCGCGCAAGCCTGCTATTTGAATGAACGTCGGCCGTTTTTGTCGCTGCGGATAATCAGCGATGTCGTCGGTACTCGAAATCAGGAGGAAGAGTATCGTATGTTTTGGCAAAATGTCCCTGAAAAAGCGGCAGCAATGGTAGATATTGTCCTGCGTGCGCTGGCAGAAGAATAAAATACCGCAGACAGAAAGTAAAAACAGCTTCCGGACCAGACTGAGCTGCCAAAAGATAAGCCTGAACAGCTGCGGCCGGTTCTGCCTGATGTCGGTTGAGAAAGTTTTACTAAAAAGTTTTACTAAGGTCTTCGCTCGGCTACCAAAATAAACCAGTTTAAGCCCGGAAGCTTAAACTGGTTTATTTGAAATTGTCGATTATCTCTCCGGGATGAAATAGCGGCTAATAATAGCCGTTATACCCGCCTCTCTCAACAGCATCCATGTAGGTTGACATAAAGTACGTCAAATAGCCGACAAGCAGGAGCAACAGATAAATGGCAGCATACCTGAGGCTTTTTGCCTTGTGCCCGGCATCATAAAAGGAGGCTGTGCCATACTGGTTGGCTCCGCGTTCTTCCTCGAAGAAACCTGCCGCAATGAAGATTTTCAGGCTGTAATAGCCGTAAAACATCATAACCAGCAGCGTTGCCGCGCCGCACCCCAGTATAATAAAGCTTTCTCCGGTTGAAAAGCCGCTGTAAATCTTGCCGCCCTGCAAAGCGTATGCAGTCCCTGCAGCCGACAAAATGCCTGTCAACAGCCAGTAAAGGACAAACGGACGGAAAAATCCTTTCCATGCGCCATAGCCGGCGTCGTGCAGCCTTCTGACAAACAGCGACAAATAAAAGAATACCTCTGCAATATAAAATAAAATTGCCAGAACTGTCGTTATCTTATGGGCATGCGGCATAGCAAAAGCAACTCCGGAAACCAGCAGAAGAATAACAAACATATTAATCAGCATGGAACTCCAAAATTCAAATCTGGACGTTCTGCCCTTGAAGTTAAACAGGTTTTTGTAAGCGCGGGCCCAGGCGCAGAATGCGCCGCCGCAGAGTTCGCTTTCGCCGTTTTCCGACACATTGCCGGCCGCATCGGCGCTTTCTTTCATTTCAAGAAATTTTTTTGCTTCGGCAATTTTGGCGTTTTCTTTAACTGCCGCCCGTTTGCTGTTTTCGGGAACCGCTTTGCGGCCTTTTTCTTCAACCCCTTCCGCCGGCATTGATTTTGCTGCCGCTTTTTTCGCGGTTTGCGCAGCCGCGGGTTTGGCGGCCTTTTTCTCTTCGTTGCGCGATTTAATCGTCATGATTTCGCTGATGATGTCATGATTTTCCGCCTCGGGGATATTGGTTTCTTTGCTGTCGGCAGCCTTAGCCGTCTTTTTTGATGCCGAAGTTTTAGCAGCGGCTTTCACGGTGTTTTTTGCGGCGGATGCCTTATCCGCGCCGCTTTTTGCAGGAGCTTTTGCCGCGGAAACTTTTGCTGTTTTAGCCGCGGAGCTTTTTGCCGTCTTAGATGCATTTTCCTTGGCAGTCTTGGAAACTGCCTGCTTTGAAGCAGTTCTTTTGGTTGCGGCGCTTTGGGGCGCGTTTTCGTCTGCTGCGGTTTGAACCGCTGTCTTTTTTACATCATCGGCCGAAGCCTTTTTACTAACCATTTTTCCCTCTCAAAAAAATTAAAAATCAAATACATAATAATCATATTTATTTTAATGGCAACCCCGGTTGCTTTTTAAATCACAGTTTTCTTGATTGACCGAAGTTCGGAAAATTTAGAAAAACTCCTCGCAATTACCGAGTATACTGTCGCAATAAATGTACTTGCCGCCGCCTAGACATGGAGTAGGTGTTTTGCAAAAGCGCAAGTATGGGAAAAACAGCTTGAGGAAAAGTGGGGAGTGAGGGGAAAGCAGACCCATTATCGTCCAAATAAAGGAAAAAAGAAGAAGACAGAGATGGCGAAGAAGTTTTTTGTGTAGTCGGATTTGCTTATCGGATGCGTCGTTTTCCCCTTGACAAAAGCAGCTATGCAGAAAAAGAGTGCAAGAGTGCCGCAGATGACATCAGCATATATGCCGGCTGCCGTACGGAAAGGATAGCTGATGATAACCAAAAGCCAAAAGATGCCCCATATATATTTGGCCATTGATAGCCCTCTGATGTCATTCAACCGCCTCGCCACCAAAGCAGTATAGAATAATATGCAGGGGAGTGCTAGAAATAAATGCCAATTAGGATAAGATAAACCCAAAGACATCAAAGATAATAAGGCGTAGAGAAAATAAATTACAGACACAGCACACCAAAATTCGTGTCTGGTGCTGCAACTTTTCCAGTCAAAAAATATTTCCAGCTTTCTTAGCGATGTTCTTCAAAATCCGTCGCAATCGCCGGAAACACTTTTGCTCAAATTTTCGGAAACCTTATGGCCGCTGTTCTGCTTTAACGGAGATGCAGATGTGTTGCTGCCCTCTAAAGAGGCATCATGTTTATGTTTTATCATACTGTTAAATTCTCCGTTTCACTATAGTTGCAATAAAGATTTTGCCTGCGCATCGTTCTGGGGTTCCTGCGCATCGTTCTGGGGCTCCTGCGCTTCGTCCCGGGCGGGCTAAAACAGAACCTTGGCTGATTTGAATTTTTTTGTTTTTTCGTCAAAAGCCACCCGCAGGACGGAACCGTTTTCGAGTCGGATGGTCTTTTTCAGGCATATTTCGGCAAAAATGCGGATGAGCATTCCGTGCGTAACCAGCAGCACGCGCTCCCGCCCTTCTTCAAACAGTTTGTTGATAAATTTCATAAAACGCTGCTGCACTGCGCCGGTCGTTTCCCCGCCGGGGTAGCCGATATCGTAGCGTTCGGGGTTTTTGATGTCGTTGAAAGCCTGATAGATATAGGGAAAGACCGCTTCCAAATCGTTTTTTTTCAGCCCTTCAGCCTTGCCGAAATTCATCTCGCGCAGCCTTTTGGTATAGTGCACCGGCAAATCAAGTATGCCGCTGATAATGTCGGCGCTTTTTCTGGCGCGTTTCAAATCGCTTGCATAAATCGTTTCAATCTTTTCCCCGCTGAGCTTCCCCGCTGCAGCCCGAGCCTGCTCTGCGCCGGTTTCGTTAAGCGGCGTGTCATTCCAGCCCTGTACTTTTTCTTCTGCGTTCCAGTCCGTCTGCCCGTGTCTCATCAGGTATAAAATCATCGTTGCTCGCTGTTTCCTTTTTTATCGTTTTGCCCAGTCCGGTATATTTGTTAAAAACAGGATAAAAAAGTTGCCGCAGAAAATCAAGCCGGAAAACGAACTTAACCACATCGCTGTAAGTGTCGCGCTGTATCTCTGTAAGTTTCGCCCTGCACCTCTGTGAGTGTCGCGCTGCATCGTCCGCTTTGGTTTAACTTTCGGCAACAGCCTTTTTCATGGCACAGAAGAAAAAGCCATCGGTTTTGGTATTAAGCGGCGAAAATTTCAGCCATCTCGTATCATCAAACGGATACAGCGGAATGTCCAGCGTTTCCCGCCAAAGTTCTTTGTGGTCAATCGGGCTGAATTCGGGATGTTTCGCCAGAAAAGATTCGATTTGTCTTTCGTTTTCTTCCGGAAGAACCGAGCAGGTAATGTAAATCAGGCGTCCGCCTGCAGCGGTATGCTCCGCGCCGAATTCAAGAATTTCAGCCTGAATGCCGAGTATTTCCCGCAGCCGTTGCGGCGTAATGCGGAATTTGGCGTCCGGCGTCCGCCGCCAGGTGCCGCTGCCGGAGCAGGGGGCGTCGATGATAAAACGGGTGTAGTCTTTGTCTTGGACATTCTTTATGGTCTTTATGTTAAGAATGTCCAGCCTTTCCGCCCGTTTTTTAATGCGCCCGAGCCGTTCTTCGTTTATGTCGTGTGCCCAAATCAGCCCGTCGTTGTGCAGGAGCGAGCCGAACGCCAGCGCTTTTCCGCCTGCTCCGGCGCAATAGTCAATTATTTTATGATGCGCCTTGATGCGGCACAACAGGGAGATAAGCTGCGATGCTTCATCCATTACTTCAATTTCGCCGTCCTGATAGGTCATGCAGTTGTTGAGATTAACCCTGTCTTCCGAGCGCAGGCCGATGGGGGAAAACGGTGTCGGTGAAAAAAACAACCCTTCTTTTTTGAGGCGCTCGCGGGCGTGGTCGCGGTCGGTCAGGTTGGCGCGGACATCTGCCGGCGCCGTCGTGTTCAACGCGTCAAGCAGGCGTGTGTTGCCGATTTTTTCAAACAGCCATTGCGGGCATTCATACAGCGCGGCTTCCGAAAAATCTTCAAACTGTTCCGCCGCCTTCAAAGCCGCTTTTTCCTCTTTGCTGAGCGGTGCCGGGGCGTATTCCTCTCCGTTGAAAAGGAGGTCAAGGTCTTCTTGGGCAAAACAGAGCGCCGCCGCCGTCCGCGCCGAAAAGGCGCTGCCCAGCGCTTCGGAATATTTCATGCGGCTGCGGATAATCTTCCATACCGTATCGGCGATAAAGCGCCGGTCTTTGGAACCGATGTAGCGCCGGTCCTTGAAATATTTGTCCAGAATATTGTCAGCCGGCCGCTTGTCCTGCAAAATTTCTTCCAATGCTTCAATAACGGCCTGAACTCTGCTTGCTTCTTTCATCTGCTGCTCCGCTTTGATAAAGATAAATTGTATTTTGGTGCCGGTTGGAGCGTGCCTGCAGCCATACGCCCGTATACCCCGACCGCCCCGACAATACCCGCTTTTTTTGCGCATTGCAAGTGTTGTTTTCGGATTTCTTCCCCGCTGCCGGAATTTTTTTGTTGCCAAAAACATAATTTTGTGCTATAAACTGCGGCAATATTAACGGCAGAAAGTAAAATATATGGAAAAAATTCTGGTTCTGAACTCCGGTTCCACCACCGTAAAATTCCAGCTGTTTGAGATGGAGCAAGGTTTTCATCGGGTTCTGGCAAAAGGTATGGTCGACCGTATCGGGCTGCCCGGTTCCAAAATTGTCGTCCGCGCCGATAACGGATATGAGTTCTCCTGCGAATGTCCGGTAACGGATCATAAAGACGCTATAAAAGCTATATTGGACTATCTCTCCCACCGTTTTCTGAAAAATGCCGCCGAATTGTCGGCCGTGGGGCATCGTATGGGACATGGCGGCGAATATTTCGACCGTTCGGTGATTATCGATGATGACGTTATGGCAAAAATCTATGACACGCTGCCGCTGCTGCCTTTGCACGGGCCTGCGTTTGTGCACGGCGTTGAGGCGATGACCGAACTTCTGCCCGGCGTTTTGCAGGTGGCAACGTTTGACAGCGCTTTCCATCAAAGCGTGGAAAAGCCTGCGTTTACTTATGCCATTCCTCGCGAATATTATGAAAAGGAACGTATCCGCCGTTACGGTTTTCACGGCACGTCGCACAATTACGCCGCGCAAAAAGCGGCGGAATTGTTTGGGCGTGCGGGGCGCTTTATCTGCTGCCACCTCGGCGGCGGCGCGTCCGTAACCGCGATTAAAGACGGCAAAAGCGTTGACACCACGATGGGATATACGCCGTCTGCCGGGATTATGATGGCGACCCGCGCCGGCGATATGGATCCGTATATTCCGTTGCACATTATGAAAACGCAGGGCAAAACCGCCGACGAGGTAAACGCGATGTTTAACAAACAGAGCGGTTTATACGGGCTTTCCTGCGGGCATTCTGATATGCGCGATATTATTGAAAATGCCGCCAAAGGCGATGAAAACTGCGCTTTTGCGATAGATGCGTTTGTTTATTCCCTGCTCAAAACCATCGGGTCTTACGTGGCGGTTCTGGGCGGCGTGGACGCCCTGATATTCACCGCCGGCATCGGTGAAAACGCTTCGCTTGTCCGTGAAAAGCTCTGCGCCCGTCTGGCGTATCTTGGCATAGAGCTTGACGGGGAAAAGAACAGAGCCCGCCCTGCGCCGGCGGAAATTTCCGCTCCGCAGAGCAAAGTCAAAGTATATGTCATTCCCGCCAACGAAGAGCTGATGATAGCGTCCGAAACGTTTGCGCTGCTGGATGAACTGGCGGAAACCGAGCCTTTGGCGGTTTAAAGATTGGATAGTCGGAGATGGACTGATGTTGAAAGTGTTGATGCCCTCGCTTAATCAGCTTATAAATGCCGATTACAAAGCGGTAAAAACGCCCGAAACAGAGGCTTTGATAAAGCAGAGCCTGCAGGGGCTTGTCCCCTCGGCTCAGCCGGAATTGCGGCAGATATCCGGAATCCCCGGTTCCGGCAAAAGCACGTTTTGTGCCGCGCATTTGCCGCAGAATTTCCTGTTTCTTAGTTTTGACAAGATTATGGTTTCTCTGCCGGCATATCAGCGGGATTTGGCATTGTACGGCAATGTCGTTGCGTTTAAAAACCATGAAATGACCGCGCGGATTATCGGCTACGAACTGCTGCGCCGTGCCGTCAACCTGCACCTGAATATCATGTTTGAGCACAGCGGTACCAATGCCGCCCATCTTGAGCTGTTTAAGAATATCCGCCGCAAAGGCTACCGCACCGCCGTCGACTTTATCGTCTGCGATACAAAGCTTGCGATAAACCGTGCCGCCGAACGCGCCAAAAAGATAAACCGTTTTGTGCCCGAACAGCTGATTTTGGAACGGGCCGCGGGGCTTAAGCAATATGCCGCCGCATATCAAAAATTGACTCCCTCCGTAACATTCTTCGACGGCGCAAATAATTTCCGCCCGTTAAAGAAAATTTAAGATTATCCGTGCAAATATTTCCTTATGAAAGACTAATTTTATAAGGTTTTTGCCGATGAAAAAATATCTGCTTTTATTTTCCGTTTCGCTGGCTGCCGCGTCTGCGGGGCAGGCGCAGGCGCTGACCGCGGCCGAACAGCTGCAGGCGACCAAAGCCATTTTTGTAGCCGATTTTCATAAGATGGATGACAACAAGGACGGTAAGCTGTCGTTGGAAGAATATTTGAGCCACCAGTTTGAAAATTTCCGTGCCAATATCATTGAGGCGGAAGGGTTTGATGCCGCGGTCGCGGATAAAAAACTTCCGGCCCGGGCCTTGGCCGCTCCGGCAGATACGGCCGCCGATGATAAGGGCAAAGAGCCCCGTGACGAGTTGAAGTCATTGAGCGATGTAAACAGCGCCTTGCAGGAAATGGCAAATTATGAGCTGGATTTTGATGATGATTTTACTTTTGATGACAGCTTTTCCGGCTTGGATGAAGAACCGAAAAAGCTGACCCGGGAAGATGTAATGCCTGCGGCTGACGTTTTATCTCCGGATAAAATGGCCTCGGATACGGACTTACCGTCGTCCGGCTCCTCTTTAACCAAAGAAGATGCCGCTGCACCCGCATCGGATACTGTTGCACTGGCACTGGATACTTCAGTGCCTGCACCGGATACTTCAGTGCCTGCATCGGATACTCCAGCCCCGGCGTCGGCTGCTTCAACAAAGAACGAGGCCTCAGCCGTTTCCGAAGGGGAAACGCACTCTGCTGAGACGGATTTGTCTGTTTCTGGGGAACCGGAGCTTCCCGCTGAATTGGACTTGTCCGTTTCCGAAGATGAAAGCCTGAAAAGTCTGCTGGCGGAAATAAACGAAACGCCGGAAGAAAAAGCTGCCAAAAAGGCCGCAGCCGAAGCAGAAGCCAAGGCAAAGGCCGATGCCGCAGCAGCCGCAGAACAGGAGAAAAATGCTGCCGCCGAGCGTGAAAAGCAGATTGGCTTTATGCTGGATACGATAAAGAAAACCCTGCCGAAGAAAATCGACGAGGCGACGACTTGGACGGACATTGAATACAAGGACAAAGCCATTGCCTATATCTATGAAGCCGATATCAATATGGCGGCAATGTCAGCCAAAGAAAAAACGGCTTTGCAAAACAGCATAAAAACCGAAGCCTGCGGCAAAGCCTATCAGGAGATGTGTCCCAGACTCAAGCCGATGTTTATTAATGACGGGATTAACGTCCGCATCCGTTATCTGGACAAAGGCAAGAATGAACTCGGCATTTGTGAATTTAACCATGACACCTGCAGGTAGCGGCATGCGCCGGTCATAGCCGCTCCGCGGCAGGAAAACCGGAAAAAGTCATTAAAAAGCCGTTATCCGGCAAAAGATTTAACCCAACAAACCGTAAGGTTAGTTAATTTTAGAGAGGGAAAAACATGAGAAAAATTAAATTATTGTCAGCAACGGCTCTGTCGGTAATGCTTGCATTTTCCGCCAATGCCGTCGCAGCGGGAAGTTTTGACGACGCGTCGGAAGAAGAAATTGCCAAAGCTGTTGTCAGCGTTTTGAAGAAAAATCCGCAGATAGCGTATGATGCTTTGGTCAAATTCCGTGCCGATGCCGATACGAAAAAGGCCGAAAGCGAAAAGGAGCTGACTCCGCTGGAACAGAAGGTTGCAGACGTTTTGATGGACAATCCTCCGATTATCGTCGGAGCGCTGCAAATCTATCAGCAGCAGGAAGAACAGAAAAAGCTTCTGGCACAGGCGGAAACCTATCAGAAATACGCCGAAGACATCAACCGTGCCGAACTGTATGCCGGCAACCCGAAAGGGAAGTTTACGCTGGTCGAGTTCTTTGACTTCTCCTGCGGCTACTGCCGCCAGATGGCGCCGCGCATTGAAAATATCATTAAGAAAAATCCGGACGTAAAAGTCGTTTTCAAACCGGTGTCTTTCCTGTCGCCGAATTCGGAACTGGCAGCCAAAGCCGCCGTTGCCGCGCATAATCAGGGCAAGTTTTTGGAAATGTATTCCGGCCTGATGGCGGAACGGGTTGTCAACGAACCGGTGATCGACAAGCTTGCGCGCAACTTAAAGCTGGATATGGCAAAGTTTAAAAAAGACTATGCTTCTGACGAAACTAAAAATATCCTGCAGAGCATAAAAGCGACTGCCGACAAAATCGGCATGAAGAGCGTTCCGACCTTGGTACTGAACGGCATGCCGCTATACGCAGTTGAAGAAATCCAGCTGCAGCGGGCAATAGACGTTCTGCGCGACGGCGAAAAATAATCGCGTCCCGTTTGCTTGCCGACGCCTTCTGTATTTGGCGGGGCAGCCGCAAAACCGGGGTTGTCGCACGATTACAAAAAAAGGTTCTCTGTGCAGACGCACAGGGAACCTTTCTAACAGGGATAAGGGTTATTTGCCAAGCAAATCTCCAAGATCCATCATCGGAGTAACGTTTCCGCCACCGTAGACCTTCGGGAAATTCTTCGCCAAAACTTCCTTGATAAGTTCAGGATGGGCTTTGAGGATTTCTCCCAGCTTTTCCCGTACTTCGTTCTCGGAAGCCCCCTTCAGTTTCATAGCTTCAGCCTCAGCTTCTGCCATCTTACGAACGTAAGCGGCTTCACCGTCTGCCTGCATTTCGCGGGCTTCTGCCTGAGCTTTTGTTGAGATTTTCAGCTGTTCGGCCTTTTCCTCAACAATTTTTCTCTGCATTTCGACCTTAGCCATTTCGCTGACGGCATCTTCGTAATCTTTGTCAAATTGAACATTGATAATGTTCAGTTCAACATTTTCAAACAAAGAATGGTCATAGCGCGGTTCGAAATTGGCCTTGACTTCTGATGACAACTCGGCGAGTTTACCGTTAATGTCTTCATAAGTTTTTTCGGCAACCACTTCGGTAAAAGCGGCATCAAGCTGCGGGCATAATGCCTTACTAATGTAGTCATTCTCTCCGATTGTAGCGTGGAGAGTATGTACATTGTCAGGGCACACGTTCCATGTAAGAACATAAGTCAACGCGATATCGCGTCTTTCTTTGTTCTTCATTTTATTTGTGTCCTCGTGACGCTGGCGGGTGATGTCCACTTCACTCATTGAAGAGATAAACGGAATCATCCAGCCGAAACCGGCAGAAAAACTTTTGCTTGCCATGGCTCCCAAGGTAATCTTGTAACCCGCATGTCCCGGCATGATAACATACATACCGTTAATAAAGGTTACAAATACCAAAAGTATGGCAGCCACCAGCCAAAAACCCCAACCGAGGAAAAAGGCTGCGACAATACTCAAAACTGTTACAATCAATAACGGTTTTGTCAGTTTTTCCCGCATACTCAAGATCATGCTTGTAAAATCTGTTGTCATATATCTAGATTTTAGAAAACAAAGCACTTGTCAGCTCTTCAAAACTTATTTTAACTCATAAAACCCAGGTCATCTCTCCGCGTAGGAGCATCAGCGCAAGCTAACCGCCTTCTAAACCGAATTTTAATAAGTGAACCTGCAAAAACCGTAAACAACCCATTGCTTGAGCCGTAAACAATCCCTGCGCGTCCTAAATCTCTCCAAACTAACAGTAATCCCTGTTATTTTTATTAATAATTTCCAAACTAATCAACATCACAATATTCATCACGCTTTTAATATACCATATTTTTCGCCCTTGGTCAATCATAAAATACGGCACAGCGTCAGTCTTTCTCTGCCGGTTTTTAATTTCAGTTTCTGCAATTTGCGGTCGTCTTTTCCTGGAAATCAGCTTTCAGTGCCTTTCCGGTTATATCTCCCGGCTTTATCCTAAATGGACAATGTTTTTGCCGAATTTTTCTTCCAGTTCATCCAGAATGCTCCCCAGCCGGTCGTCGCTTTTTTTCGCCGGTTGAAACAGGTCAAGCTGTTCGCGTTCTCCGTAAACCAGTCCCGTCAGGGTAATTCCCGTGCTGCGCCAGACGACAGCCGGCGTGAACAGCTGCGTCAGCAGCCGCAGGGCAGGGGGCGTGATTTCCGTTTCCTGATTGCTGGCAAAGTCAAGTTTTGCGCGTGCCGTTACCACCTTAAAATCTTTGGTTCGGAGCATGACTTCAATGGCGGCGGCCTTGGCGCCTTCGCTGCGGGCTTTGCGGCAGGCGGTATGAATATGGCGGCACAAATCCGTTTTCAGGACGGCAATGTCGCTGCTGAATTCCCTGAGGGCGGAAGTTTGCTGAATGGAAAGCGGAGCCTTGTCGTCCGGTTCCACCTTAAACAGGGGAATTCCCGACAGTTCCGCTTTCAAATCCGCCCCATGCGTTCCGAACCTCGCCTTAACCCAGTAATCCGGGCGCATTACAAAGTCCAAAGCGGTAAAAATGCACTCTTCCCGCATTTTCAGAAGCAGCTTTCTCCCCACGCCGGAAACGTCCGCAATCAGCGTCTGCGTCAGAATCTTATTTCGTTCCGCCGACCCGATGGCAAAAACGCCGCCTGCATTTTTGGCTTTGTCGCTGGCAAGTTTGGCCAGCGTTTTTGTCGTCGACAGGCCGATGGAAACCGGAATGTGCAGTTCATCCCACACCGCCTGCCTGATCATTTGTGCCGTTTTGATGTAATTCTGCCGGTAAAGCAGCTTAGTTCCGGTCAGGTCAAGATAAGCTTCGTCCACCGAACAGACTTCGACGTCCGGCGTAAACGATTTGAACTTAGCCATGACTTTTGCCGAAATACTGCGGTAAAGATCGTGATTGGCACGGACATACAAAACCTGCGGCAGGCGTTTCTTGGCCATAAAATAAGGTTCGCCCATCTTCAACCCCAGCGCTTTGGCTTCTCTCGACCGCGAAATGACGCAGCCGTCGTTGTTGGAAAGAACCGCCACCGCCCGCCCGTCAAGCCGCGGATTGAAAGCCCGCTCCGCCGAAACGAAAAAACAGTCGCAGTCTGCAAGGGCAATATAGTGTTTCATCATAGCCTCGGAATATGTGCCAGCCGTATAGTTTCAAAATCTTGTTTCATAGTCATCTTAGTATTGCCGAACCTCTTTGTCAATAAAAACGTTCTAATTATGTTCTGTTTGTTGAAAAAAGAGTGCGATGTAAACATCCGGCCAATAATGTTCTGTTTTTAAGGAGTGCGAGGCAAACCTCCTGCCCATAATATTTTTTAAGGAGCACGACGCAAATCTCCTGCAAAAAAAACGCCCCGTTTAAGGGGCGTTTAGGAAAAGAACGGCGGCAAAAGCGTCAGTGCTTATGAATGCGTCAGTGTTTGTTCAGGCAAATGTCTTCAGCCGATACATGATAGGCTGCCGGCATACCGTTTTGAGCAAGGCAACACTTGAAAAGCGTTGAGCCTGCTTCATTCTGACAAAGCAGAAACCTTCCGCTTGTTTTATCCGCCTTGTCAGCAGAAAGCTCGGACAGGCCTGACGGCGAAATTTCCTGAAAAACAACGCTTCCGGGTTTGCAGGACAAATCCGGGTCAACGCTGAAAGTAACGGTTTCAACAGGGAACATAGCTGTGCCGTGGAAAAAAATCAGAAGGTTTTTTCCGGCCGCTATCCGTTCGGCAAAAACATAATTGCAGAGTTTCCGTCCCAGAAAACGCCCGTCTTCAAATCCGTTGCAGACAACGGCCCATGTAGCGGGATAAGGCTTAGCCAGAAAAATGCCGTAGCGGCACAGGCTGTCGTCATATCCGAACACTTCGCTGTCCGGCCATACCGTTTCGCAAAAACCGTCGGCGTGGCATGCGATAGTTCTGATGATGAAGCGTTTGCGTTTGCTGTCTTTCCTGTGCCGTCTGGCAAAGTCGGAAGCATAAATTGCAATAAAGAGCGTTTTGTCCTCCATCTGCAGGGTATAGGTCTTTTCCGGAAAGATGATAAGATGTACCATAAACAGAAAAACGAACAACGCCACAAATCCTGCCGTTGCAAACCAGCCGGTAAGCAGAAACAGCAAAACGGCTATGGCTCCGCCGACAACCTGATGATTAACGGCGGCACAAATCCAACACTGCGGGCGCAACAAGGCCCCAAACCAAATTCTTTTTACAAAATTATTCATAAAAATGTATTTAAGTGAAACAATAATTGATTTTTAAACGCATCATAAAGAATAAATGAGGAAAAAGCAAGCATTTTTCTTGTCAAGCCGTCGGCAGGCCGCCATAATTGCCGCAAATTTAGACGTGCGGAAACGCCATAGCTGCCGGTTTTCCGGCATCAGGGCGCAACAATCGCTGCAATTCCGCCGCCACGGGAAGTTTGCCGGTGCAGTTCCCGTTCCGGCTTTGTTTTGATAAACTGTACTAAGGAGAAAAATATGCCCCGTATAGCCGAATTTGCCAAAGTCAGTTTCAATCAGTTTGAAACGGCATGGAAAAACACTTTTCTGACAGATGACGCTGAAATCCGGCGCATATATGACAGTATCCGGCTTCCCTCCCGGGCAACGTCCGGTTCTGCCGGATACGATTTTTACACGCCGGTAGATATCTCCCTGAAACCGAAGGAGAATTTTCTATTGCCGACGGGAATACGCGTCAGAATGGAAGACGGCTGGTTTTTGGGCGTTATGCCCAAATCCGGGTTGGGTTTTAAATACCGCCTGCAAATGGACAATACGATTGGGATAATTGATGGCGATTATTATTACTCGGACAATGAAGGGCATATTTTTGTAAAGATGACCAACGATTGCAATGGCGGTAAGGTTCTGGAGCTGAAAGCCGGCGCCTCGATCTGTCAGGGGATTTTTCTGCCTTTCGGCATCACATTTGACGATAACGCTACGGCAAGACGCAACGGCGGTTTGGGATCGACATCGAAATAAGGCCTGTGCGCAAGAAGATAGTGTGCAAGAGGATAGTGCACAAGAAGATAGCAGTACACAAGAATAAAGCAGTGCACAAGAATATAAGGTCTGCCTGCAAGAATTTTTTTATGTTGCGGTTGTATTCTAAACGAAAGGCACAAAAAAGGGCGGTAGTTCCGCCCTTTCTCATAAAATCTCCGTTTTATGTCCCCGACAGTTCAAATGTATCTCTCCAACAGCTCCGAGTTTCGTCAGTCTATAACCTCGCAGCTTTCAGCGTTTGGGTTTGAACTGAATGATTTTCGGTTTCCCGTTCGCCGTATCGGTCTGCATTTTTACGGTTGCAAATCCGTTTCCGGAGGCAGCGCTGGTTTCCTTTTGTACATTGTTGTCGTTTACGGAACCGCCGCTTTTTTGTGAAAATCCGCTCATTGCCGTCTTTTGGCATCCGGGCTGCCGGTGTTGTCCGGGAATAATGCGGAATTTCTCGCCGGCTGCGGTTTTCAGGGCATTTTGCTGCGCCGAAACTTTTTCAAAGTGTTTTCCTTCAGCCGCATTATAACAGAGCTTAAACAGCTCGCCGCCGATAGTCGCCGTTTCGCCGAGTTCTACCGGATATTCGGTGAGAGTGTCTCCGTCAAAAGCGTCCAGCAGCTTTTCGTCGTCTTTGCAAACCGGATGCCAGACAACGTCATCAGTGTCCTTTTGTTCAATCGACCAGCATATACAGGCGAATTTCTCCTGTTGCAGCGAATAAAGCTCCACCGGATAAACGTCTTCCGCCTCAAAAGCCCCTTCAAGCCTGAGGATATTGAGCATATCTGCTTCAGACAAAACCGCCCGGACTTTCTTTATCGCAACTTCTCCGGCAGAGGTAAACACCGTAGAATACAGCGCCTCCCGCCAAAACAGAAAGATTTCGTTAGTCAGCGGCAGAAGTTTGGTAAATTCGCATTCATGAAAAACTTCCGGATTGTCCAGCTTAAACACCGGTGCTAATGAGCGGATGTCCTGGGCGTCCAGGTCAAAATACACCCATACCAGCATATTGGAGCAAGCCAGGTTGTTGAGTGATATGCTTGCCAGAAGCACGACGCCGTTGCCGCCGTAAAAGTCCTGAAAAAATTCCAGTGCGTCAATCGAATTGTCAAAAATCACTTCGTCTCCCGCCGGAGCATACTGCTCAGGATTGGGAGTAAAACCTAATTTATCCATATTTATAAAATTTTAGTGAAACATATGCTTATTTTATCATCTTTAGCCTACACCCGGAAATAAAATTATGTCAACAGTTTTGTCAAGTGTTGCGCATTTTTATTGTATATGTTTGTTTTTGCGGCGGATACGGGACGAAATGCCACGGAATTTTGCCCCGCCGATATCAGTCCTCATACACAGCAGCAATCCGCCCCAACAGTGCTAACGCCAGGCCGCTCCAACAGTGCCAATCCTCATAAACAGCGCCAGTCACCCCAATAATACCCAATCCGCCTCAGGAGAACCATCTGCCCCAGGATATCCGATTTACCCCGGTAGCATCGCTTCTCCCGAATGATGTACAAAAAAGGCAGAGAGTCCGCTGTACTCTCTGCCTTTTCCCTTAGATGAGGAGTGGGAAGTTTAGAACTTGTATTTGGCGTTCAGCATACCCGTATGGTTCTGATAATCCTCACGGAAACCGCCTTCGTAAGCGAGGGAGATTTCCCAGTTGTCAGAAACATCGGTAGCAACTTTTGCGCCGAGTTCAAATCCCAAACGGTTCAGCTTTTCGCCGTTGACGCGATAGGCAACGCCGTTAGCCAAAACCACGTTGGAATTGTTGGCGTCGTCAACCAAATCATAAGTAACGGCGGCTCTCAATTCCGGACGGATAATGGTATCGCTGTCCAAAGCATAATCCTTGGCAACTTTCGCCCCGACGATTGCGGTCAGAATGTCGCTGTCATTGGCGGCAACGGACGTTCCGAGAGCGTCGGTATATCCGTCTTGCGAGATATGGGCGTAGCGCAGTCCGGCTTCCGGCGTAACGTCATAGCCGTTCAGCTGCATTTCATATCCGTACAAAGACTGGACAGCCCAGGATTCGACGTCATAATCAGCGTTTGCGTTAAATCCGAGCGCAGCTTTCTTTTCACTGTAATCAGACCAGTTATAAGCAACAACGGTGTTGATGTACCAGTTTGCCGGCTTATACTGCCCGTAAACAAACGCGGTATGCGTATCAACGTCCGTATCGCGAATACCCGAGGAAATATCCGTGCTGCTGTAAGCATAGCCAAGGCCGACTTTCGTCCTGTTGTCAAGCTGCTTGTCGATACCCATGGCGACGCCGTCGCTGTTCGTGTCAAAACCGCTGGCTTTTGACGTCGATTCGTGGTCGGAGTGGCTGAACAATGCTCTTACCCAGGCTTTAACCTGCTTAAAGGCATCGCCGGAAGATTTTCCTTCGGCCATGGCTGCGGAAGTTCCGTTCAGTTCATCAGAAACAGCCGAGAATACCATATTATGAATACCGGTTTCAACCGATCTGATAACCGGATTGGCGTCTGCGGTCAGCAAATCCGCTGCGCCGGTACCGTTGGAAACCTGCGCCTTGTCGGCAGATTGCAGATGCTGGTTCAACGCTTCTCTGAAACTGTTAAAGTTGGCGTTGTCAGAAGAACCGCCGGAAATTGCGCCCAAAACGGCTTCTGCCTGTGAACCGGAGAGCCCCAGAGAGGCAGCCGCTTCGTCGGCGGATTTCTGTTCCATGGTAACTTTTCCGTCATCGCCAACAATCGCATTATACAAAGCGTTGTCAGCCAGTGTGAAGCCGTTTTCGCCCAGCAGCTTGCTCGTGTCAAACTCTGCGGATTCTTCACCGCTGTCGACAATCAGGCCCAGTTCGGTGTTTTCACCGATAGTGATTGCGACATCATTGCCAAACGTTGTGTTTTCAGTAATATTGAGCTTCGTATTATCCGCAAAAGAAGTTGTGCCTTCGCCGGAAATGCCTCCGTCAAGCGTCAGCGTGCCGCTGACGTCTACCTTGGCCTGACCGTTGTTCTGATTCAGGTTAATATCGTTCAGTTTATCGCCGACTTTATTGCCGGAGAAGGTGTTTTCGCCGCTCAATTCAACCGTTCCGTCAACGTTAATTGCGCCGCCGCCTGTTGATGCGGAATTGTTCTCAAACGTGGCGTTGGCAATATTAACGACACCGCTGGTGGAGATAGCTCCGCCGCTGCCGTTTGCCGCCTGGTTGCCGATAAACTGGACATTGTCGAGTCTGATGTTGGCTGCTGTCGTGCCGCCGTTAAAAATGGCGCCGCCGTTTCCTTTTTCCGCAATATTGCCTTCAAAAACAGTATTGCTGATTTCGGCAATCTCACCGCCCTTGTTATAAATCGCAGCACCGCCGCCGTTCGTGGAAGTGTTGTTTTTGAAGATGCTGTTTGTAATAGAGGCAATTGTGCCGCCGTTGGAGTTCAAAATCGCGCCGCCGTTTGTTTCGGCAGTGTTGTCTTCAAAGGTAACGCCATCCAGAGTACCGAGGTTTCCTTTGTTATAAATCGCCCCGCCGAGCTTTGCGGAATTGCTTTTGAAGACGGCTCCGGAAGCAATTTCCATGGAACTGCTGGCATCAGCTACAAAAATAGCGCCGCCGGCATTTCCTGCTTCGTTTCCGGAAAATACCACCGTTCCGGACAGTTCTGCATTGGTGTTAGCATCGTTAAAGATGGCTCCGCCGTTGGTTGAAGCTTTATTGCCGTCAAACGTAACATCGGCAAATTTGATGTCTCCGCCTTTGTCGGTTTCCTGCGCCTGATTATTCGTATTGTAAAGGGATTGGTTGTAAACCGCCCCGCCGTTGATTGCTTCGTTCTTTTCAAAAACGGTATTGCTGATTTGGGTGTTGTTAAAGGAGTTGGCGATTGCGCCGCCGTTGCCGCCCTGAAGTTTATTGTCGGCCCGGTCTGTGGTCGTTCCGGTCGCTTTGTTTCCGATAAAGGCGGAATCAGATATAATCAGACTGTGATTTTCATGCGAACCATTGGTAATATCCCCGTTGTTGATAGTACGTCTGGTCCCGATGGCGCCGCCGTTGAAACCGGTTTCATTATTGACAAACTTTGTGTTCTTGATTGTCGTTTTAGAATCAATGCCTAATGAGATGGCCCCGCCGCCGACAGGTTGGCTGTCTGTTGTTTCGGTTTGGGATTTGTTCGCTTCAAATGTAGCGCCGTCAATGTCTAAAACGCCAAAGTTGGCAATTGCGCCGCCATCATATTTTGCCGTATTGTTTTTAAATACTGTTCCTGATTTGACGATAAGCGTACCAGGATTTTCAACTCCATTTTTCGGCTTGCTTGTAGAAAGGGCTCCGCCGATACCATCGGCGTTGTTTGTAATATTTTCAACCAAAGAATTTTCTTCTAAAACAAGGGTTTCTCCTTGGGGTATGAGATAACTTGTTTTCCCGTCCCATTCTTCGGCAGCCATTGTCGGCATTGCGAATGCGACGCCGACTAAAGCCGTAGTCAATAAAAGTTTGTTTTTCATAAAGTAACTCCTAGAATAGTTTCTATGCAAACGTCCTGAAAAATGTGTTGAAAAAATACGAACGTTAAAAATCATCAATTCAGTTAAAACAAAATGTTACTTTTTTAAAAAGGCGAAAAAATAAAAAAACATTACGGATTAATGATTTAAACTTGACATACGGCGTTCGTTACGGCTAAAATCCGGATAAACGTTTTAGAAAAAATTGCTGAATTAAATCGTTCCTATTTTTTCAGCATCTGCCTGTGGATATAATGTTCTGATTTTTTGCAAAGTCATTAAAACAAAAGTTGATGACTTTAAACGAACCTTTTTTTGCCGCATGCCGCAGCTCCGCTTCAATTCAATCCCCTTTTTGTC